>FTIV01000636.1_pt3 | contig 15240 bp, 18 predicted proteins | sample 1658621 | NCBI WGS metagenome assembly FTIV01 (sample SAMEA3914841, study PRJEB12502) | metagenome | biome: forest; material: soil | place: Canada | collected 2011-07-05 | depth 0.3 m | reverse complement strand
GTCTATTACGGCCCGCCGCCATAATAGATGTCAAAGCTCGGCCCGTAATAGACCGGCGGCGGGCCGTAATAGACGGGCGGGGGGCCTTCGTAGACCACCGGCGGGGGCGGCTCGTCGTAGTAGTCCTCGGGCGGCGGCGGACGTCCCCGGTCGTCGCCCCGGGGCTCATCGTAATAGTCGGACGGTGGCGGCTGCCGGCGTCCCTGCTCAGCGTACTGCGGCTGATACTGCGTGCCTTGCGGGCAGGCCTGGCCCGAGGTGCTGCCGATGGCGCCGCCGGCCACGGCGCCGACGCCGGCGCCGATCAGGCTGCCTTCGGTGCGCACACCGCGGGCGCCGAGCTGGGAGCCGACAATGGCGCCCAGGATGCCGCCGATCACCGCGCCGCCGACCGCATTGCTCTGCCGGTGCTGGACGCAGTTCTCATAGGCCCACCGTTGATAGGCCTCGTCGTGGCGCTCGCGCGGGTCGCTCCGGTCGTTTGTGGCGCGACCGTTCTGGGCACGGTTGTCATAGGCCCGATCGCCATAGGCCCGGTTGTCGTAGGGCCGCCGGCCGTCGCTGCGGTCGTTGTCGCGATCGTCGGATCCGGGGCCATTGTCCGCCTGACCGTCGTCCGCGCCGGGGGGCGGCGGGGGCGGGGGCACATCGGCGTTCGACGGCGCGCTGGACGGCGGCCGGGGCGGCAGGGGCACCGATACCGATCCGCTGGACTGGGCCGCGGCGATCGACGGCGGGACCAGGGCGCCCGCCAGGGTCATGGCGGCTGCCGCGGACGTCAGAGCCGTCCGGGCCAGGATTGAATATTTCAACATAACAGGCTCTCCCAGAGCAAACTGAACGCAGGACTCAATAACCGTTGCGGTACTCGCCCCGCTCACCATAGGGCCGCCAATAGCCGTCGCGGCTCTGGCAGATCTCATAGGAGCGGGCGCGTCCGCGGTAACTATCACTCACCCAGCGGCATCCGCGATGATACCGATAGCCGCGGGGGTAATCTGTGCATTGGACGCTGTGGGCGGCGACATTGTGGCCGGCCACGGCGCCGACGGTGCCGCCGATGATCGCGCCGCCGGTGCGGTTGCCGCGGCCGGCGACCTGGCTGCCGATCAGGGCGCCGATCAGTCCGCCCGTGATGGTGCCGTTGCGGCCGGCGTCGTGGCGCGCGTCACGGCAGGGGTCCCCGCGCCATTCCTGGGCGGAGGCGACGGTGGGGATCGAGAAACTGGTGACGACCGAAGCCAGGGCCGCGGCAAGCGCCAGGGTGGTCCGCATGGTTGTGTCCTTCAAGCTCGATGACGGTCTTCGCCGTATCTTGTTCTTATCGCCGAGCGAGTCTGAACGAACCTTGAGCGGGTCGTTCATCTTCCTTCACACCCATAAACCGACGTACAGGTCCGAGCATGGAACAGAGCCTCGCGGGTGACCAGCGGGGGCCGGATCGTTCGGCCCCCGTTGAAGAGATTGTGATCACCCGGGTCGGGACACAGGGCGATGGGGTCGGCGACCGCGCCGCGGGTGGCGTGGCCTATGCCCCGTTCACCCTGCCTGGCGAGCGGATCCGGGCCGCCGTTTCGGGCGAACGGGCCGAGGCGATCGAGGTGGTGTCGGCCAGTCCGGACCGGGTCCTGCCACCTTGTCCGCACTTCGGCGCCTGCGGCGGCTGCGCCTTGCAGCATTGGAGCGCGGGGCCGTATCTGCTGTGGAAGGCGGACCTGATCCGCCAGGCCTTGGCCCGCGAGGGGATCGAGACCGAGATCCTGCCGGCCTTCGCCTCGCCGCCGGGCTCGCGGCGCCGGCTGGCCCTGCACGCGCGCCCGGGAACGCCGGGGCTGGCGCGGCTGGGGTTCAAGGCGCGGGGCAGCTGGCGGCTGGTGGAGGTCGAAGTCTGCACCATCGCCGATCCCCGCCTGATCGCGGCCCTGCCGGGTCTGCGGCGACTGGCCGCAGCCTTTCTGGTGACCCCGAAGTCCGCGCCGACCCTGCACGTGACCTGGACCGACGCCGGGATCGATGTCGACGTCACCGGCGTGGAGCGGCGCAAGGGCGGGATGTCGGCCGACTCGCACATGAAGGCCGCCGCGGCCGCCGCGGCGATGGACGCCGCCCGGGTCACCCAGACCGGCGAGATGGTCTTCCAGGCGCGGCAACCCGCCGTTCGCATCGGTCGGGCCGCCGTGGCCTTACCACCGGGCGCCTTCCTGCAGGCGACGCAACAGGCCGAAACGGCCATGGCCGACTTCGTGGTCGCGCAGCTGGCCGGCGCGAGCCGCGCGGCCGACCTGTTCTGCGGGGTAGGGACCTTCGCCCTGCGGCTGGCCGAAACCTGCCGGGTGCATGCGGCGGACGCCTCGGCCGAGGCTGTGGCCGCCCTGGCCTCCGCGCCGGGCGGCGCGCCCGGCCTCAAGGCCGTGACCACCGAAGCCCGCGACCTGTTTCGCCGGCCGATGCTTGCCCAAGAATTGAAGGGGTTCGATGCGGCGGTGTTCGATCCGCCCCGCGCCGGGGCGGAGTCCCAGGCGGCGGAGCTGGCGAAATCCAAGCTGCCCAGGGTGGTCGGCGTCTCCTGCAACCCGGCCAGCTTCGCCCGCGACGCCCGCATCCTGGTCGACGCCGGCTTCGTGCTGGAGCGCGTGCTGCCGGTCGACCAGTTCCTGTGGTCGCCCCACGTCGAACTGGTCGGCGTGTTCGCGCGCTGACGGCGCCCCGGTCATCCGGAGAGGCGCCGCAGCGATCGTTCCAGGTACAGCCGCTCGGCCGGCGCCGGGCCGAGCGTCAGCGCGGCCTGCAGGGCGTCGCGCGCCGGGGCCGCATGTCCGGCCCGCTCGTTCAGCGCCGCCAGCGCCGCCTGATAGGGCAGCCAGTCCACGAGGCGCCGATCGACGGGAACGGCCTTGAGAGCAGCGAGGCCCGCCGTCGCGCCCTCAGCCTCGCCGATCGCCACGGCCCGGTTGACTGCAACCACGGGGCTGGGGCGAACGATGAGGAGCGCGTCGTACAGAGCGACGATGTCCTCCCAGGGCGTCCGGCCGGTCTGGGCGCGGCTGAGGTGCGCCGCGTGGATCGTCGCCATCAGCTGGTAGGGTCCCGTCCGCGCGAAATCGGCCGCCCGGTGCAGCAGGACCGCGCCCTGATCGATCAACTCCGACCGCCATTGCGCCGGGTCCTGTTCGCTAAGCGGCGTCATCGCGCCGGTGTCGTCCAGGCGGGCGGGGCGGCGGGCCTCGGTGAAGCGGACCAGGGCGGCCATGGCCAGCACCTCGGGCTCATCGGGGATGATCTCGGCCAGCACGCCGGAGAGCCGCAGAACCTCGTCGGCGAACTCGGCCGTCTCGCCGGCGCCGGCGGCGTCCTCATAGGCCTGGGCGTAGGCGATCTCCAGCGTGGCCAGCACGGCTTCCAGCCGTTCGGACCAGGCGTCCCGCGGGGGAACCCGGAAAGGGATGCCGGCGTCCCGGATCTTGGCCTTGGCGCGGGTGATCCGCTGCAGCATGGCCGGTTCGGCGACCAGGAAGGCGCGGGCCAGCCGCTCGGTGGACAGGCCGCAGACCACCTTCAGGGTCAGGGCGGCGCGCGCCTCCGGCGCCAGGGCCGGGTGGCAGCAGACGAAGATCAGCCGCAGCCGCTCGTCTGGGATGGGCTCGTCGGCCTGCATCACCAGGTCCTCCGGCGTCGGGGCGGGGGCGGGGTCGTCGAGCACGGCCGCGACGCGGGTCCGCGCCCGCCGGCGAGCGTCGATGGCCCGCCTGAGGGCGGCGCGATAGAGCCAGGCGGCCGGGTCCCGCGGCGTCTCGTCCCGCCAGGCCCGCACCGCCGCGACCGCCGCCTCCGCGAAGGCGTCTTCCGCGCCGTCGAGGTCGCGTAGCCGGGCGGCCAGCGCCGCCACGACCCGGGCCCGAGCGTCCCGGAAGACCGCCTCCGTGGAAACCTCCTACATCCCGACCAGGGGCCGCACCTCGACCGAGCCCTGGCCGGCCATGGGGATCTTTCGCGCCCAGGCGATCGCCGCGTCCAGGTCCGGCACGTCGATCATGTAGTAGCCGGCGAGCTGCTCGCGGGTCTCGGCGTAGGGACCGTCGTGCAGGGTCTGTTTGTCGCCGTCGGTGCGCACGGTGGTCGCCACGCTGGACGACTGAAGCTGCGAGCCGGACCAGTCCAGGCCCGACGCCGCCAGCTCGGCGCCCAGCGCCCGGTGCCGGGCGATCAGATCGGGCAGCAGTTTCAGTCCGGCCTCGCTTTCGAGATGCGCGGGATCGTGCGCGATCAGCAGCATGTACTTCATGGTCTCGTCTCCAGTCTTTGGGCGCGCCGCTCGCGCCCACGGAGCATAGACGCGCGAGGTCACGGGGATTCGACAGCCATCGGGGTCTTATCGCATCCGCGCCGGGGTGACGCCGAACTGCTTGCGGAACGCGGCCACGAAGGCGCTGGTCGAGGCGTAGCCGGCGTCCAGCCCCGCGGAGGTGACCGAGGCGCCGGCCCCGAGCAGGCCCGCGGCATGGATCAGCCGCAGCCGCTGTCGCCAGTCGCGGAAGCGCAGGCCGGTCTCGTCCAGGAACAGCCGCTGCAGGGTGCGGGCGCTGGCGCCGGCGGCGCGGGCGAGGTCGTCGAGTTCGGCGGGATCTGAAGGGTCGTCCCTGAGCCGTTCGGCGACGCGCACAGCGCGGGGGTCGCGCGGAAGGGGCAGCGACAGCGGCAGGGTCTGGGCCATGGTGAGTTCGTCGACCACCATCCGGGCCAGGCGATCCTGATCGGCCTGGTCGCCGCGCAACATGCCGAGGCCAACGATGCGCAGGACCAGTTCGCGCAGCAACGGAGAGACGTCGATAGCCCGGCAGTCTGGCGCCAGCTGCGCGCTCAGCCCGGGTTCGAGGTAAAGGGTCCGCATGGCGAATTCGCCCCGGGCCCAGATCTCGTGCTCCATCCCTGCAGGCGCCCAGACGGCCTGGGCTGGCGGGACCAGCCACAGGCGATCGCCCGCCCTCACCCGCATGACGCCCGTCGCCGCATAGATCATCTGGCCCCAGGGATGCCTATGGGGCTCGATGTGGTGGCCGTCGAAGAAGGTGGTGGCCAGGGTGCGGACCAGGAAGGTCACGTCAGTCCGCTCGGTGGTCCGGATGCATCTCCATGACGCCGCAGCGGTTGCCTTCGGTGTCCGCGAAATAGGCCAGGTCGCCGACGCCTTCGATACGGTAGGGCCGGGAGACGATCCTGCCGCCATGGGCCTCGATTGCGGCTATTGCGTCCTTCAGGGAGGCCACATTGATGGTTGCCTCGTAGCCGCTCAGACCCGTTCCGGTCAGCGGTTCGCGCCGGCCGCGCAGGTCCCCCGGCAGGCCGGGCCGCTCGGCTGTCCCGGTAGTGAACCGGTAATAGCCGGGCGGGCCCCAGGGTTGGGCGTTCCAGCCGAACACCGCCTCATAGAAGGCCTTGGCGCGCTCGACGTCGTCGCACTCGATGGAGAATTGACCGACCGTGTTGGACATGGCCGCGCCTCAACTCGCCGAGTCGAGATAGTACTGGTTTCCGTCGGGGTCACGGAACATGCCCATGTAGCCGCCCCAGGGCTGCTTTGAGGGCTCCATGGTGAACTCGACGCCCTTCGCCTTCAGCTCCCGGGAGGCCGCGTCCACGTCCGGCACCACGATGCCGATCCCGGTGTGGCGGTGTCCGGGCGCGCCGCCGGTGAAGCCGTCCACCTCCGAGGCCGCGACGGCGAAGGTCATGCCCCCGACGTTGAACCGGGCGTAGTTGAACTTAGGCTCGGAGAACACGAGCTCGAAGCCCAGCACGTCGCGGTAGAAGACGACGGACCGCTCCAGGTCGCGAACCCCGACATTCACATAGCCGATGCGGCTTTCCATGATTGTTCCTCCCGCCAGGACCCCAAGCTAGCGCCTGTTTCACAGGGCGGCTATCGACAGAATGCCAGGAAGTGTCGCCCAGCCGCCAGAGTCAGAACAGCTCCATCTGGGCCCCGCCGGCGGTGCGGCGGAACTGGGTCACGTCCAGGCCCTGGTACGGCCGGTCCATCCCCAGGCGGGCGATGGCCAGCTTGAACCGGCGCGAGATCACCGCCGCCACCGGGCCCTCGCCTCGGGCGCGCTTGCCCCAGGTCGGATCGTAGTCCCGCCCGCCGCGCATCTGCCGGATCAGCGACATCACCCGGGCGGCGCGGTCCGGCCGCTCGGCCTGCAGCCACTCGCGGAACAGGTCCTTGATCTCCCAGGGCAGGCGGATGGCGACATAGTGGGCGTGGCGCGCGCCGGCCTCGGCCGCCCGCTCCAGCACGGCCTCCAGCTCATGATCGTTCAGTCCCGGGATCACCGGGGCGAAGCCGACCATCACCGGCACGCCGGCGTCGGCCAGCTGCTTCAGCGCCCACAACCGCCGCTCGGGCGTGGAGGCGCGGGGCTCCATGGCGCGGGCCAGTTTGCGGTCCAGGGTGGTGATCGAGACCGACACCATGGCCAGGTTGGCCTGGCCCATGGGCCCCAGGATGTCGGCGTCGCGGGCGACCAGGGCGCCCTTGGTGGTGATGGTCACCGGGTGCCTGAACTTGCTCAGCACCTTGAGGATCTCGCGGGTGATCATCAGCTTGCGCTCGATCGGCTGGTAGGGGTCGGTGTTGGCCCCCAGCTGGATGCGCTCGCAGCGATATCCGGGGTGGGACAGCTCCTTTTCCAGCAGCCGCGCCGCGTCGGGCTTGAAGAACAGCTTGGTCTCGAAATCGACCCCCGGCGACAGGCCCATATAGGCGTGTGATGGCCTGGCGAAGCAGTAGATGCAGCCGTGCTCGCACCCCCGATAGGGGTTGATCGACGAATTGAAACCGATGTCCGGGCTGTCGTTGTGGGTGATGATCTTGCGCGCCTTCTCGACCTGCAGCTCGGTCTTCAGCTGCGGCGGCGCGTCCGCTTCGTCCAGTTCTTCCCAGCCGTCATCGAAGCCGTGGCGCGTGAAGGCCTCGAAGCGGCCGGAGGCGTTGGACTTTGCGCCGCGGCCCTTCGGGGCAGGCGGCGGATTTGGCGGGGGAAGGCAACCCATGGCCGCAAATATAGCGTCATGACGGAACAAAACAAGAACATTTGCCGACTCTGCTAGCCTCACCCGCCGCCATATGTCGCCGAGTTCTGGTTCAGGTATGATGGGCGTCTGAACCACCACATAACGAGGGCGGCGATCAACGCATGCTGACCAAACGGATGGCATTATTTGCGGGTATTTTGTCGTTATTGTTGGCCTTAGAGTCGACGACGGCATGTCGTGCGCAGGCTCCTCACGTACAAAAGCCTGTAACGGCCCAGCAAACACCTAACGTCGACGATAAAAATGAGCAGTCTGCCGCGCCGGCGGTTGCGATAAATGTTTACTCTGGCGAGCAAAACCAGAAGCTCGACCATCGCCTTGATCGAAGCCGGGATATATCGCCCGAGTGGTGGATGGTCGGGCTAACGGTCGTCCTCGCCGCAATCGGAACGGGTCAAGGACTCGTATTCTGGATTCAGGCGGGAAGACTTAAGGCCACTATCGACCAGATGCAGAAGACTGAGCGACGCCAGTTGCGCGCGTATGTGTTTATTCGCGGAATGACGATCCGAAACGTTGCGATCTCCAATCTCCCTCCAAAGAGTCGGACGGTTGCGCATCTGACTGATCCTAAGCGGGGACCAAGTGTCGGAGTCGATATCACAAATAGTGGTGAAACTCCAGCTTATCAGGTCGTAATACACGGCGATATCGATGTCTTAGACTATCAAGAGGATATAGTACTTCCTATTACACTAAATTATACACGGGCGTCGCGCCAGAGCATCCCACCAGATGGCGCCGCGATGATCGGCCGGGCTATCAATAGGCCACTTACCGCCGATGAGGTTGATGGAATAATGAATGGCACAAAGGCCATCTACGCGTGGGGACGTGTTGACTATACGGACGCGTTTAATAAGACAAGGTGGACCACTTTTCAGTATTTCTATAATTCGTTCAGCGGAACTGTAGGAGCTAACGCGACCTTGACCGCATGTGCTCAAGGTAACGACGGCGACCGTGATCACGATGAACCTCCCAGGCCCTCGCTTGGAGCTAGAATACTCGCGGCACTTAAAGGGTAGAGCTGCGGCTCGTTTTTGCCTGAGGATCGACATTTCGCTAGCGCCGTGACCCCGCAGGTGGCTAGGCGAGGTAGATAAACTGAAGGCCTTGCTGCCAGCGAGGGCCAGACATTCGTAGTGGCTTCGCGGCCGGCCAGATGGCCAGATCGCTTGCCTTTTTACGCGCGTAAGCGATGTTCCGTGGCTTCGGAGAGGGGCGGATCATGTGGAAACGTGTCGCGATGACTGCGGCGGCCCAGTTGGCTTTCGCGGGCGCAGCCGTCGCGCAACCGGGGGCGAACTCCTCCACGCCAGTCCCGTCCGAACGCCTGACCTTGGCCGATCTCGTCGTCCACGCCGCGCCGCCGGTGCAGCTGGTGATGGCCGTTCTGCTGGCGGGGCTCTTTGGCTCGGTGGTCGTCTGGGGGGCGAGCCTCTCCAGGGTCGGCGCCGGAGACGCCAAGGCCCTGGCGACCGCATTGGGCAGGCTCAGGATCGTCCGCTCCGGGGCGGCGCCGCTGGGCGCGCTTGCCGCCAGCTACGGCGTGGTGCTGCTGTTCATCGGCATCGCCAATGTGCGCCCGAGCCCCTCCCTGGGCGTGCTTGCGCCCGGCTTCGCCGAGGCCTTCCTGGCCCTGGCGCTGGGCTTTGGCGCGACAGCGGTGGCGGCCGTCTGCGAGCGCCATCTGGAGGCGCGGATCCGCCGCGCGGCGGTGTAATAGCGCCATGTCACGACCGCTGATCTCGGAAGCCGAGAGCCTGGTGATGGAGGCGATCTGGGCGCGGGGCCCGCTGGGCGCCGAGGCGCTGTTTGCGGAGTTGAGCGCCGCCAAGGGATGGGGCCAGGCGACGATCCGGACCCTGGTCCATCGGCTGATCAAGAAGCAGGCCCTGCGTTCGGAGCGACGCCAGGGCCGGGCGGCCTACGTCGCCCTGGTCCCCAGGGAGGACTACGTCACCGCCGAGAGCGAGAGCCTGCTGAACCGCCTGTTCGAAGGCCAGGTGACCTCGCTGGTCGCCCACTTCAGCCGCGAGCGACGCCTCGCGCCCAAGGACCTGGCCAGCCTGAGGCGCCTGGTGGCCGAGCTCGACGCCGAGGACGAGTCGGACTGAGGCGTCTCCGCCGCCTGCATTCTGGAAAACTACATCTGTAAAAAATACGATTGACAGCGTCGCTTCGCGTGCCTCTCCCTTAGCTTATTACGCGTGTAATATGGAGGTGCGAGTGAGTTCCAGCGAGGTCTACCGGCGCGACATCGACGGCCTGCGCGCCGTCGCGGTCCTGGCGATCGTCATCTTCCATGCCTTTCCGGCGGTCCTGCCGGGCGGCTTTGTCGGCGTCGACGTCTTCTTCGTCATCTCCGGGTTCCTGATCACCGGCATCATCGCGCGCCAGAGGGACGCCGGCGGTTTTTCCTGGCGCGGCTTCTACCTGCGGCGCGCGCGCCGGATCGTGCCGGCCTATGTGGTGGTCGCCCTGGCGACGGCAGGCTTGGCGGCCTGGATCGAGCTGCCCCGCCAGCTAGCCCCGACCGGCGGCGCCCTGACGGCTTCCGGTCTGTTCCTCGCCAACATCCTGTTCAGCCTGAAGTTCGACTACTTCGCCCCCGCCGCCCAGCAGAACCCGCTGCTGCACCTGTGGTCGCTGGGCGTCGAAGAGCAGTTCTACCTGGTCTGGCCGCTGCTGATCGCGGGCCTCTCCCTGCCTGGACTGAGACGCATCCGGCCCTGGCTTGCCGCGGTGCTGCTGGCCGCCTCCCTGTGGGCCGCCCAGACCCTCGTCGCGCATGACCACGCCCCCTGGGCCTTCTTCGGACTGCCCGCGCGGGCGTGGGAGTTCCTCGCCGGCGGTGTCGTCAGCCTGGGCCTCGTTCGCGCGCCCCGGAACGCGAGGTCGGCCAATCTCGCCGCCGCCCTGGGCCTGCTGCTGATCCTGGGCAGCCTCGCCCTGCTGAACAGCGCGGCCCCATTCCCGGGCCTCACCGCCGTCCCCGCCTGCCTGGGCGTGGCCCTGGTCCTGTGGAGCGGCCAGGGCCTCAAGCCCGCTACCGCGATCCTCCTGCGCACGCCGGCCGCGGTCGGCCTGGGACGGGTCTCCTATTCCTTCTACCTGTGGCACTGGCCCCTGCTGGTGCTGGCGGCCGGCTTCGCGCCACAGCCCCTCGATCTGAAGGCGCGGGCGGGCCTGCTGGTCCTCGCGCTGGCGCTCGCGGTCGTCACCTGGGCGCTGGTGGAGCAGCCCTTCCGGCGCGGCCCCATGGACAGGCCCGGGCGCCGGCTGGCGCTGGCCCTGTCGCCGCTGCTGCTGGTGATCGGCGTAGGCGCGCTGCTGTTGATCTCCCACGGCTTGCCCGGCCGGCTGTCGCCGGCCGCGCGCGATGCGGCCGCGCTCGAGGACACCGACATCAACCCGCTGCGACACGTCTGTTTCGGCCACGCCGGTCCCATCGCGCCCAACGGCTGCCGGATCGGCGCCGCGCCCACCGCAACGGACTATGACGTCCTGGTCTGGGGCGATTCCCACGCGGACGCCGTCACCCCGGGGGTGGCGGCCTGGGCTCAGAAGCGGGGCTGGAGCGTTCGCGAGGCGGCGCAGGGCGGCTGCCCGCCGCTGGTCGGCCTGCGCATCCGGGTTCTGAACGGCCCCGAGCTGGACTGCCGCTCGGCCAGCGCGCAGGCGCTGAGCGAGATCGCGGCCAATCCCAAGCTGAAGCTGATCGTACTGGCCGCCCGCTGGCCGCTCTATCGTGACGAACCGCCGTTCTACGACGCCAACTCGCCGCGGGTGGCGGTGGAGGGGATCGCCACGCCCGGGGTGCGTCCAACCCTGTCCCAATCGCTGCGCGCGACCCTCGACGCCATCGCGGCCAGCGGAACCCACGCCCGGGTCCTGATCATCGGCCCCGTGCCGGAGCTCACCTTTTCGCCCCCGGAATGCCTCGCCGAGGCGCTTCAGATGCGGTGGGACAAGACGGCCTGCTGGAGCGCGCCCGCCGAGCTGCCGCTGGCCCGCGCCCGGCCGGCCGAGGCGGAGATCCGCGCGGCTGTCGCCGCCCGTCCCGCCGTGCTGGCCGTCTACCCCTCGGGGCGCCTGTGCTCGGCGCAGACCTGTCTCAGTGCGCTAGGCGGCCGTCCGATCTACTTCGACGACGACCACCTGAGCGCCTCGGGCGCGCGAAGCCTCGTGCCCGGTTGGATGGATGAGGCGCTGGGCGGGCCCTAACCGGACGTCCGGTCGCCCTTGTCGTCGCGCAACGGCGCGCGGGGGTGATCGGCTGCAAGGGTGGTGGCAAGCTCGTGGCGACGACTCGCCGGAGACTGCCATGGACACCGAACTGCGCGCCGAGCTCCTGTCGCTCCGCGCCCTCCTGCTGCTCACCCTCGGTGAGGTGGCCAATACCCGGCCCGACCCCGACCGGTTCCTCGGCGATGCGCGCAATGAGCTGATCCGGGCGCTCGGCGGGGTGCGGGTCGAGCCCGAGGCGCGGCAGGACGAGGTGAGGGCCCGGGCGGTGGAGTTTGCCAAGGACTGGCTGGGCCACATCCACTTCAAGGACGACGGCAGCCCGGCGCCGTATTGACGGACCCGCGCCGGCCCCCTTCATGGCCAGATGATCTCCGTGGTGATCCCGACATTCAACGACGAGGCGGTGCTCGGCCGCGCGCTCGGTCCCCTGGTGCCCGCGGCGATCGCCGGCCTGGTGAGCGAAGTCATCGTGGTCGACGGCGGCTCGACCGACGCGACCCTCGAGGTCGCGGACGACGCCGGCGCGCGCATTCTCGCTGGTGACGGCGACCGCGGCGCCAGGTTGCGCATCGGGTGCAAGGCGGCCAAGGCGGCCTGGTTGATGGTGCTCGACCCGCGAGGCTGGCTCGAACCGGCCTGGCAAGAAGTGGCGTCCGGCCATATCCAGGCTCATCCCACAGCCGCCGGCTATTTCCCGGCAGCATCCGGCGGTTGGCTGGGGCGGTTCATGCGGACGCAAGACGACGCGCTGCTGGTTCCGGCGTCGAGGCGCCAGGTGCTGCTGACCGCGCCCGGCCGGCTCCACGCCCGGTGGCTGGCCGCGCGCCTGTTCCTGGCGGAGCCGCGCGCGTGACCGGGCGGCCCGAGGCGGTGCTCTGGGACATCGGCAATGTCATCGTGCGTTGGGACCCGCGCACCCTCTACGCCAAGATCTTCCCCGACCCCGCGCGGCGCGAGTGGTTCCTGGCCAACATCTGCACCATGGCCTGGCACGCCGAGAGCGATCGCGGGGCGTCCATGGCCGGGCCGGTCGACGCGCTGGCGCGTGAGCACCCCGACTACGCCGATCAGATCCGGGCCTGGCGGGCGCGCTGGTGGGAAATGTTCTCGGGGACGATCCCCGAGAGCGAGGCCGCTATGGAGGCTCTGTGGGCGCGGGGCGTGCCGCAGTTCGGGCTGAGCAACATGTGCGCCGAGACCTATGACGGCACGATCGCCATGAGCCCGGCCTTCGCGCGACTGGAAGACATCGTGGTGTCCGGGGTCGAGGGCGTGATCAAGCCGGAGCCGCGGATCTACGAGATCGCCTGCGAACGCGCCGGGTTGGCGCCCGATCGGCTGCTGTTCATCGACGACAACAGGGTCAATATCGAAGCGGCGCAACGGCTGGGTTTCGACACCCACCTGTTCGAGGATCCCGCGGCCCTGAGGCCGGCGCTGGAGGCGAGGGGCCTGCTCTAACGGCCGCCCGCCGCCAGGAGCTTCCGCGTGATGGCGGCGGCTTCCTGCATCACCTCCGACCAGGGCCGGCCCGCCTTCCTGAGCAGGGTGACGCTGGGATACCAGGGCGAGCGGTCGCCGGCGGCGGGCCAGCTCAGATGGTCCTTGTCGTCGAGCAGCACCACGCACGGCGCTCCGAGGGCGCCCGCCATGTGCGCCGTCGTGTTGCTGATGGTGATCACCGCGTCCAGGGCGGCGATCTGGGCGGCGTGGCCGTCGAGGTCGAGCAGCGGATCGATCGCGGGATCGTGGACGAACACCGGACTGGCGGACCGCAGCTGGCGAAGATCATCCGGCTGCGGATCATATTGCAGCGAGACGTAGCGCGCCGGGAGGGCCGAGAACAACGCGCGCCAGTCGTCCAGGTCCGGAAGGTCCTTCTTCCGGTTGGTGCTGGTCCACGAGATCCCCAGCAGGCCGCCGGACTGTCCGCCGTAAGCCGCGCGTAAGGCGCGGGACCGTATAAGGTCGGCCTGCAGGGGGGTGAAAGAGGCCGCTATTGCATCCGCGTCCGGCAGGTAGATCGAACCGAGCGTCTCGTAGCTCGCCGCGACGTCGATCCCGGTCAATGCATCCCTCGGTGGCTGCGCCGACCGGGTGTCCAGCTTCGGAAAGCTGCGGCGGAACAGGGCAACCAGGCGGGGGTCGGCATAGGCGATGCACGCCCCGGCCTCTTCGGAAACGCGGGCCAGCAGGCGCGCCAGCCGCAGTTCGGCGCCGATCTGACGCATCCGCTTCTCGACCACGATGCTTCGCCCGGCGAGGGATGATCCGTCCCACTCCGGCAGATGGCTGGCGGGACTCCGTTGCTTCGCCCGCAGGCCCGTCCTGGCCCACAGCGGCCACGCGTATCGCCAGGCTCCCGCACGCTCCAGGCGGTCGGCGACTCCGGCGGCCAGCTTGGGGTCAAACTCGGCGGCTCCTAGCAGCAGGATCGCCGCGCGCTCCAGGTGGCCGATCGCCGGTTCGATCCGGCCATCCTGCATCAAAGCCATTGCGTGCTGCAGGTGATCCTTGGCGTCCCCCGCCTCATGTCCCGCGACTGCAGCCATTTCAGCGGGGGTCCTGGCGGCGCGCCCGTCCTTCGCGCCTCGGTCGAGGAACAGAGGAAGTCTTCTGGGCCTTATCAAGGCGTCAGGTTCTCGAAGGCGACATCGACGAGCATGCGATTTCGTGATGTGTGACGTCCGATGACCATAAGGGTTTTCATAGGCTGGGACCCGCGCGAGGACATCGCCTTCAAGGTCGCCAGGCATTCCATCGAGCGCCGCGCGTCGATCGCGGTCGAGGTCATGCCCCTGGTGAGACGGGAGCTGGTCGACGCGGGCCTCCATGATCGCGGCGACGACCCGCTGGCGTCGACCGAATTCACCTATACCCGGTTTCTGACCCCCCACCTGGCGGGCGAGGGGACCGCGATCTATTGCGACTGCGACTTCCTGTGGCTGGCGGACGTGGCGGAGCTGGTCGAAGGCCTGGATCCGGCCAAGGCCGTGCATTGCGTCCAGCACGATCATCGTCCCGTCGAGACGTGGAAGAAGTCCGGTGCGCCGCAAACCCGATACCGGCGCAAGAACTGGTCGTCGCTGATGGTGTTCAACGCCGCCCATCCGGCCAACCGCATCCTGACGCCCCAGGCGGTCAACACCATGACGCCGGCCAGCCTGCACCAGATGCGTTGGGTCGACGACGCGCTGATCGGCGCCCTGGACGAGGCGTGGAACTGGCTGGAGGGCTGGTCGTCCTGCCCGGCGGGTCAGGTTCCCAAGGCGATCCACTTCACCCGCGGCGGCCCCTGGCTGGAGCCATGGCGGGACGTGCGGTTCGCCGACCTGTGGCGGCGTGAGCGGGAGGCGATGGAGCGGGAGGCGCCCCGCGTCAGCGTGGCGCGCTGAGCCTCAGCAGTCAGGAGTCCGGCTTGTCGCCGCCGCCGGTCACGCCCGCCACCTGGTCGATGACGCGATTGCCCTCGCCGAACAGGCGCCGGTAGATCCAGTAGCTGGCCATGACCTTCTCGACATAGTCGCGGGTCTGGGCCGCCGGCATGCTCTCGACCACCAGGAGGGGATCGTTCACCCCGACGTTCTGCTGGGCGCGAAGCAGGGCGCCCGGGCCGCCGTTATAGGCCGCGATGGCGCCCATGACGTCGCCGTGGGCGTACTGGTGGATCAGCGTGTCCAGGTAGTCCTGGCCGATCCTCAGATTGGTCGGCGGGTCGAACAGCGGCAGGGCGTTGGCCATGATGTGGTCGTCCCCCGCGGCGTCGGCGGCCGACGGCGGCATCAGCTGCATCAGGCCGATCGCGCCGGCGCCCGAGACCACGTAGGGGTCGAACCGGCTCTCCTGGCGCACCACCGCATAGACCAGCGCCTTGTCCAGGGTGAAGCCGCCGGC
>FTIV01000362.1_pt1 | contig 15291 bp, 13 predicted proteins | sample 1658621 | NCBI WGS metagenome assembly FTIV01 (sample SAMEA3914841, study PRJEB12502) | metagenome | biome: forest; material: soil | place: Canada | collected 2011-07-05 | depth 0.3 m | reverse complement strand
GAGGCGTGGCTGTCGGCGTCGATGATCAGGTGGTCGCCCCGACCCACCAGCGCCGACAGAATGCCGAGATTGGCCTGGTAGCCGGTGGTGAACACCATGCAGTGTTCGCGGCCGTAGAATTCCGCCAAGCGGTGTTCCAGGCGCCTGTGGCCGTCATAACTGCCGTTGGCGATGCGCGACCCCGTGGTCCCGGTGCCTTGCGCCCGGACCGCGTCGACCGAGCGTTCGATGCAGGCTTCGTCGAAGGTCAGTCCCAGGTAGTTGTTGGTCCCCAGGAGGATGGTGCGGCGTCCGTTCAGGACCCCTTCGGTGGGCGACAGCACCGCGTCGAACATGACTTCGAACGGATTGGCGCCGTGAGCCCTAAGCGAGTCGAATGCGCCTTTCATGGCGGCGTACTTGGCCAGAATGGACATCAGCCCCTGCTCCGCAATTCTTCGATCGCCGTCACTAAGTCCCCCACCGTCTCCACCTGTGCGACCCGATCGAGCGGTATCGAGATGTCGTATTCGTCTTCTAGCGCCATGATGAAGTTCATTATGGCCAGGGAGTCCAAACCTAAATCGCGAGCGATATTGGTGTCATCCGAGATTTCGATCCGTCGGCCAACCGTCTGGCTCAAAGCGGCGGCGATCCCGTCACGTACGGATCGGGTAGCTGCGTCCATGCGGGGATTCCAAACAGCAATCTGAACCACGGCGGCGCCCCCTTATTGCCAGCCGGTCGTCCCGTGGACAACCTAATGCAGGGTCACAAGGTTACAAGCCAGTAAATTCACGCACCGGGCGACCTCGCTGCGACCCGGTCAAAGCCTGCCCACGGCGCGCCCCCAGGCCACCGTGTCGGCGAATCCGGTGGAGATGTCGAAGCGGCACGAAGGCAGGTCTTCCGCCTGTTCCTGCGGCGTTATGGCCCAGTCAGGATGCAACAATTCCCGCGCTTTGCCGGGAGTCAGGATCGGGAGCCGCCCCCCCAGTCGACCCACGACGCCGCCGATCGCGCCAACGGCTCTGACCGCCGCCGCCGGAACGGGAAGCAGCCGTGGCGACCGACCGACGGCGCGAGACGCCGCCTGCATGATTTCGCGCCACCGATAGCCCTCTGGACGGGCATCTGACAGCGTATAGGTCGCGCCCGCCGGACGCGTTTGGGCGATAGCGACGATCTGGGCCGCGGCGTCAGCCGCGTGAATCAGCGCGATCCGGGCGTTCGACGGCCCCGGCAAAGGCAGGATGGGCAGGCGCGACGCCGCCCTGAACAGCTCCAGGGTCTCCAGGTCCCCAGGCCCGTAGACGGCCGGCGGGCGCACGACGGTCATCTGCTCCGGCGGCAACAGGACCTTCGCCTCCGCCTCTCCAGCCGCCTTGCTCGCGGCATAGTCGGACAGGTCCGGTCGCCGCGCGACAATGCTGGAAACGAGGACGAAGTGCGCGCCGGACTCACAACGCTGCAGGGCGACGGCGATGCCGCGGACGCCCGTGGCATTGGTGTCGAAGAACGCCTGCCGACTGCGGGCCTTGATCAGACCAGCCGCGTGGATCACCACCGACGCGCCGCTGACCAGGCGCTCCAAGGCCTCGTCCTGGTCGAGGGCGCCGACAATGACCTCTGGCGCGCGCCCACGCACGACGGGGACGGCCGACTCGCGCCTGACCAGGAGGCGAAGGTCGTAACCCGCATCGTCAAGCGTCCGCACTAACCAGCCGCCGAGAAATCCCGTCGCCCCCGTCAGCGCCGCCACGGGACGGGACATGTCAGGTCAGGACCGGCGCCGCGTCCGTCGTGAATTCGCCCGCCTGGAACTTGGCCTTGGCGCGGGACCGGCTGAGCTTCCCCGACGACGTGCGCGGCAGCGCGTGCGCGGACACCAGCACGACATCGGCCTCGATGCCGTGGCGGAGCCTCAGGCAACCGGCCACGTCCCCGCGCAGCCGCTCGCGCGAATCGGGATCGCTGCTGCGGCACTGGACCAGCGCCACCACGGTCTCTTCGCCGTCGCCTGGAATCGAGAAGACCGCGACGTCGCCGCTGCGCAACGGGCCCACCTCGGCCTCGGCCGACCACTCCAGATCCTGGGGCCACACATTGCGGCCGTTGACGATGATCAGGTCCTTGGCGCGGCCGGTGATGACAATCTCGCCGTCCGTGAAATATCCGAGATCGCCGGTGTCCAGCCAACCGTCCGGCGAGAGGACGCGCCTGGTCTCTTCGGGCTGGCCGAAATAGGCGCGCATCAGGCTGGGCCCCCGCGCGAAGATGCGCCCGACCCGGCGCTCGGACAGTCTCTGTCCGTCCTCGCCACGAACTTCCAGCGCATGCCCCGGCAGAGCGGGGCCGCACAGGGCGAAATCACGTACGCGCGGCATCTGGCTGCGTGGCGCGACCGCCAAGCACTTCTGCTCGAGTTGATCGACGTCGAGTGTTTCGACCCTCAGTCCGCGGTTCAGCGGCGCGAAGCTCAGGGCCAGCGTGGCTTCCGCCATTCCGTAGCTGGCGACGAATGCGCTTGGATCAAAGCCAGCGTCCGCGAATCGCCGCGCGAAAGCCTCCAGCACGGGGGGGCGGATCATGTCCCCGCCGATCCCCGCCGCGCGCCATCTGCTGAGATCGATCCCCCCGATCGACAGGGTTTCGGCCCGGCGCGTGCAGAGCTCGTATCCGAAGGTCGGGCTGTAGGAGATCGATCCCCCGTTCCTGGACATGATGTCCAGCCACAGCAGCGGACGCCGCACGAAGGCGGCTGTGGGCAGCAGATCCAATGACATCTGGCAGGCCATCGGCGACAGGAAGAAGCCGATAAGCCCCATGTCGTGATAGAGCGGCAGCCAGGACACCGCCCTGTCCTCAGGTCGAACGTGAAGGCCGTGATTGCTGATCGCCGACACGTTCGCCATCAGCGCACGATGGGTCACCGCGATCCCAAGAGGGAAGCGAGTGCTGCCGGACGAGAACTGGAGATAACACAGGCCCTCTGGATCGGCGCCCGGAAGCTCGTCCCCCGCGATCGGCTCCGGCAGGTCCTGTATGCATCCGGTATAGCTGAGATCGAGACCTTCGCCGGCCTCGACCATCCATTCGCCCATGGAGTCCGGCGCCAGGGCCGCCCGGGCGTCGGCCGATTGAAGCATTCGCCGGACGTGCTCGACGTAACCCTGCTTGCCGCCGAACGGCGCAGGCAGCGGCAGCGGGGCGGGAACCAGGCGTGCGTATTGGCAGGCGAAGAAGGTGCGGATGAAGTCGCCATCCGTCTCGGCGACGACCCCAACTCGGTCGCCCGGGACTAAGCCAGACGCCAGAAGCCGACGCCCAAGCTGCAGAGCCTGCTCGCGCAGATCGCGATAGGGCAGCACTTCTGCGAGTTCGCCCCGCAGCGAATGAAGGTTGACGCCAGTCTCGCCTCCAGCGGCGAAATCGAGCGCCTCGGTGATGGTGGCGAAATCGGCCAGCCGTGCGGCGCGGTCAGGGTCGGTGGGCGTTGGCGTCATGCTTGGTTGTTCAAACTCATAAACGGCGGGCGGCGCAAGTGCGCGCACGTGTCAGGTCAGGGTTCGGGGCGGTTGCGCGCGGCGCGCGAGGCCGGTGGACGGGTCGCGATACCAATCGAGAACCCCTAACATCATGCCCGCCCCCATCAACAACGAAGCGCCGACCGAAGCGACGCCCGCGCCAATCACCCCGAAGTGCTGCACCAACGGCGCAAGACACAACAGATAGCAGACCGTGACGGTCAGCCGGGCCCTGAAAGCGGCGCCCGCCCGGCCCGTCGAGATGAGCAGGGGCTCCAGCGGCAGCGCCCAGATGCTGAGAGCGGCGGCGGCGACCTGCCAGGTCAGCACGGAACCGGCGGCGGCGAATCCCTTTCCCAGGGTCAGACCGAGAAGCGGGCCGCCGCCAAAGCCGGCGACCAACAACATGACGGTGGCCACCGCGCCCACCGCGACGCCAATCCGCAGGGCCAGATTGCCCACGGCGTGGTGGTCTCCGGCGGCGAAGAGCTTCGCAAGCTCGGGGTAGAGCGCGTTCACGATCATGTCGGCTGGTGCGGCCACCGTGTCGCCGACCAGTTTGGCCACGCGCCACAGGGCGGCCTGGGACGGATTGAGCAGACCGCCGACGATCAGGGTGGAAATGTGCGTCATGGTGAGCGCCAGGGTGGCGTTGGCGTTGGTGGTGAGGGCGAAGCGCCAGATGCCGGGAAACCCTCTGGTGAGATGGCCCTGACGCCAGTCGAATCCGGCGAGCGCCCCGCGCCGATGCAGTTCGCCCCAGGCGCCAGCGCAAAGGAAGACGAAGGCGGCCAGGACACCGCACCACCAGACGACCAGGAAGCCTTTCAGGCCCAGGTGCAGGGCGAGCGCCACGAGACCGCCAACCAGAGACACCAGCGACGCGACCGTCGCCTGCCCGGCCAGAATGTCGAACCGCGAATAGAGCCGCAGCACACCGAGCGGCGTGGCCGACGCCATGAAGGCGATCGAGGTCGAATAGATCATCGCCGCCGGCGCAAGACCGTGCGGCCACTTCAGCCAGGGCCCGACGACCGCCGCCCCCGCCACGCCGATCGCGACCCCGATCACCGAGCTCAACAGATCCAGGATCAGCGTGAAGCGCAGCAGGCGCTGCAGATCCTGCGGCTTGTCGTCGTTCAGCGGCTTGGCGCCGTAGCGCAGCACGGACTGCCACGACTGGAATTTCACGATGTCGGAGACCGATTCCGCGAACGAATGGATCAGGATGAGCACCCCGAAACCCGCCAGCCCCAGGCCTCGGGCGGCCACGGCCAGAGCCCCGAGGCTCAGCACAGCGTTGGTCGCCCGCCCGCCGATCAGGAGGGCGGCATTGCGCATGACCTCGCGAAAGAGGTTTTCAACCTTCAACATGACCGACGGCGATACTCAGCGGACGCGGGGTCGCCCTCGCGCCGGGCCGGAGCGTTCCGCCACCCAGGGATAGAGCTGCTGTTCGGCGGCGTCGTAGCCCAGATCGTAGACATGGGCGCTCCGGGGACGCTCGTCGCTGTTCTCGTAGTAGCTGCCCACCAAGTGGTCGACGATGTTGGTGGTGATGCCGAAATTGCCCTGCTCGCTGTGGAAGTGGTGCGCCATGTGGTTCTTCTTGATTCGCCGCAGCCAGGCGCTCTTGGGCGTGTAGTTCAGGTGTTGGACGCAGTGGCAGAACTCGTAGAACGAGAACAGCAACAGCGCTGTCGCCAGCACGATCAAGGCCGACGGCCAACCGCCGACGGCATAGCCGATCAGCAGACTTGGCGTGGCTATGGCCGGCAAGGTGTTTGTTGGCGAGCCGAACAGTACATCGAGCCGGTTCGGATCCTGATGATGATCGTAGTGGATCCGCTTCCACAGGTTGGCCGTGAAGGGGTTCCGGTAGAGCCAGCGGTTGTGCAACACGTAGCGGTGCAAAGCGTATTCGAAGATCGGATAAATCAAAAGTCCGATGCCGACCGCCAGCAGCGCCTTCAATGGCGAGTGCAGCACGCCGAGCCAGACCGCTCCTGCGACGGCGGCGATGCACAGGATCCAGTAGAGCAGAATCGAGGGCCAGGTCACATAAGCGACGATCAGCTCGCGCAGCGACATGGCGCCCAGGTCGTTGGCCCGCGCGCCCGCGCGTCTGAACAGCAATGGAATCGATCTGCTGGACGTCATCTAACCCTTCCCGCGACCCGATCGCCTTATAGGGCGTGAATGCGTGCATTGCACAAGTGCCGGCGGCGTCCGACGGTCCTCTGATCCTGGGCGATCGTCACCATTCCGGGAACGCCTCGAGGGCCTGACGACGGTCTCAACCGTCGTGGCCGGCGATCACCTGCATCAGGCGTCTGGCGCTGTCCCGCCATCGAAACCGTCCGGCATGGGCGCGTCCACTTGCCGCAGCCTCGTCGTGCAGCTTCGGAGCCTCGGCAAAGCCCGAAATCGATCGCGCCCAGGCAGGGGCGTCGTGAGGATCGCAATAAACCGCGGCGACGCCACAGACCTCGGGGATCGCACCCGTTGGCGCGGCGATCACCGGACAGCCCAGGCTCATGGCCTCCAGCGGCGGAATGCCGAAGCCCTCCAGGAGGGACGGAAACGCCAGGCAGACGGCCTGTTCATAGAGCGCGCGAAGTTCGGCGTCCGAGACCGAGCCGGCGAAGACCACGTTCCGGCTGGGGATCAGTCCGGCGCTGGCGAAGGCCGCCGCATCGGCGGGCCCGACGAGTACGAGCTTGAGAGGCTCCATCCGCGGTTCGGCGAAAGCATCGAGCAATACTTTGATATTCTTATGTTTCTGCGGATTGGCCAGGGCAAGCGCATAGCCTCTCGGTTCCAGACCGAGGCGCCCGACGATGGCCGGATCCGGCGTGACGCGTTCCAGGTGGTCGCTGCCGTTGGGGATGACCTCGATCTTCTCGGCGGTGACCACGCCCTGCTCGATGAGCCGGTCACGTGAGAAGGCCGAAACGGTCAGCACACGGCTGGCGGCGGCCGCGACCCGTGGCAGGGCGAACCGATACCAGGCGGCGTAGGACGGCGTGTGCGACTCCGGCATGAGGAAGACGTGGGCGTCGTGGATCATCACGATCGAGCCCCTCACGCTCAGCGGCGCCATGTTGCACAGACTGACCAACAGCTTGCCCGCTGCCAGGCGAGGCAGGTCGAACTGCTCCCATCCGTCCCAGTTGATCAGGCCGCCTGGACGCCAACCTAGCTTGCCAAGCTCCAGGCGCCGCGGCGCGTCCCGGCGGCAGGCAAGCTCCCACGACGGAATTTCGTCGAAGCCCGCCTCTTCGGACAGAATTCTGTCGACATTCCTGATCAATTCGGTGGCCACGCGCGAGAGGCCCTTGGCCGGCGCGTTCAGGAACTTGCCGTTGAATACCACCGGGCGGCGCGCCATCGGATCAGTCACCGAACAGGACCATTGGTCGACAAGCCTCGGTCATCGCGGCAGTTTCGCCAAGCCCGACGAGACCCCGGCCCCACTGGCGCGACGCTCATGACGAACCACTCGGAGCGCCGATCCGACAGCCCGCGGCGCGCGGCCCGTGTGCTGCTCGTCACCGGCTCCTATCCGCCCGACGCCTGTGGGGTTGGAGACCACTCCCACGCCCTTGTCACCGCCTTGGAACGCGCGGGCGTCGACGTCGAGGTCTATTGCCGCAAGGACTGGTCGGTCCTCACCATACTCAAGCACTCTCGCGCCTGGCGGGCGGCCCGGGTCGACACGATCATCCTGGCGCACCCCACCGACGGCTACCGCAAAAGCCCCGCGCCCAATTTCGCCCTCGCTCCGCCGCAGCGGGCCAGGAAGATCGTCGTGCTGCACGAGTTTTCGCGAAAAAGCCGCTCCGGCAAGCTCGCCTGCTATCTCTTCTTTCACTTCGCCGACTGGATGGTCTTCACCTCTGAGATCGAGCGCTCCGCCGCCCTCAAGGCTGCGCCATGGCTGGCGGGCCGCTCCAGCGTGATTCCGCTGGCCAGCAGCATTCCCGTGCGCGAGCGGCGTCCGCCGGACATCGATGTCGCCTGTTTCGGCCTGATCCGGCCTGGCAAGGGCATCGAAGACTTCCTGGACATCATCGAGCGCGCGGCGTTGCCCCAGTCAGCACGCGTACGGATCATCGGCCAGACCGCCGCCGGACTGGAAGCCTATGCCGACGCCATCAGCGATCGCCTGGCGGCGTTGGGGGGCGAGGTGATCAGGAATCTTCCGCCCGATCAGGCGGCCGATCATCTGTCCCGGACAAGGATCGTCGTCCTGCCGTTTCCCGACGGCATCAGCAAGCGCCGCAGCTCCGCCCTGGCGGTCATGGCCAACGGAGCGCTCGTGCTGACGATCACGCCCAGGCACGATCAAGACCTGTTCGACCGCATCTGCCTGTCCGCGCCCAACCCGCGCGCGCTTGGTGAACTGCTCGTCGAGGTCCTGGCCGACCCGGCGAAGTTTGAACACATCGCGGACGCCGGGATGGACTATGCGCGGTCGCTGGACTGGGACGGCGTTGTCGACGCCTGGCTGCCGCTCCTGACGGAGGGACGCTAGGCTGGCGGCGCGCTCCGCGCAGGGGAGCGGCCGAGGAGGGCGACTGTCGCACCGATGACCAGCATCAGCCAGATGACCGCGGCGGCGAAGAACGCCCAAGGGATGACCCGGCTCAAGCCGACAACCGCGAGCAGGGCGAAGGCGAAGGCGAAGAAGTCCCGGCTGGTCAGCGTCTTCAACACCACGAAGATGCGGGCGATGGGCCCGGTCACGTAGCGGCGCGCGTAGAAGTCCTTGACCAGGTTGAAACTGGCGCCGCCGGGTTCCCGGCGGACCAGGACGGCCATGAGCCCCAGGCCTGTCGCCATCATGACGAAATCGGCGCCCCCGATGAGCCAAAACAGCGGGCCATAGACCCGGCCGAGACCGATGGTGACGCCCACGACGAACATCAGGTTGGTGATCATGTCAACGGCCGTGTCCAGGACCGCCCCCTTGTGGCTGGAACGGAAGGCGGCGCGCGCGATCTCTCCATCGACGCCGTCCACGATCGAAGCCGCCTGGAACAGGAGTCCGCCGAAAATCAACCCGCGGGGGCCGCCGAATACCAGACAGGCGAACATCAGCAGGCCAAGCAGCGCGGTGACCATCGTCAGGTGTCCGGGTCGTACGCCATCGATGTGCAGCACCGCCCCGCTGATCGCCCGAGAGATCGGGCGGTTCAGCCAACGGGAGATCAGTCCGTCGGAGGCCTTGCCGGTCTGGCGCAGGATCTGCCTCGACGCCGCCGAGGGGGAATCCAGCAAAATGACGTCTTCTGGCCGCGCCTCGAGCACGGCCGCGCGCTGTCGAACGTCGAACTCCGCCAGGGTCAGGTTCGGCGGCAGGCCTCGATCGCTCAGCCGCGCCGCAAGCGGCCGCGACCCGAGGGCGAGGACCGTCTCATCCTCCTGTTCGGCAAGTCGGCGCAAAGCCGAAGCCGTAATCACCGCGTCGCACGACAAGAGCAGCACCGCGCCGGGTGCGACATCGGCGAAATCGATGTCGGTCGGGCGTCGCGACACCCATTTCACGGAGATTTCGGCGCCGCCGCGGGCGAGGTCATCGGCGACGATGTCCACCAGTGATCCAGGCGCATCGACAGCCAGCCAGGCCGTTGTGACGCCCGCGCGAGCGGCCTCGATCAGCACGCGCGAGATCGCCGCCACTCCCGCGATTCGACTCGTGGCGCGCCACCGATCGGCGGCGACGACTGTTGCTACGCTGATACGGGGTCGCCGCGGTTTCGACTTATCCATCACCAACACTGATCTCGAGCCGAGGCCATAGTTCGCTGCGCGTTTGGGCTCGATCAAGAGCAGAGAAGGTGCAAGGTTGAACTTATGAGCCTCGTCCGCGATCGGACCGATGCACCCGCTGGCTCGGGCCGCCCGCTCGAGATCGAGGAGCCGGTCAACCGATACTGGATCCATCCACTTTCGCGCGGGCTGGCGCGCGCGCTGGTCCCCACGGGGATCAGCCCCAACGCCGTGTCGGTCACGGGCGCCGCGCTCACGGTGGCGGCTGGTGTCTCCTATGTCGCCCTGCCTTGGCCGGGATCGGTGCTCGCCGGCTTTGGACTGCACGCCCTGTGGCACGTGGTCGACGGGGCGGACGGCGAACTTGCCCGTCGCACGGGCAGGAGCTCCACCACCGGCGAGATCGTGGACGGCCTCTGCGATTACGGCGGCCACATCGTGCTTTACGTCCTTCTGGCAGCCGCCCTGTCCAGGACCCTGGGGCCGTGGGCGTGGCTGCTGGCCACCGTCTCCGGCGGCTCGCGCATCGTCCAGGCCAACCACTATGAGACCACGCGGCGGACCTACGTCTGGAGAGTCTACGGCGCGCCATGGTTGCGGCGGTCGCTGCCGGAGAAGGGGCGCAAGGCGGTGAGCTGGGGCGGCCCGCTCGGCGCCTTCGCCGCCTTGCTGGCCCAAGGCTATGTCGAGCTGTCCCGCGCCATGACCCCGGACACCCGCGTGATCGACGTCGGCCTGGACGAGCTGTCGAACCGACCCGTCGCGCTTGGTCAGGCGCGGGAGCTTTGCCGCGCCGCCATGCTGGGCGGCGTCAAGCGGGCGTCCTGGCTCAGCGCCAATCAGCGCACCATGCTGCTTGGGATCAGCATGGCGCTGGGCGGACCGGTCTATTTCTTCATCGTCGAATCCAGCGCCTTCAATCTGATCATGGCTTGGTCGATGAACCGGCAAGCCGCCGCCGACAGGCGCCTGGTTACTGAACTGGGCGCCCTCGAAGCCGGCGCCGCCGCATGACGCGCCGCATCGAGTCACACCGGGCCCGGCCTATGTTCGCCTCCCGATTGCGCCGAGGTGCGCGTTTCTCCACATTTCCGGTCGTGAACCGGGCGTGGGGCTCGGCCACGAACATCGCCCGCCGGCCCTCGCCGGCGCTGTTGGGACTCAACCGGCCATGAGCAGTCCGGGCGAAAAGTCGCTGTTGCTGTTCTCGCGCCACGAACGCGGCCGCTCCCACGACCTCGGCAAGATGGACCTGAACGGCCTGGTCTGGGCCTTCTTCACCTTCCCGACGGTGCTCCTCTACATCGTCCTCGGCGCCGTCGCGGGGGGCCTCGCGGTGCGGTACGGCGTCCTCGGCGAGCCCGTGCGCGCCGCGGTCGTGGCGGTCGCGACCTTCGTGGTCTACGCGATGGTCTGGTACAGCCTGCACCGCTGGCTGCTTCACGCTTCCTGGCTTTATCGATCGCCGCTTACGGCGCGGCTTTGGAAGCGCATCCACTACGACCATCACCAGGACCCACACCGGATGTCGGTGCTCTTCGGATCGCCGATCACCACCGTCCCCACCATTCTACTCGTGACCATTCCCCTGGGCTGGGCCATCGGGGGCGAGGGCGGCGCGGCGGGCGCTGTCTTCGCCGGCATGGTCATCACCCTGGTCTATGAGTTCTGCCACTGCATTCATCACCTGAACTACGCGCCCAGGCTGGCGTGGCTGCAGCGGGCCAAGGCCCTGCACATGGCCCATCACTTCCACAACGAGGTCGGCAACTACGGCATCATCAGCTTCTGGCCCGATCGCCTGTTCGGCACCCTGTACGCCGAACCGGGCAGCCGGCCGCGAAGTCCCACTGTTTTTAACCTTGGTTATGACACGGCGACCGCAAAGCGGTATCCTTGGGTCGCCGCCCTGTCAGGGCACGCACCCACCCGACAACCGGATGACTTGGCCTGACCGGCCAGGTGACAGGGGATTCCCTTTTGCGCATCACGATTATCGACTTCGCCGAGCGAGGGCCGACGCGCGACCCCTTCAAACTGATGATGAATCCCAACTGGGCCAGCATCATGCCGCAGGCGGTGGCGGTCTGGTGCGAGGAACTGGGACACGAGGTGCGCTACCTCTGCTACACCGGCCAGGAGGACATCACCGGCGGCCTGGTCAACGACACCGACGTTCTCATCCTCGGCGCCTTCACGCTCACCGCCTTCACCGCCTACGCCTTGAGCCATATCTATCGCCGCGCCGGCGCGATCACCGTGCTCGGCGGCCCCCACGCGCGCTGCTACCCCGAGGACGCCGCCAAGCACTTCGACTACGTGCTGGGCCTGACCACCAAGGTCGAGATCGCCGAGATCCTGCACGAGAAGGCGCAGCACCGCCCCACCGGCCGCTGCCTGTCCGCGCTCGTCCAGCCGCGCGAGATCCCGACCCTGCGGCAACGCTGGAAGTTCGTCGAACCCACCATCGCCAAGGCGAAGATCATCAAGATCGTGCCGATGATCGGCAGCTTCGGTTGCCCCTACACCTGCAGCTTCTGCATCGATGCGGCGATCCCCTACCAGCCGCTGGACTTCGGCGAACTGCAGGACGATCTGCGCTTCGTCGCCCAGCGGGTGCGCAATCCCATCGTCGGCTGGCATGACCCGAACTTCGGCGTGCGCTTCAAGGACTATCTGTCCGCCATCGAAGAGGCCGTCCCGCCCGGAACCATGCGTTTCGCGGCCGAGATGAGCATGTCGCTGCTGTCCGACGAGAACGTCCAGCGGCTGGCCCGCAACGGCTTCGTCGCCATGCTGCCCGGCATCGAGTCCTGGTACGACTATGGCTCGAAGTCGCGCACCACCCGGGTTTCGGGCGCCGAGCGGGTCACCCAGATCGCCGACCACGTCAATCGCATCCTCGCCCACATCCCCTTCGTCCAGACCAACTTCATCCTGGGTCTCGACTGCGACGAGGGGCCCGAACCGTTCGAACTGACCAAGCGGTTCATGGACCTGGCGCCGGGCGCCTATCCGGCCTTTTCGCTGTTCACCTGCTACGGCCGCGCCTCGCCGCTGAACCTGGAACTGCAGCGCGCCGGGCGGGTGCGGCCGACGCCGTTCCACTTCCTGGACTCCAACCACGGGACCAACATAGCGCCCGCCAACTACGAGTGGGCCGAGTTCTACGACCTGGTCACCGACGTGACCCGCCACGCCCTTTCGGCCCGCGGAATCTGGCGGCGCATGATGGCCAACCGCGGAATCGTGCGCGGCTTCAATGCGTTGCGCGGCGCGACCACCGGCAGGATCAAGTACCAGGCCAACATGGCCGAGATGCTGAGGTCAGACCCGGCCGTCCGGGGCTATTTCGAGGGCGCGACGACCGCCCTGCCAGCCTTCTTCGAGGCCCGCATCAAGAACGACCTGGGTCCTCTTTGGGACGCCCTGCCGCCGGGCTCGCTCGAGCACGACCCCAACGCCTATCTGCACTCGCAGCTGGAAGTGGCGGCCTGACCGCCCAGAGCGCACTTGGCTTAGTTGGAATCGGCGCCGCGCTCTAGCATTTTGAGTTAAGACGCATTTTCGTCCGGCTATGGCTCCGTCTAGGGCGAAAATGCTTTAGGCGTCTTCCTTCACCCGCCGCTTGCGGAAGGTGGGATTGAGCACGGCCTTGCGCAGGCGGATGGACTTGGGGGTGACCTCCACCAGCTCGTCTTCCTCGACGTAGGCGATGGCCTGCTCAAGCGTCGGGCGGCGCGGGGGCGTCAGCCGGATGGCCTCGTCCTTGCCGGCCGAACGGATGTTGGTCAGCTGCTTGGACTTCATCGGATTGACGTCCATGTCGTCCGGTCGCGAGTTCTCGCCGATGATCATGCCCTGGTAGGTCTTCTCGCCCCCGCCGACGAACATCACGCCACGCTCCTCCAGGTTCCACAGGGCGTAGGACGAGGTCTCGCCGTCCGAGTTGGACACCAGCACCCCGTTGCGGCGGCCTTCGATGGCGCCACGGTGCGGCTCGTAGCCGTGGAACACCCGGTTCATCACCCCAGAACCGCGCGTGTCGGTCAGGAATTCGCCGTGGTAGCCGATCAGCGAGCGCGACGGCGAATGGAAGGTCAGCCGCGTCTTGCCCGAGCCGGCGGGGCGCATGTCCTTCATCTCGGCCTTGCGCTGGGACAGCTTGTCGATGACCACGCCGGAATATTCGTCGTCGAGGTCGATCACCACCTCCTCGATCGGCTCCAGCCGCTGTCCGGTGTCGGGATCGGTGCGGTAGACCACCCGCGGACGCGAGATCGACACCTCGAAACCCTCGCGGCGCATGGTTTCCACCAGCACGCCCAGTTGCAGCTCGCCGCGGCCGGACACTTCGAAGGCGTCCTTGTCGGAGGTTTCGGCGACCTTCACCGCCACATTGGTCTCGGCCTCGCGCAGCAGTCGCTCGCGGATCACACGCGACTGCACCTTGTCGCCCTCGCGGCCCGCCAGCGGCGAGTCGTTGACCGAAACCGTGATGGCGATGGTCGGGGGATCGATCGGCTGGGCCGGCAGAGCCTCGGTGATCTCAGGCGCACACACCGTGTCGGCGACCGTGGCCTTGGAGAGACCCGCGATGGCGATCAGATCGCCTGCCTCGGCGGACTCCACCGGCACGCGCTTCAGGCCGCGGAAGGCCAGCACCTTGGAGATGCGGCCGCGCTCCACCTCCTGGCCGTCCGGCGACAGGGCGTGGACGGTCATGTTGGGCGTGAAGCGGCCCGACTCAACCCGGCCGGTGAGCAGCCGCCCGAGATAGGGGTCGGCCTCCATCAGCACGGCGAGCAGCCGCGCGGGTTCGTTTTCGTGATGCTCGGCCTTGGGCTCGGGCACGTGGGCGATGATGGTCTCGAACAAAGGGGCCAGGGTTTCGTGCGGATCGTTCAGGTCCCTCACCGCCCAGCCCTGCTTGGCCGACGCATAGACGTGCGGGAAGTCCAGCTGCTCGTCGGTGGCGCCGATGGCGGCGAACAGGTCGAACGTGTCGGTGAGCACCTTGTCCGGATCGGCGTGCGGGCGGTCGACCTTGTTGAGCACCAGGATGGGCCGCAGCCCGAGCTTCAGGGCCTTGCCGAGGACGAACTTGGTCTGGGGCATGACCCCTTCCTCGGCGTCGACCAAGAGCAGACAGCCATCGACCATGCCCAGGATGCGCTCCACCTCGCCGCCGAAATCGGCGTGGCCGGGGGTGTCGATGATGTTGATCCGGATCTCGCCCTCAGGGGCGGGCCACACCACCGAGGTGCACTTGGCCAGGATAGTGATGCCCCGTTCGCGCTCCTGCGGGTTGGAGTCCATCGCCCGTTCCACGGTCGCCTCATTGGCGCGGAAGGCGCCGGACTGGGCGAGCAGGCGGTCGACCATGGTGGTCTTGCCGTGGTCGACGTGGGCGATAATGGCGATATTGCGCAGGGACATGGGACAAGCCGGCGGCTGAGCCGCTCAGCGGCAGGATGATGGGGTCGCGCGCCTCATATAGTGCGCCGCAACATTAGGCCAGCGTTGTCACAGGCCGGAACGCCTCAGCCCTGCGCCTTTCGCACCGAGTCCAACAGGGGCGGCGGGCCGTAGGGCGGGCGGGGGATGTTGGTGTGAGCCGCCCGCAAGGCCTCGGACCAGCGCTCGGACAGGTCGTGGAAGTAGGGATCCTCGACCTCGATGCGGTGGACCAGTTCGCTCTTCAGCTGGTCGCGTCGCAGCACCATCAGGTCGATGGGCATACCCACCGCCAGATTGGACTTCAGGGTGGAGTCCAGCGAGATCAGTCCGATCTTCAGGGCGTCGTAGAGGTCGGTCTGGAAATTGACCGCCCGCACCAGGATCGGCCGGCCATACTTGTGCTCGCCGATCTGCAGGAAGGGCGCGTCGATGCCGCACTCTATGAAGTTGCCCGCGTCGTAGATCATGAACAGCCGCAAGGTGAAGCACGACCTGGCCGAGGGCCTGGAGCAGGAACACGTCAACGCCGAGGTCTCGCTGCTGCTCGGCG
>FTIV01000154.1_pt4 | contig 15310 bp, 17 predicted proteins | sample 1658621 | NCBI WGS metagenome assembly FTIV01 (sample SAMEA3914841, study PRJEB12502) | metagenome | biome: forest; material: soil | place: Canada | collected 2011-07-05 | depth 0.3 m | reverse complement strand
ACCCCGGCGGTGACGATGCAGACATCGGCGCCCTTGATATCGGCGTAGTCGCTCGCCCCCTTCAGGGCCGAGTCCTTGCCGAACACCGCGCTGGCTTCGGCGAGATCCAGGGCCTTGCCCTGGGGCACCCCGTCGACGATGTCGAACAGGACCACGTCGCCGAGCTCCTCCCGGGCGGCGATGTGGGCGAGCGTGCCGCCGATCATGCCGGCGCCCAGAAGGGCGATCTTCGCGCGAGCCATGCGAGGGCCTCCGTGTCGATTGGATGGGAAATCGCCGCGCGGTCTAGCCCTGGGCGCTCAGGGCCGCAAGGCGCCCGCCGCCGAGGCGTGGCGCCACGTCACGCCCGAATTCACACGCTAGTGGTGGACGCGGTCATCCGAGGTCGCTAGAGACCCGCGCCTTGCGGTCCCCGCAGAGGATTCCCCGTTGGACAAGTTCGCCCTCGCTCCGGCCTTCCTCGACACCTCCGAGCCGCTGGCGTCCCTCAAGCTCTGCGAATCACGGCTGCAGCTCGACGCGCGCTTCCCATGGATCGTGCTGATCCCCCGCCGATTCGGCGCGCGGGAACTGGAGCACCTGAAGAACGGCGATCGGGCGCAACTGATGGAGGAGATCGTCGCCTCGGGCGCGGCGGTCCGGGCCATCGGGGCGGCCATCGGCCGACCGGTCGAAAAGCTCAATGTCGGGACGCTCGGCAACAATACGCCGCAGCTGCACATCCACGTGGTCGGCCGCCGCTCCGACGACGGCGCCTGGCCGGGTCCGGTCTGGGGCCAGGGCGTGGCGAAGCCCTACGACGACAAGACGCTCGCCGCCGCCACGGCTGCGGCCCTCACCGTGCTGCGAGGGATGCAGGCGGCCGCCTGATCTCGAAATAGGCGCAGACCTCCTCGGTCCGCCGGGCCGAGGCGAGATGGCTGCGCTCGCCGATCGCGTCCATGCCGAGTCGGCGCAGGATGGCGATGGACGCCGCGTTGGCCGGTTGCGCGCCCGCCTCGACAACATCCAGATCCAGCAGATCCCAGGCTGCCGCGAGCATGGCCGCGGCGGCTTCCCCGGCATAGCCCTGGCCCCAGAACGCCTCCCCGAGCCAGTAGCCCAGGACACCACGGCCCGGCCGGTCCTCCAGGCGGTCCACCCCGATCCATCCCATCAACTGACCGTCCCCGGTCCGTTCGATCGCGCGCATGACGCCGCGCCCCTCGGACTCGGCGGCGAGATGACGGTCGATGCGCGCCTGGACCTCGGCGGCGGTGTTCCGAGGCCTCCAGGATCCCGTCCAGCGGCTGATCGCCTCGCACATGAGCGCGGCCGTGGGTTCGGCGTCGTCGGCGCGGAGCGGCCGCAGGCGAAGGCGCAGGGCGGCGATCACCACGTCAGAAATCCAGCCGCCCGAACAGCTCGCCGAACGGGACCATCACATGCTCCCGATAGGCTGGACGCTGCTGCAGACGCCGATACCAGGCCTCCACGTTGGGCGCGGACGGCCGCTCGATCTCGAGTTCGAAGTAGCGATAGAGCGCCACGCCCGCCGGAACGTCGGCCAGGCTGATCGCGTCGCCGAGCAGGTAGTCCCGGTCCTCCAGCCAGCGGTCCAGCATGCGCATGTGATCGGCCGATCGCGCGACGCTGGCGTGGATGGCGGGCCAGTCCCGCTGATGTTCCGGCGTCCGATAGAAACCCCAGAACACCCCGACCAGGAAGTCGGGCTGCAGCGCTGTCTGCGACCAGTCCATCCAGCGATCAGCCAAAGACCGCGCCCCGGGGTCCTTGGCCCAGAAACGGTCCTGACCGTAGCGCGCGGCGAGGTAGCGGAGGATGGCGTGGGATTCCCAGACCACGACGTCGCCATCCTCGATCACGGGGACGCGGCCATGGGGGTTCAGCGCCCGGAATTGCGGCGTATCGAGCCGGCCATGCGAGCCGCCCGCGGGAATGTGCTGGTGGTCCAGGCCCAGCTCGCCGACGAGCCACAACACCTTCTGCACATTGAAGGAACTGCGCCGGCCCCAGACCTTCAGCATCAGACCTTCAGCATCGACTCAGGCAGGCGCCCCGGCGCCCATGGGCCTCAGGCCCAGGTCGGCGAACAGCCGCGCGTCGTCGTCCATGTCAGGGTTGGGCGTGGTGAGCAGCCGCGCGCCGACGAAGATCGAATTGGCCCCCGCCAAGAAGCACAGGGCCTGCAGTTCGCGGCTCATGGTCTCGCGGCCGGCCGACAGGCGAACCATCGACTTGGGACAGACCAGCCGCGCCACCGCGATGGTGCGGGCGAACTCTATGCCGTCGATTTGGCCCTCGGCCGCGACCTTGTCGCCCAGCGGCGTCCCCTCGATGGGGACCAGGGCGTTGACCGGCAGGCTCTCGGGATGCTCGGGCAACGTGGCCAGGGCGTGCAGCAGGCCGGCCCGGTCGCGGCGGCTCTCGCCCATGCCCACGATGCCGCCGCAGCACACGGCCATCCCCTCGGCGCGCACGGCCGCCAGGGTGTCCAGCCGGTCCTGATAGGTGCGGGTGGTCACCACCGAGGCGTAGTAGTCGGGGCCGGTGTCGAGGTTGTGGTTGTAGTAGTCGAGCCCGGCCGCCTTCAGGGCCTTGGCCTGGTCCGGCGTCAGCATGCCCAGCGTGGCGCAGGTCTCCAGGCCCAGCGCCTTGACGCCCGAGATCATCGCCGCCAGCCGGGGAACGTCGCGGTCCTTCAGGTCGCGCCAGGCGGCGCCCATGCAGAAGCGCTGCGCGCCCGAGGCCTTGGCCTCGGCCGCCTCGGCGATCACCGCCTCGGACGCCATCAGCCGCGAGGCCTTGAGCCCGGTGTCGAAATGAGCGGACTGGCTGCAATAGCCGCAGTTCTCGGCGCAGCCGCCGGTCTTCACCGACAACAGCTGCGACAGCTGGACCTCGGTGGGATCGAACCAGCGCCGGTGGACCTCGGCGGCGCGGAACACCAGATCGGTGAAGGGCAGGTCGAACAGCGCCTCGATCTCATCGAGCGTCCAGTCGTGGCGGGGCTGGGCGGGGTCGGCGAAGCGGGCGGGGGCGTTCATCCGGCGTTGGCTCCGAGGTCAGGCGTCCGGCATAGCAAGCGCCGCGTCTCGCCGAAAGCGGCGCTTCGCCCCACGGCTCACGCCGTCGCGGCGGCGGCGTCCTTGCGGATGCGCTCGACCATCGAGAACAGGCCGTTGGACCGTTGCGCCGACAGGGCGCCGGCGAGCCCAAGCCGCGCATAGGCCGCGTTGGCGTCGAAGGCGAGGATCTCTTCGGGTCGACGGCACGAGTAGAGCCGCAGCAGGATGGCGATCAGCCCGCGCACGATGTGGGCGTCGGAGTCGCCGCGGAACCGCACCGTCCCGTCCGGCCCTGGCTCGGTGACCAGCCAGACCTGGCTGGCGCAGCCGCGCACCTTGTTGGCCTCGGCGTGTTCCGCCTCGCTCAGCGGCTCCAGCCCCCGTCCCAGATCGATGATGTAGCGATAGCGCTCCTCCCAGTCGTCAAACACGGCGAATTCGTCGGCCAGGGCTTCCAGTTCAGTGTTCATGCGGCCAGGACTTAAGCAGGGCGGCGAGCGCCCGCAACGTCGCGGGCACGTGCGAGGCCAAGACGGGCTATGATGCCGTCGTCTCGCAACCGATTCGATTCTATCCCCCGTCTATCCCCCGCTTTCTTGGCGTCTGGGTCGCGTGCGGATTGAGCGGCCTGGAGCGCTCGAATTGGCGCCTGTAGTGTTTCTGGTCCACCCACGTCCGGAACAGCCTGTGACCGACACCGTCCAACGTTCTGTCGCAGACCGCCCGCCGCCGACGGCCGTGCTGAGAGACTTGCTCCGTTGGCACGGCGCCTGGGCGGCTGCCGTGGCCCTGTCCCTGGCCGTGTTGATGATGACGCTGCCGGGGGTGACCTGGATGGCCGCCGGCGCGCTTCTGGTCGGCGCCGCGCCGGGCGCCGCGGGCCTCCTCCTGGTCCGACGCGACAGTCCCCGCCGGCGGGCGGCGCTGCTGGCGTTCTGGGCAGGGTGCGGCGCGCTCGCCTGCATGCTGGCTGGGGGCGTATCCGGCCCGCTGGCGGTGTGGTGCCTGGTCCCGGCCGCGGCCGCGGCAGCCTTCGGGGGGGCCAGCCTGCTGGCCGAGGCGGCGGCGCTGTCCCTGGTCGCTGCGGCCTGCAGCGCCGTGGCGGGCCTGGCCGGACTGACCCCGCCGCCGCCCGCGGGCGCGCTCGACTTCTGGCTGGGATTCATCGGGCTGTTGACCACCGGCGCGGGCCTCGGCGCCGGCTTGCTGCTGTCCAAGCGCCGGACCGAACAGGGCAAGGCGCAGCGCAAGGCGGCCGAGGTCCGGCTCGAACGGTTGCTGTCGGATCAGCCCTTCCTGGTCCTGTCGCTGGATGCTCTGGGCAAGGTGGTGTCCGCCTTCGGCTTCGCCCCCGAGGGCGTCGATGGTTCATCGCTGCCCGGCCGGCGGCTGCGCGATCTTGCGGACGGCGCCGACCGCGCCAGGCTGGAAGCGTCCCTGGGCGCCGCGGTGATCTCGGGGACCGGCGACTGCACCTTCTCGCCGCGCGGCGCGCCCGACCGGGTGTTCGCCATCGCCCTGCGCCGCGACTCCGAGGGCCGCCTGGCGGCGGTGCTCAGGGACGCCACGGCCGAGGCCGTGCGTGAGTCCGAGCTGGAGATCGCGCGCGAGGAGGCCGAAAGCCTGAACGCCGGCAAGTCGCGTTTCCTGGCCAATATGAGCCACGAGCTGCGCACCCCACTGAACGCGGTGATCGGTTTCTCCGACGTGATGCGGGCCCGGCTGTTCGGTGATCTGCCGCCCAAATACGCCGAATACGCCGACATGATCCACGACGCCGGCCGCCATCTGCTGGACCTGATCAACGACGTCTTGGACATCTCCAAGATCGAGGCCGAGCGCTATCAGCTGAGCCGAGACCTGTTCGACGCCCGGGACGCCGTCTCCGGGGCCCTGCGCCTGACCCGTCTGCAGGCCGACGAGGCGGGGATCTCGCTGCGCGGGCTGTTGCCGCAGACGCCGCTGGAGGTCATCGGCGACTCCCGCGCCATCAAGCAGATCGTGCTCAACCTGATCTCCAACGCCCTGAAGTTCACCCCCCGCGGCGGCTCGGTGACCGTGACCGTCGATGGTTTCGGCGAAGACCTGGAGGTCGTCGTTTCGGATACCGGCGTCGGCATCGCCGAGACCGATCTGGAACGGCTGGGACGGCCCTTCGAACAGGCGGGCGACGCCGCCCAGAAGATCCAGGGCGCGGGCCTCGGCCTGTCCCTGGTGCGTTCCTTCGCCGAACTTCACGGGGGGAACATGTCCATCGAAAGCCGCCTCGGCGAAGGAACCGCGGTGACGGTGCGCATGCCGATCCTGAGGACCGAGCCTGAGGCCGACGCCATCCCGGCGCATACGGCCAAGGTCATCGCCTTCAACCCGCAGCGCTGACGCCGCGCGGACAGCGCGCCTTCGATCAGCGCCGGGCGAGGGTCAGGAAGGCGCGGCCCGCCGCGAAGTCGCCCACCTCGACATAGGCCTGGCGCACGACGTCGCCTGTGCGTCCGGGGAACACCAGTTCGACGGTGATGGCCTCGCGTGGATCCAGACCGGCGATGGCGTCAATGGCGGCGGCGGGAAAGCCGAAGGCGGTTGCGGACTTCAGGCCCGCGGGCAGGAGGCGGACGTCCGCGGGTCCCCGGGACTCGGCGGCGAAGACCTGGGCGGCGTATCGCGGCGGCGCCCGCGAGGTGAGCGGCAGGCGCGAGATCGAACTGACCAGGATGGCGCCGAGATAGGGTCCTGGCGCCCGGCCGGGATCGCGGACCAGCAGACGAGCGGCGTAGGGCGACGGGCCGCCGCCGAGGTCGACCATGGCCATCAGTTGGGCCGGCTGGCCCCGTTGTCCGATCATGCCGAAGGTCAGACCGCCGCCGCCCGTCAGCGCGGCGGTCTGCGACAGGCGCCAGGCCGGGCCGTCCACGGGCAGTGTCCGATCGGCGCGCCAGCTGGTGATGTCGCCCGGGAAGATCATCCGCAGCATCCGGCTGTAGCCGTCGAAGGCCGTGCGGACCCGTCCGGCGGCGGTCACCAGATCGCTCGAGCGGCAGGCGACGACACCGGCCTTGGCCTTGGCGCGCGAGGCGATCTGGCCGAGGGACTGGCCGTCCATCCCGGCCCGCAGGGCGGCCCCCCGCGCTTGAGCCGCCGAGGCGTTCAGCGCGGCGGCGATCTCGGGGGTGAACAGTCCGCAACGCGCGTCGGCCGCGCTCATCAGGGATCGTTCGTAATAAAGGTCGACCGCGCCGGAAGCGTGCGCGACGAAGGGCGCCAACGCCATCACGGTGGCGAAGACCGCGCCGATGCGATGTCGCGCGAGGGGGCGCGTCCTAGTCATACGATTTCTCTTGTTGGCCCGACTGACCAGCCATTCTAGGTGTGCGTCATTGCTGGACGGTTACGCGCTTGATCCTGTCGACCGACATGTGGGTGGCCGCGCTGATCCGCCGGGCCGAGATGGGCGGCGCCTATGCGACAGTTGTTCGCAGGGGCGATCAGCGCGCGGGGGCGGTCCTGGTCAAGGTGATCGACCGCCGCTCGGGCGCGACGCGGCTCTACGCCGAGGCGGTTCGCGCGGATGGCGATCGCTTCTGGATGCGTCCCGCGAAAACCGTGGAAGAACAAGGGCTTGATCAGTACGTGGAGAGGGCCGTTCGGGTCGATCCCGACCTCTGGGTGGTGGAGATCGAGGATCGCGATGCGCGCCACTTCCTCACCGAACCGGTCGACGAAAGCTGAGCCGTACCGGCCCTTAACCGACCTCGTAAACGGGCCGTCAATCGCGCTGTGCTGAGGTGGCGGCGCTCCGGAATTGGCCGGGGGGTCTCGACCATGTTCTTTTTGCTCAACGACGTCGTGCTCAGCCTCGAGCTGAACCAGCTTACCCCGCCGGTTGTGGCTGCCCGTTTCTCCACGCTGACCCTGGCCAGCATCCAGGAGCTGGGCCGCGAGATGTTCGCCGAAGAGCCGCGCCTGCAGCATCGCCAGATCGAGGGCGCCCGTCGCCTCGCCACCCTCATCGTCTCCAAGGCGCCCGATGTGAACGCCGCCCTGTTCGTCGCGGCCCTGGTCAACTGCAAGCCATCGAGCGTGGCCGTGCGCCTCGCCAGCCTGGACGTGCAGCTGCTGGCCCAGCTGCATCAGGAGCAACAGGCGGGACAACTCACCGCCGCGGTCGCCGACCGCTATGTCTGGTCGCGGGCCGCCGCGGCCTGAAACTCAGCCAGGGTTTGCCTAAAGCGCGGCGCGGGGCTATCGGCCTCGACCCATGTCCTCCGCATCCCCCGCACCAGCAGCGCCGCGCGCGGCGTCGCACAGCCCGAGCCTCGAGGCTGCCCGCCGGCGCACGTTCGCCATCATCTCCCATCCGGACGCCGGCAAGACCACGCTGACCGAAAACCTGCTGCTGTCGGCGGGCGCCATCCGCCTGGCGGGCGCGGTGCGGGCGAGGGGCGAGCAACGGCGCACGCGGTCGGACTGGATGAAGATCGAACGCGAGCGCGGCATCTCGGTGTCGGCCAGCGTCATGACCTTCGACTTCGAGGGGCTGATGTTCAACCTGTTGGACACGCCGGGCCACGAAGACTTCTCGGAAGACACCTATCGCACGCTCACCGCGGCCGACGCGGCGGTGATGGTGCTGGACGCCGCCAAGGGCATCGAGCCGCAGACCCTTAAGCTGTTCGAGGTCTGCCGCCTGCGCGACATCCCAATCCTGACCTTCATCAACAAGATGGACCGTGAGGCCCAGGACCCCTTCGCCCTGCTCGACGAGATCGCCTCCAAACTGGCCCTGGATCCCGCGCCGCTCTATTGGCCGGCAGGGTCGGGCTCGCGCTTCAAGGGCGTCGTGGACCTGCGCGAACAACGCTTCCTGCCGTTCAGCCGCCGGCCGGCCGAGGAGGATCACGGGGCGCCGGTGGCGCTCAATTCGAACGCCGTCGTGCAATACCTGGATCCGGAAGAGCAGGCCGAGGCGGTGGAGGGCGCCATGCTGGTCCAGGAAGCGGCCAAGCCCTTCGATCCGCAGTCCTTCCTCGAAGGTCATATGACCCCCGTGTTCTTCGGCTCGGCCCTGCGCAGGTTCGGCGTGCTCCAGCTGCTGCGGGGCCTGGGCGCCTATGCGCCGCCCCCCGGATTGACCGCCATTCGCCGCGGCGATGAAGAGACCCACATGGCGCCGGCGGATCCAGAGGTCTCGGGTTTCGTGTTCAAGGTCCAGGCGAACATGGATCCCAACCACCGCGACCGCATCGCCATGGTGAGGCTCTGCTCGGGCCGGTTCACCCGCGGCATGAAACTGAAAGTGCAGAACACCGGCCGCCAGATCGGCGTGCACAACCCGATGCTGTTCTTCGCAGCCGAGCGCGAACTGGCCGACGAGGCCTTCGCCGGCGACGTGATCGGGATCCCCAATCACGGGGTCCTGCGCGTGGGCGACTCCCTGTCGGAATCGGGCGCCGTGCGCTTCGCCGGCCTGCCCAATTTCGCGCCGGAGATCCTGCAACGGGTGCGGGTGAAAGACCCGCTCAAGGCCAAGCACCTGAAGAAGGCGCTGGACGGCCTGGCCGAGGAGGGAGTGACCCAGCTGTTCCGGCCCGAGTTCGGCGCGGACTTCATCGTCGGCGCCGTCGGTCCGCTGCAGTTCGAGGTGATGGCCGACCGGCTGTCGGGCGAATACGCCCTGGACGTGGCGTTCGAGCCGTCGCCGTTCGCCGAGGCGCGCTGGCTGGGGGGCGACAGGGCCGACGTCGAGGACTTCGCCGCCAAGCACCGCTCGGCCATGGCCACCGATATCGATGACCAGCCCGTGTTCCTGGCCAAGTCCGCCTGGGAGATCGGCTACGTCACCGAGCGCTTCCCCAAGGTCCGCTTCGAGCGGACCAAAGAGCGGGCCTGAACCCGTCCGGTTCCCCTTGACGACCGCTTGGTTAACCGCGCCTTAATCATTTCCGTCGGCGAGCGGCTTCGGCCTTGCTTTGTCGAGCGTGGAACCCCTGTCGGCCGTGCCGGCTTGGGACAGGGTGTCCCGCGGAGCGGTTTGAATGTTCGAGATCGGCCGGGAGCTGAAGCGTTTCTTTTCGTCTCCGCCTGCGCGGGACGGGCTCTGCCGCGGCGACTCGTCCCTGCTCGAACTGCTCGACCTGAAACTCCTGGCGGGGGAAGCCCGGGCCGCGGATGTCGCGGTCGGCCGTATCGGCGAGAAGGACCGGCCCACGCGACTTCTGGAAGCCAGCGCCGTCTGGCGCGAGCTCGCCCGCCGCACCGGCGATCCGGCCTCGCTGCGCAAGTCGGCGTCCTGCGCCGAACATGCGGCGCGGATTTGGCGTCAGGAGGGTCGCGCCCGCTCCCTGCCGGGCGCGTTGTGCGCCCAGGCGGAGGCCGCCCTGCTGGGCGCGGAGCTGTTCGCCGAGGCCGCCCTGAACGCCGCCGCCGACTTCCTGGTCGGCAAGACGCCCTCCGGATCGACCGCCACCGCCGCGCTGGCCGCGCGGATCGGGGCAAGGCAGGCGTTGTCGAACGGAGGCCTGGAGGAGGTGTGCGCCGCCGCACGCCGATACCAACGACCCCTGGCCGAGCTGGAGGGCGTCGCGCGCACCGCGCAGGCGGGCGCCAGTCTCAGATGCGATCGCGCCGAGTTCCTGACCGGCGCCGGCGTGCGACTGGGCGACACGCAGCTGCTGGATCAGGCGCTCGAAGACCTGGACAAGGCGTGCCTGATCCTGAACGGCGACTATCATCCGCTCAGCGCCGCGCGGGCCGCCGAGCTGCGGGGCCTGGCGCTGGTTCGCCTCGGCGAGATCGAGGCGGACGTGGGCGCGATCCTGGAAGGCCTCGACGCCCTGACCACCGCGGTCGACATGGTCGCGCCGGACCATTCGCCGCTGGACTGGGCCCGACTGCAGCACAGCCAGGGCTTGGCGCTGATGGCGCTGGGCGAGGCCGGCGACAGCGAGTCCGCTTTTGACCGCGCCCTGCGCGCCCTGGGCCGCGCGCTGCCGGTGCTGAACGCGGCGCCGAGTCTGGCCCTGCGCACGGTCGCCGCGCAGGACCGGGCCGCCTGTCTGGTCCGCCGGGCCGAGCTGAAGGGCGACATCCTGGCCCTGGACGAAGCCGAAGCCATCCTCCGCAGCGAGCTGGCCGCGCTGCGCGCGCCGCCCGACCCGGTGGCCTGGGCCGTGCTGCAGCTCAATCTGGCGCGGATCTACATGGCCCAGGCGTCCGCCCGTGGACGCGACAATGGCGAGGGCCGCCGCGCCGGCGACGCCCTGGCCTCAGCCCTGGACGTATTCGGGGAGCATGGCCTGCGCAGTCTGTCCGCCCTGGCCAATACGGCCCTGGACAAGCTGCGCGAGACCGCGGCGGCACGTTAGGCTGCGGCCAGGTCGCCCGACTGCCGGCGCAGACGCCAGAAGCGGATCGCACGCGAGGCGGATTCCGGCGTGAGCTTGCTGTAGAGGTCGCCATATTCCTGGGCCCGGCCCATGGCGTCGGCCTCGCGATCGAGCATCAGCACGACGAAGGTCAGGAACAACGCCCGATCGAATCCGGCCGCCTTGCAGACGATCGCCAAGGGATCGACCAGACGCCCCTCCAGCACCCGCCGGGCGGTCGGGAAGTCGATATCCGCCAGCTCGGACAGAGCCATCATGAACCGGGTCTTCTGGCCCTGGCGCAGGAAGCTGGTCAGCACCGTCGGGGTGAGCTCGCCACGCTTGGCCATTGCGCGGACTTCGGCTTCCACCTGCTGATAGTCGGCCGGCATGGCGCCGTCGCGCGCCGCCAGGCGTTTGCGGCCCGTCTCCAGCGCCGCCTCCAGTTCGTTGGGGTCGAGTTCGGCGTTGCGCTCCATGATGGTCTCGCGAAGCCGGGCTTCGACGATGAAATACATCTCGTTGAGCAGGTCCGGCGGCAGGCTCTGGCGCTCCACCACCGCCTCATGCAACTCGGGATTGGCGTGGGCGCGGTCCACGGCGGCCTCGCTCGCCTCGCGCGACAGCTCCGCGCCGCTGTTGCGCAACAAGACGTTCAGGGTCGCGTCGTCGCCGCGCTGAACGATGGCGTCCGACACCGAGGCCGGGACCTCGGGGCGCTGGGAGATGGCGCGCAGATGGTCCTGCCCCTTGGTCTGGGCCAGGGCCACGAGATCGGCTTCGCTGAGCGCCCTGGAGTGGCGCAGCATCGGCTCGGCCACGGCGATGGAATCGGACGCCAGACTGTGCGCCAGGCCTGCGGGCGCGAAGGTCGATGGGGCCAGCTTTAGCGACAGCTCCGCGCGGACCGCTTCTTCCATATCGTTGGAGATGCGGCCCATGACGTCGTCGAACAGCGCCATCTGGTTGGGATCCAGGCGCCCGGGCGACTGGGCCAGGAACAGGTCGGTGACCTCGCGCAGCAGCTCCCGCCGACGCTCGCTGGACGGCTCCTTGGCGAGCTCGATCAGGTCGTAGAGCTTGCTGGCGGCCATGGGCTCAGGTTCCGGCCGGACCGGCCGAGTCCGGGTCGGCCGGCACGGGCTGAAGCACACGGCCATTGGCGGTGGTCGCCGGCCGGGCCACGGGCGGCGGCGGCTGGGCCAGGTCCGGGGTGGAGTCGCTGAAGAACTGCGGGGTCAGCGGAATCGGGTCGGGGGTGTCGCCGTATTGCCGGTGCAGAGAATAGAAGCGGACCGAGGCGGGCGGGTCGCCTGACGCCGGAGCGGCCATGGCGAGGGCCCTGACAGGCGCTGGATCCGCGTTACGCGCCGGCGCGGCGGGCGGCGCGTAGATGCTGGCCGGCAGGGCGAGAGGCTCAGCCGCCATGGGCGTCTGCGGCGGCGGGAGCGGCGCCGCCGGAGGGGTCGGCGACCACCGCACCGGGGCATAGGACGGATAGGATCGCGGCGTGGACGTGAGCCGGGCGCTGCTAGACTGGGGGACCACCTTGCCGGGCCAGGTCAGCAGCCTCAGCCCGGCGGCCTTGGCCGAAATCGACGGCGTCCCGGAGGTCTCGGCCACCGAATAGCGGATCTGCGCGGCGCTCGGGTCCGCCAGGGCGAACAACACCATGATGGCGGCTATGTATGCGATCAGGCGCATGAGGGCGGCTCCCGGGGCCCTCCAACCATAGCGCGTGCCGACTTAACCTCGGGCTAACGGCGGCCCTGCCAACGGGCCAGAATCTCGCGTTCCACAAGCTGCAGCAGACCGAACAGGCCAGCGGCCATCACCGCCAGGATCAACAGGGCGGCGAACACCTTGGACATCTGCAGCCGGTTGGAGGCTTCCAGGATCCGCCACGCCAGCCCCTGCACGCCGCCGGATCCCGCCCCGAACTCGGCAACCACGGCGCCGACGATGGCGAGACCCCCGGCCACCTTGTGCCCCTCCAGCAGATAGGGCGTGGCGGCGGGCAGGCGCAGTCGCAGGAGCCGCTGCAGGGGCCGCGCGCCGTAGAGATCGAACAGGCGCTCGAGGTCGCGGTCGGCCGAACGCAGGCCGGTCAGGGCGCCGGAGAAGATCGGAAAGAACGCCACCAGCACGGCCAGGCCCAATATGGCGCGCTCTGGATGGTCGATCCCCGCCCAGATCAGCGCCAGGGGCGCGATGGCCACCACCGGCGTCGCCTGGATGGTGACCGCCAGGGGACGCACCGCGGCTTCCGCCAGGGGGCTCAGCGAGATCAGCAGCGCCAGGCCGCAGGCCAGGACGCTGGCGACCACCAGGGCCTCCAGCGCGGTGGACAGGGTGTTCCAGGCTGAGTTCAGCAGCAGCGGCGCGTTGTCCCTCACCGCCAGGGCCACCTGGCTGGGCGGGGGCAGGATGTAGGGCGGGACGTGCAGGGTGCGGCAGGCGGTTTCCCAGATGGCCAGGAGGATGGCGACCAGGACGAGCGGCGCCAGGATCGACAGCAGGCGGTTCACGCGGTCGGCTCCATGGACCGGGCCAGGTCGCCGGAGACCTTCTCGGCGATGTCCCTGAACGCGGCGGTGGTGCGAAAGCCGGCGGGGCGGGGATAGGGGCCCTCGACCACGGTCTCGCTGGCGATGCGGCCGGGACCGGGCGTCATCACCACCAGACGCGCGGCCATGTAGATCGCTTCCTCGACATTGTGGGTGACGAACACGATGGCCGGCTTCAGCTCGGCCCACAGGCGCTGGATGTCGTCGGCCAGGGCGCGACGGGTGATCTCGTCCAGCGCCGCGAACGGTTCGTCCAGCAGCAGCAGCCTGGGGCGGGTGACCAGGGCCCTGGCCAGCGACACCCGCATGGCCATGCCCCCGGACAGCTGCGCCGGCTTGGCCTTGTCGGCGTCCGGCAGTCGTACATCGTTCAGGGCTTGGCGCGCTCTTGCCCGGGCGTCGGCGCGCGGCGCGCCCGCCAGCTCCAGCGGCAGGGCGACGTTGGCCTCAGCGCTGGCCCAGGGCGCCAGGGTGGGCGCCTGGAACACCACCGAAGTCTCTCCCCGACCCTGGGCAAGCGAGACCCGGCCCCGCGTCGGCGTCTCCAGCCCCGCCAGCAGCCGCAGCGCCGTGGACTTGCCGCAGCCGGATGGACCGATCAGGGCGACGATCTCGCCGGCGTTCAGATCCAGACTGAACGGCCCGAGCGCGCGTCCGCGTCCGCGGTAGTCGACCTCTACGGCGTCAAGGGCGGCTATCGGGACCATGGCGCCGCTGGCGTCTACTTGCCGGCCGAGACGAACTGCAGGGTGTAGGCCTTCTTGTAGTCGAGGGTCTTGGGGTAGACGCCCTGGTCGGAGGCCACCTTGAAGAACGCGGCCCAGCGGGCGCCGGTCATGGCGCCGACGCTGCCGGTCTTGGCGTCGCCGGACTGGACGATGCCATAGCTGCGCATCTTGTCCCGGGCCTGGGCCAGGACGTCCTCGGTCATCTCCGGATTGTCCTTCAGGATCATGGCGTCGGCCGGCTTGGGATCGCCGTACAGGTAGGATTTCCACCCGGCCGCCGAGGCGTCGACGAAGGCCTGCACGGCCTTGGGGTTGGAGGCGATCAGGCTGTCGGGGGCCAGGGCCATGGCGGCATAGCCGGGGTAGCCCTCGTCGGCCAACAGGAAGACGGCGGGCTTCATGTGCCCCTCCTTCTCCAGCGTGTAGGGCTCGGAGGTGACATAGCCCTGCTGCACCACCCGCTTGTCGTTGAGGAAGGGGCCGGAGTTGAAAGTGTATTTGCGCACCTGCGAGTCGGTGAAGCCGTACTTGGACTTCAGCCAGACCCAGAACGCGGTCACCGAGGCGTCGGACAGGAGGATCGGCCGCCCCTTCATGTCGGCGATGGAGCGGATGCCCTGGTCGGGGTGGGCGATCAGCACCTGGGGATCCTTCTGCATGAAGGCCGCCACCGCCTTCACCGGCGCCCCTTCCTGGGCGAGGTTCAGCACGATGAAGTTGTTGGAGCCCACGCCCATCTCGACCGCGTGGGTGGCCAGCAACTGGGGCACATTGACGCCCGGACCGCCCTGGATGATGCGCACGTCCAAGCCGCGCTTCTTGTACTCGCCGGTGGCCACGGCCTGATAGAAGCCGCCGTGCTCTGCCTCGGCGCGCCAGTCGGTGGCGAAGCGGATGACCGTGCCGCCCTCCGCCCCACTGGCGGCGGGCTTCTTGGCGGGCGAGCAGGCGGCCAGGGCCAGCGCCGCGGCGAGCGCGATCAGGCGCAATGTCTTCAAGGCAGATCTCCCCGATGAGACCGGAAAGCTACGGCCTCAGCCCGGCCGCGCCAAGGCTCAGGCGCCCAGGGCCTCGCGCTTTTCCTCCAGGGCCAGCCATTCGTCCTCGGCCGCCGCCAGTTTCCCGCGCGCGGCGTCCAGGGCCGTGCTGCTGCGTTGGAAGCCGGACGGATCGCGGGCGTAAAGTCCCGGGTCAGCCAGGGTCGTCTCGTGGGCCGCGATTTCGGCGTGCAGCCGGGGCATCGATGTCTCCAGCTCCTTCAGGCGATGGGCGTCCTTGAACGACAGCTTGGCGGGTTTTGCGGTCTCCGCGGACGGTGAGGAGGGACGTGCGGGCTTGGGAGCGGTGACGGACGGACGCGCGGCCGGCAGCAGGGCGTCGAAGAAGCCGGGGTTCTGGCTCACGAAGTCGCTCCAGCCGCCGGGCGTCTCGACCGCGCGTCCGCGGCCGTCCAGCGCGATGGTCGAGGTGGCCAGCCGTTCGATGAAGTCGCGGTCGTGGCTGACCAGGATCAGGGTGCCGTCATAGTCGGCCAGCAATTCCTCGAGCAGGTCCAGGGTGTCCATGTCGAGGTCGTTGGTCGGCTC
>FTIV01000168.1_pt4 | contig 15485 bp, 15 predicted proteins | sample 1658621 | NCBI WGS metagenome assembly FTIV01 (sample SAMEA3914841, study PRJEB12502) | metagenome | biome: forest; material: soil | place: Canada | collected 2011-07-05 | depth 0.3 m | reverse complement strand
AGGTTGAACAGCGCCTGACGCAGCCGCACCGGGTCGCACTGGATCCAGGCCTCGGCGCAATCGCTGCGGCAGTTCAGCGCCAGCCCCTTGGTGACGGCCTGCGGCCGCAACATGTCGGCCACGCCCTGCATCAGTCCGACGGCGTCCAGCGGCTCGTTGGACAGGTCCAACATCCCGGCCTCGATCCGGGAGAAGTCGATAGAGTCGTTCAGCAGCTGCGACAGCATCTTGCCGCACTGCTCGGCCTCGACCAGCAGCTTGCGCCCGTCCGCCGACAGGGCCTCTTTGCCCAGCAGGTGCAGCACGCCGAGCACCCCGTTCATCGGCGTGCGGATCTCGTGGCTCATATTGGCGAGGAACTGGGACTTGGCTTCGCCCGCCGCCTGAGCCTGGCGCTCCGCTTCGATCAGGGCCAGTTCCTGTCGCTTGCGCGCATCGATGTCGAGCACGACGCCGATCAGGCTTTCCACCTCTCCGTCGGCGTCATGGCGGATGGACGCGCGGGCATCGATCCAGCGATATTCGCCGGAGGGCAACAGGATGCGCCACTCGTCCGCTTCGCTGTCGCTGCCCGCCTCGGAACGCGCGATGGACTCGGTCACCTTCCACGCGTCGTCCGGATGGATGACCGGCCAGACCCCGCAGGCTTCGTCGAAGGTCAGTTCCCGGCCGACGATGGCGACGAACTCCGGCGAACACCAGAAGGCGCGATGCTTGAGATCGGTCTCGAACACGCCCGCCCGCGCGGCATGCATGGCGAGTTTCAGCCGCTCGGCGTTGGCCTGCGCCTCCTGGCGGACCTTGGCCTGCTCGGTGACGTCGTGGCTCAGGCCATTGACGGTATGGAGCCCGTCCGGCCGTGGCGTGGTGCAGTAGGTGACATGGAACCTCAGCCACTCGCCATGGCCATCGGAGACCCTGACGTCGTAGCTCCCCGACCCGCCGTGGCGCATGGCGCCGGTCAAGGTGCGCTCGACGTCGGAGGCGTCATCCGGATGCAGGTGCGCCAGCATGGCGTCCAGGCTTCCGATCGGTCCGGCCGACCTGCCGGTCGCGGCGGAAAACTGCAGCGCGCGGGTCACCGGGTCCAGCGTGAGAGTGGACAGGCCGGCGGCCACGGAAAGCACCCCCCGGACACGATCGGCCTCGTCCACGGCCTTTTCCCGCATGACCTGATCGGTGACGTCGTGCAGGACGGCCGCCTGCCGCCCATCGCCCAGGTCCCTGGCGAAACCGCTCACCCAGCGCCAGTCGCCCTGCGTCGTACGCAGCCGGCGCAGGGCCCCGGCGCCGAGCGCAAGATGGCGATCATCCGGATGGGTCAGGTCGTCGAGACAGAGGTCCTGGAGGGCCGCGGCGGTCCAGCCCAGCAAGGTCTCCCAGGCGCGGTTCGCGTGGAGGACGCGCCCTTTATGGTCGACCACGAGGTACAGGTCGGCGCTGTCCTCGAACAGCCACGCCGCCGAGCCCGGATCCTCCCCTGCCTTGTCGCTGGCCGCGCCGCAGGCCGGTCTTGTAACGCCCATCGCGCCAGTCTGGTGCGAAGACCCGAACAACCGGTTCGTTCTGTGCGGCCCGCTCTGCGGCAGAATGGCGCAGTCGCCTGGCGGCCGGCGGATCATGGCGGCCGGAAAGGATGCCGGCTATTCCTCTGCCCGGCGCGTCAACGGACGCTCCACGCCAGCCAGGAGGCATCGCCATGACCGGAGCCGCCCCTCCGTTCCGCGCCGATCACGTCGGCAGCCTCCTGCGCCCACCGGCGCTGCTCGAGGCCCGGGAGCGCCTGCGCAAGGGCGAGATCGACCGCGCCCAGCTCAAGGCCGTGGAAGACGAGGCGATCCGGGGCGTGGTGGCCCTGCAGGAATCGGTAGGTCTGAAGTCGATCACCGACGGGGAGTTCCGTCGCGCCTCGTTCCACATGGACTTCCTGCGCCAGTTGGAAGGCCTGGGCGCCGTTCCAGGCGAGGGCGTCACCCACTTCCGCAATGTCGTCACCGGCGAGACCACGGCGCTGGCCCCGCCCAAGCTGGTGATCACCGGCAAGGTCAGGCGCACCCATTCGATCATGGGCGCCGACTTCGACTTCCTGCGCGGCGTCACCGGCCAGACGCCCAAGATCACCATCCCCTCGCCGTCCATGGCCCACTTCCGCGGCGGCCGCGAGGCCATCGACAAGACCGTCTATCCGGACGTGGACGCCTTCTTCGAGGACCTGGCCCAGGCCTATCGCGAGGAGGTGGCCGACCTCGGCGCCCGCGGCTGCCGCTACCTGCAGCTGGACGACACCAACCTCGCCTATCTCTGCGACGACGCCATGCGCGAGGGCGCGCGACGGATCGGCGAGGACCCGGACAAGCTGCCGGGGATATACGCCAAGCTGATCAACGACTCGATCCGCTCCAGGCCCGCGGACATGGTCACCGCCATCCACCTGTGCCGCGGCAATTTCCGCAGCTCCTTCGTGGCCGAGGGCGGCTACGATCCGGTGGCCGAGGTGATGTTCAACGATACCGAGGTCGACGCCTTCTTCCTGGAATATGACGACGAACGGTCGGGGAGCTTCAGCCCCCTGAGGTTCCTGCCCAGGGGCAAGTTCGTGGTGCTGGGGATCGTGAGCTCCAAAGTGCCGGCGCTGGAGAGCAAGGACGCCGTCAAGCGCCGGATCGACGAAGCGGCGAGGATCGTCCCCCTGGACCAGCTCTGCCTCTCGCCGCAGTGCGGCTTCTCCTCGACCGAGCACGGCAATGACCTCACCGCCGATGATCAACGACGGAAGCTGGAACTGGTTGTGCAGGTGGCGGAAGAGGTCTGGGGCGGGGCCTGATATCCTCTCCCTGAGGGAGAGGAAGGGGCCCGCCGCCCGGCAGGGCGGTGGGAAGGTGAGGGGCTAGAGACGACGGTGATTACCCCTCATCCTCCCACGCCTGCGGCGTGGGCCCCTCCTTCTCCCAATGGGAGAAGGGATTAACCCCACACCTCCGCCGCGGTCTCCACCACCAGCCGCAGCTTGGCCTTTTCGTGCTCGATATCCATGGTCTGGCCGCCGATGCCGCTGGAGAAGCCGCATTGGGGCGACAGGCAGAGCTGCTCCAGCGGGATGAACCTCGAGGCCTCGTCGATGCGGCGCTTCAGCTCGTCCCTGGACTCGATCTCGCCCTTCTTGGTGGTGACCAAGCCCAGCACCACGGTCTTGTCTTTGGGCAGGAAACGCAGCGGTTCGAAGCCGCCGGCGCGGGCGGTGTCGTATTCCATGAAATAGCCGTCGACCTGGATCTCGTTGAACAGGATCTCGGCCACCGGGTCGTAGCCGCCCTCGGCCACCCAGGCGCCGGCGAAGTTGCCGCGGCACAGGTGCATGCAGGCGACCATGTCGGCCGGCCGGCCCTGGATCGTGTCGTTGATCAGCCGCGCGTAGGTGTGGGTCAGCTGGTCGGGGTCCTCGCCGATGTTGGTCTGCACCTGGGCGCGCAGGACCGGGTCGCACAGATAGGCGAAGTTCACTTCGTCCAGCTGCAGATAGCGGCAGCCGGCGTCGGCGAGGTCCGAGATCTCCTCGCGGTAGACCCGGGCCAGGTCGTCGTAGAATCCGGCCAGGTCCGGATAGGCCTCCTGCGAGATCGCCTCGCGCCCGCCCCGAAAATGCATGATAGAGGGCGAGGGCAGGGTGATCTTGGGGGTCTGGCGGGTCACCGACTTCAGGAAGCGGAAATCGTCGACGAAAATGGGCTCGGGGCGGGCCAGCTTGCCCGAGACCTGCACCATGTGCGGCTTGCCCTCGGTGTCGCCCTTCTCGTTGTGGAAGGTGGTCCGGAAGCGCGAGGCGACCTGTCCGACATTGGCGAAACGCACCAGGAAGTCGGTCTGCCAGGTGCCGCGATTGTACTCGCCGTCGGTGATCGAACGCAGGCCCAAATCCTCCTGCAGTCGCACCACCTCGCGGATGGCGTCCTGCTGGATCGCTTTCAGCTCATCCGCGCCGATCTCGCCCTTGGCCTTCTTGTCGCGCGCATCGATCAGGGCCTGGGGCCGGATCAGGCTGCCGACATGGTCGGCGCGGAACGGCGGCTTTGAACGTTCGGACACGCGTTTCCTCCGGCGGGTTCTGGTTTAAGGTCCGTCACTATGAGCGGTGACGATATCAGCGGACCTTATAGTCTGTCTGGCGCCGACCGATCCAGGCCGCAGGGCTCTGGGGCGCGCCAAGCCTGGCTCGTGGCCGTCCTGACCACCGTCTACACCCTGAATTTCGTCGATCGCGGCGCGCTCAACCTGATCGTCCAGCCGATCAAGGAGGACCTGCACGTCACGGACCTGCAGATGAGCTACCTGCTCGGCCTGTCCTTCGTCACCTTGTACAGCCTGTGCAGTATCCCGGCCGGTTACGTCGCCGACATTGTCAGTCGACGCAAGATGATCGGGATCGCCGTCTTCTTCTGGTCGATCATGCAGGCCCTGTGCGGCTTCGCCGGCTCCTACTGGCAGCTGTTCGCCGGACGGGTGGGGCTGGGGGTGGGCGAGGCGGCCTTGCCGCCGGCGGCCTATTCGCTGTTACGCGACGGCGTCGAGCCGAAATACCGCGGGCGGGCCTTCAGCATCTACCAGATGGGCCCGCTGCTCGGGGCCGGCGTGGGCGCCATCGTCGGGGGGGTCTTGTTCGGGGCGGCCAGTCACGGCGGGTTCAAGGGCCTGCCCCTGCTCGGCCATATGCGGCCCTGGCAGATCGTGATCCTGGCCCCGGGACTGTTCGGTGTTCTGGTGTCGATGCTGCTGCTCACCGTGCGCGAGCCGCCGCGGGATGCGCCGGTCGACCGCGCCGACCTGCCGGGGTTCGGCGAAACCTTGCGCTACGTATGGAAGCACGGCCGGCTCTATGCGCCGATCCTCGGGGTGACCACGGTGTTGGCCCTGGCCACCGGCTGGAACGCCTGGCTGGCCACCGCCCTGATCCGCATCTGGGGGCTGTCCCCGGCGGTGATCGGTGGCGTGACCGGACCCATGAGCCTGATCCTCAACCCCATCGCCTATGTTACGGTGGGCGTGCTGATGGATCGCTTCACGACGCCCCGCCGGCCGGACGGCCGGTTGTGGGTGGCCATCGTCGGCACGGTGCTGAACGTGCCGGCGTCCATGGCGGTGCTCCTGGCGCCATCCATCCCGCTGATGTGGATCGCGCTCGGCGCCTCGATCCTGATCACCGGCGCGGGTCAGGTGGCGATAGCGGCCATCGTCGCGGAGGTCACCCCCGGCCGGCTGATCGGCAAGGTGACCTCGCTGCAGTTCCTGGTCGGCAATATCCTCGGCCTGGCCATGGGACCGACCCTGTTCGCCCTGGTGGCCGAGACCTTCTTCACCGGCAAGCGGGCGATCGCCAGCTCCATGCTGGTCTGCTACCCGGCCATTGCGGCGGTGACGGTGGCGCTGATGATCGTCACCGCGCTGGAGCTGCGGCGGTTCAAGTTCGCGCAGGCCGGCTGATCCCTTTCCGCCGTCTTTGGGGTCCGAGTTGTTCGTGGACCCTGCGTTTTGCGGCGACCTGCCGAGAAGACCATGTGTTGATTGCAATGCAGTCATTGCATACAATGATGTGATGGCAAGCCTCACGATCCGGAATCTGGATGAACCTTTGAAGCGGCGGCTTCGGATTCGCGCCGCGCATCACGGTCACTCGATGGAAGAGGAGGCGCGCTCGATCCTTCGCGTCGTCCTGACGGAGGAGCCGGGAAGCGCCGTCCACCTCGGGGAAGCTATCCGACGGAGATTTGCGCCCTTGGGCAGCGTCGACCTCGACGATGCGACGCGTGAGCCGCTACGGGCGCCGCCAAGCTTCGAGCCATGATCGTCCTGGACACCAACGTCCTGTCCGAGCTGATGCGGCCAGCACCATCCGACGTGGTCTTGCGTTGGGTCGCCGATCAGCCCGCCGCTAGCCTCTTCACCACCACCGTGACCCAGGCCGAGATTCTGTTCGGCCTGGAGATCCTGCCGCAGGGACGCCGCCGCGCCTCGCTCCTGGCAGCGGCTGAGCAGATGTTCGACACGGACTTTTCAGGGCGGGTCCTGCCGTTCGATGCGGCCGCTGCGCAGGAGTTCGCACTGCTGGCCGCCGATCGCCATCGCCAAGGCCGACCGGCCGGCGCCTTTGACGTGCAGGTCGCGGCCATCGCCCGGTCCAGAGGCGCCGCGGTCGCCACCCGCAACGTGAGCGATTTCGAAGGCTTCGGCGCGCCTGTGCTCAACCCTTGGAGTGGTGGCTAGGGAGGCCCTACGTCTCCCGCCGCTGCAGCTGGTGGTACTGCATCCGCTCGCGGGCCTCGCGCAGGGTCAGGCCTTCGCCCACCGCCTCGCGGATCTTCGCCTCGGCTTTTTCGATGGCTTCGGCGGCGTCCAGCACCTCGGCCTCGCGGGCGCGGGGGATGCAGACCACCCCGTCGGAGTCGCCTCGCATGAGGTCGCCGGGCTCGACCCGCGCCTGGCCGATGGTCACCGCCACGCCCAGCGCCTCCAGCTGCACCCGGTCCTTGCCGGTGCGCATGGAGGAACTGCGGCTGTACATGGGATAGCCCAGCGCCCGGGCCATGTGGGTGTCGCGGCAGGCCCCGTCGATCACCGTGCCGCCCAGACCCCGCTTGTGGGCCACATAGGTCAGGATATCGCCCCAGACCGTGGCGTCCTCGCGGCCGCCATTGTCCAGCACCGCCACGTGGCCATGCGGGATGTCGTCGATGTAGTCGCCCACCGTGCCCGCGGGGATCCCCACCGGCGCGTAAAGCAGGGTGAAGGCCCGCCCAGCCAGGCGCAGGCGGTGGTCCAGCGGCTTGATCCCCAGGCACTGGCCGGCGATCCCCAACCGGTCCATGGCGTCGCTGAGCGAGGCGGTGTCGATCCGCGACACGCGTTCGACGTTGAGATCGGCCATTGGGAGCTCCTTTCGGTCGGATCTAGCTGCCGGTGGAGGCGTAATGGCGCATGCCGAACCGCCAGGCCACAATCGATACGGCCAGGAACACGAGGCCCGCCACAGGCGCGACGGGCGGCAGCCACACGGGCGCCCCGGTCTGTTGCACCCGTCCCAGCACGAAGGCCACGGGCAGATAGACGACGCAGCCCAGTGGCACGACCAGGGTCAGGAAGGTGCGGAACCAGCGGGCGTAGATGTCCAGCGGATACTGCCCCGCATCCACGCCGCCATAGGTGAGGGTGTTGGCGACCTCCAGGCTCTCCACGGTCCAGAACGACAGGGTCGCCTGCAGGATCAGCAGGCCGATGAACAGGGCCACCGCGCCACAGATGGCGAAGGCCAGCACCGCCGCGCCGGCCGGCGTCCAGTGCAGCGGCAGGGTCCAGGCGCCATAGGCCATCACCACCGCCCCCTGGGCCAGGCGGCCCAGCCGGCTGAGGCGGAACTCGTGTCCCATCAGCTGCAGGACCGCGCTGCGCGGCCGCAGCAGGATGCGGTCGAACGCCCCGGTGCGCACGAACTGCTCGCCGAACACATCGAAGCCGCGGGTCAGCATGTCGGAGATCGAGAAGGCGATGCTCACCGTGCCGTAGAACATGGCGACCTCGCCCAGCCGCCAGCCGTGCAGGCCGCCGAACCGGCGGAACAGGGCCCAGATGCCGATGAACTCGGTGATGTTGACCAGGAACTGACCGGCCGTGGTCATCAGGAACGCGGCCGGATACTGCATCTGTCCCCGGAACGAGACGCCGATGTAGCGGCGGTAGAGGGCGAGACCGTTCACGCTCAGCCCCCCTGCACCTGCAGCCGCGCCATCGTGCCGGCCATCAGCCGGCGGCCAAAAAGCGCGATCAGCACGATCCATGTGGCCTGGACCATCAGGCCTTCCAGGGCCCGGGCGCCGGCCAGCTCGCCGAAGTAGATGCGGAAGGGGATGTCGGTCAGGCCGGCGAAGGGCTGCAGGAACAGGAAGCTCTTCAGCGGCGCGGGCAGCAGCGGCAGGGGTACGATATTGCCCGACAGCAGCAGCACCAGCGGGGTCGCCAAGAGGGTCACGCCCCGGTCCGACAGGGTGCGGGCCACCATCACGTCCATCAGGGTGCTCATCACAGCCGACAGCGCCACTGCGCCGGCGATCGAGATGACGAACAGGGCCGCCGCCCCGGGTCCCACCGGCGGCCGCAGCCCCCACTGGCCCAGTCCCACGAGCGGCAGCACCAGCCCCGCGGTGACGAACATCGGGATGGCGCGCATCAATGGCTGCACGGTGCGCAGGGCCAGCGCCCGGGCCAGCCAGAAGGCCCAGGCGTCCAGCGGCCGCAGCCGCTCGTAGGCGATGTCGCCGGTGCGCACCAGGCGGGTAGTCTCCGGATCCACCGACCACGGCAGCAGCATCAGGAAGGCCTGGCCCAACCAGACATAGGTCATGCTCTGGCCCAGGGTGATCGGCTGGGCGGCGCCCGTCCCGCTGGTGAAGAAGGCCGCCAGCACCATGATCCGCATCACCCCCCACCAGCACTGGGTGACGAACCCCGCCAAGGCCGCGGCGCGGTACTGCAGCAGCACCTTGAAGCGGGCGGCGTAGACGGCGGCATATGGGGTGATCGGATTCACCGCTGGCCCCCTCCGTCGCTTCGCGCCACCTCCCCCGCACGCGGGAGAGGACTACGGCGTCCTGGTCCTCCCCCGTGAAACGGGGGAGGTGGCCCGGAGGGCCGGAGGGGGCGCTGCGGCCTCTCCATCACCCCTCCTCCGCGCCGTGCAGGGCATAGAAGCGGGCGATCACCTCTTCGATCAGTGGCTCCACGACGTGGACCTCCTCGACCTCGTGCCGGGCGGTGATCTCGGAGATCAGGCGGTGGGCCGGGATGGCGCGGGGATCGAAGGTGAGCTCCGCGGAACGGCCGTCGCGGCTCCGCACGACAGCGGGCGGAAAGTCAGGGTTCTCCACCGCCTCGGCGAACCGCACCCACAGGCGTCGCTCCGCCAGTACGTCCGACCGCAGGGCCTCGAAGCTGCCGTCGGCCAGGATCCGGCCGTTGCCGATGACGATCACCCGCTGCGCCAAGGCCTCGATGTCGTGCATGTCGTGGGTAGTCAGGATCACCGTCACGCCGCGTTCGCGGTTCAGGGTCTTCACGAAGTCCCGCACGGCGAGCTTGGAGGTGGCGTCCAGGCCGATGGTCGGCTCGTCCAGGAACAGCACCCGCGGCTCGTGCACCATGGCCGCGGCGATCTCGCAGCGCATGCGCTGGCCGAGAGACAGCTGACGGACCGGCGTGTCCAGCAGGCGCTCCAGGCCGAGCAGCGCCACGAGTTCATCTTTTGTTCGCGAATAGCTCGCCGGCGACACCCGGTAGATGTCGCGCAGCAGCTCGAAGCTCTCCACGACGGGCAGGTCCCACCACAGCTGGGTGCGCTGGCCGAACACCGCCCCGATGTGCGCCACGTGACGGATGCGCTGGCGCCAGGGAACCAGGCCGCCCACCTCACAGTGGCCGGAACTGGGCTCCAGGATGCCGCAGAGGATCTTCAGCGTGGTGGACTTGCCCGCGCCGTTGGGCCCGATGAAGCCCAGCAGCTCGCCCTCGTCCAGGGCGAAGCTGACCCCCTTCAGCGCCTCGACGGTGCGCCACCGCCGCCGGAACAGCCCCTTGACCGCGCCCAGGGCGCCGGCCTGCCGCTCCGCCACGCGGAACGACTTGGTCAGGTCACGGGCGACGATCAACGGCGCGGCCACGGCGGACTCGAAGATGCGGATCGGAGGGCCGGCGAAGCTAGCAGGGCGCCCGCGTCCGTCAACTTGCTGTTGTCCCGCACTTCGTCTGGAGCCAATTCCTCATACGATTGGGTCAATCGCCGGGCCGGATCTGAGAGTGTTGCACCGTGAACACATTCTGTCTAAATCAAGAACATACCAGGCACGCCCATTTGACTCCCGCGACCGGTCCGTTCATCCCGCCGTGGGGGAGGCCAACAACATCTAGTACGAGGTGGCATCTGTGCCGACAAATCCTGGTACCCAACACATCGGCCGCCGCGCGGCTGAGAACGTCCTTCATGCGATCAGATACGCCAAGACGACCGGACGGCCGCTCAACACCCACGTCACCATCAACTTCGCCACACTTGGCATCTACGACGAAGACGCGGGCGACATGTTTCGCGTCCTACGTGACAGGATCACACGCTCGTGGAGGTACGAACGGAGCAAGGGGCGAGACGTCGGCCCACTGTTCGGAGTTCATAGCCACGCCAATCCCGCAGGTAGCAGGCACGTTGACTGGCTCGTCCACGTTCCAGATCAACTACGCGGAGAGAGTTCTCGGCGAAGGTCGCTAAGTTCCTCACGAAAACAACCGGCGCCGATAACCTTCGATCAGCCCTTCGGATCGGTCCTGCGGAGAATCCGGGGAGCCTAGCCAAATACATACTGCGTGGCATCGATCCTGCCTTTGCGGACTACCTTCACATCAAGCCAACCTGTGAAGGCCTCGTGTCTTGTCGACGCACTGGCGCAAGTCGGGCGATCAGTCGCTCTGCGCGCGACAGCGCCGGATGGAAGCGAAAGCAGTCAAACTAAGCGTGACGCCACATCCCCGTGTATGGATCGGAGAAAGACCGTGGGGCGACCGACCGCCTATTTGACCGTAAGCATGTGCTCGTACCCCGCGCCCATGACCTGGCTGACCGGCTGGCCGGCTTCCACGTCGCGGGACATGGCGGCTTCGCGGGCGGCAATGGCCTCGGCGGCGTCGAGCACGGCTTCCAGCTGGTCGGGCTTGATGAACACCACCGCCGAGGAGTCGGCCACGGCGTAGTCGCCGGGCTCGACCACCACGTCGCCGATCACCACCGGGCATTGGGTGTCGGCCTCGAAGATGCGGCCGCGGGCGGTGCGCGAGGTGGCCGCGCGGGCATAGACCGGGAAGCCGACCTCGATGGCCTCGTCGATGTCGCGGGCCGGGCCGTCGACGATGGCGCCGGCCAGTTTCCGATAGAGCGCGGCGCGGGACAGGATTCCGCCCCAGCCGGCGGCGTTCACGCCAGTACGCTGTTCGATCACCACGATGTCGCCGGGCTGGCCGGCCTCCACCGCCGCCGTGCAGGCGTGCCGCGCGCCGGCCTTGGCCCCGGCGGCGAACTTCACCGTGGTCACCCGCCCAGCGATGCGCGCGCGCAGGGTCTGGGGGGTGATGCCGGTCACCGCCGAGGGCAGCTTCAGCCGGTCGAGCGCGTCGGACAGGGCGCAGACGTCCAGCGCCTTCAGGCGGGCGAGCAGCGGGTCGTCGGCCATGCCGGTCTCCTTGCGAGCAAGACGCGGACCTCGATACTGGCATAGTGTCCACCCGGCAAACGACCGTTGGAACGACAGGGAGCCGAACGCCATGCCGCACTTCGTCGTGGGATACTTCGACCGGCCGGACTCCGGCGAGGTCCGCGCCGCCAACCGGCCCGCACACATCCAGTACCGCATCGACCTCGGTCAGGCGCTGGTGCTGGCCGGACCGCTGTTCGACGACTTCGACGGCGCGCCCGCCAAGGGCTCGCTGGTCATCCTGGAGGCCAAGGACAAGGCCGAGGCCACCGAGATCGCCCACCGCGACCCCTACGCCATCGCCGGCGCCTTCCAAGAGATCCGGATCTTCGCCCACCGGATCCTCGTATTGAATCCTCCTCCGAAGGCTTGAGCCGGCCGCGACGGAGGCCGATAAATCCACGAAACGATAAGGCGACCTGAGGGACGGAAATGATCATCGACATCCACGGCCATGTCTCCGCGCCCCAGGGCCTCTACGCCTACAAGGCCAACCTGCTGGCCTCGCGCGGCTCGCACGGCCGCGGCGGCCCGCGCTTCACCGACGAGCAGATCGAGGCGGCGCTGCACGCCAAGAGCGTGTTCGGCGACGGCCACCTGGAGCAGCTCGACCGGCACGGCACCGACGTCCAGCTGATCTCGCCCCGCCCGTTCCAGATGATGCATTCCGAGCGCCCGGCCAAGATCGTCTCCTGGCTGCACGAGGAATTCCACAACGTCATCCACCGCCAGACCCAGCTGCATCCCGGCCGGATCGTCGGAGTGGGGTCGCTGGTTCAGGTCGCCGGCGAGCCTGTCGATGTGGCCTTCCCGGAGCTGGACCGCTGCATCAACGAGCTCGGCTTCAAGGGCGTGCTGCTCAATCCCGACCCCTACGAGAACTCGGGGATCGAGCCTCCCGGCCTGGACGACCGCTACTGGTACCCGCTCTACGAGAAGCTCTGCGAGCTGGACGTGCCGGCGATGATCCACAGCGCCAGCTCCAAGTCCGAGCGGGAGACCTACTCAACCCACTTCATCACCGAGGAGACCATCGCGGTCTTCAACCTGGTGAATTCCGACGTGTTCAAGGACTTCCCGTCGCTGAAGATCATCGTGCCCCACGGCGGCGGCGCGGTGCCCTACCAGATCGGCCGCTACCAGGCCTCCACCGCCCACCTGCCCAAGGGCGCCCAGTTCATCGACCGCCTGCGCAAGCTCTATTTCGACTCCTGCCTCTACACGCCCGAAGCGGTGGAGCTGCTGGTCAAGGTGGTCGGACCCGATCGCGTGCTGTTCGGCACCGAGTGCCCGGGCACCGGCTCGTATAACAACCCAGAGCTCGGCCACGCCTTCGACCACGTGAAGCCCTATGTGGAGGGTCTGTCGTCGCTGTCCGACGCCGACAAGAAGGCGATCTTCGAGGACAACGCCCGCCACGTCTTCAAGCTGGACCTGTAGCCATGGCCGAGATCGTCCTGGGCATCGGATCCTCGCACGGGCCGATGCTGACCACGCCGCCGGACCAGTGGAACCTGCGCGCCGACGACGATCGCAAGAACCCCCAGCACCACTACCGCAACCGCGTCTGGACCTATGACGAGCTCGAGGCCGAGCGCGCCGGCGAACATCTGGCCAAACAGCTGACGCCCCAGGTGACCCGCGAGCGCTTCGACCGCTGCCAGGCCGCCATCGCCACCTTGGCCAAGGTGTTCGCCGAGACCGCGCCCGACGTGGTGGTGGTGATCGGCAACGACCAGATGGAGATGTTCTGGGACGGCCTGGTGCCGATGTTCAGCGTCTACTGGGGCGACAAGGTGCCCAACAGCCTGCCGCCGCCCGAGGTGGCCGCCCGCTACCCGCCTGGAATCCAGGTCGCCATGCGGGCCAACGCCCCGGATCAGCCGATCGAATATCCCGGCTGCCCGGACCTGGCGCTGCACATCATGAAGTCGGTCCAGGCCGACGGCTTCGATCCGGCCTCGATGCAGAAGGTGCCGCCACACCGGGGGGGCTGGGTCTCGATCCCCCACGCCTTCGGCTTCATCTTCCACCGGCTGATGGCCGACAAGGTCCCGCCCACCGTGCCGGTGGTGCAGAACACCTTCTATCCGCCCAACCAGCCCAAGGTCGGGCGCTCCATCGACTTCGGAAAGTCCCTGGCCAAGGCCATCAAGGCCTGGGACCCCGAAAAGCGCGTGGCCCTGATCGCCTCGGGGGGGCTGACCCACTTCGTCATCGACGAGCAGGTGGATGGCTTCATCCTGGACGCCATTCGCGCCGGGGACTCCGCGCGCCTGGAACAGCTGGACGAGGCGACCTTCCAGTCGGGCACTTCGGAGACCAAGAACTGGATCCCGGTGATCGGGGCCATGGCCGAACTCGGCTGCGAGCCGACTGTGGTGGACTATGTGCCGTGCTACCGGTCCACGGCCGGCACCGGCAACGCCATGGGCTTCGTGTACTGGAAGCCCGCCGCTGACAGGGCCGGCCCGCCAGCGTAAAGCCAAGGTCGATCCGCGTGGCCCGTTCGGGGTCTTTGCGCGTTCATGTTGGGTTCAAAGCCACACGCCGAAGGTGGGGCCAGAAAATCGCGCCTGACGGGGACCGTCCCTGGTGGGGCGACATAAAAGGATAGGATCTATGCGCAGCACAATCTTGACCTCCGCCGCCGTCGTCCTGCTCGTCTCGTCGGGCGCGGCGCTGGCCCAGAGCGGCGCCGGAACCGGCCAATGGAGCGGCCATGGCTCTGGCCAGGGAACCGGCCAACATTCCGGCCAAGGATCGGGCCAGGGATCGGGACAACACTCGGGCCAGGGCTCAGGCCAAGGAACGGGCCAGGGCTCCGGCCAAGGGTCCAGCCATCCTGTCGTGGGGCCTGTCGCCCCGACCCCGACCGGTCCGTCGTATGTGACCCTGTACGAGCTGCCCAATTTCGGCGGCCGCCAGTTCACTTACACCGCCGCCTCGAACGAGGTGTATCGCCAGGGTTACCGGACCCAGAGCGCCAAGTCGGTCCGCGGCCCCTGGACCCTGTGCGACAGTCGCAACCAGTGCCAGACCGTCGACGGTTCGGCCTCCAGCGTCGGCGTCCAGGTGTCGTCGGTCAATCCGGGGCGCAGCGGCGGCCACGTCGTGGCCGGGCCCCCCAACCCGTCCATCGCGACCTATGTGACGCTCTATGAGTTCCCCAACTATGGCGGCCGCCAGTTCACCTACACCGCTTCGAGCAATCAGGTGTTCCGCCAGGGGTACAGGACCCGTAGCGCCAAGACGGTGCGCGGCACCTGGACGCTCTGCGACGCCCGCCGCCAGTGCCAGTTCGTCAGCGGCGCGACGGCCAACATCACCCTCGACGTGGCCTCGGTCGAACGCGGCCGCGTGAACTCGGCCGGCCAGGGTGGCTGGCAGGGCAACCGCGGCGGCTATGGTTCGTGGGACCAGGGCGGCGATCAAGGACGGCCGCGGCGCGGTCAGTAGCGGCGCCGGCGCCCACCAGATAAGGGCGCCTATCCACCCCCGCCCCTCTTCCCATTGTGGAGGAGGGGCGGCGACGGGTCGGCTTTGGACTGATCCTTCCTAGTCCGCCAGCGGAAGGCGCGCCCGGGCGATCAGTCCGCCGCCCGACGCATTCTCGATCTCTACCTCTCCACCATGAGCGCGCGCGATCGAGCGGGCGACCGCCAGCCCCAGGCCGACTCCTGCGTCATCCAGGGTCCGCGCCGCGTTCGGCCGGTAGAAGGGGACGAACACCCGCTCCAATTCTTCCTGCGGCAGTCCCGGACCCTCATCCCGGATCTCGACCACCGCCTCGCCGGCCGTCTGCGCCAGGCTCAGGTGGGCCCGCCCGCCATATTTGATCGCGTTGTCGACGAGATTGGTCAGCATGCGTTGCAATGCGAGGGCGTCGCCGTCGACCGTCACGGGCGGGCCGTCCTCGACCGAGGCCTGGCCGCCGGCCAGTCCGGCCTCGTCGGTGACACACTCGACCAGCGAGCGCAGGTCCAGCCGCTCCCGCCGGCGCGGCTCGCTGGCGTCCCGGATGAAGCTGAGCACCGAGCCGATCATCGCCTCCATGCGGTCGACGTCGGACAGCACCTGGCCCTTCAGCGGCTCGGGCGCGGAGTCGATCTTGTAGCGCAGCCGGGCCAGGGGCGTGCGCAGGTCGTGGGAGATGGCCCCCACCATGGCGGTGCGATCCTCGACATAGCGGCGGATGCGCGCCTGCAT
>FTIV01000074.1_pt2 | contig 15718 bp, 21 predicted proteins | sample 1658621 | NCBI WGS metagenome assembly FTIV01 (sample SAMEA3914841, study PRJEB12502) | metagenome | biome: forest; material: soil | place: Canada | collected 2011-07-05 | depth 0.3 m | reverse complement strand
CGCGCCTTCGGCCTCGGCGACTTTCAGGTCCTCTGTGCGGGCGGGGCGGCGAAGCCGGGGTCGGCCGCCGGCCTGGAGTCCGCCTGCCATGCGGCCTCGGCCGAGGGTCTGCGCATCGCCATGAGCATCATGAGCTGCCTCTACGTCTGGTCGACCCTGCATTTCGTGCTGGCCGCCAGAACGCTGAGGAAGGACCTCGGTCCGGCATAGTCGCGGGTCGACATGACAGGTCGAGCCATCGTGTGCTCGAACACAGGCAAAGCGCGAGGCGTCCTTGGGCAAAACGCGTGGGGTGGACCACCTCCACGGGTGTAACTCGTTGACCATTGACACAGGTTGCCAATAGTCTCGCTTAAAACGCGGGGGCGCTGGCCGGTCCAGCCTTCTTCGTCGTTGCGACGAGGCATCCCATGTCAGTGTCCATTCCCAACTCGATCACGATCGATGTACCGCTGGACGTCAGGCTGGACGCCAACGCCGCCGTCCAGGCGGCGATGACGGCCGACGCCAGGATGAACGCTGTCGGCGCCTTGACCATGACGCTGCTCGGCGACCGGAACCAACCGGTATCGGCGGACATCACCGTGCTAGGCGACAAGGAGCATCCCGTCTCACTGGCGGCGGCGGTCGACGCCAGCCTCATGCTGAAGAACCTGCCGATCCTCACCTTCGAGCAGATTGAGAAGCTGATCGATCGGATGAAGCCGCGCGCCAGGATCCGGGCGCCTTTCCATTTCAAGTTCGGGGTTTCGGTGTTCCCGCTCAATCTTTGGGGGGTGGATGCCCTGCAGCTGTCGCTGTGTGGCGAGCCTCAACTGATCATCCAGGACTATGTCGGCGATGGCTGCGAACCCTGTGAGGTCGATTGCGATCCGTGCAGGGGTTGATCCATGGCCGATCCGCCGCCGAACGCCGCGACCCCGCCGTCTGGGGAACCGTTTGAACTGAAGGGTCCTCCGGGCGCCCTGGTCGGGATGCTGGAGGTGGCTGCCTCGCCGATGGCCGCGGCCGACTCCGGGTCCTTCAATCTGGGTCTGTTCGAGAAGGCGCACCTGGCGCGCGCGGCCGGCGTCGCGCCCGGCGACATGGCAGTCTTCGACTTCGATGGAGTCGAACGGACCGTCGCCACCCCACCGACCGGTGATTCCCCCTTCGCCGTGCTGCTCAAATCCAATCTGCCGCCGTCACGCCGGCCGCCGAGGGCCCTGCGCATCGGCCGTGCGGCGCCCGGCGAGACGCGCATGACGCCGGTCCGCTACGCGGTCGATCCGCTGACCCCGCCGGGCGGCTACAGCGCGACCTTTTCGGTCGGGCAGGCGCAGCGCGAGGCGCGCATCGTGGTGCTGCCGCAGGAGGGCCTCTCGATCGAACCCAGGCAGATCAGCCTGAGTGGAAGGCCGGGCGAGGCGGTGGTCGAGGACCTGGTCCTGGAGAACACCGGCAATACGCCGATCGAGCTTGGCGCGCTGGGCGCCATGGTGACCGAGGAGGACGAACAGGTCTGCCTCAGCCTGCAGCACGCCATGGCCCGGACGGGCGAGAAGGGCGCCATGGGCTTCCTGGACGCCTTCGCCTCCAGCCTGGCGGATCGCAAGACCGACCTGGTCAGGGTCGCGATCGCCTCGGGCGGCCTTCGCCTCTTGCCGGGCGAGGCTCGGCAGGTCGCGGTCGCCTTTCATCTGCCGGAGAACATGAAGCCAGGCCGCCGATACCACGCGCTGTTGAAGTGCGGGTCAGCTCAGCTGTCGACGCAGATCACCGTGCTTGGGCCCAATGCGCCGACGGCCAAGGTCAGGAAAGGCGAAACGTGAGCACCACCTACCACCGCCCGCCATTCGGAGCGGGCGAGGCCGGACGCGATCGTCGCGAACGCGCCGACCGGCACGAACATGGCGTCTTCCAGCCCCTGGGCGGCGCGCTACGCGCCCTGGGACTGAGGATTCCACCCCCGTCCCTGGCGAACGCCCGCGCCTGCGCGGTTCGGGAACGGCGCTGCCCGGGCCCGCACCTGGGCGAACTGCATCGGACCCTGGACGCCCCAGGACGGGCTGAGGTGACGTTTCGCGTGCGCAACCGCAGCAGCTGCAAACGGACCTACAGCCTCGCCGGATCCGCCATGAAGAGCGAGGCGGGCGAGGTCGGCGGCGCGGTGGCCGTCACCCCGGCGACGCTCGATCTCGAACCGGGGGAAGTCGGTCTGGTCCGCGTGTCGGTCGATGCTCAGGAGCACGCGGCGGGATCGACCTATGTCTCCCGCGTGCAATTGGGTGCGGAGGGCTGCGAGACGCAGTTCCTGGTCCTCGCCGTGACGGTGAGATGCTGTCCGGACGAGGCGCCTCTGATCGACCTGCATTGCTGCTGCCGAAAGTGTGGACGCTCGTCGTGCGGATGCCGTCGTGGCGACGGCGAACCCGCCAAGGCGACGGCCGTCGCCGCGGTCGCCGAGGCTGCGGTCGGGACGTCACAACCACCCCCAGCCGGGAGCGCCCCGGCTTGATGTTGAACCTGAAGTCCCTGGGCGCGGTGGTGCGCGACCCGGAGCTTCGCGCCCAGCTCGGTCGGCTGGCCGGCCGGCTGGTCGCCGCAGAGGTCAAGGCCGCCCAGGCGGCGGCGGCGCTGTCGGCCAAGCTGGTGCGGCCGGGCGACGAGCCTCAAAGCGCCCTCAAGGACCTCGTACAGCGGCACCTGGACTTCTATGGCGGTCTGATCGAGCAGAGCCTGACGTTCCACCAGAATCTGCTCGACACCCTGAAGGAGATGGGACGCCCATCAAAGGAGACGGCCCCGAAGGATAGCCTGTCCCTCAACCTGCGAACGCCGCAGAACAGCACGTTGAGGGCGCCCTTCAAGATCACCAATACCCGCGCAGATCCGGTCACCATCGTCTGCAAAGCGTCGCCCTTTGTGAGCGAGGACGGCACCCAGCTGGTCGCCGCCGCGGTCGCCTTCGACCCACCGGGCGCTGAAATTCAGCCGGGTGTCGAGGCCCTGTTCGACACCATCATCGCGGTCGGAGACGGATTCTCTCCTGGCAGCACCTATCTTGCCACCCTGTCGGTCGAAGGGCTCGACGCGATGCGCATCGTGGTGCGGCTGACGGTCGATCCAGCTATGCCCGTCGCGCCGGCTGCGCCTGATTCCGTCAAGCCGCCTGATCCTGCCGCGCCGGCTGCTCAGGCGGCTGCGCCGGCCCCGGGGACGGAGGTCCCCCTGGTCGCGGAGCCGACCTCGTCTTCGGGCGCAGCCACGACGGATGCCGCCGGAAGGGCGCGCCCGCGTCGTTCCCGCGCGGCCACGCCGGCGAGTCCATGACATGAGCGACGACATCCCATGTATCGTGATCGGCCCCGCGCAGCCCGAAGCCGAAGCGGAGTCGCCGGACGCCCTCAAGACCCTGGTGGATTGGCTCTGCCTTCAGCGTCGGGACGGGGACGAGGGCGGCGGGCTGGGGACGCTGCTGCAGGGGCTCGTGCTCGAGGGGCGGGCCTTCGCGAGCACGCCAAGCGGCGCTCGCTGGCGTTCGGTGCTGGCGCCGTCCGCCATCGCGGCCAATGGATGGCTGATCTGGAACGGCCTGGACCTGGACCGACTCATCGCCGGCGCTCGGCCTTCCGCCAGCCCACCGGGTGAGCGTGCTGAAACCATGATCCGCGTGATCGGCGCCGCGCCGCTCGAAGCCGTGATGCGGGCTTTGAGCGACGCCGCATTGTCGGAGGCGGCCCAGGACTCACCAACATGACGGATAGTCCGTTTCCCATTTCGCCCACCGCGGACGACAGCTTCGACGATCGCAACGTCTTCCTGGACGCGTTGCTGGGTCTGATCAGTGTCGCCGAGCGGAGTCTTGCGGCCACCGTCGACCTGGCGCCTCCCCAGGCGCCGGCTCCCGCCAGCCGTCCTGTCCCTGCGCACGAGCCCCCAACCGGGCGGGTGCTTCGCTGAGGTGGCCGCGACCGCCGCGCTGGGGACCGCTGACCGCTTCCACACGCCCCCGCCGGGCGACCCGTCCCTGTCGAACTATAAGGAATGGCATCACTTCAACCTGATCGACGACGGCGCCGGGCTCGACGTTATCGTGAATCTGAGCGTCACCGGCGACGTGCACACGCCGGGCGAGGGCCAGGCTAACTTGATCCTGCTGACTTTCGAGCGGCGAGGGGGCTGGCGCGGCGACGTCGATGTCCACGACGGCGCGGCGGTGCGCAGCCGGCAAGATCGGTTGGGCTTGGAGTTCGGGCTGTCCAGCTTGAGCTATGACGGGACCGCCTATCAGCTGGACGCCGCCTTGCGCGACGGCAGCGTGATGGTCGAGTTGCGGCTGACGCCCCTGACCGATCCCATGATGGTCTGGAAGAACACGCCGGTCGGCGCCGGGCACATCAATTGGCTGATCGTGCCCCACCTGTCGGTCAGCGGGCGGGTCCAGGTCGAGGGCCGCCGCTACGACGTCGAAGGAGGCCGGGGATATCACGATCACAATTGGGGCGCCTGGCGCTGGGGCGAGAACTTCGGCTGGGACTGGGGCTTCTGCTCGGACGCCTGTCAGGTCGGTGAGGAAACCCTGAGCGTCGTCTACGACCGCACCACCGACCGTTCCGGCAGCCGCGTCCAGGAGCACACGCTGGCCCTGTGGAAGGGCCGGGCGCTGACCAAGTTGTTCACCCGCCGCATGCTGCAGGCCCGCCGCATCGGCAGGTTTGAGGGCGAGGTGAGGCGCCGCCCGGCGGTAATGGGCCTGCTCAGGAACGATCAGGTCAGGAGCGTGCCGCGGCGGATCGAGGTCTCCGCGCGCGACGGCGCCGACTGGCTCGAAGCGGTCTACGAGGTCGAAGTGGCGTTACAGGTGTCGATCCCGAGCGAGATGGACTTCGGTGCGGTGGAGTTGAACGAGACCTTGGGCTGGTTGACCTTGACCGGCAGCGTGGCGGGCGCCGCGATCAGCTGCCGGCGCCGGACCTGCTTCGAGATCGTATGCTAGGGCCGAGCGCCAATCTGCTGCGCCGCGCCCTTGCTGTGCTGGAGCGGGACGAGTTGCGCGCCTTCACACATCTGTCAGAGGCGCTGGGGCGGCTCCGGCTTGTGATGGACGTGGACGGCGAGAGGTTCCGCGTGATCGGAGGCGGGCGGCCGCGGATAGAGATCGACGATGCGAGCCCCGCCGAGGTCCGGGTGACGACCGGTCGAGCCGCCATCGTCGACCTGATCGACGGCGAGACGAGCTTCCTGGACGCGGTGCTGGCGCGCCGGATTCGGATCACCGGGGACTCGTTCGACCTGTTGCAGGTGGCCAGGGCGCAGCGGGCGTTCACCGAGGGCGCCGTGCGGGCGCGCCGGCTACGTCCGCTGCTGGATGAACTGAGATCGGCTCCGACGGCCGCGCCGCCTCGTCGCCGGCGACAAGCCGGTTAGAGCCTGCGGTCGATCATGTAGCGGATCATCTCCTCGATGAAACGGCGATGAGGCCCCGGACGCAGCCAGCCGAACCGGCGCTCGAACAGCCGCTGGGCGCTCAGGGTCAGTCGCAGGGCCACCGACTGAGCGTATTCGATCGACCCGACCCGGCGAATGGCGTCCAGGACGAACGCGATGTCTTCGGAGGTCTTGTCGACGCGCTCCTTGCGATAGACGGCTTCGATGCGCAGGCGCGTCGCCGGGTCGACCGCCTGAAGTGCGTGGATGATGATGAGCGTGCGCTTGCCCTCGGCGATATCCCCGGCGATCTCCTTGCCGTAGGCCTCGCCGCCAGAGAGGTTCAACACGTCGTCCTGGATTTGGAAGGCGGCCCCGATGCGGTAGCCAAAGGGTATGAAGCCGCCCAACCGGGACGGGTGCACGTCTGCGATCAGAGCTCCGACGCGCATCGGCGCGATGGTCGTGTACCAGCAGGTCTTGCCGTTGATCATCTGCAGGTAATCGCGTCCGGTGAGGGTCCGGCCGGGATTGCGTATCCAGTCCAGTTCGATCGATTGGCCCTGGGTGGTCTCCTGGGCCATCCGGCTGATTTCCTCGATGATGGTCAGGGCGCGTTCCAGGCCCAGAACGCGCGTGTTCCCGATCAGCACGCGCAACGCCAGCATGTTCAGGGCATCGCCGACGTTGGTGGCGATCCCTATGCCGTACTTGCTGTGCAGGGTGGGCAGTCCGCGGCGGAACTCGGATGAATCGGCCACGTCGTCATGGATGAGAAAGGCGTTGTGAAACATCTCGAGGGCGGCGGCGGTGTCCAGCGCGTCCTCCAGCCCGCCGCCACAGGCCTGGCACATGGACAGGCACATGGCCGGACGGAACGCCTTTCCCTGGCGCAAAGGGTAGTCGAGCATCGGGCCGTAGAGCGTGCGGTGGTGCCGCCCGGTCGGAATGAGTTCGCGGATGCGCCGCAGGACCTGTTCCCGATAGACCGCCAGCGTGTCGAAGAAGAAGGCGCTGGCTGCATCGGCGCCTGAGCCGGTCTCGGTCGCCGGGTCAGACATTCTCCCTCCGCCGTTCCTGTTTTTCCGCCTTCCTCAGCGCCACCATGCGGTCCAGCGTGGACTGCATGACCTGCTCCACATGGTCATGGCAGAAGGCGATGGTTCCAGGGTCGCGGGCGGCGGTCGCGTCGAAGCCCCTGAAGGTAATGGGACGTCCGAAATCGACGTCGATCCTGACCGGGAATGGCAGGTTGCTGTGGGTGCCCAGGGTCAGGCCCAGCGGCCAGGAATAGATCAGGGGCAACCGCTCGAGCCCCAGCCGGTCCAGGTGCAGTCTCTCGACGAGGGCCCGGCCGTCGTTCAGCACGACCAGGCTGTCGTGGCCGCCGAGGCTCACGACCGGCACGATCGGCGCGCCGAAGCGAAGGGCCAGACGCACATAGGCTGAATTGCCGTTCAGATCGATGTCGTGGCGGCGCGCGAACGGCCGAAAGGCCTCGTGGCCGGCGCCCGGGTAGATCAACAGGGACGCGCCGGACTGAAGGACGCACTGGGCCATCCGCGCGGTGGCGGCCAGGCAGCCCAGGCGCATCAGGCGTCGGTTGAGCACCGGGAACCAGAAGGCCTGGCGCTGGGTGAGGGCATAGATGGGCCGCTCCACGCCGAAGGCGGTCCAAAAGGCGTGCGCCGCGAGGACGCTGTCGGGGGTCGCAAGACCACCGCTGTGATTGCCGACGAAGATGACCGGATCTTGCTGCGGTATCCGTTCGACGCCATGAACGCGGGCGCGGAAGTACAGACGGGAGATCGCTTCGAGCGCCGGCAGCAGCGTCCGGATATAGTCCGGATCGCGCACGCCCAGTTCCTTTCCGTGGTAATGGCGACTATCGGCCGGGCGCTCGATTCCGGTCATCGACAGATCAAAGCTGGGAGCCGTCCGCCGCTTCATCCGACCCACCCCGGCCACCGCAGCGCAGACTAGGACGTCGCGCACCGCCGCGCTACTAGTGGTGGCCAGGCCGAGATCTACACGTCGAGGGGTTGGGTCTCGATCCGGCGGGTGACGGCTCGCGGGGCAATCGGACGATGCGACCGGCCACAGAACCGGCGCTCCGGGATAGGGAACGAAACATGCGGTTATTCGGGATCGCTGCAGCCGTGGCGCTGGCCAGTCTTGCCGCCTGGACAGGCGTCGCGCGTTCGCAGGCGACGCCGGAGGCCGCCGGCCGGACCGGGACCGAGACGGGTTTCGGCCTGTTCCAGCAGCGGTGCATGGGTTGTCACGGCAATCCCAACGTCGAGCGCGCGCCGCTGCCCGCCGCCATCCGCGAGATGGGGCCCGAGCGGATCTACGACGCCCTGACCAACGGGGTGATGAAAGGCCAGGGCAACGCCCTCACCGACGATCAGCGCCGGATGATCGCCACCTTCATGGGCGGGCGTCCGCTGGGGACCGCGCAAGAGGGCGGCGCCGAACGCATGGCCGGCCGCTGCAAGTCCAACCCGTCGATCGCCAAGGCCGCCGGCGGCCCGGCCTGGACGGGCTGGGGGGTGAACACGTCCAACACGCGGTTCCAGACCGCCAGGGCCGCGGGCCTGACACCTGGGCAGGTTCGCCGGCTGAAGCTCAAATGGGCCTTCGGCTATCCGGGCGGACTGTCGGCCTATGGCCAGCCGACGGTGTTCGCCGGCCGCGTCTACGTCGCCACCGACATCGGCTTCCTCTATGCGCTCGACGCCAAAACGGGGTGCGTCCACTGGTCGTACAAGGCCAAGGCGGCGGCGCGTACGGCCATCGCGGTGGGCAGGCTGAAGGGCAGGGGGCCGGCGCGCTACGGCCTGTTCTTCGGCGACCAGCGCGCCAACGTCTACGGCGTGGACGCCCAGACTGGCCGGCAGCTGTGGACCACCAAGGTCGACGACCACCTGGTGGCAAGGCTCACCGCCGCGCCCACCTTCTACGATGGCCGCCTCTATGTGCCGGTCTCCTCGTCCGAGGAGTTCAACGCCGCGGTGCTGGACTACCCGTGCTGCACCTCGCGGGGCAGCGTGCTGGCGCTGGACGCCGCCACCGGACGACGCATCTGGAAAGCCTGGGTGATGCAGGCGCCGAAGCCCACCCGCAAGAACGCCAAGGGGGTGCAGCTCTATGCGCCGGGCGGCGGTTCGGTGTGGAACTCGCCGACCGTCGACCCCCGGAGCCACGCGATCTACTTCGGCACCGGTGATGCGGAGACCGAGCCGGCGCCAGAAACCACCGACGCGGTGTTGGCGGTGGACATGAAGACGGGCCGGCGCCTCTGGGTTCGCCAGCTGCAGGCCAATGACTCCTTCCTGGGCGGCTGCAACGGCGCCGAGCGGACCGAGAACTGTCCCAAGGACCTGGGTCCCGACCTCGACATCGGCAATTCCCCGATGCTGCAGCCGCGGCCGGGCGGCGGCCGCGTCCTGGTGGTCGCCACCAAGAGCGGCATCGTGTTCGGCCTGGATCCCGACCGCCAGGGCGCGGTGCGCTGGAAGACCGACATCGTCCCCGCCGGAGCGGGCAAGGGTTTCGGCGGCGGCGGGGTCTATTGGGGCGGGGCCACGGACGGACGCAACGTCTATTACGGCCTGAACGCCGGCGGCATGGCGGCGGTGCGCATCGCCGACGGCGCCAAGGTCTGGTTCACGCCCCTGTCGGCGCCCGGCGACAAGGTCAACAACCGCGCGGCGACCTCGGCCATCCCTGGCGTGGCCTTCGTCGGCGGCGACGACGGTCGGCTGCATGCCCTCAGCACCGGCGACGGCGAGCAGATATGGTCCTTCGACACGGCCCGTTCGTTCGACACGGTCAATCAGGTTCAGGCCAAGGGCGGCGCGTTCGGGTCGGCCGGTCCGGTGATCGCCGGCGGCATGCTGTTCACCGGCTCCGGCTACGGCGTGACCGGTAACCGGTTCGGCAACGTGCTGCTGGCCTTCGCGCCGGAGTGAGCAGACCGCGGTTCAGCCATGGGCGGCGGGATGACCGGGGGACTTGCCGCGGCCCGAGCCGGCGGCCTTCTTGCCGCCGCCGTCGTCCTTGTTGACCGTGGCCCAGGCGCGCCGCTCGGCTTCCTTCTCCGACACGCCGCGCTTTTCGTAACCCTCGGCGATGTGGTCGGCCTTGAGTTCCTGCTTGTCGGTGTACTTCGACTTGTCGCCGCGGGGCATGGCGTTTTGCTCATTGCTGCTCGTACCTCGTCGTCGAACGTTGCAGCTGGCGGGCCGTTCCAAGGGCTGGAGGTTCAAAAGGCCAAACCTGTCAGTGGCTTGTCTGGACTGTGAGCGGCGGCCTTGGAACTTCGCGCCCTGGCCGCCGTTGATCTCTCGCCGCCTTTGTGCGTGGCGGATCCCGCGAGTCAAAGGAGTGCGCCATGGCCCAGGACCCCGTTCCCCAGCCCCCCGTGGTCGGGCCGCTAGCCGGCGACGGCTCCACGGCCTCGCCGGAGGAGAAGGCCGCTGAAGCCCACGATCCCGCCGACCCCAAGTCCCCCGCCAAGGAGCAGCGCAGCTTCGTCGCCGCGCCGGATCTGGACGACAAGGCCGGCCCGGCCGGCCTCGACGGCGACGACGATCCGGACGATCGGGGGGCCGCCTATGCGCCGGACGTCGGCCAAGCCGGGCCCGCTCGTCCCGGCTCGCGGTGACCTTTAGGAGTCTGCGTCGCCTCTGGCTTCGATGCGATCGTCGAGGTCGACATCATCCACCACGACGCCATCGGAATCGGTGATCTCGAAGGGCACGCCGTCGGCGGTCAATTCTTCCCACTTGGCGAGCGCCGCTTCCTCGGTGGGAGCCGTGTAGGTCACGAACCGGCCGGGATGGCGGGCTGAAATCTTGTAAGCCATGACCCATCCTATCCGCGGCCCGCCGGAAGCGCGACAACTGACACCCGTGGCGACTACGACTCTGGTCGGGCGGTCGCCATCCAGATGACATGACGCGCGCCCCGTCCCCGGTCCGTCGCTCGGACTCGCACCTCTTCAACCGTATATCCGGCCCGGCTCAGGCGCTGGGCGAACTTCGCGTTCGGCGCGGCGGACCACACCGCGAGGACGCCCTCCGGCCGCAAGGCCCGGCGGGCGGTGAGCAGCCCTTCGTGGTCATAGAGGCGATCGTTCGCTGTGCGGCTGAGGCTTTCGGGGCCGTTGTCGACATCCAGCAGGATGGCGTCGTAGCCTGATCGGGCCGATCTGATCAGACCCCCGACGTCGCCTTCGTGGAGCGTCAGGCGGGGGTCCTCGAGACAGGCTCCCGACATGTGCGCCATCGGTCCCCGCGCCCAGGCGACGACCGCGGGGACGAGTTCCGCCACCGTGACCTTCGCGTCCGAACCCAGGGACTCCAAGGCTGCGCGCAGGGTGAACCCCATGCCGAAGCCCCCGATCAGCACGCGAGGCGCCGGTCGATCGCCGAGGCGTGAACAGGCAAGGGTGGCGAGGGCCTTCTCGGAGCCGCTCAGACGGCTGTTCATCAGTTCGATCGCGCCCGACATGATCGAGTACTCGGCGCCGCGCTGCATGAGGCGCAGCTCGCCGCCGTCACCGGACACCGTCGCCGAGTCGATCAGAGACCAGCGGATCATCTCAGCCGTTCGGTCCGGGGTCCTGGAAGGCGAAGAGGGTGATGGCCATCACCGCTACGGCGTCGCGCTCGGGGCCGGGTTGGCGTGGCAGGTAGAAGGTCGGACGCAGGCCATTGGTCACCAGTCCGCCCACCGGCGCGCCATCGGACCTGGAAATGACGTAGCTGAACGCCTTGCCGCCGCCGAGCGGCACGCCCGAGACATAGCGGGTCTCCGCCCTAAGGCTGATCCGCCCTAAGGACATTTCGGCGGTGCGCTGGGCCTGGATCAGGGCGCCGAAGCCGCCGCCTTTGGACTCGGCCAGATCGAGCTCCGCGCCGGGTGGCGCCGAGCCGCCGTAGATGCAGACATAGCTCAGGTCGCTGCGCTTGAAGGTGATCCAGCCGAGCCCGATCCGGCCCTGGCCGCCCGCGCACTCGGCGGTCACCGGCGCCATCCCCGGCCGCCCGACGTCGAAACTCGTCTTGGCCTTGTCGCTGGTGGCGACGCCGAAGACATTGGACTGGCGCTTCATCGCCTTGAACGACCCGGTGTACTCGCCGACCGCGTATCCCGGCCGGAACAGGCTGGGCCCCTTGCGGCCGGAAAGTCCGATCTTCTCGGCCGCGCCGGCAAGGATCCGTTCAACGCTGGGCCCGTTCGCGCCCCAGGTGACCGATGGAACAAGGGCGCCCGCCACCATGGCGACGCCCGCCAAAGCCCTCCAGCCCATGAGCCGTTTCTCCCCTCGAGTGCTCCATCGAGCTTTCAAGCTAAACCGGGCGGTGGTCTGCCGCCACAACCGAAGCTCCGTTGTCCGGGGGCTCTGGCGCGCCCTGGCCTGCCATGGATGTCGCACAACAGCTCTGTCCGGTCGCGACGGCCTGAGAGCGTCCGGGCGCCAGAACCGGCGCGGCGTGTCACTGACGGCTAGGGAGAGGCCATGAGGCCCATAAGTCGTCGACCCGAACTACAGCGGCGTCCAGCCATGTTAGCGCGTCCTCGGGGACGTCGCACGCCAGACTATAGCCTTTATCTCCTCGGCACGGACGAACACGTGTGGCGCGCCCCTGAGAAGGACAATGTCTAGGTCCGACGCAGTAAGAATGACGTTGAGATATAAATACTGAAACAGAATTAATCCGTCGATATCTGGGCAAATTGACGCAGGAGCTTTCAAATTATCTCTTCGGTGCATATCTTCGATGAAATGGAATCGGCAAAAGCTGAATAGTCCGACATATGATATTTAGAAACATCCTCCTTACTGCGATGGGTTCGGCTGAAATCGCCGAGTTTTTTCCTCACATGAAGGAAGTTTCTCTTGGCGCTGGCCAGGTTCTGCATGAACCCGGAGACACGGTCGAGTTAGTGTATTTCCCGAGCAGCGCCGTCGTGTCGGTCGTCACCGTCATGGGAGACGGCCGCAGCGTCGAAACGGCCTCGATCGGTTATGAAGGCGTCGGCGTTCTGTTGCCGGCGCTGACCGGGGTCCCGAGCGAGAGCCGGATGTTCGCCCAGATCCCCGGCGGTGCGATCTCCCTTCCGGCGGCGAGATTGCGCGCACGGATGAATGAGAGCCCGGCTCTGCTGAAGCTGATCCTGCGCTACATCCAGGCCAACATGGCCCAGGCGGAGCAGTCAGTGGCCTGCAACGCCCTGCACGGCCTGCCGGCCAGACTCGCCCGCTGGCTGCTGATCTGCCAGGATCGGGTGGACAGCCCCTCGATGACCCTGACCCAGGACTACATGGGCGTGATGGCAGGGGCCCTGCGTAGCTCGGTCAGCCTGACCGCCAGTGAATTCAAGGAATCGGGACTGATCCACTACAGCCGCGGACAGGTTCAGATCCTCGATCGCCCGGGGCTCGAACGCCGCGCCTGCGAGTGCCATCGCGCCGACAAGGCTGTCATGCAGGCTCTCGTCCCGGACGTCTGACTCCGGCCGCGTCGGGTCAATCCCGGGCGTTGGCCCTTGGGAGGGGGACATCGTCCTTTGACGACACGGGAGCGGCGGCCAGTTTCTCCTGCTCCGCAGCGAGCAGGGCTTCCAGCGACTTTCGTTGCACGTCATCGATGTCGCTCCCGAGCAATTGCCGGAAGCGCCGGATGTTCTGCTCGATGATGAAGTGCTGCATGCGGCCTCCCCAGGATAAGCCGGCTATGTCGAGTCCCAGACATACGACTTTTGCGCGTGGGAGTCGCCTGTCCATCGGAGCGCGAGAAACGAGAGCGATAATGCGTCGCTTGCGGGGGTCGGCGGACGGGCTGCTCAGTTCGGCGCGGAGGTCTCCAGCACCACCATCCGGTGCATGACCCGCAGCTGGCCGGTGTAGTCGTTCAGCGCGGTGTGCAGGGAGCAGCGGTTGTCCCAGATGCCGAAGGTGTCGGGCGACCAGCGGTAACGAATCTGGAAGTCGGGCTGGCTCAGCACCCCGATCAGATAGTCCAGGATCGGCCGGCTCTCGGCCTCGCTCATGTCCTCGAACTGGGGGACGAAACTGGGGTTGATGTAGAGGATCTTGCGGCCGGTCTCCGGATGGGTGCGGACCACCGGATGCAGCCACTCGCCCTTCACCTGATCGCCGTTCTTGTTGGCCATGACGTCCACGTCGGTGACGTACCGCGGATGCACCCGGTGGACGGCGCGCATCCCCGACAGCATGCGCTGCAGGCCGGCCGACAGGGCGTCATAGGCCATGGCGGTGTTGATGAAGACGGTGTCGCCGCCGAACTCCGGCGTGATGCGGGCATAGAGGGCGTTGGCGGCGGACGGGCGCTCCAGGAAGGTGAAGTCCGCGTGCCAGCCATAGCCGAAGTTGACCGTCTGGGTCGGCGTCTTGCGCAGCTCGTGGACGTAGTCGGAGCCTTCGACCGCGTGCAGGTAGGGATGCACCAGCGGGTCGCCGAAGCGGCGGACGAAGCGCTCCATCTGGGGCGCGGTCAGTTGCTGGTTCGGGAAGAACAGGGCGATGTGCTCCAGATAGGCGTCGTGCACGGCCTGGGCGGTGTGGTTGTCCAGATCGCGCGACAGGTCGACGCCATAGACCTCGGCGCCGCCGGCGCCGCACAGCGGCTTGATCTTCAGGCCATTGCTCGCCATCGAAGGTCTCCTAACGCCATGGCCAAGTCCCGGATGTGGGCGGCCAATTAGTTGCATACGAAACTAATTCCATGGGATATCCCCCCGGGCGCGAGGGGTCAACGGCGAAGGGAAGTCACATGGCGTTCGACTTGGAGGGACAGGCGATCCTGGTCACCGGCGGCGGCCGGGGCATCGGACGCGGGACGGCGGAGCTTCTGGCCGCGTCCGGGGCCATCGTGGGCATTGCCGACATCGACCCCAAGACCAGCCACGAGGCGGCGGAGGCGATCAAGGCGTCCGGCGGCCGCGCCCATGGCTTCGTCGCCGACCTGACCGACCGGACCGCCTTCCTCGAGGTGGGCGACGCCTTCGCGGCGAAGTGTGGCGGCATCGACGGGGTGGTCAACGCCGCCATGTGGATCAGATACGGCCCGATCTCCGAGGTGGACGACCAGATCTTCGACGGCATGCTGGACATCGGGCTGAAGGCGCCGGTGTGGGGGGTGCAGACCGTTCTGCGCCACAAGCGGCCGGACCGCGGCGCCTGCGTGGTCAACTTCAGTTCGCCTGCCGCCGATCAGGGCTATCCCAACACGGCGATCTACGCCTGCGTCAAGGGCGCGATCAGCACCCTGACCCGCAGCCTTGCGGTGGAGCTCGGGCCCCAGGGCGTCAGGGTCAACGCCATCACCCCCGGACCGGTGCCGACCCCCGGGGCCCGGGCGGTGGTGGACGACGCCGGCTATGAGCTGCGGCGGCGCAAGACGCCGCTGGGCCGGTTGGGGCGCGAGGACGACATCGCCAACGCCATCGCCTTCCTGTTCTCCCGGGAGGCGGACTTCATCACCGGCGCCGTCCTGCACGTGGACGGCGGCTGCTCGCTGACCGCGGGCTGAGCCGGCATGGCGGCCCCGAGACTGCAGCCGGGCGAGCACGCCTCGTTCCAGATCGTCGCCCTGGCCAACCGGCTCTCGGCCAGCGCCTCGCGCGCCTATCTGAGGACCTTCGGCGTCGGGGTGATGGAGTGGCGGGTGCTGGCTCTGCTGGCGCTGAAGGTGCGCACCACCGCCCAGGAGATCAGCCTGCTGTCGGGCCTGGACAAGTCGTCGGTCAGCCGCGCGGTGCAGACGCTGATCCGCCGCGGCAATGTGGCGGCGGCCGACGATCCAGCGGACAACCGCCGGGCCCTGCTCACCCTGACGCCCTCCGGCGAGGCGCTGCACGACCGCATCATCAAGGCCTCGCTGGCCCGCGAGGGACTGCTGCTGGCGGGTCTTTCAGCCGAGGAGAGGCGGATGCTGTTCGATCTGATGGGGCGGCTCGCCGCCAACATGACGCTGGTCGAGGCGCACGATCCTGGCGCGGCCGAGACGCATTGATGTCGCAGCACGACGCCGCCCTCGAGGCGGCCTGTTCTCCAAACCGCGAAGGCGCCCTATGTAGCGGTCTGCAAGCGGCGCCCACAGTCCGCGATTGTTCCGGGGAGGCGTGATGATGATCCGTTCCAAGGCCGCCGCGCTGGCGGCCGTGTCCGCTCTGGCTCTGGCGTCCCCGGCGCTGTCCGCGGGCACAGCCCATAAGACGGCTCACCATCCGGCGGCGCCGGCGACGCACGGCGCGACCGCCGCCTGGGCCGCGC
>FTIV01000843.1_pt1 | contig 16024 bp, 10 predicted proteins | sample 1658621 | NCBI WGS metagenome assembly FTIV01 (sample SAMEA3914841, study PRJEB12502) | metagenome | biome: forest; material: soil | place: Canada | collected 2011-07-05 | depth 0.3 m | reverse complement strand
GCCCAGTTCGCCGCCCCCGAGGTGGAGGCGATCACCGGCCGGGCGCCGCGGGTGCTGGCCGGCGGGACCCTGTGCTGGATGTGGAGCGAGCTGCCGCTGGAAACCGGCGATGGCGTGGCCCTGTCCCCGTTCGAGGACGTCTACCGCCGCCCCTATGAGGGGACCGACAATCCGAGGGAGGCCATGCAGGCCTACCTGGACTGGGAATTCGGCCTGGTCGCCCAGCTCGAGCGCGACGGCTCCCACGGCTTCTTCGTCATCTGAAATCCGCCCTGCAAAGGAGATCCATCATGAGCGTGGAATTCATCGGTTTCGTCGGCTGGCGAGAGGGCTCCGAGAGCCGCCCGTCCAAGGGCCCCGAGTTCGACATCGACTACATCACCCGCACCGCCCGCGCCCACGAGGACGGCGGTTTCGACCGGGTGCTGACCGCCTTCGGCGCACGTACGCCGGAGAGCATCCTGATCTCCCAGCACGTCGCCTCGGTGACCAGCCGGCTGAACCTGATGGTCGCCCACCGGCCGGGATTCACCGCCCCCACCCTGGCGGCGCGCCAGTTCGCCACCCTGGACCATTTCAGCCGCGGCCGGGCCGGGGTGCACATCATCACCGGCGGCAACGACGTGGAGCTGCGCCAGGACGGCGACTGGACCCATAAGGACGACCGCTACGCCCGCACCGACGAATACCTGGACATCGTGCGCCGGGAATGGACCAGCGAGGAGCCGTTCGATTACGAGGGCCAGTACTACCGGGTGGCCAAGGCTTTCGGCGGCATCAAGCCGGTGCAGAAGCCGCACATCCCGATCTATTTCGGCGGCTCGTCGCCGGCGGCGATCCCGGTGGCCGGCAAGCACGCCGACATCTATGCCCTGTGGGGCGAGACCTATGACCAGGTGAAGGACACCATCGCGAGGGTGCGCGCCGCCGCGGCGCCGCATGGCCGCGACAAACACATCCGTTTCAGCCTGTCGCTGCGCCCGATCCTGGCCGACACCGAGGACGCCGCCTGGGCTCGCGCCGAGCGGATCCTGGAACAGACCATCGTCCTTCGCGAAAAGGCCGGCCTGCCGGTCAGCGGGCACGCGCCGCAGAACGCCGGCTCGCAAAGGTTGTTGCAGATGGCCTCGGCCGGCGCACGGCTGGACAAGCGGTTGTGGACGGGGGTGGCGGCGGTGACCGGGGCCCAGGGCAATTCCACCAGCCTGGTGGGTACGCCCGACCAGGTGGCCGACGCCTTACTGGACTACCATGACCTGGGCGTCACCACCTTCCTGATCCGGGGTTTCGATCCCCTGGAGGACGCGGTCGACTACGGCGCCCGGCTGATCCCCGCGTTCAAGGCCAAGCTCGCCGCGCGGACGCCCGCAACCGTCGCCTAGGCGATGCCGAGGCCGAGGCGACGCTGGGGCTTCCGACGGGGGCGCGCCCCGGCGTGTGCTTCCTGGCTAAGCCCATCGACCACCCCAAGTCCGTCATCCTCGCCCCTGTGGCTGGGGCGAGGATGACGTTGATTGGGCCGAGATAGCGTGACGGGAGCAATGTTCCCCGCCCCGCGACTCGCTCGGAACAAGGGAACAGGGGCCGAGCCGCGTCAGGAGTCGATGCGGCGCATCAGGACGATGTTGCCGGCCGAGTGGACCGGGTCGTAGGCGAAGCCCTGGCTGGACAGGACGTCGAACGCCCGCTTGACCCCGTGGGGGCCCAATTCCTTGGGCTTCAGCATCAGCTGGACCTTGGCGACCGGCCGGAAGTCGATCTGGCCCATGACGTCGGTGTCCGGCGAGGCGAGGCTGGGCGCCAGTTCGCGCAGGACCTCGATGTCGATCATCAGGACGGTCGGGGCGTATTCTTCGAAGACCTCGGCGAAGGTCATCACCGGGACCTGGATGACCTCCTTCAGGTTCCGGGGCTTGAGCGGCAGCAGGGACGACGCCCACAGGTCGTGGTGCACATAGAAGGGCGCCGTGTCGGCGGTGCGGCTGGGAACCACCAGGGCGTTGCGCACCACGCAGCTGACATCGTTCATCCGGTGAAGCGCCTGGATCAGGGGAATGACGTTCGGGTCCGCCTCGATGGCGACCACCGTCTCGGCCCGGCCCAGGCGCGCGATGAAGGCGGAGATGAAGCCGAGCCCGGCCCCCAGGTCGACCACGCGGTCGCCCGGCTCCAGCATCTGGACCATCCGGGCGGCCCGGTCCTGATCGTAGCGCCCGGTCTGGACCGCGTGACGCATCTTCTCGGACATCACCGACGGATCGATCGGGATCCGGATCCCCAGATGTTCGACAAACGAGGACGTCACGCCATCGGCCATGCCAGCCTCCACAATCGCCGGCTTATCAAGGGGGCGCCCTTCGGTCAAAGCGTGGTGGGCGGCGCCACGATCGCGGTGACCGGAGCCACCTTCACCGCCCGCGGTCTGCTCAGATAGGGCCGGATTGACTGACCGTTGCGCATGTTCGAATTGGGTTGGGGGGAGTGCGCGCGGGCGCAGGCGGAGGGGCGGTGGACGATCGCGACGACTCCCTGGCCGTGCTGGATCGTGGCGTTGCGCTGATCAACCGCCTGCTCGGCTTGGCGCTGCCCCGACCGACGCGCGATGCCTCGCCGGCCGCCGATGATGGCACGCCGACCGCGGCGGCGGTCGAGGCGAGATACGCCGCGCTGATGGTCGCCATGCTCGGCAGCCCGGACGCCGCGACGGTCGATCGCGAGGGGGCGTCGATGGCGTCCTTCGTGCCGCCCTCGCTGTCGGACGACGAGATCGCCGGGTGCGTGCGGCGGCTGGGAGAGATGGACGACCGGCGCCTGGTCGAGACGGCGTTCGAGACCGTCTCGATCCGGCCGATCGGCCTGGACGAGGTGTTCCGGCCGGGCGGCTACGTCTATGGCAAGATCAATCACGGCTATTGGGAACGGATCACCCTGCGCGGCCTCGACCGGATGGGCGAACCCTATGTCAGGCCGATCAACCGGCTCATCGATCCCAAGTCGATGTTCGACGAATTCCTGGTCCTGACGCTGGCCGCCCAGATGCGACGGCGACGGGCGCCGCCGGGGTGCTTCATGACGGACGCGTGCTCGCTCGGCCTCGGGTTCAACAACGGCAACCGGGCCTCCACGCCCGAGAGCTATCCCGAACCCCTGACGCCGCCTGTCAGGGCGGCCATGACGGGTTGCCTGGCGTTCCTGGAGACCCAGTTCCAGGCTCGTCGGTTCCAGGTCTCGGACGGCGCATTTCCCAAGCAACTGATCTTCGACGGGACGATCACGGCTTTCGCCGAGCGGATCGTCGCCGCGAGCGACGCGGTCGTCGTCGTCGGCCCGCCCCATCTGGCGCGCACCCGGCTGAGGGGCTTTCAGGGAACGACCTACGCCATCAGCGTGCCGCCCTGGTCCATCCACCCCATGTGGCCGGCCGTGCTCGGCTATGTGCTTGGCCGCCTGTCCGACATCGCGGGGCGTCACGCCCGCGTCACCGTGCTGGTCCAGGCCGCGGCGGCGTCGGCGCCGCTGGCGAGCCTGGTCGATCTGATGCGCGCCGATCTCGAGGACTGCGAGATCCACTTCATCGACATGGGCCAGGCGCTGGACGTCGCCACCTTGACGGAGGTTCCGGTCGGCAGGTGGGTGCGCCAACCCAAGGTGACGGCGGCGACGGCCGGCAGGACTATGCCGCTCTATCTGGAAAAGGAGCCCTGAGCGGACGCGACCCTGATCACGCTGGCGATCAGTTCGATCTCGGCCTGGCCGATCGCGGTTCCGGTAGGCAGCACGAGCACACGGGCGGCGACGGCGTTGGTGTGGGGCAGGCGCGCATCGGCCTCGGGGTCGAGGTCGCGATAGGGCTGCATCCGATGGCATCCGGGCCAGAAGTAGCGCCGCGCCAGCACGTTCTCAGCCCGCAGGGCGGTGAGGATCTCGTCCCGCCCGGCGCCGAACCCGGGCTCGATCTCGACCACCACGTACTGCCAGTTGTTGCTTTCGGCCGGGTCGAACGGAAGCAACTTGGCGCCGGGCAGACCGGCGAACGCCGCCGCATAGGCGCGGTGATTGCGCTCGTTCGCCGCCAGGACGGCGTCCAATGACTCCAGATTGACGATGCCCATGGCCGCGCAGGCCTCGGTCATCTTGGCGTTGGTTCCGGCCCGGACGACGTCGTCGTAGCCGGCGAAGCCGAAGTTGCGCATCAGCCGCGCCCGGTCGGCGAGCCCGTCGTCATCGGTGACCAGGGCGCCGCCTTCCAGGCTGTTCAGGAACTTGGTGGCGTGAAAGCTCAGCACCTCGCAGTCGCCGAAGGGGCCGATCAACCGGCCCCGATACGAGGCCCCGAAGGCGTGGGCCGCGTCGAAGATCAGCTTGAGCCCGTGCTCGTCGCAGACGGCCTGAAGCTCCGTGATGGCGGCCGGCCGGCCCCACAGGTGCACGGCGATCACCCCGGTGGTCCTGGGGGTGATCAGGCGGCGCACGGACTGCGGGTCCAGGTTGTGGGTGACCGGGTCGATGTCCGCGAACACCGGCGTCAGGCCCTGCCAGTGCACGGCGTGGGCGGTGGCGATGAAGGTGTAGGACGGGACGATCACCTCGCCGGTCAGGCCCAGGCCGCGGATGGCGATCTCCAGGGCGATGGTCCCGTTGCACATGGCCACCACGTGGCGGACGCCCAGGTGTGCGGCGATCCGCCGTTCGAAGTCCCGGAGCAGCGGGCCGTCATTGGTCAGCCAGCCGCGGTCGAGCATGTCGTCGATCAGTTCGTGATAGCGCCGCCGGTCGCCGATGTAGGGCCGCCCGACGTGCAACGGCTCGGCGAAGGCGGGCGGCGCGCCGTTGATCGCCAGGTCCGCCGGCGAACGGATGACCTTCAGGGGCATGGGCGCGGCGTCAGTCGAGACGGCCATGATGGCGAAGAAGGCGAATCCAACCGAACCAACTGCAACTCTGCATCCTCTTCAACCGACGATTCCGATGCCCGAAATGAACTCGGTCAGATAGCGGTTTCTGGTTCCAGGGTCTTCAAAGTCGATCAGGTCTTCGGCCTTCCAGAGGAAGTCGTCCTCCGGGATCCACTCGTCGTACTGGGTGTGCCAGCCCCTGGCGCGTCCCTGGGGCGAATAGCGCGGCTTGCGGTCGGCGAACACCTTGCGGCGCGCCTGGTCTGGGCTTCTGAGCGGGTAGTGCTTGAGCAGGAACCGGTAGGGGAACACCCTTCGCTCCTCGGTCAAGACATCGTGGCCGCCGCTGCCGATCAGGTCGATCCGGTCCCGGTCCTGGCGCCACGCCTTGACCTGCAGGAAGTGGGTGGCGCGGCGGCCGAACTCGAAGTGGCTGAATTCGACCTGCGGATCCATGCCGACCGTGAAGCCTTCGTGCACGGGGCGGAAGTTGCAGACCGTCATGTCGATGGCCGAAAAGCCCATGAGCTCGGCCATGTAGAGGCCGCCCCGGCAGGTGATGTCCGGCCAGGGCGAGCAGCGGACCTCGTCGCTGTCCTGGCTGATGATCCAGCGGCCGGGGTGTAGGATGGCCACCCCCTCCTTCCAGCGCAGCATCGCCTCCAGGTCGTGATGGGGGCTGGGCCCGTGGTCGGGAAACCGCCGGACGGTCAGGCCGCCGCGCCGGCCGGCGAGCTCGCTCAGCTGTTCGAACGTGCCGTCGGTGGACCAGTTGTCGCGAAGATGCACGTCGATGCCGTCGTCCAAGAGGGTCGCGACAGTCTGGGGCGCGATGTCGATGTCGTTGTAGGTGGCCATCAGAGCCAGCGGCCGGAAGCCGGCTGGGGGCGAACGTCCGGCCTCGAGCGGGCAGTGGTCGAGGACCGCGATGACCGTGTTCCGCTCCAGCCGACGGCTGTCGTCGACCGTCAGGCCGACAAAGGTCGGACGCAGGCCGTGCGCCTCCAACAGGCCGCGGAAGGCCTCGATGGCCGCCGTCGGTTCGGTCGCCAGGCTCGCCGAGGGGACGGTCACGACGGCGGCCAGGGCGGTCGACGAGAGGCGGGACAACGCATGGAGCCACCGGGCGGGTCGCACCGGATCGATCGCGTCCGCGCAGATGACGACCGAGGCGGACAGCAGCTCGTCGGACACGGCCGGGTGGTCGAGACCGCCGACGTCGATGTCGGTCCAGTGGTCCCTGGCGTAGAGCTTGCGACAGTTCTGAAAGGACGGGACCAGACGGCGGCCCCGCCCCGGCCGGCCTCGATAGGCGCGGAAGGCCTCCGCGCCGCGGCCGCCGAGATTGATCATGCGCTCGGCGCCCAGACGGCTCCCCAGCCAGGCCGCGAAACTGTAGGCGTCGGGCAGCTGGAAGACCTGTGTCGCCGGCGCGGGCGTCATCGCCACCTGACCTCGGGCAGGATGTGGGCCAGGTCGATCCTGTCGCGATGCACGGAGACCACCTCCAGCATGCCGGCGACGACGTCTTCGGTCATCAGATGCGGCTCGAGACCCAACTTCGGCAGGGCGCTATGCACCGGATTGTAGTGGTGGACCTCGGCCTCCAGACGCGGATTGTCGAGATGCTGCACCTGGACCGGCAGGCCCAGGGCGCGCGCGGCGCCGGCGACACGATCGGCCAGGTCGAGGATGGAGAACACCTCGACGAACTGGTTGCAGATGCGGAGCTCGCCGGCGGCCGGCGGCGTCTCCAGCACCAGCCGCACGCACTGCAGGGTGTCGCGGATGTCGAGGAAGCCGCGCCGTTGGGTCCCCGCCCCGTAGATCGTCAGCGGAACGCCAGCGACGGCCTGGACCACGAACCGGTTGAGCACCGTCCCGAACACGGCGTCATAGGAGAAGTGGGGCGCCAGCGCCGGATCGCGGCGGGACTCGTCGGTGGTCACGCCATAGACCGGACCTTGCATCAGGTCGGTGACGCGCAGGCCCCAGGCGCGCACGTAGAACCACAGCATATCCGTGTCCATGATCTTGGTCGTGTGGTAGAGGCTGCCGCCCTGCCGTGGATAGAGGAACCGATCGCGGCGGCCCTTGTGGTCGATCTCGATCCAACCTTCCTCGATATCGATATTGGGCGTGCCGTATTCGCCCATGGTGCCCAGCTTGATGATGTGGGCCCCGGGGCAGGTCTCATGGACCGCGTGGATGACGTTGAGGGTCGCGCCGAGGTTGTTCTGCAGCACCAGGGCGGCGGTGTCGCGGCTGGCCATGGAATAGGGCGCCGACGGCAGTTCGGCGTAGTGGATGATCGCGTCCGGCTGGAAGGCCTCGAACAGACCACGGATGAAGCCCCAATCGGCGACATCGCCGATCACGACCTCGATCCTCGCGCCGCCGGATCTCGCCCAGGCGTCTGCGCGATCCTGGAGCGGGGGGACCGGGAACAGCGGCTCGCTTTCGAACTCCGTATTGAGCTTGCGGCGAAGATAGTTGTCGCAGACGCAGACCTCGTGGCCGGCGCCCGACAGATGCATCGCCGTCGCCCACCCGAGATAGCCGTCGCCGCCGAGGACAAGGACCTTCACGTTCGTCTTGGCTCCCTGAGAATTCGCCGGCTGAGGCAGGCCTCGCCCGCTAGTAACGATAGGTGGCGCTGATGCCGACCGTCCGGGGGCGGAAGGTGCGGGCTTCGTAGAGCAGGGTGAACTGGTCCTGGTGGTTCAGGCCGAGCCGGGGGCGGCTATCCAGCAGGTTGTCCGTGTAGATCGCGAGATCCAGATGACCCAGGGCGGCGCCGGCGCGCAGGGAGACCAGGTGGGTGGCCGGGTCGTTGACCAGGCCGGGGTCGGGGGTGGCGGTCACTGGATCCTCGGTGGGGGTCAGCCAGCCGTTGTGGCTGGCATATTCGTAATCGCCGCGCACGAAGGCGTCGTGGCCCCAGGCGTGGAAGCTGTACTGGGCGCCCACCGCCACGGTCCAGGGCGAGCCGCCCAGGGTGTCGCCCTTGGCCACCAGGATGGGGGATGAGGGCGCCGAGCCCGACAGGGTGGTCTTCGAGTAGCGCGCATCGGTGTAGCCCACCGCCAGCTCGAGCTGCAGCGCGTCGGTCACGTTCCACTGGCCCTGGACGTCGAAGCCCTTGCTGACCGCGGTCCCCAGGTTGGCGGTGTACTGGAAGCCGCAGGAATTCAGGGCGTTGGCCTGCTGGATGTCGCTCCACCGGACGTAATAGGCGCTGGCGGCCAGCGACAGGCGACGGTCGAACAGCCGGTTCTTGGAGCCCAGTTCGTAGCTCATCACAGTGTCCGAGTTGTAGCTGGACGGGACGCCGGTGATGCCCAGGGCGTCGAGGTCGGCCTGGCAGGCGGCTTGCGGGAAGGGCGGATTGGCCCCGCCGATGCGGTAGCCCTTAGCTGCCGTGGCGTAGAACAGGTTGTTGGAATCCGCCTGCCAGGACAGGCCGACCTTGGGGGTGATCGGCGTCTCGTTCTGCCGGCCGTCGCCGCCGGAGGGGCCGAGGTTCTGGGGGCCGTCGGCGGAATTCTTGAAGTCGAAGTGGGTCCAGGCATAGCGCAGGCCGGCGGTCAGTTTCAGCTGGTCGGTGAGCCTGAAGGCGCCGTCGGCGAACAGGGCGATCTGGCGGTCGTGGCCCAGGGTGTCGTTGATGTAGTCGTCACCGCCGGGCAACAGCGCCTCGCCCCAGGCGTCCATCATGGTCTCGCCGAACAGGTACTGGGTCAGGGCCGGCAACTGGGGATCGTTGATCTCCTCGACGCTGCGCTGGGTGTCGTAGCCGAGGAACAGGCCGGCCACCCAGGTCAGCCGCGCGGCGGGGTTGGACGACTGCAGCCGGAATTCCTGGGTGACGTTCTTCTGGATGTTGGTGACCGTGCTCTTGGCCACATAGCCGGGGAAGCCCGGCAGGTTGATCCCGGTGGCGGTCAGCAGGGGATCGGGGCCGGTGGCGCACGGGCCGCAGGGATTGCCCAGGGCGTCCGCCCCGCTCTCGGTCAGCTGCTGGAAATAGGACAGGTTGTAGAGCGTGCCGCTGTAGCCGTTCACGTGCTCGTCGCGCCGCAGATAGCCGGTGTTGGAGATGAAGGTGACGGGGCCGAAGTCGTATTCGAGCTTGAGCGTCGGCAGGTAGAAGCGATCCTTGTCGGCCATGCGGTCGGGCGTGCCGGTGCGCAGGACGCCGGCCCCCGGGTTGGAGATGGCGATCCAGTAATTGTCGTAATTGTGCTGGTCGCGGTTCTGGTAGGTGATCGCCGCGGTGATCTTGAGGGCGTCGACCGGCGCCCAGGTCGCGGCGGCGCGCAGGACCCAGGCGTCCGTGCGGTTGGCGTTCTTTTCGGTGACCGCCAGGGTCTGGTCGTCGACCCGGTCGATGTAGCCGCCGTCGCGCCGATACCAGCCGCTGAGGCGGACGCCGAGCTTGTCCTGGACCAGGGGCCCGCCGAGGGCGGCGCCCCCTTCGTAGCTGGGGGCGCCGTCCTGGGTGAAGGCGACCTCGCTGTGGGCCAGGGCGCTGAACGCGGCAAGGCTGGGCTGGCGGGTGATGTAGCGGACCGTGCCACCCTCCGAGCCCGCGCCGAACAGGGTGCCCTGGGGCCCTCGCTCCACCTCCACCCGGTCCAGGTCGAACACCGCGGGCAGGGTGTTGTTGGCGTCCTGGCCGAGGGCCCGCATCTGGATCGGGGTGTCGTCGATATAGACGCCGGTGGTGCCCGCCCCCGCCTGGGAGGCGACCCCGCGGATCGAGATGTCCTTGCGGTCGGGGTTGAAGGTGACCCCCGGAACGAAGCGCACCACGTCGGCGAAGGACTTGACCCCCTGGACGTCCATCTTGGCCGCGGTCAGGGCGCTGACGCTCAAGGCCACCTTGCCGAGCGACTCCTCGCGGCGGCTGACGGTGACCACGATCTCCTGGACGCTGGAGCCGGCGGGAGGCGTATCCGGCGCCTCGGCGGCCGCAGATCCGGCACAGGCCAGAGTGGCCAGGGCGGCCAGCATCAGATGTGGAAGTCCGGATTGTCTGGGCACGTGGACGGTCCCCCCGCAGGAGCGTTGATGGTCTTCGCGCCTGGCCCCCGCCAGATCTGATCGCGACTCGCTAATGCAGTCTTCGGAACATCTCGTGAAGAGCCTGATCGACCTCGAGGTGTTCTTGGCGGCGCGATGCGTCGTTGAGGGCACGGTCGTTCTGCTCAAATCTCATCGTCATTACCGGCTGGAGCGCGCAGCGCGGAATGCCGGTGACCCATGAACACCGAGATTCTGGTGCTGACCTGGATACGCCGTGTTCATGGGTGGCCGGGACAGGCCCGGCCATGACGATGAAGGGAGAGGGCTTGCCTGGACGGTCATTGCGCCTGGAGCAGGAAGGACCTCGCGTGCGACACTGCGGTCCATGACGGAGCAGCCCCAGCGCCCCCTGTCGGTGAGACGATCCTCCACCTCGGTCGTCTATGCCGCCCTGGCCGGCAACCTGGCGGTGGCCCTGGCCAAGACCGCGGCGGCGGCGGTCACCGGCAGCTCGGCCATGACCAGCGAGGCCATCCACTCGTTCGTCGACTGCGGCAACGAACTGCTGCTGCTCCACGGAATTCGCCGTTCCGGGCGGGGCGCCGATCACCTGCATCCGCTGGGGTACGGGCGGGAGCTGTATTTCTGGAGTTTCGTCGTCGCCCTCCTGGTGTTCGCCCTAGGCGCCTGCCTGTCGGTCTGGGAGGGCGTCAGCCACATCCGCCATCCCGAGCCGATCCGGTTCGCGGCGGTGAACTACATGGTGCTGGCCCTGGCCTTCGTGTTCGAGGGCGCCTCGTGGCTGGTCTCGTTCCGGCAGTTCGCCGCCGCCAGGGGCGAACTCGGCTTCTACGAGGCGTTCCGGCGCAGCAAGGACCCGCCGTCCTTCATGGTGCTGTTCGAGGATTCCGCCGCGTTGCTCGGCATCCTGGTCGCGGCGATCGGCAGCTTCGCTTCCGTCGCCCTGCACCGGCCGGTGCTGGACGGCGTGGCCTCCATCGTGATCGGCCTGATCCTGGCGGGCACGGCCGCCCTGCTGGTGCGGGAGAGCAAGAGCCTGCTGATCGGCGAGACGGCCGATCAGGCGCTGATGGCGTCGATCCTGGACATCGCCCGTTCGGAGGCGGCCATCGCCGGGGCCAACGGACTGATGTCGGTGCAGATGGCGCCGGACCAGGTCGTCGTGGCTCTGAGCCTGGAGTTCGCCGATGACCTCAAGGCCCCGCAGATCGAAGAGATGGTGTGCACGCTGGAGGACAAGGTGCGCGCGGCCCACCCGGAGATCGTCGCCCTGTTCGTCAAGCCGCAGACTGACCGGACGTTCCAGCACATGCGCCGGCAACGGTTCGGCGAGGAGGATGCGTAGCCAGCGCCGGGGTGGCGGATCGGCCGAGCGGTGACTCCTATGGTGGCGACCAGGGCAACTTCGTGCGCTGGATGATGGCGTCATCATCAACAAGGAGTTTGGTCATGCTCAAAACGTCACTCGCGCCGCTGTGCGCGACCCTGTTGCTTCTGCAGCCTGCGCTGACCTTGGCGCAGGTCACCTCGTACAACGGCCGCACGGGCGCCGTGGTCGCCGTCACGGGCGACAATACCTGCGCCCAGGTGACCAACTGCCCCAGCACGAATGCGACCAATACATTTGGCGCGTACCAGGTCATCAACGCCAGTCCCCTGGGCACGGTGAGCCCGCGGAACAATGTGGGCCTGCAGATCATCGGTCCCGCGCCGAATGCGAGCGAGAACAATGTCGTCGATGCGTTCGCCTATGGCAGCCCGGCGCAATATGACGCCGAGCGCTACGACTGGAACGGCACCTCGTTCCAGCCGGTGAAGAAGGGCGAGAACATCGGCGGTTATTGGGGGGAGGCGTTCACCGGAGCTGGGGGGGGCGACCCCGCGGACGCGGGATATATCTTCATCGCCACGGAGGACCAGACGCCGACCCACAACGGGGTCAGCGCGAGCATCTGGTACACTCCCAACGGATCCACGGGACTGAAGGAGGGTTTCGGGGTCAGTACGGGCGGGAACGGCGGGGGGACCGTCGGGGGCACCAACGTCGTCGGCTCGGAGCCCCCGGACCTCGGCAACGGCACGATCGACGCGGCAGACTCAATCGTCACGCAGAACCATTTCCGCACCACCGGCGGCCATGGAGCGATCTCCGCGTGCGGGACGAGCCCGATCTTCGTCGCCGGGACCGATCAGGCCGGGGTGATCACGACGGGCGGCCTGGTGTCGGCCTGCACCTACACCTTCGCCAAGACCTACGGGGCGGCCCCCATCTGCATGGTGGAGATCCAGCACGCCGCCACGCCCGGGGTGTTCATCTCGGGCGATCACGCGACCAATATCACGGTGTCGTTCGTCGCGCCGTTCAGCGGGTCGTTCCAATACATGTGCATCGGCGTTGGATGATGTGGGGCGCTTCTTCCCTCTGAACCCCGCAAGGGAAGAAGGAACGCACTGCACCTACAGGCCTGCGTTGTTGCAATAAGTAGTTCGCGTATGAGTCGCCATCCGCCTGTGATAAGGCTAAGCTTGCCGCCGGGTGGATCGGGCCCGGCGGCATGCCGGAGAGCCGGAGTCTGCGGCGGGGTCGATCCTGAGCTCGTGGGAGGGTTCAGTGATGGCGTCTCATCTGCGCAAGGCATGGGTCCGGGGCCTCGGGTCCGCGGTCATGGCCGCCGGGATCGCGGCGGTGCTGTGGCTGGCCTGCCCGGTGGCCGTCTCGGCGGGGCCGGGGACTGGGCCAGGCGGGGCCGGAAATGCCCGCGTCGTCGCCCAGCCGAGCGCCTCGGCCTCGGCGGTGTCGCGGGTCCCCATCAATGCGCTGTGCCAGATCCTCGGCAACTGCCCAAGCCCCAACGTGGTCACCCAGCACAACAACAACGCCCGCACCGGCGCGCAGCTGGACGAGACGGTGCTGACCCCGGCCAACGTCAACTCCGCCCACTTCGGCCTGAGGTACGACCGTCACGTGCTGGGCTCCATCCTGGCCCAGCCGCTCTATGTGCGCGGGGTGACGACGGCGAGCGGGGTGAAGAACCTGATCTTCGTGGCGACCGCCGACGACGTGGTCTACGCCTTCGACTCCGACGACGCCTCGCCCGATGTCACCGCGAGCGTGCCCAATCCCGAGGCTTCCGACAGCTGGGTGGTGGGCGGATCGACCATCTCGCCGCCGGCCAACGTGCCGGAGTCCACCAAGTGGATCTGGCGCACCGCGCTCGGCGGCCGTCCGCCCCTGGCCAGCGGCTGGGTCCCACCCGACCCGCATGTCAGCTTCCAGGGCGGCGACCTGTGCGACGAGACCGTGCCGCACGTGGTGGGGATCACCAGCACCCCGGCGATCGATGTCAGCGCAGGCGTGCTCTACGTGGTGTCGCGCGAACAGCACGGCGCCCCCGGCAAGGGCCACGACTACATCCACGCCCTGGACCTGGGCACGGGGGCCGACCTGCGGAACCGCCAGGTGGGCAACACCCCGGCCGGGCCATCGGAGACCTGGGTCACCCACAACGGCGCGGGCAACGCCACGAGCGGCCTGGTGTTCAACGACGCCTGCCACCGCCAGCGGCCGGGCCTGCTGCTGCAGAACGGGATCGTCTATCTGGGCTACGGCACCTACACCTGCGACCAGGGCTGCCCCGGCGGCGAGCCCTATCGGGGCTGGGTGATCGGCTTCCATGCCGCCGACTTCACCCCGGCGGGCGCCTTCACCAATTCCGCTGCCTATGGCGAGGGCGGCATGGGCATCTGGGCGTCGGGCAACGGCCTGGCCGGATCCAGCGACGGTTCGGTGTTCTATGAGACCGGCAACGACACGCCGCAGTCCGGGCCGCTGGCGGCGCTGGGGGATTCCTTCGTCAAGCTGAGCGGGGACGGGACCTCGCTGACCGCCGTCTCACACTACCAGCCCTTGGAGGCCCCCAATTACAAGACCGGCGACACCGACCTCGGCTCGGGCGGACCGATGCTGCTGCCCGGCGGCAAGCTGATCGGCGGCGGCAAGGATGGGCGGTTCTTCGTGCTGAGCCAGGCCGATCTGACCGCGGGCGTGGCCAACTTCCAGGCCTTCTACAACACCTTCCACCTGCAGCAGGGTCACGCCTACGCCAACGCCACCAATCCCTATTACAACACCCCCGCCACCCACGTGACCGAGTGCCAGACCGCCGAAATGGGGGCCGGGGTGTTCGGCGTCGCCGACGTCAATATCGACTGCTGGATCGACCCCACCGAGTACAAGAACGGCGAGTCTTTCGGGCCGAACATCCATTCCGGCCCGGTGTTCTGGCAGACCTCGGCCACGCACGGCTTCGTCTACAAGATGTCCGAGAAGGACTATCTGAAGGCGTTCGACTACAACCCCGCCACCGGCGTGGTCACCCACCAGCCGGCGCATGTGGCGGCTGTGAGACCGGGCGCCGACGGCATGCCCGGGGGCTTCAGCTCGGTATCGGCCAACGGGACCACCAATGGCATCGTCTGGACCGTGGCGCAGCAGGCCAACAGCATGTTCGGCTATCCCCAGTCGGCCATCCTCTACGCCCACGACGCCGGCACCCTGGCCCCGCTGTGGAACAATGGCGCCGACCAGGCGACCCTGGCCAAGTTCACCTCGCCGACCATCGCCGACGGCCACGTGATCCTGCCCAGCGTCGGCCTGTTCCAGGTCTACGGGCTCTATTCCCGCATCAGGCTGCCCAACATCCCGATCTACTACCCGATCTGGCGGTTGCCGCCCGAGGAAGAGATCGCCCGCAAATGGTCGAATGTGGGCGGCGAGGGCGGCTTCCTGGGCGCGGCGGTTGGTGAGCTGCGCAAGGACGAGACCGGCGGCCTGCGCCGCGACTTCGTCCGGGTGGTCGCCGGCGGCGGCTATGGCCAGATCAGCGTGCCGCCCGGGACGGTGATCCTGGAGCCAATGTGCGAGCCGGACCGGGAGCTGAAGGCCGCCCCGCCTGTGAAGGTGGAGTCCAGCATCTATGCCTCGCCCAAGTCGGGCGCGCACTATGTGATGGGCGAGATCCGGCGCCTGTATCTCGAGGTCGGCGGCCCCGCCAAGCTCGGCTACCCGATCACCGACGAGGTCCCGACGCCGGACGGCGAGGGACGGATGTCGCGGTTCGAACGGGGGACCCTGTTCTGGTACCCCGGCCACGCCGCCCAGGCCGGAGAACCGCGGCCGCCCGTGCGGCAGGCGAACGAGCCGGGGAAGGCGGGGATGAGGATGGACAAGGCGGAGGGGGCCGGGGTACCAGAACAGGGTCCCCCGTTCGAACCGCGACATCCGTCCCTCGCCGTCCGGCGTCGGGACCTCGTCGGTGATCGGGTAGCCGAGCTTGGCGGGGCCGCCGACCTCGAGATACAGGCGCCGGATCTCGCCCATCACATAGTGCGCGCCCGACTTGGGCGAGGCATAGATGCTGGACTCCACCTTCACAGGCGGGGCGGCCTTCAGCTCCCGGTCCGGCTCGCACATTGGCTCCAGGATCACCGTCCCGGGCGGCACGCTGATCTGGCCATAGCCGCCGCCGGCGACCACCCGGACGAAGTCGCGGCGCAGGCCGCCGGTCTCGTCCTTGCGCAGCTCACCAACCGCCGCGCCCAGGAAGCCGCCCTCGCCGCCCACATTCGACCATTTGCGGGCGATCTCTTCCTCGGGCGGCAACCGCCAGATCGGGTAGTAGATCGGGATGTTGGGCAGCCTGATGCGGGAATAGAGCCCGTAGACCTGGAACAGGCCGACGCTGGGCAGGATCACGTGGCCGTCGGCGATGGTCGGCGAGGTGAACTTGGCCAGGGTCGCCTGGTCGGCGCCATTGTTCCACAGCGGGGCCAGGGTGCCGGCGTCGTGGGCGTAGAGGATGGCCGACTGGGGATAGCCGAACATGCTGTTGGCCTGCTGCGCCACGGTCCAGACGATGCCATTGGTGGTCCCGTTGGCCGATACCGAGCTGAAGCCCCCGGGCATGCCGTCGGCGCCCGGTCTCACAGCCGCCACATGCGCCGGCTGGTGGGTGACCACGCCGGTGGCGGGGTTGTAGTCGAACGCCTTCAGATAGTCCTTCTCGGACATCTTGTAGACG
>FTIV01001229.1_pt4 | contig 16168 bp, 15 predicted proteins | sample 1658621 | NCBI WGS metagenome assembly FTIV01 (sample SAMEA3914841, study PRJEB12502) | metagenome | biome: forest; material: soil | place: Canada | collected 2011-07-05 | depth 0.3 m | reverse complement strand
GCGGGCGCGGGCGGTGTGGATCCCGGTCAACACCCGCAATGCGCTCGACGCCAACATCGCCTATCTGAACTATGTCGGCGCCGCTTGGCTGTTCTACCATTCCAGCCACGCCGAGGAGGCCGCCGCCATCAAGGCGGCCGTGCCGACCCTGCGTCATCTGATCTGCCTGGACCGGCCGGACGACGGACATCCGTCGCTGGAGGCGTTCATGGAACGAGCGCCCGAGGCGCCCGAGCCCGAATGGGGCGACGCCTTCGGCAATATCGACGACCTGGTGGCCATCATCGCCACCGGCGGCACCACCGGTCCGGCCAAGGGCGTGCGGGTCACCAACCGTAGCTGGGGGGCGATGGTGGAGACCGTGGTCAACGCCATGCCTCACGAGGGGCGGCCCGTGTGCCTGGCCACCGCGCCCCTGACCCACGCGGCGGGACCCATCGCCATGGCGGCGGTGGCCATGGGGGCGAGCATCGTGATCCTGCCGCGGTTCGACGCCGAGCTGGTGATGCGGGCGATCCAGGACCACGGCGTCACCTACATGTTCCTGCCGCCGACGGCGCTCTATTCCATGCTGGCGCATCCGCGGGTGCGCGAGTTCGACTATTCCAGCCTGCGCTACTTCCTTTTGGCCGGCTCGCCGGTGTCGCCGGACAAGCTGAAACAGGCGGTGGAGCTGTTCGGCCCCTGCCTGTGCCAGAGCTACGGCCAGACCGAGTGCCACATGATCGCGACCTGGCTGCCGCCGCAGGTGGTGGCCGCCGCGGCGGCCGGCGACCACCCCGAACGCCTGTCGAGCTGCGGCCGGGCGAGCTATTCCGTTCGGGTCGAGATCATGGACGAGGAGGGGCGCCTGCTGCCCTGCGGCGAGGCCGGCGAGATCGTGGTCAGGGGCTCGCTGGTGGGGGACGGCTACTTTCAGATGCCGGAAGCGACGGCGGAGGTCCGCGGCTTCGGCTGGCACCACACCGGCGACGTGGGCCGGCGGGACGAGGACGGCTATTTCTATATCGTCGACCGCAAGAAGGACATGATCGTCACCGGCGGCTTCAACGTCTATTGCGCCGAGGTCGAGGCGGCGGTGATGGAGCTCGATCAGGTGCGCGAATGCGCCGTGGTCGGGGTTCCGGACGACAAATGGGGCGAGGCGGTCACCGCCATCGTGGCCCTGAACGATGGAGCTTCGCTCGGGGAGGACTCGGTCATCGCCCACTGCAAGGCGCGGCTGGGCGGGGTCAAGGCCCCCAAGGCCGTGCACGTCTGGCACGAAGTGCCGCGCACGGCGGCCGGCAAGTTCGACAAGAAGGCGATCCGGGCGCGATTCTGGACCGGCGCGGGCCGGCAGGTGAACTGACGGACTCCGCGCTAAGGCGTCAGGTGCGCCACCCTCGGCGCGACCTCCCTGGCCAGCAGCTCCAGCGACCGACGCCAGGCCTCGGGCTGGTCGAGATAGTCGTAGCCCAGCACCATCAGGACGCCGAAGCCGCCCACCGCCCGGTAGAGCTGCTCCAGCTTTGCGACGACCGTGTCCGGCGAGCCGACGATCCAGCTGGTGAGCGCCAGGTTTTCCACCGTCACGTCGGAGTCCGGCATGGCCGGGTCGGCCTTGAGCAGGTCGAATGCGCCGAAATTGCGCATCAGGGGCAGGCTGTACTCGCGGGTCATGCGGCCGATGCCGCCGTCGATGGCCAGGCGCATGGCCTCCTCGTCGGTGTCCGCCACCAGCACTTCGCGCACGATGCGCCAGTCGGCCCGGTCGGCGACCCGCCCGACCGAGGCGGCGCCTGCTTCCACCGAGGCCCAGTGGCTGGTCAGGAATCGGGGCGCCAGGTTCAGGCTCATGGGCAGGAAACCCCGTGCGCCGGCCTGTTTCAGGGTGTCGGAATTCGGGCTGATGCCGGCCATGCCGATCGGCGGATGCGGCGTCTGCAGCGGCTTCAGGTGGGGCCGGAACAGGCCGTACAGGTCAGCCACCTGTTCGACCTTCCAGAACTCGCCCTCGACGGTCCAGGGCGGCTCTTCGGTCCAGATCTTCAGGATGATTTCGAGCGATTCCCGTGACATGCGCCGGGTCACGCCCGAGGCGCCGTCGACGTTGAAGCTCGACCAGTCGGCGGGGATGGAACTGGCCGCCACCCCGAAGTTCAGCCGTCCGCCCGACAGGTGGTCCATCCACGACAGGCGGTTGGCCAGGGACACGGGGTGATGGAAGGGCAGGATGAAGCCGCCCGGCCCCAGCCGGATACGTTCGGTCTCGCGAAAGGCCTGGGCCAGCAACAGGTCGGGCGCGGACAGGGGCTCCCACGGCACGTTGTGGTGTTCGCCGACCCAGGCCTCCTTGAAGCCCAGTTCGTCCAGCCAGCGCAGCACCTGAAGGTCCCACTCGAACCCCTGCCGCAGGTCCCGCTCGGGCGGATGCGCGGGCATGGCGAAGAAACCGAGCTCCATTGGGGGCTCCTCTCCTGATTTGGCGCGACGACGGCTCGCGCCGTCAGCGGTTGTGAGGGGTGACGCCGACGCCGGGCGGCCAGGTGGCGGTCTTCAGATAGGCGACCCGGCCGTCGCGGGTCTGGTAGTGGGCGAAGAACTTCACGGTCACGGTCTCGCCCGTCTTCAGCGCGCCGAAGGTGAAGTCCGGCCGGTCGCGGGTGGCGGTGAAGTCCATGTCGATCTCCACGAAGATGTGGTCGTCCTGCTCGATGATCGCCTGGGGCCGCATGGATTCCAGGATGCCGTCGTGGGCCCAGGTCAGGAACTTCATCATCCCGTCGTGGCCGCGATAGAGGTTGGGGCCGCTCTGCATGACGCAGTCCTCGGTCCAGAACTCGCGGATCAGGGCCTCATCGTCGTAGCGGTTGAAGGCCGCCATGTAGTCGGCAAAGCGCATCTGGGGCTCCGGAGTCAGGGGTTGGTCGGCGGGGCCAGCGCCGAAACGTCGGCCCAGCTGCCGTGGTAGCCCGGCCGCAGGCGCACGGGCAATTTGATGGTGGCGATCGGCCCTTCGGCGACCTGCAGGGCGTCGTAGAGGAAGACGTCGGTGCGCATCTCCTTCGCGCGGGTGGCGGCCTGGATGATGTAGCCGTCGCCTTCCGGCGCGCCCGGCCGACGCGGGATGAAACAGGGCTCCTGCAGGGGCGTGTCGGCGTCGGCCTCGAACACCTGGGTCTTGCCGGTGGCCAGATCGACGTGGGCCAGGCTGTTCCTCACCCCCATGAAGCCCAGCAGCCAGCCGTGCCGATAGGGCGCCATCTGATAGCGGTCGTCGTTGCGCGGGAATTCGCCGACGAAGTCCGACAATTGTTCTGCGGATTCGAAACCATCTGAGTTGGAGGCTATGTCCACGGTCCAGCGGGTCAGGCGCGAAGCGGCCTTGGAGGGGTCGAACGGCCGGTCCAGTTCGGGGAAGAAGGGGAACATGTTGCCCTCGGCGCGGGGCACGTCGATCGAAATCCGCGTCCCCTCGTTGAAGGCGTTCATCACGTGCGAACAGAACTGGTTGGGGGCCTTGAACCAGCGCAGGTCCGAGGCCTCGCCGCCGCGGGGCAGCACGCCGAGGAAAATGTCCCTGGTGGAGTCCCAGGCATAGTGCGGCCGGCCGGCCTTCAGCCCCTCCTCGCCCACGCCGCACACCGGTATGACCGGGAAGACCACGTAGTCCCGGGTCACACCCCAGTCATGCAGCATTGAATAGTACGGGACTTCGAACCAGACCTCGTGCTGAACCCGTCCGTCGGGTCCGATCTCGTAATAGGCCACGTCGCGGGAGTAGAGCCCCTTGGAGGCGAAGCCGAAGCCGATCATCTGGCCGGTCTCGGGGTCGATCTTGGGGTGGGCGGTGAAGGTCGGCCCCGACAGCGTGCCGTGGAAGTCCCACTCGCCGACGGTCTCCAGGGTCAGGGGGTCCAGCGCCACCGGCGGGCTGTCCTCGCGCAGGGCCAGCAGCTTGCCGTCGAACACCACGGGGTTGGTGTTGGCCAGGTTACGGTTCATCCCCTTCACGCTGGGGTCGTCGGTGAAGGGGTTGCGATAACGGCCGAACAGGGCGCGGCCGGCGGCGTGCTCGGCCTTGTAGCGGTCGGTCTGCACGTAGCGATGCTTCAGGTCGACCCGGCCGCCCTTGATCCGAAAGGTCGACACCGTCCCGTCGGCGTTGAACGGCACGTCGTTCTCGAACATCGGCGGATAGTGGTGGTCGGGCGCCACCCTGAAGAACGCCCCGTCGAGGTCGGTGGGGATGTCGCCCTCGACCTCCAGGTCGTCGATCTCGACCTCGATGCGGCTGGGCGCATTGACGCCGCGGAACATGGGAATGTCGGGGAACTTCACCATGGGCCTCTCCGCAGGGCGTTGACCCCTGTCGCATTGGCCGAGCCGCCCGGATCGCCGTCAAGCCGTGGCGCCGGCGTCTCAAGCAGGCCATTCCACTGCGTGAAACCCTCGCGCCGCATCCCTGGTTCGCACCGGGCGCGCGCCTAGGGTATGACCACGGGAAGGCCGGCCAATTCCAGGACGCCGGCCGCCAGGGAGATGGCCATGAACAAGCCGGTGAAGCCCCAGGAGGCGGCGAAGGGCTTTCCGCTTCCCAGCTCGCTCAAGGTGATCGCGGGCACCGAACGGGCCCAGGCGGCGCACCCCTACTACATGCAGTTCACCGCCGCCGACGACGAGCGGTTCTGGTTCTACAATTCGATGCACTTCCCCGAGCCGATGTCGGCCTTCGACACGGTCACCGGCGAGGCGGCCTATTGCGCCCTGGGCGCGGCCAACACCCGCATCTTCTGCCTGCCCACCACGCTGGGCATCGACCAGCGGATCATCAACGGGCGGATCTATATCGGCGGCAACGCGGTCACCGATCCGGCCGAGATCGCCCGCCGCACCGAGGAGTTCCAGAAGCGGGCCTTCTACTATTACGCCAACTGGGAAAAGCTCTACGCCCAGTGGCGCGAGAAGATGGCCGCCCTGATCCGCGACGCCCAGGCCATACCGACCCCCGACCTGCCGGAATTCCAGCCGCTGGAGATGGTCCACGCCGGGCGCGGCGTGGCGGTGAACCACGACATCCTCGACGCCTACCAGAAGACCCTCGAGGGGTATTTCCGGATGTGGCATCACCACTTCGAGTTCCTGCTGCTGGGCTACGGCGCCTATCTGACCTTCTTCGACTTCTGCAAGAAGGCCTTCCCCGAGATCACCGACCAGACCGTGGCGCGCATGGTGGCGGGCATGGAAGGGGAGATGTTCCGTCCCGACGACGAGCTGAAGCGCCTGGCCCGCAAGGCGGTCGAGCTGGGCGTGGACGGCAAGTTCCAGGACGGGGTCTTGCCCGAGGACGTGCTGAAATCGCTGGAGCAGCTGGGCCAGCCCGGGCGTGACTGGCTGAAGGAACTCGAGGTCTCCCGCGACCCCTGGTTCAACGTCGGGGTGGGCGACGGCTTCTATCACTACCACCGCAGCTGGAACGACGACCTGTCGATCCCCTTCTCGGCCCTGCCCGGCTATATCCGCCAGCACAAGGAAGGCCGCTCGCTGGACCGGCCGGTGGAGCAGCTCCAGGCCGAGCGGAACCAGCTGATCGCCGACTATCGTGAGCTGCTCAACACCGACGAGGAGCGCGGCGCCTTCGACCAGATGATCGGCCTGTCGCACCGGGTGTTTCCTTATGTGGAGGAGCACAAGTTCTACTGCGAGCACTGGTATACGGTCCTGTTCTTCAACAAGATCAGGGAGTTCGGGGCGCTGCTCGCCCGCAATGGCTTCTTCGCCAACGGCGAGGACATCTTCCACCTGACCCACTACGAGGTGGAGGCCGCGATCATCGACCTGATGACCTCGTGGTCCAACGGCTCGCCGCCGCGGGGTCCGGATCACTGGCCGCCCATCGTCGCCGAGCGCAAGGCGGCCATCGCCGAGTGGGCCAAGCACGACACGCCGCCAGCGTTGGGCCGGATTCCCGAGGTGATCGACGACCCGGCCATCGTCATGCTGTGGGGCATCACGTCCGAGAGCCTGGACCGGTGGCTGTTGGCCGACGAGCTGGCCGACTCCGGCGAGATTCGCGGTTACGCCGCCTCCCGCGGCGTGGTCGAGGGTGTGGCCCGGGTGGTGAAGTCGGTGGACGAGATCGGCCGGCTGCAGCAGGGCGACATCCTGGTCTGTCCGGTGACCAATCCCAGCTGGGCGCCGATCTTCCAGAAGATCTCGGCGGCGGTGTCGGACATCGGCGGCTCGATGAGCCACGCGGCCATCGTCTGCCGCGAATACGGCCTGCCCGCCGTGGTCGGCACCGGCAACGCCACCCAGAAGATCAAGGACGGCCAGCGTATCCGCGTCGACGGCGGCCGCGGCGTCGTGACCATCCTGTCCTAAGTGAGTTCGATGTCCCCAATTTCCCGCTCATCCCCGCGTAGGCGGGGACCCAGGCGTTTTGTTTTGCAACACCGAGGCCCTCAGGAAAAAAACCTGGGTCCCCGCCTACGCGGGGATGAGCGGGTGTGAGGGAGCCTTCCGAGTATATCGGCTGGTTCGCCGACATCGGCCTGGCTGACCGGCTGACGGTGGGCGGCAAGGGCGGCAGCCTGGGCGAGCTGGCCCGCGCCGGCATCGCCGTGCCGCCCGGTTTCGTGGTCAAGACCGCGGGCTTCGAGCGCTTCGTCGAGGCCTTGGAACGGGACGGCCCCATCCGCGCCCAGGTCGAGGCGCTGGATGCGGACGACCTCGACGCCGTCACCGCCTGCTCACGATCGCTGCGCGCGCGGCTGGAGGGCGCCGACCTGCCGCTCAGCCTGCAGGCCGAGATCGCCGGGGCGCACGCCGTGCTCTGCGCCGACGACGGCAATGGTCCGGTGGCGGTGCGCTCGTCGGCCACCACCGAGGACGCCGAGGACGCCAGCTTCGCCGGCCTGCAAGACACCTATCTGTGGGTCATGGGGGTGGAAGAGACCCTGCGGCTGATCCGCAGCTGCTGGGCCAGCCTCTATTCGGTGGAGTCCATGTCCTACCGACGCCGGCACGGCCTGCCCGAGACCGGGGTGCACATGGCCGTGGTGGTGCAGAAGATGGTCGACGCCCGCACGGCCGGGGTGATGTTCACCCGCAGCCCGACCACCGGCGACCGATCGGTGTTGACCATCGAGGGGTCCTGGGGCCTGGGCTCGGCGGTGGTGGGCGGGGAGGTCACCCCCGACCGCTGGGTGGTGGCCAAGATCACCGGCGAGATCCCCGTGCGCGACATCGCCGACAAGCACATCCAGCACCTGCCCGCGCCGCACGGCGGGGTGGAGGACACGGCCGTGCCGGACGACCTGCGCAAGCAAGCCTGCATGTCCGACGACGAACTGGAACTGCTGCGCCAGATTGGCCGCAAGGTGGAGCGCCACTACGGCCGCGCCCAGGACATCGAGTGGGCGGTCGACCGCCACTCGGGCCAGATCCTGCTGCTGCAGAGCCGCCCCGAGACGGTGTGGTCCAGCCAGGACGCCGTCCCCGTCGCCGCCCCTTCGGACAATCCCCTGGCCCACGTGATGAACATTTTCGGGGGCCGCCGGTGAGCCTGACGGCCAAGGATGTGGCGGAGATCATGCGCCTGCTGGAAGACTCCAGCTTCGACGAGCTGTCGCTGGAGGTCGGCGACCTGAAGCTGGAGCTCCGGCGCGGCGGCGCGCCCCCTCCGGCCCTCCGGGCCACCTCCCCCGTTTCACGGGGAAGGACCACGAAGCCTGAACCTTCTAGTCCTCCCCCGCTCGCGGGAGAGGTGGCGCGTAGCGACGGAGGGGGCGCTGCGGCCCCATCGGACCCCAGCCTCACCGACGTCCCCTCCCCCCTGCTCGGCGTCTTCTACCGCGCGCCCAAGCCCGGCGAGCCGCCGTTCGTGGAGGTGGGCGCCGTGGTGGAGGAGGACACCGTCATCGCCATCATCGAGGTGATGAAGCTGATGAACTCGGTGCGCGCCGGGGTGCGCGGGGTGGTCGCCGAGATCCCGGCCCAGAACGGCGCCCTGGTCGAATATGGCGAGCCCCTGATCCGGGTCCGCAAGGCGGACTGACCCGTGACGCCCATCCGTCGCCTGCTGATCGCCAACCGCGGCGAGATCGCCGTCCGCATCCTGCGCACCTGCAAGCGGCTGGGGATCGAGACGGTGCTGGCGGCGTCGCAGGCCGATCTTGGCTCGCTGGGGGCCAGACTGGCCGACCGCACCCTGTGCATCGGCCCGGCGTCGTCGTCGCTGAGCTATCTGCGGCCCGAGATCATTGTCCAGGCGGCGCTGGGGTGCGGCGCCGACGCCATCCATCCCGGCTACGGCTTCCTGTCGGAGAACCCGTCCCTGGCCCGGCTGTGCGAACAGGAGGGGGTGGTCTTCGTCGGCCCCACGTCCGCTCAGATCGAGGCGGTGGGCGACAAGCTGAAAGCCAGGGCCCTGGCAGAGGCGAGCGGGGTCCCCGTGGCGCCCGGCGGTCCGGTGAAGACGCTGGATGAGGCGCTGGCGCTGGGCAACAAGATCGGCGCGCCCCTGCTGGTCAAGGCGGTGGGCGGCGGTGGCGGGCGCGGCATGAAGCGGGTCGACGATCTGGAGGACCTGCCCCAGGCCATGAACATGGCCTCGGCCGAGGCCGGCGCGGCGTTCGGCGACGAGCGGGTCTATCTGGAGCGGTTCGTGGCCCGCGGCCGGCACGTGGAGGTCCAGGTGCTGGGCGACGGCGCCGGCCAGGTGATCCATCTGGGCGAACGGGACTGCTCGGTGCAGCGCCGCTACCAGAAGCTGATCGAGGAGACCCCGGCCCCGGGCCTGGACGAGACCTTCCGCGCGGCGATTCGCGAGGCGGCGGTGCGTTATGCCCGCAGCCTGGACTACCGGGGCGCAGGCACGGTGGAGTTCCTGGCCGACATGGAGCGCGGCGCCTTCTACTTCCTGGAGATGAACGCCCGCATCCAGGTGGAGCACCCGGTCACCGAGGCGGTCACCGGCGTGGACTTGGTGGCCGAACAGATCGCCATCGCCGAGGGGCGCGGCCTGCGCCTGGCCCAGGCCGATGTTAGGCTGAACGGATGCGCCATCGAATGCCGCGTCAACGCCGAGGATCCCGCGCGGGACTTCGCCCCGAGCCCCGGGACCGTGGCGCGGGCGCAGTGGCCGGGCGGGGAGGGGGTGCGGGTGGACACCCACATCGTCTCGGGCGCCCGCGTCCCGCCCTATTACGACTCGCTGATGGCCAAGATCATCGCCCACGGCCCTGACCGGACGGCGGCCCTGGCCACGCTGCGCCGAGCGATCGCCGAGACGCGGCTGGAGGGGGTGGCGAGCAATCTGCCGTTCCACGCCCGGGTGCTGGACGATGCGGAATTCATCGCCGGCGGGGTCGATACCGGCTATGTCGCGCGCCTGCTCGAACGACCCGTTGTTGCGGAGGCCTGATTCATGGCGAACATCCAGCTGGTCGAAACCTCGCTGCGCGACGGCAACCAGAGCCTCTGGGGGGCGGTGGGCATCGACACCGCCAAGTGCCTGACCATCGCCCCGGTGATGGACCGGGTGGGCTTCAAGGCCATCGACTTCACCACCTCCACCCACATGGGCGTGGCCGTCCGCTACAAGCAGGAGGACCCCTGGGAGCGCATCCGGCTTATGGCCGAGGCGACGCCCAATACGCCGCTGCAGTTCATGTCCACCGGCTTCCGCTTCATCGCCTGGGACACCGCCAGCCCCGAGTTCATGGCGCTGGCCTTCCGGGTCCTGGCGCGCAACGGCATCCGGCGCTTCTGCCTGGCCGACCCGATGAACGACACCGCCGCGACCATCGCCTGCGCGCGGATGGTGAAGGCCGGCGGAGGCGGCTACGTCATCGCGGCACTGGTGTTCACCCTGAGCCCCATCCACGACGACGCCCATTACGAGGACTGCGCCCGCAAGCTCGCCGCCTGCCCGGACGTGGATGCGCTCTACATCAAGGATCCCGGCGGCCTGCTCTCGCCGCTCCGGGCCCAGACCCTGATCCCCAAGGTCATGGCGGTGGTCGGCGACAAGCCGCTGGAGCTGCACGCCCACTGCAACATCGGCCTGGCCGAGCTGGTCTATCTGGACGGCGCCGGCTATGGCGCCTCGGCCATGCAGTGCGCCTGCGGCGGGGCCAGCGACGGCAACTCAAATCCCCCGGCCGAGCGGGTGGTCTCCAATCTGAGGGCCCTGGGCCACACGGTCGATATCGACGATACGGCCCTGGCGGAGGTCGGCCGCTATTTCACCGCCCTGGCCGAGGCCGAAGGCCTGCCGGTTGGCCAGCCCCAGGGGTTCGACGCCACCTATCTGCACCACCAGTTGCCGGGCGGGGTGGTGGGGACCATGCGCCGGCACCTGGCCGAGGCGCGGCTGCCGGGCATCGAGGACAAGGTGCTCGAGGAACTCGGCCGGGTCCGCGAGGATCTGGGCTGGCCGATCGTCATGACCCCCTTCGCCCAGATGATCGTCACCCTGGCGGTGATGAACGTCACCGGCAAGGAGCGCTACGCCATGATCCCCGACGAGGTGATCCGCTACGCTATCGGCCGTTTCGGCCGGCCCAACGTGCCGATCGAGGCCAATCTGATGGACCGCATCCGGTCGATGCCCCGCACCCGCGAGCTCGAGCGCGAACCCGGCATGGCGCCGCTGGATGAGCTGCGCCGGCGGATCGGCAAGGATCTGTCGGACGAGGAGTTCCTGCTGCGCGCCACCATGCCGGCCGAGCTGATCGACGCCATGCTGGCCAAGGGGCCGGCCGAGAGGCATTACGATCCGCGCACGCCGCCGGTGATGGACCTGATCCGCCAGCTGACCGCGCGGCGGGACCTGGGGGACATCAGTATCGACAAGCCCGGCTTCCGGCTGCAGCTGCGCGGCCGGGCCGCCCTGACGGACGCCTGAGCATGGCCGACGCGTCCGGCGGCTGGGACGAGCCGCTTCGTCCGCTCAAGGGCTTCATGTTCGACGTCGACGGCACCCTGGTGCTCGGCGACCGGTCCAGCCAGGGCTACCAGGTGCTGCCCGGCGCGATCGAGGTGCTGACCCGGCTGAAGGCGTTGGGCGTCCCCTTCGTGCTCCTGACCAACGGCAGCGCCTATCCCGCTGCCGTGCAGGCGCCGCGGCTGCGCGCCGTGGGGCTGCCGGTCGATGACGACCAGCTGCTGACCCCGTCCAGCGTCACAGCCGACGTCCTGGCCCGCAAGGGTGTCAGGCGGGCCCTGATCCTGGGCTCGCCGGGAGTGGGACACGCCCTGGCCGAGGCGGGGATCGAGATTGTGTTCACCGGCGAGGCGGGCGCCGACCAGGTCCAGGCCGTCTATGTGGGCTGGCATCCGGACTGCGGCATGAAGGACATCGAGGCCGCCTACAACGCCATCCAGAACGGCGCGGCCCTCTATGTGGCCTCGGACGTGCCCTTCTTCGCCACCCGTGGCGGCCGTTCGATCGGCTATTCGCACGCCATCGTCGCGGCGATCCGCAGCCTGATCAAGGCCCCGATGACCATCACTGGCAAGCCATCGCTGCACGCCCTGAGGTTCGTCGCCCGGCGGCTCGGCATCCCGATGCGTGACGTCGGCGTGGTGGGCGACGACCCCCAGCTGGAGACCGCCATGGCCCGCCGCGGCGGCGCCATCGGCTTCGGCGTGGCCACCGGCCTGTTGAACGCGTCCGACTGGGCCGCCCAGCCTCCGGTCCGGCGGCCGCACCGGGTGCTGCAGACCGTCGGCGAGCTGTTGGACCTGAGCGTAATTGGCTGAGCCGGGACGGGGTTTTTCGCACCCCTTATTCCGTCTGTCCCCGCACAGGCGGGGACCCATCCAGCTTGGCGCGTGAACCGCCGTCCCAACGAACTCATGGGTCCCCGCCTTCGCGGGGACATACGGGAAAAGAAGAAAATTCAAGTATTTATGCGGCCCCTGCCGTCTTGCTCGGCGCGGTCTCGACCAGGAACTGGCTCAGCACGCCACAGATGGCGGCCGCGCCGGCGCAGATCCAGAACGGCGCCGAGGGCCCGAATACGTCGGCCGCCTGTCCGGCCAGGGGCGGACCGATCACCCCGCCGAAGATCTCGCCGGACGCCAGCGAGACGGCGACCGCGGTGGCGACATAGCGGGCCGGCACGCTCTCGGTGGGGATGATGGAGATGAACAGCGGCCCCGCGCCGCCGCCGAACCAGCCGATGAACAAGGATACGGCCAGCCATGGCCCGACGGCGGGCACGAACAGGGTGACGATCGGCGCCACGATGCCGAAAGTGGTGACCACGATGAGCGCCGGCTTGCGTCCGATCCGGTCCGAGATCGCCGGCATGACCGTGCCGGAGATGATCTGGGCCAGTCCTGTCAGGCCGATCAGCCCGCCGGCTGCGGTCAGGCTCAGGCCGTCGTGGGTCTGAAGGTAGAGGGTGAGGAAGGAGTTCTGGACCAGCAGCCAACCCGAGAACAGTCCGGAAATGGCGATGCACAGCACCACGTTGCGAGACCTGAGAACGGCCCAGAGGCTCGCCGCGCTGTCGATCCCAGGCGTCCCGGCCGGGGCCTCCTGCCTGAGGGGCCGCATCCAGATGAAGATCACCCCCGCCAGCAACAGGCCGGGCAGGCAGGACAGGTAGAAGGCCGGCCGCCAGCCGAAATGGGCGGCTAGCTGGGTGAAGACGATGGGCCCCAGCGTCACGCCGATCAGGGCCGCGCCGAGGTTCTGCATGATCCCCATGTTCAGCCCGCGCCGGCGGGGCGTGGACTCGATCGCCATCACCGACTGGGCTACCGGCAGGATCGGCCCTTCGGCCATGCCCAGCACCATGCGGGCGGCGATCAGGGTGGCGAAGGACACCGCCATGCCGGTCACGGCTGACAGCAGCGAGAACAGCACGAGCGTCGCCAGCAGCATCTGCTTGCGCGCGCGGGTCTTGTCGGCCATCCGCGCCAGGAAGAAGCCCGACCCGGCGATGACGATCGACAGAGCCGAGGACAGCAGCCCGATCTGGGCGTTGGAGAGGTGGAACTCGTCCTTGATGGGCTTGGCCAGGAAGTTCACCGCCAGCCGGTCGAGCGCCACGATCCCGTTGCACAGGCTCATCATGATGAGCAGGCCGTTCTCGTAGCTGAAAAGCTTCTTCACCTCGGCCCTCCCAGCGGCGCGCAGAGGAGTTGGGGCCGCGCCGGCCCGGCTGGTCAAGTCCCTATTCGGCCGGGAATTCCGCGGCCTGGGCGGCATAGCGGCGGGCCAGGGCGGCGCAGACCATCAGCTGCATCTGGTGGAAGATCATCAGCGGCAGGATGGCCAGGCCTCCCGTCACGCCAATGGCCGAGCCGGCGAACAGCACATTGGCCATGGGCACGCCGGAGGCGAGGGACTTCTTGGAGCCGCAGAATACGATGGCGATCTCGTCGGCGCGGGAGAAGCCGAGCAGGCGCGAGGCCCAGGTGGTGGCGAGCAGCACTATGGCCAGGATCACGGCCAGCACGGCGGTGAGCACCAGAAACCGCTCCGCCGGCAGCTGACGCCAGACGCCCTGGACCACCGCGCCCGAGAACGAGGTGTAGACCGCCAGCAGGATCGAGCCGCGATCACTGAAGGTGACCAGGCGCCTGTTGCGCTCGGCCCAGCCGCCCAGCCAGGGCCGCAGCAGATGGCCGGCGGCGAAGGGCGCCAGCAGCTGCAGCACCACCTTCCAGATCTCCGCCAGCGACGAGCCGCCGCCGTGCAGCCGGATCAGCAGGCTGACGATCACGGGCGTCAGGATCACGCCCAAAAGGTTGGAGGCGGTGGCCGCGCCGATGGCGGCCGGCACATTGCCCTTGGCGATGGAGGTGAAGGCGATCGACGACTGCACGGTGGATGGCAGGGCGCAGACGAACAGCACGCCCAGCCACAGCGGCCCCGGCAGCAGGCCGGGCAGGAGCTTGGCCAGAGCCAGGCCGAGGAGCGGGAACAGCAGGAAGGTCGAGGCCAGGATGACCAGGTGAAGCCGCCAGTGGCCGAGACCGGCGACGATGGCGTCCCGTGACAGGCGCACGCCGTGCATGAAGAACAAAAGCGCGATGGCGGCGATGGTCAGCCAGCCGAATCCCGTGGCGGCGAGGCCGCGGCAGGGCAGGAGGCTGGCGAGCGCGACGGTCGCGAGCAGGGCGAGGACGAAGCCGTCGGGCAGGTAGCGGCGAAGGGTCTGCAGCACCTAAGCCATGTCGCGTCTCAAGGTGCGCGCGGCAAGAACGAAATGGACGCCGCCCCACAGATAGAGGGCGGCGAACGCGATGCAGGCCCATTGCAGGCCGGACGCCGACGCCTGGCCGCAGAGTCCGGCCGCGGCGGTCTGCGCGCCCTTGGCTCCGGCGCAGGCGACCGAGAAATCCACGCCGTGGCCCTTGGCGAAGGCGTGGGCGAAGGCGTCGCTGAGCACGCCCACCAGCCAGGGTCCCGCGCTGGCGCTGACCAGATTGGTCACCACTCCGACGACGGCGGTGGCCGAGGCGCGCATCCGCGGCTCCATCAGATTCTGATAGATTCCGTTGCTGACCGGCAGATAGGCGTATTGCACCAGGCCGGTGATCATCAGCACGGCCGTGGTCGCCACCCAGCCAGTCTGCAGGAAGGCCAGCATGTAGAGCGGCGCGGCCAGGAAGCCGCCGGCCGCCGGCACCCAGCCGTAGAAACGCGCGTCGCGCTTGCCGAGACGGTCGGCCAGCATGCCCGCCCCCAGGATGCACAGCGTGCCCGGAATGGCGCCGATCAGTCCGGTGAGCAGTCCGGCCTGGGCATAGTCGAGCCCGAAACGGCGGAAGAAATAGGGCGCATGGAAGGTGATGATGCCGAAGCCGCCGATGGACACGATGGTGCTGCCGAGCAGGGTGTGGATGAAGGCCGGCTTGGCGATCATCCGCTTCAGCACGGCGGTCAGCGGCGGCGCCGCTTCCTGGGCCGGCCGGGCCGGATCATAGCGCCCCCGCAGCGGCTCGCGGACGGTGATCCAGACAAGCAGCCCGAGGACCAGGCCGGGCAGGCCGGCGATGACGAAAGCGCTGCGCCAGTCGGCGTGCTGGGCGATGAAGCCGCCCCCGGCCGCGCCGAGCAGGGCGCCCAGGGGAATGGCCAGGTTGAACACCCCCATCGCGCTGGCGCGCTGCTCACGGGGGAAGTAGTCGGCGATCACCGAAATGGTGGCCGGGGCGCCGGTGGCCTCGCCCATGCCGACGCAGAGGCGGGCGAGCACCAGCTGCACGAAGGTGCGGGTCAGTCCGCAGACCATGGTGGCCATCGACCAGACGAAGATGCCGAGGGTGATCAGGGTCAGTCGCCGGCCGCGATCAGCGATGCGGGCGATGGGGATGGTGGCCAGCGCATTGAGCGCGGCGAAGGCCAGGCCGGCCAGCAGGCCGAGGTCGGCGTCGCTGAGTCCCAGGTCGGTCTTCACCGCCTGGCCGAGCGCCGACAAGATCTGCCGGTCGGCGAACCCGAACAGGGTGACGGCCGTCAACAGGCCCAGCACCCAGCCGCGATAGGCCCGGTTCTGCATCAGGCCCAGGGTCTTGCCCTCGGTCGGGGAGACGGCGTCGGTCATGGGGCGGCTGGCTCCAGGGTGCGGCCGAGGATCAGGTCGGAGGCCTTCTCGCCTATCATGATTGTCGGGGCGTTGGTGTTGCCGCCGACGATCCGGGGCATCACCGAGGCGTCGGCGACCCGCAGGCCCTGCAGCCCGCGCACCCGGAGGTCGGCGTCGACCACCGCCTCCTGATCCACCCCCATAGCGCAGGTCGAGGTCGGATGGTGGGCGGTCTCGGTGGTTGCGCGCAGGTGGGCGTCCAGGGCCTCGTCGGAGCTGACGTCGGCGCCGGGGAACAGCTCGCCGCCGACCACGCCATCGACCGGCGGGGTCGAGAAGAAGTCGCGGATCAGCCGGATCGAACGGCGAAACGTCGCCAAGTCCGCGGGCTGTTCGAACAGGTTGAACTGGATCCTTGGCGGATCGGCCGGGTCGGCGCTCCTCAGCCTGACCCAGCCGCGGCTCTCCGGGCGCAACAGGGTGGCGGCGATCGACAGGATGTGGCCGCTGCCTTTGCGTACCAGCGGGAACCAGACCCTGGCGTCCATGGCCACCGGGCTGAACAGCATCTGGATGTCCGGCAGCTCCAACCCCTCGCGGGTCTTCAGGAAGGCCATGGCGCTGACCGGCAG
>FTIV01002236.1_pt5 | contig 16214 bp, 13 predicted proteins | sample 1658621 | NCBI WGS metagenome assembly FTIV01 (sample SAMEA3914841, study PRJEB12502) | metagenome | biome: forest; material: soil | place: Canada | collected 2011-07-05 | depth 0.3 m | reverse complement strand
GGCGGGGGCTGGGCGTTCATGGGCGGCGAGGCGTGTGGGGGGCTGGGCGCGGTGCAGGCCGACCAGTTCGGGCTCAAGACCTTCGCGGTCGACTACCGGCCGCCGCCGGAGCACCGGTTTCCAGCCGCGCTGGATGACTGCGTCACCGTCTATCGTGAGCTGCTGAAGACCTATCGGCCCGAGAACATCGTCATCTCCGGATCGTCGGCGGGGGGCAACCTCACCGCCGCCGCGGCGCTCAAGATCCGCGACGAAGGCCTGCCGCTTCCCGCCGCCATCGCGCTCCTGACGCCGGCGACCGACGCCAGCCTGGCCAGCGACACCATGAGCATCAACGACCAGCTCGACTCGGTGCTCAAGCACGATGTGATGGCCGAGTTCTGGGCGGTCTACGCCGGCCCGCACGAGCGGACCGCTCCCTATCTGTCGCCGGTGTTCGGCGACTTCTCCAAGGGCTTCCCGCCGACCCTGCTGCAGTCGGGCACCCGGGACCTGCTGCTGTCGGACACCGTGCGCATGCACCGGGCCCTGCGATCAGCGGGGGTGGAGGCCGAGCTGCACGTCTGGGAAGCCATGCCGCACGGCGGTTTCGGCGGCGCGGCGCCCGAGGACCAGGAACTGACCGCCGAGGTGAAGGCCTTCTTTGACAAACACCTCGGGCGGGCTCGCTGAGCTTCAGCCTTCCGGCAGCCAGCCCTCCACGGGCAGCCGCCAGTAGATGCCGTTCTCGCGGGTCAGCATCCGGTAGCCGACCATCTCGCGCCGCATGGTGGCGCTGTCCCAGTGGCGGCGCTGGAGGATCTCGTTGATCTCCGCCTCCTTGTAGCGGCGGTCGGCATCGAATTGCTCGGCGAGCCATTTCAGCAGCACATGCCGTTTGCGCCTGGCCGCGGGCAGGCGGCTGAAGGTCCCGTCCGGCTGCAGGAAGGTCGACAGGACCCGCTCCTCCCAGGACGGACCCTTGGCGGCCATGGCGGCGACATCCTTGCGATCGAACAGGGCGCGGCTGAAGTCATTCAGGGCGTCCGGCTCCAACCGGTGCCAATGGGTGACCCCGTCGGCGCGCGCGGTGACCAGGCCCAGCCGTTTCAACACGGTCAGGTGGTGCGAAACCGTGGGCTCGGTCAGGCTGACCAGTTCGGCCAACTCCTGCACGCTGCGCTCACGTTCGGCCAGCAGGCCCACGATCCGCAGGCGGCTCTCATTGGCCATGGCCTTGAAAAAGCTGAGCAGGGCCGTGACATCGGCTTCCGGCATGGTCGTCACTCCTTCGATACACATCTAATTAGATGAGCGTCGATGGAGTATCAAGCCGCGTCCGATCAGTCGTGCAGGTCCTCGCACCCTTCCAGGCTCTCGGATTCCACCTGCAGGGTGGCGTGGCCGATGCCGAACCGGGCGTGCAGCGCCGCGCAGACCTCCCTGAGGAAGGCGTCATCGCCGCCGCCCGCCCGAACCATGTGGGCCGTCAGCGCCGTGGCCGTGGTGGACAGCGGCCAGACGTGCAGGTCGTGCACCTCGCTGACGCCGGGGCAGGCCGCCAGGAAGGCGCGCAGCGCCGCCACGTCCACCCCCGCCGGCGCGGTGTCCAGGGCGAGGTCGAAGGCTTCCTTCAGCACCTCCCAGGCGCCCCAAAGGACGATGATCAGGATCAGGAAGCTGGCGACGGGGTCGATCCAGGCGCGGCCGGTGACCAGGATCAGCGCCCCCGCGACGACGACGCCGGCCGAGATCGCCGCGTCCGCCGCCATGTGCAGGAAGGCCGAGCGCACGTTCACGTCGTCGCCCCGTCCGCGCGTGAACAGCACCGCGGTCAGGCCGTTGATCACCACCCCGGCGGCGGCCACGCCCATCATCAGCCCGGTCGCGGGAAGGGCGGGCGAGGCCAGGCGGCCGATCGCCTCGCTGGCGATAAATCCGCAGGCGAACACGAGCAGCACGGCGTTGAACAGGGCGGCGAGCACCGTGGCCTTCCCGAACCCGTAGGTGCGCCGCGCGCTCGCCGGCCGGCGCGCCAGCCACGCCGCCGCGCCCGCCAGCGCCAGGGTTGCCACGTCGGAAAGGTTATGGCCGGCGTCGGCCAGCAGCGACATCGAGTGGCCCATCATGCCGGCGGAGGCTTCGACGATGACGAAGCCGCCATTCAGGGCGATGCCGATCAGCCAGCGCGGGTCGCCCTGGGCGACGTGGCCGTGATGATGGTGATGATGGTGGCTGTGGCCGTGGGCGCCAGGCATGGCCGGTTCCCTAAACCCGGTCGGGGGCCGCGCGCCAGAGGCGGACCGGTCCGGGCCGGACGCGGGCCTATTTCAGATAGTTCAGCAGGGACGAGTTCTGCAGCGAGGAAAAGATCTGCGCCGACGCCTGCAGCGCGAGCGTGGACTGGCTCAGCCGCGACGACGCTTCGGCCATGTCCACGTCGGTGATGTTGCCGATGGTGGTCTGCAGCAGGGTCTGCCGATCCTGCTGGGTCGTCTGCGCCTGGTCGACCCGGTTCTGCATCAACCCGTTGGCCGCGACCGTATCGGTCAGGCCCTGGTTCGCCGTATCGAAGGTGTGCAGCATGTTGGTCAGGAAGTCGGTCTGCGACTGGATGAGCCGGCCGGTGAGCGGTTGACCCGAACTCTGCTGGAAGTCCTCGATCTGGGAGAAGGCGTCGTACAGATTGGCGCCGATGTTGTTGGCCAGCATGCCCGACTGGATCGAGGTGGACTCGTCGAGCTGGGTCGTCTGCGCCAGCTGATCGTTCTGGAAGACATTGTTCTGGGTGGTCGCTGGGTTGGGCGTCCAGGGCGAGGGGTTCCAGGCCGCCGCGGGCGGGACGGCGGGCGTGGTGATCAGGTCGCTCATGGCCTGGGCGGACACCGGCGGGGTGTTCACCCGTCCGCCCGAGAACAGGTAGTGCCCGTTGTACTGCGTGTTCAGACCGGCGCCGGCCTGACCGAAATAGCTCTGCAGAGCGGTCATCAGACCATCGGCGCTGCCCGAGGCGACGGCGTTGGCGATGGCGTTGCGCGCGCCCTGGCCGGCGTCGGCGACCTGGGTCAGGGCGAGGTCCTGGGCGCTGAGCTTGGAGGCCAACGCCTTGGTGGTGGCGACGAAGCCGGTGACGCGGCTTTGCAGGGTCTGGGCGGCGGTGAGCGCTTCGGCGTTGCTGCCGAAGCCCTTCAGGTCGCTGGCGACCTTGCCGCTCGATATCTGCACGTTGGCGGTGTTCTGGCGAAGCTCCGTCTGCATCAGGTTGGCGATGACGTTGCTGTAGGCGCTGAAGGTGGTCACGCGGTCCATGTTGGCCGTCTCACTGGATCTGGAGCAGGGTGGTGTACAGGTCGCTGACCGCCTGGATCATGCGGGCGGCCGCGTTGTACGACTGTTGATAGGTGGTGAGCTTGATCAGCTCTTCGTCAAGATTTACCCCCTCCACCGACGAACGCCGCCCGTCGGCCTCCGCGGAGACCGCCTGAGCGTTGCTCTTGGTGGAGGAGGCCGCCGAGGCCTGCTGCGCGATCGCGCCGGAGAATTGGGCGCCATATTGCGCCAGTGTCGCGGTCAGGGCGCCGAAGGGGCCCGCCGGACTGAAGTTGGCAGGCGTGTCGCCCGCGCTGGCCAGAAGGATCGCGCCGCGCGAGTCGCCGCTGCTCAGGGCGGACTGTCCGGCGGTCGCGGTCAGGTCCAGCTGGGCCATGGACAGCTTCAAGCTGTTGGCCGAGATGTCGGAGCGGATCGAGAAGCCGGTGGCGCGTTGGGCCATCAGGTTCGGATTCATGCCGAAGAGAGTGGTGACCGAGGGGCCGTTGGCGCCCCGCTGGGAGGTGTCCGTCACCACGCCGATATGCACGCCCGGCCGAGTGGGGGTGAAGCTCAGCTGGCCGTTGCTATCCAGACTGTAGGCTCCGTATAGGCCCACCCCGGAGCCGTTGGAGTTCAGCGCCGTGATCAGGTCGTCGACGGTGCCGCCCGCCGGAACCGCCACCGCCGAGTCCCGCAGCGCCACGCCGTTGGCGTCCAGCACGCGCAGGGTGACCACGCCGCCGGCGTTGAAGCCGTTCAGGTCCGAGCCGCTCAGTCCGGTGGCCGGGTTCGGGAAGCCGGTGGTGGTGATCAGGTCGTTCAGACCGAAGAACTGGCTGAAGCCACGTCCGGCCTTGCTGGAGGGCGTGGTGGTGTCGTCGGCGATGGAGACGCCATTCGAGCCCGCGGCCTGAAGGGTCAGGGCGCCGTTGGTGAAGCTGGCGGTCCCGTTGGCGCCGAGCGCGCTGTTCAGGTCCGTCAGGAAGCTGCCGGGGCTGGTCGCGCTGGGCGGACCGCCATCGACGCTCATCGTCTGGGCGTCGAAGTCGATGTCCACACGGCTCTGCAGCACGCCTGTGGGGTCGACGATGGCGATGGTGGTCTTGCCGGTGAAGCCGGAGACGGCCGTCGGCAGGTCCAGGCCGGTATTGCGCCCGGTCAGCGTGGTCGGCGGCGGCACCGCCGTCGAGGCGTTGTGGGCGCGGTTGATCTGGTCGACCGCGTGGCTGACGTATTCACCCAGCTGGGAGGAGATCGCCGGGATCTGGACGTTGCGCAGATCGAGCAGGCCCTGCAGGACGCCGGCGGCCGGCTGCACCGGCCGCGCGGTGCCGTTGGGGGCCGCCACAAGAATCTGGCCCGGCGCCGAGCCGGCCGTGGAGAACGAGACCGTGGCCGCGCCTCCCCGCCCGACCAGAAGTGCGCCGCCCGCGCCGCGCACGTCGATGCCGCCGTCGTCGCGTTGGGTGATCGAAACGTCCACCAGCGATGAGAGCTGGTCGATGAGCTGGTTCTGACTGTTCGCGGCGCCGGAGGTGTCGCCGCCGCCGACCGTCTGCTGGACGAGCGTGGTGTTCAGCCCGGAGATCTGGTTGAGCAGGGTGTTGATCTGCGAGACGTTGTCGTTGATCCGGCTGTTCGCCTCGGTGGTGAGCGCGCCGAGCTGCGAGGAGATCTGTTGCGACTGATCCAGGAAGTTGCCGATCGAAGTCAGCGCCTGGTCACGCGAGACCGTCGAGGCGGGGTCCTGGGCGGCGGAGCTGAAGGCCGAGAACGCCTGGTCGATCTGGTTGAAATAGCCGTTGGCGGTGGTGGGGTCCCCGAACAGGCTCTGGGCGCGATCCAACATGTCCGACGAAATACCCCCGCCGCCGGCCTGCGCGCTGGCGGTCAACGAGGCCTGCTGCAGGAAGGTGTCGACCGCGCGGGTGATCTGGCCGATCGACACGCCGCCGCCCACCGCTGACAGGGCGACAGACGTCTGGTTCACCACCTTGCGCGCGTAGCCAGGTGTGTTGACGTTGGAAATGTTGTCCGAAATGACCTGCAGCTGGCTCTGCGAGGTGGCGAGCCCGGAGGCCGCCGAACCCATGATGGCGGTCAGCGACATGGACGGAACCTCCGCGAACCCGGCAAGGGTTGACGTCTGCCCGGCAGATTCAGCCGCGTGGGACGACGATGTTCGCTTGGGGAGATCCCTAAGCCATTGTTTTTCATAGACTCGGCCTCCACGGCCAGATTACGCACAGATATCAGGCGCAAGACCGGCGCCAGCTCCGGAACGCCCGGCGCCCGGCGCCTTCGGCTCGGCAAAAACCGCCGCCATAGGATCGGGGCCGCAGGGTCTGGATCTCCAAAAGCGGAATGATTTCCATAAGATAAGGTGGTCCGAGGCAGTTGGCGCGGCGGTTGCTTTGATGGTCCGGTCACACAGCGCAGCACGCGCTTCCCCAACTGGATCGAAGCTCACCGGATGCAAGCCGCTGCTCTCGCCTTGATGTCGCTGGCCCCCGCGCCGCCACCCGCTGGCGGCGCCGGAGAGACCGGCCCGGACGCGTTCGTCGGCGTCCTGAGCGGCGGCGGGCCGTCGGCCGGCCGCGTTGGCCAGCAGGGCAAGCCGAACCGCGACACCGATCCCGATCCCTCGTCAGCGCCTTCCAGTTTCGCGCAGATGCTGGCCGGCGCCCTTGGTTCATCGCCGGCCGGGCCGCCCGTCCACCAGGGTTCTTCATCGCCCCCGGCCAACGCAACCGGCGCCGGCGCAACCGACAGCCCTCCAGGCGGCGCGGCGCCCGCCTCGGCGACGCTCGCCGGGTCCACATCCGACGTGGGGGCTTTGGCCGACGCATCGACACGGCTTCCCGCCCAGTCTCCGTCTCCCTTCCTGGACCTGACGGCCACCGCGGGAACCATGACGCCGGCCGCCGACCAGCTCCCGGGGCTCTCTCAGGCCTTGGCGCCCCCGGCGACGATGCCGGCCGGGCCGATCGCCGGCGCCGCGTCGGCGGTGGCGCGCTTCGACCAGGTCATTGCAGCCGCCACGGCGAATGGAGCCGGACCAACCGAGCGCCTCGCTTCGTCGGCGCTTCAGTCGATCGTCGGCAAGTCGGCGGCGGCGTTCTCGTCCCCGGCACAATCGGCCGTACAGCCGCAAACCCTGGCCGAACTGTCGGGGCCTGACGTCGCAGCGGCGACGCCGACCGTCTCGACTTCGCCAAGTCCCGCCGCGGCGGCGCCGTCGCCTCCGGCGCCGGCCGTCTCAGCCAGCGTGTCGCCGGCGGCCTCGGAACCAGCGGCGCTCGCCCCGGTCGTTGCGCCGCCAGTCGCCGCGGCCGTGACGGGACGAGGCTCCGGCTCCAACGTCGCCGCGCCCCTCCAGATGGCTCAGGCGGCCCAGCCGTCGCCGACCGCGCCGTCAGCCGCCAGCGTGATGACCAGCCTTGCCGCGAGAGGCTTGCCCGCCAACGGCGTCGGGACCGTCCCGGGGAAGGCGACGGCGAGCGCGCCCGCTCAACCCAACGCCGTCACGGCGTCGGCCGCGGGCGTCGGCGACGTGACGGACCTGGCGGCCGCGATGTCGGCCGGGGCCGCCGGCGGCGACGGCTCCGACAAGACGCCCGGCGATGCGGACACCGAGTCCCAGCAAGGTCAGGGCCAGGCGAGCCCGACCGCGACCTTCGCCGCGACGGCGGGGACGGCCCCGGCGTTCCAGCCCGCGGCCCTGGTGACGTCGACCGGTCTGAGCCAGACGGTGGCGCGCCTGTCCGCCGACATCGTCAAGAAGATTCAGGCCAAGGCCACGCAGTTCGACATCGGCCTTGACCCGGCCGGGCTCGGCCGGGTCAACGTCCGTATTCACATCGGCGCGGACGGCGCGCTGACCGCCGCGCTCAAGTTCGACAATCCCCAGTCCGCCGAAGCGCTCAAGGCCAACGCCGGCGATTTGCGTGCGGCGCTGGAGCAGGCGGGCTTCCACCTCGAGGGATCCAGTCTCAGCTTCACCTCCGGTGGATCCGGGCGTCAGGCAGGCGATGGCGAGCCGGGCCGGTTCAGGGCCGGTTCCGCCTTTACGGCGGCAGCAGAGGCGGCCGACCCGGACATCAGCATCGTCCGTTCAACCCAGACCGCGTCGGGCGGTCTGGACCTACGCATTTGAGGACGACCGCGTCATGAGCATCGCCAGTACGGTCAACACCGTCACCCAGCCCTTGAGTCAGTTGCTGCCAAACAGCGGTTCGTCCTCGAGCACGGCTGCGTCCTCGGCGGCCAGCAACACCCAGGCGAACATCAACGGCGCCCAGAAGTCGCTGGCCGGCGACCAGCAGACCTTTCTCACCCTGTTGACCGCCCAGCTCAAGAACCAGGACCCGCTGTCGCCCACCGACACCAACCAGTTCACCCAGCAACTGGTGGCGATGACCGGCGTCCAGCAACAGATCACCACCAATCAGCTGTTGCAGCAGCTGGTGAACCAGCAGGTCGGCGTCGGCGATCCGGTGAGCCTGATCGGCAAGACGGTGACCGCTTCGACCCCTTCGACGCAGCTGCAGAACAGCCAGGCCAGCTGGCTCTACTCCGTCGATTCCCAGGCCAGCGACGTCAGCCTCCAGGTCACCGACAGCCTGGGCCGGGTGGTCTGGCAGCAGGACGCCGGATCGATGGCTGCCGGCGAGCACGGCTTCAGCTGGAACGGCAAGGACGTACACGGGGCGCAGCAGGCCGACGGCGGGGTCTACACGCTCAGCGCCACGGCGAGCGGGGCCAACGGCCAGAGCCTGACATCGCACGTCTACACGCGCGGCGTGGCCCAGTCCGTCCAACAGAGCAACGGTCAGACGCTGATCGAGGTCAACGGCGTCGGCGTCCCCATGAGCGCCATCACCTCGGTGGGGTCTGGCGCATGAGACCACCAACCCAGCAATCCCCGTCTGCAACAGACGGCGTCAATACGATTTCCGTGAAAGGGCGATCCCTATGAGCATCAGTAGCGCCATGTTGGCCGGCGTCACCGGATTGGTCTCCAATTCGTCCGCGCTGGCTGCGATTTCCGACAACATCGCCAACGCCAATACCGTCGGTTACAAGAAGGCCGGGGTCGATTTCGCTTCCCTGGTCAACACCGGTTCGAGCTCACACTACGCGGCGGGCGGCGTGTCCACCGACACACGCCAGTTCGTGACCCAGCAGGGCACGCTGCAGTCGTCGGCCAACGTCACCGACCTGGCGATTTCGGGCAACGGCTTCTTCGTCACCACCAACAAGTCCGTCGGCCTCACCCCGGGCGATCCACGCTTTTTCACCCGGGCCGGCGCGTTCACGGTCGACCAAAACGGCTACCTGAAGAATTCCACGGGTCTGTATCTGCAGGGCTGGGCAGCCGACCCCAATGGCAATGTGACGACCGACTCCGCCAACCTGAACAGCCTGACCCCGATCAACATCCTGTCGGTGGCCAACACGGCCCAGAAGACGACCTCGGGAACGGTCCAGGGCAACCTCGACTCCGACCAGCCGATCAGTGCCGGCATCGCGGCCTATGATCCCCTCGTCGACCCGTCCATTGCCCCGCCGGTCAATGTCAGCATGGCCGAGTACGCCAACAATCCGGCCACCGGCATCAAGCCGGACTTCTCGATGACCGTACCGGTGTCCGACTCCAAGGGCGGTCAGCGTAACCTCGTCATAGACTTCCTGAAGTCGCCCAACCCCAACCAGTGGTACGCCGAAGTTCGCGCCGACCCGCCGACCGATGTCGACGTCGATCCCAGCCTGTCGCCGGGCCTGATCACCAGCGGCATGGTCGCCTTCAACCCCGACGGCAGCATGGACACCGCCAACACCACCCTCGGCGGTCTCAACGTGTCCGGCACCACGCCGAAGTCCGTGGCGATCACCCTGGGGGCCTCCAGCCCGACGCCGCCCGCCGCCGGATCGGGTGAAGGCGCCGTTCAGTGGGCCAACGCCCTGGGCGTCGAGGCCCAGTCGGTCGACCTGAACGTCAATCAGATCAGCCAGTTCTCGGCCGTGTCGAGCGTGACCTCCGTGGCCACCAACGGCACCGCCTTCGGCGGCATGTCGGGCCTGTCCATCGACAACAAGGGCTTTGTCACCGCCGTCTACGACAACGGCACCACCCGCAAGATCGCCCAGATCGCCGTGGCCACCTTCCCCAACGCCAACGGCCTGAAGTCGGTGAACGGCGATGCCTACCAGGTATCGATCGACAGCGGCGGTTTCACCTTGAAGACCGGTGGATCCGCCGGCGCCGGCAATATCTCGCCCTCGAGTCTGGAGGCGTCGACAGTCGATCTGTCGTCCGAATTCACCGGCTTGATCACCACCCAGCGGGCCTATTCCGCGTCCTCCAAAATCATCACCACGGCGGACCAGATGTTGCAGGAGCTTCTAAGTATTAAGCAGTGATAACGGAGCTTAATACTTAGCAACGTTTACATCCGGGCAAGGGATGTTAACGAATTGGGGAGGGAGCCAAAGTGATTAGCATTACCTTTACTATCCCGATTAAGCGGCTGTTATTGGGAGACGGTTATGTTTCCCGCCAACGATGATGGTGGGAAAGGCGTAAGGCAATGTTGCAGCTACAGCAACGGGTCAACAGCAGAGGGGAGAAGTACGTGATCGGTCCGACCGGCGCGCCCCTCACGCTGGCAGACCTGCCGCCTCCCGATACGCAGCGGTGGGTGATCAGACGCAAGGCCGAGGTGGTGGCCGCCGTTCGCGGCGGGCTCTTGACCCTCGACGAAGCGTGCGAACGATACAAACTGACCAACGAAGAGTTCCTGGCCTGGCAGCAGTCGATCGATCGCTATGGCATGCCCGGCCTAAGGACCACACGGATCCAGCAGTACCGCTGATCGGATAATCCTCCCCGGTCGGCATGAACGGCCGCGCTGTCTCCCCGGCGCGGCCGTTTTGCTGTCTACGGCCCAGCTGAGTCAGGCTTCGCGCACCTGGCGCCGCCACAGGGCGGCGTAGTCGCCGTCTTTGGCCAGCAGGGCGGCGTGCGCGCCGCGCTCGACGATCCGGCCGCTGCGCACCACCAGGATCTCATCCGCGTCCGACACCGTCGACAGCCGGTGCGCCACCACCAGGGTCGTCCGGCCTTGCCGCGCCCGTCGAAGGGTCGCCTGGATCGCGGCCTCGGTCTTGCCGTCCAGCGCGCTAGTGGCCTCGTCGAGGATCAGCACCCGTGGATCGGCCAACAGCGCTCGGGCGATCCCGACGCGCTGACGTTCGCCTCCCGACAGCTTCAGCCCCCGCTCGCCGACCCGCGTCTCCATGCCCTCGGGCAGGGCGCGGATGAAGGGGCCGAGTTCGGCGGATTCCGCCGCCGCCCAGATCTCCTCGTCCGACGCCTCGGGTTTGGCGAAGGCCAGGTTCATTTTCAGGCTGTCGTTGAACAGGGCCACTTCCTGCGGGACCAGGGCCACGGCGCGCCGCAGCGAGGCCTGGCGGACCTGCTTCAGATCGCAGCCGTCGATGGAGACCCGGCCGCTCTGCGGGTCCAGCAGGCGCAAGGCGAGGCGCACCGCGGTGGTTTTGCCGGCCCCGGACGGGCCGACCAGCGCCACGGTCTGGCCGGGCATGGCCCGGAAGCTGACGTCACGCAGTCCTTCGGTGCGGGCGGCATGGCGGTAGGTGACGTCCTCGAACACCAGTTCGCCCCCGCGGCCGTGCGGGGCGGGGGGCAGGTCCTGGGCGTCCGGCGCCTCGGCCACGTCGGGCTTTTCGCGCGACAGGGCGAGCATGGCCTCCATGTCGATGAACGACTGGCGGATCTCGCGATAGGCGAAGCCCAGCATGTTCAACGGCGTGTAGACCTGGATCATGATCAGGGTCGAGGTGGTGACGCCGCCGATCTTCATGTGACCGTGGGCGGCCTCGTAGAGGGCCAGCACCGCCATGACGCCGAGCCCCAGGCTCATGATCGCCGACTGGACGACGTTCAGCAGCACCAGCGAGATGTTGGATTTCACATAGGCGCGAGCGTAATCGCCGAGCGCCTGGTCATAACCATCGACGGTGCGGGCCTCGGCCCCGAAGCTCTTGACCGTCTCGTAGTTGAGCAGGGCGTCGACCGCGCGTCCTGCGGCCTCGGAGTCGGCGATGGTCAGCTCGCGCCGGTGCTGGATGCGCCAGTCCGACATGACGAAGGTGACCGCGCCGTAGACGATCACCGTGACCACCGCGGTGGCGCCGAACCGCCAGTCGTAGGTCCGGGCCAGGACGATCGCCGCCGCCACCAGCTGCAGCACCGTGGGTCCCAGGTTGAAGATCAGGATGCGCATCAGATAGTCGACCGCGCGGGCGCCCCGGTCGATGGTGCGAGCCAGCGATCCGGTCCGCTTGGTCTGGTGGAAATCCAGCGACAGCGACAGGGCGTGGGCGAAGGACTCCGAAGCCGCCCGCCGCACGGCCGCCTGGCCCACCGAGGTGAACAGCGCGTCGCGGGCCTGGGGCGCCGCCGCCGAAATGAACCTCAGGAACGCCCAGCCGATCGCCAAGCCCGCCGCGCCGATGCCCACCTGGGCCGCGATGCTCTTACCTTCGGACAGGGCGTTGACGGCGCGGCCCAGATAGACCGGCGCGATGACGCCGGTCAGGGCGCCGGCAATGGTCAGGACGAGGGCGGCGACCAGCCGGATCACCAGCCCCTTGGCCCGCGCGCGCAGCACCAGCCGGAACAGGTCGATCAGCGCCGGCCATACCTTCAGCACGGTGTCCTTGGGCGCGACCTCGCGATCCGCCGGCCGGATGTGGACAGGTCCTCTCACGGCGCCGCCTCCGTGGACTGGAAGACGAGGGTGGTCTGCACCCCGCCGCCCGGCGTCATCCAGTCGATCCGCCAGCGGGACTGGCCTGGCGTGGCGGCGAATGGCGGCTTGACGATCGCATGGCTGGGCGAGACGTCGAAAGCCGCTTCGGCCCGGCTTGAGCCCGAGACGGCTTCGATCATGTGCGGTCCCGGCCGGACCGACGACGACAGCGACACGGTGTAGACCCCGTGGTCGTCCGCCCGATCCTCGCCTGCGTCGGCCCCGTCGAGCCTTGTCCGCACCGTCGTGCGCGGCGTCGCCAACCCGGAGGCCACCACCGCCCCGCCGGAATCGAAGTCGACCGTCGCGATGTTCAGGGGCTGGGCGCCCCTCTCCAACGGGACGGCGCCGGCGCCCGGGCGGACCATCACCGCGGCGGGGGCTGGCCGGGGCAGGGCGGTGATGTAGCCGGGCGCGCGCAGCAGCCTGCCGCTGGCGTCCTCGGACAACGAGTACATCCTGGGCTGGCCGCCCGATGGGACTGTGAGCGTCCAGGCTCCATCATGCGCCGCAGTCACGCCGATGGCCGATCCGTCGGGGGAGGCGAGCCGGATCAGCGCGTCCGGTCGCGCGGCGCCGCTCAGCACCAGGTCGCCGCCGGGGCTGCGGGCGGCCGCGGTAGGCTCTGGGGGCGAAAGATAGTCGGACTGCGCCGGCAGGCTGGATGGCGGCGGAGACGCCGGCTTGGGCGCCGGACGCGAACAGGCGGCGGACAGCGCTACCGCCCCGGTCACCGTCACCGCCATGATGCCCTTCAACAGCGCCCGCATTCCCCATCCATCCGTTCGGGTCCTGATATATGAGCTTCGCAACCAAGCGATAGGGGCTCCAGTCATGAGCGGCGGCGGATCGGTGCTTGCATCAGTGGGGCTGTTCTGCGGCTCGTCGGACGGCGTCGACCCCGCTCGCGTCGCGGCCGCAGCCGCCCTGGGACGTGAAATCGCCTCCGAAGGCGTCCGGTTGGTCTATGGCGGGGGCTCGACCGGGCTGATGGGCGCCTGCGCCAAGGCGGTGATCGCGGCGGGCGGTGCGGTGCTGGGCGTGATCCCGGAATTCCTGTGCCTGCCCGAGGTCGCCTACAAGGCCGCGCAACTGGTCGTCGTCACCTCCATGCATGAGCGCAAGGCCACAATGTTCAGGGAGGCGGACGGTTTCGTCGTGCTTCCCGGCGGGATCGGCACCCTGGAGGAAGTCATCGAGCTGTTGTCCTGGGCGCGGCTCGATCTGCACGCCAAGCCGGTCGTGTTCCTCAACGCCGGGGGATTCTGGGATCCTCTGTTCGCCCTGATCGGGCACACCGTGCGCGAGGGGTTCACGCCGGGCGAATTTGAACGGACCTACCGCGCGGTCGACGAGGTTGGCGAGGTGCTCCCCGCCCTGAGGGACATGGCGGCCCTGGCGGTCGATCGCCCGGCCATGCCCCTGATCCTGACCTGATCGCGGACCCGTTCACACGACTCTATTTGCGGCTTACACCGGGTGCATGGCCAAGCCGCCGCAACCCCGCAGCGCCCCCGGCGCGAGCATCCCGATCATCGGCCCGTTCATCAGCCGGCCGCGGCTGGCGAGCGCGGTCATCTTCGGGATCGTGGTGGGTCTGGCCCTGGCCTTCATCCCCAACCATCTGCGTCCGAGCACTCGGATCGTCTTCAGCTGGGACGCCGTGCTGGCCTGGTTCATCGTCGCCACACTGGTCCTCATGTGCGAGTGCGACGAGTCCAAGATCCGGGCGCGGGCGGCCAGTCAGGACGAGGGCCAGCACTTCATCCTCGGCCTGGCCATCGTCGCGGCCATGGCGAGCGTCGTGGCCATCGGCGTCGAACTTTCGCTGGCGAAGGCGGACCACGGGCTGGTCAAGACCTTGCGGGTCGCGCTCGCCTTCCTGACCGTGGCGGGCTCATGGCTGTTCGTGCAGATCGTTTTCGCCCTGCACTACGCCCACGAGTTTTACGGGGAGCAGGCCGAGGGGAAACCCGGCAAGCATCGCGGGGGTCTGGCCTTTCCCGACGACGAGACGCCCGACTACTGGGACTTCCTGCACTTCGCGGCGATCATCGGGGTCGCGGCCCAGACGGCGGACGTGGCGTTCACCTCCAAGACCATGCGGCGCACGGGCACGGTCCACGGCATGGTGGCCTTCGTGTTCAACACGGTGGTCCTGGCCCTGACCATCAACCTGCTGGCCGGCCTGTTCTGAACCGGACTACTCGCTGATGTGGTCCCGATAGCCGTTGACGATCGGGTATCGCCGATCGCGGCCGAAGGCGCGGGCGCCCAGCTTGACCCCCGGCGGGGCCTGGCGGCGCTTGTATTCCGAGCCGTAGAGCAGCCGCTGCACCCGCTCGACGACCTGCGGATCGAAACCGCGGGCGACGATCTCGTCCAGCGTGGCCTCTTCCTCCACCAGCCCATGCAGGATGCCGTCGAGCACGTCATAGGGCGGCAGCGAGTCCTGGTCGGTCTGGTCGGGGCGGAGCTCGGCGCTGGGGGGCTTGGTGATGATCCGTTGGGGGATCACCTGACGCGGCCCGCCATAGGGCGAATTGGCGTTGCGCCACTCGGACACCGCATAGACATCGGTCTTGTAGAGATCCTTCAGGACGTTGTAGCCGCCGCACATGTCGCCATAGAGCGTGGCGTAGCCCACCGCCATCTCCGACTTGTTGCCGGTGGTCAGCACCATGTCGCCGAACTTGTTGGACAGCGCCATCAGGGTCACGCCCCGGGCCCGCGACTGGACGTTCTCCTCGGTCACGTCCTGAGCCCGGCCGGTGAAGGGTCCGGCCAGCATCTCGCCGAACGCCTTGACCGCCGGTTCGATGCCGATGGTCTGGTAGGAGACGCCCAGGGCCTTGGCGCAGGCCTCGGCGTCTTCCAGGCTGTCGGCGCTGGTGTAGCGCGAGGGCAGCATCACGCATCGCACCCGCCCGGCCCCCAGGGCGTCGGCGGCCACCGCCGCGGTGAGCGCAGAGTCGATCCCGCCGGACAGGCCGAGCACCACGCCGGGGAAACCGGACTTGTCGACATAGTCCCTGAGGCCCACCACCATGGCCCGGTAGAGCTCCTCGGGCCCGGTGGGCCAGGAGGTCATGGGCGCGTTCACGCAACGCCACCCGCCATTGCCCCGCTCCCAGGTCGACAGGGCGCAGACCTCTTCGAACATGGGCAGGCGCATGCAGACCTCGCCGTCCGCCTGCACGGCGAAGGAGCCACCGTCGAACACCAGCTCGTCCTGACCGCCGACCTGGTTGAGATAGATCAGCGGCAGGCCCGTCTCGGCCACACGCTGGCGCACGATCTTCATCCGCTCGTCGTCGGCGGTACGGCGGTAGGGCGAGCCATTGGGCACGATCAGGATCTCGGCCCCCTGGGCCTTCAGCGAGGCGCAGGGAATCGGTCCCCAGATGTCCTCGCAGACCGGCACGCCCAGCTTGATCCCGAGGAAGTCGAAGGTCTTGGGCGCCGGACCCGGCTCGAACACCCGCTTCTCGTCGAACACCCCATAGTTGGGCAGGTCGACCTTGAAGGTGACATCCATGATCTTGCCGTCGGCGATCAGGGCGAAGGCGTTGAAGGGGCGGGGGCCGTCTCCGGGCCAGAGCAGGGTGACGAGGGCCGGGCACATGCCGGCGGTCTCCCGCGCCAGCCACTCCAGTGCGCGATGGCAGTCGCGCACGGCCGCGGGTTTCAGCGCCAGGTCTTCCGGCGGATAGCCGATCAGGAACAGCTCGGAGAAGACGGCGAGGTCGGCGCCCTTCGCGGCGGCCTCGGCGATCAGGTCGCGGGCGCGCGCGGCGTTGCGGTCGATGGCCCCCAGGATCGGATTGGCCTGGATGGCGGCGATGATCAGCCGGTCGGTCATGGCGCGGTTCTAGCGAGCCACCCGCCAGAGCGCCACGGCTCAGCACACCGCAAGTTCAGCAAATCGCCATGACGCCTCGGCCTTGCGGCAGAGGTCAGTCGTCGCGATGCACCCGCTCCCGCCGCTCGTGACGTTCCTGAGCCTCGAGACTGAGCGTCGCGATCGGACGGGCCTCGAGCCGGGCCAGACCGATCGGCTCGCCGGTTTCCTCGCAGTAGCCGTAG
>FTIV01001122.1_pt3 | contig 16481 bp, 19 predicted proteins | sample 1658621 | NCBI WGS metagenome assembly FTIV01 (sample SAMEA3914841, study PRJEB12502) | metagenome | biome: forest; material: soil | place: Canada | collected 2011-07-05 | depth 0.3 m | reverse complement strand
CCTGCCGCCGGACGAGGCCCGCACGCCGTTCGTCGCCTTCATGGAAGGGCTGCGCCTGGATGGGCCCGATCTGACCCGTGAGCGCGACACCGGTCGAGACGTCGACCTTTGATCGGCTGGCTGCTGGACACCAATGTCGTGGCGGCCCTGATCAACCCTCAAGGCGCGCCGAGCGTGAAAGCCTGGGCCGCCGCCCAGAACGAGGCCGACCTCTACCTCAGCGTTCTCACCCTCGCGGAATACGACAAGGGCATTCACAACCTCGCCGAGGACCACGCAGACCGTCCCCGGTTCATGGCCGCGCGGGACGCCCTGGAAGCGCGCTTCTCAGGCCGGGTGCTGTCCATCTCTGACCGGGTGGTCAGGCGCTGGGGCGAGATCAGCGGTAAGGCCCGGCGCCTGACCACCCGGTCAGAGATGGACAGCACCCGGCCTGAGAAGCGCGCTTCCAGGGCGTCCCGCGCGGCCATGAACCGGGGACGGTCTGCGTGGTCCTCGGCGAGGTTGTGAATGCCCTTGTCGTATTCCGCGAGGGTGAGAACGCTGAGGTAGAGGTCGGCCTCGTTCTGGGCGGCGGCCCTGATCAACCCTCAAGGCGCGCCGAGCGTGAAAGCCTGGGCCGCCGCCCAGAACGAGGCCGACCTCTACCTCAGCGTTCTCACCCTCGCGGAATACGACAAGGGCATTCACAACCTCGCCGAGGACCACGCAGACCGTCCCCGGTTCATGGCCGCGCGGGACGCCCTGGAAGCGCGCTTCTCAGGCCGGGTGCTGTCCATCTCTGACCGGGTGGTCAGGCGCTGGGGCGAGATCAGCGGTAAGGCCCGGCGCCGGACCGGCCACCCGCCCCCCGTTGTCGACACATTGCTCGCCGCCACCGCGTTGGAGCACGACCTTTTCCTGGCGACGCGAAATGTCCGCGATGTACGGGAGAGCGGCGCGGCAGTGTTCGATCCCTGGCGGGACGATCCGGCGGACTTTCCCCTGGCGCGTTGATCGCTGCTCTCCGTCCTCGCCCCAACGGGAGAGGACGTGAGGCTGGCGGCAAGCTTGACAACATCCGACCTGCGTCGTCTCTCGACGGCCAGGGGATGGGGGCTCGCACGACAATGAACAAGCGTTTCAACGACCGAAGCGCGCTGACCTCGGCGCGCTTGCTGAGCGCCGCCATTGTCGCCGGCGCCCTCGCCTCGTCGGGCGCAGCCTGGGCCCAGGGCAGCGTCAACCGCCCCCTGGCGCCCGCCTCGGGCCTGCGACCGGCAAGGGGCGACGTCGTCTCGTCGCGGATCGCGCGGATCACCACGCCGGACGGCAAGTGCGGGGTGGACGCCCCCGTAAGCTGGTATCTGGCTACCCAGCCCAACTCCTTGCACTTCAGTCCGCCGCTGCCGGCCGGGGCCCCGACGAACGCCAATGCGAGCCTGATCATCCAGTCGCAGCCCGCCGCCAATTTCGACAGCGCGGTGCAGAGCGACAAGCAGAAGGGCCAGGCCCCCGCTCTCGGCGGGTTCACCGTGATCACAGCCACCGCGGACCGTTTCATCGCCAAGGCGGGCCCGAACGTCGGCGGATTCGTGTTCTTCTACGCCGAAGCGCGGAGCGCCACGGTGCTGTGCCACGCCTGGTGGAACTTCAGTCCCGAAGCGCAGCCCGCGACGTTCAAGCCGGATCAGGTCGGGGTCCTGAAATCGATCACGCCGGCGCCCTGACGGCGGGGGCGCCGGCCGGGGTTCAGGCCAGCTCGAGTCGCGCCAGGGCGGCGGGGCAGATGAAGCGGCCGGCGAGGCCGCCGTCGCGCTGCATCACCTGGATTTCCGAGTCGACGCCGCCTTCGGCGAGGGTCTCGCCCAGCTTGCGCGCCGACCAGACCGCCTGGGCGCTGGTCTCGAACACCAGGGGATCCGAGTCGCCGTTGAGCAGCGCCCAACCCTCGTTCACCGGCCTTACCGTGATCATCCGGGGCATGGAATGCGTCCTCCGAGCCTGGCCGACGCATGGCAGATTCGGGTGACAATTTGACGTCGCGAGAGGGTTATCGTCGGCTTTGAAGCGTCGCCGGATCGAGCCGGCCCGGGACCTGCAGTAGACTTGCCGCATGATCCGACGCCCCAATCGATACTCCCCACAGATCGCAGACATGGTCTGCCGTTACGTACGCGACGGCCGCAGCCTGATCAGCCTCTACCGCCAACCCGGCATGCCGGCCCAGTCCACCTTGTCGCGCTGGATGGCGCGCTACCCGGAGTTCCGCCGCCGGTACGAGACGGCCTGCGCTGAACGGGCTGCGGCCGCCGAACGGCGCGGCGTGCGCGACGCGGGGGCCGGCGGACGGCCCACCATCTACACCGTCGAGCTCGGCGACCGTATCTGCGAGCTGATCGCCCTCGGCGCGGCGGTGCGCGACCTGGACGACCGAGCGGACATTCCCCCGCGAGCGACCATCTTCCGCTGGCTGCAGAAGCATCCGGACTTCCGCGAGACCTATGCGGCGGCGTGCGAACAGAGGGCCGACGGCCTGGCGGACGAGGCGCTGTGGATCGCCGACGAGGCCCTTGGCTCGGGCTGGGCCGAGGACCGCAACGGCGAGGGCATGGTTGCGCCGCGCGACACGCTGTCATGGGCCAAGCTCAGGATCGACGCCATCAAGTGGCGGGTGTCCCAGCTGGCCCCCAAGAAGTACGGCTTCAGGCCGCAGGACGCCGGCGCCGAGGCCCGGATGACCCACGAGGACTGGCTGGATCAGCTGGCCTAGGCGGACTTGAGGCCACGGCCAAAAATCACTACAGTAGTGAGAATGTCCGACACCGACCTGACCGTCACCGCCGCCGAGGCGAACCGCTCGTTCTCCAAGCTCCTGCGCGCGGCGAAGGAGGGCAAGCGTGTGACCATCACCTCGCACGGCGAACCGGTGGCCGAGCTGGGGCCGATAGGGGCCGCGGCTCGGCACGCCGCCGAGCGGGAGCGACGGAAACAGGCCCAGGAGGCGCTGATGGCCCACCTGGAGGCGCAAACACCCGTCGTGGTCGGCCCCTGGACGCGGGACGAACTCTACGAGCGCGATTGAGCGTCCTCCAGTGAGGCTGGCGCTCGACACCAATGTCATGGCCTACGCGGAGGGCTTGACCTTCGCGGACAGTGACAAGGCGAAACATCGCATCGCCCTGTCGCTGGTTGGCGCCATGGCCGGCCACGAAATGGTCCTGGCGATACAGGCCCTGTGTGAACTTCACCGGGTGCTGGTGCGCAAAGGCCGCCGATCACCGATCGAGAGTTCGAGAGCTGTTCGGGCGTGGACCAGACGGGTAGAGTTGGTCGGTGCCGGCGAGGCGGTGTTCGAAGCCGGCCTCGACCTCGCCGCACGGCATGGCCTGCAGATCTTCGACGCCCTGATCATGGCCGCCGCCGCCGAGGCGCGGTGCGATCTGCTGCTCACCGAGGATCTACAGGACGGCTTCGCCTGGCGCGGCGTGGTGGCGACCAATCCCTTCGGTCCGACGCCGGACGACCGTATCGCGAGGATGCTGGCCGCCGGGTGACGCTATACGATCGGTGGACGGCGCGGCGCGGCGCGGAACGCCGCCATGATCGCCTCGTGCCGCCTCTCGACCTGGCCCATCATCTCCGGGTGGGTGATCACCCAGAACCGGCCGGCGAGGGCCGCTTCGAAGGCCTGGTCGGCGATCCATTCCGGCGTCGCCCAGGCGTCATCGGTGATGTCGCCGCGGAAGGCGAGTTCGTGGATATCGGGCGCGGGGTTGGACCGGTCGATCTCGCCATATTCCGGCGCGCGGTTGCGGGCGCTGGAGCCGATGTTGGTGCGCACGGGGCCGGGACAGACAGCGGAGACGCCCACCTTGCCGCCCTCGGCCTGGAGCTCCATGGCCAGCACCTCGCTGAAGCCGGTGACGGCGTATTTCGAGGCGGCGTAGGCGGCCTGGGACGGCGTGGCGCAAAGGCCCGAGAGAGAGGCGGTGTTGATGATGTGGCCGCCGTCCGGGTTGGCCTTGAGGATGGGCAGGAAGCTGCGCACGCCGTTGACCACGCCGAACAGGTTGACGTCGAACAGCCAGCGCCAGTCCTGGTCGGTCAGCCGGTCGTGGCCGGCCATGCGCGAGACCCCGGCGTTGTTGCAGAGCAGATGGGCGGTCCCGAAGCGGTCGACCGTCGCCTTGGCCAGGGCGTCGACGCTGGCCGGATCGCGCACGTCGACGCGCGCGCCGAAGGCGTTGAGCTCGGCCGCCGCCTGCTCAAGGGGCCCCTCCTCGTAGTCGGCGATCACCACCTGCATGCCCTCGGCCGTGAACCGCCGGGCCATGGCCAAACCGATGCCGGAGGCCCCGCCGGTGACGACGGCCACCTTTCCACGAACGTCGGTCAGCGGCATGAGCGGTCCTCTATGGATGCAAGGGCGGCGGGCGACGCCGTGCGTCACACGACCATTTCAGGGGTTGGACGGTTCGCTCAATCCATAGCGTTCCATGGGCGTGCGGAACATGGGGCGCTTTCCCTGCCTGAAGACGAGGTACGGCTCGACCATCGTGCAGGCATAGGGTCGCGACGGCAGATTGTCCGCATCGAATGTCGCGATCGGCCAACGCCCCGTGCAATCGGCCGACCGACAGAAGCAGATGAAGGCCGAGTAGTCGTCGGGGTCGTCGTTCGCCTCGCGTCTCACCAGGATCACGCCTTGCGGTTCGGCCTTGGCGGTTCGGATCGACGCGAACGGGGACCGGCCGTCGCGCAACAGGAAAGCCACGAGCTGTCGCGCGTCGTCGCGTTGGTCGGTGACGGGGTCCTCGAAGTGCAGGTTGGCGAGGGTGGCGGCGTCGCCGGTCCTGAGGGCGCGAAGGAACCGCGCGGCCAGGGCCTGGACCGCCGGCCGGTGGGGCCAGTCGGCGGGCGCCGGGACGAGATCCCCGTAGTCGTCGCCGGCGGCCGCGCCCATCCGGCGCTCGGGCGGCGACGCGGCGCCCCAACTGATGTGAGTCACCCACAGGTACGCGCCGTTCCGGTAGTGGCAGTAGCCGACGATCATGGCGACTTCGCCGGGCGCGCTCGAACGGTCGAGCGCGCGGCGAGCCAGGTCGCAGTCCTGGACCCGGCCAGTTATGGTGGCGACACGGTATCCGGGCAGGAGATGTCCAAGCCGAACAGGGTTGTCCAGTCCGAGGGCGGCGCCGCTGGACGACGGGTCGCTGACGTCCGGGATGCGCTGATAGACGCCATTCACGTCGTCGTAGAGCTGCAAGCCCTTCACCACGCCGGAAATGGTGACGCATCGCCCCCGATAGGCCTTCTGGTCGCCCGCAACCCGCCGAACGGTCGCCGCCTCGGCCGACGCCGCCGTGCAGGCTGGCAAGTGGGTCGCGGCCGCCCGACTGGGGGCCGGCGAGCCCGCCAGGAGCGCACAGATCACGAGCGGAAGCAGGCCCCCGAGCTTCATGGTTGAAGAATAGCGGAAGGCGCGCCTGATTGGCTACGCCCCGTCCCGACCTTGTTCTAGACCGGCGCCTTGGTGCGGCCGGAGAGGTAGAGGCCAAGCATGATGGCGGCGAAGGGGATCAAGGACAGGGCGTCGGACCACGGGCCGTTGAAGAACGGGTTGGAGGCGGTCATCAGGTCGTTCACCTGCTGGTCGAAACGGACCAGGGCGCCGGACATGAAGGCGATGCCGATGCCGGCGATGGCGCCGCCGGCGATGTAGCCACTGGCCATCAGCACCCCCGGGCTCTTGTCGGACTCGGAGGTCATCTGCTCGCGGGTCAGGTTCAGGTGGCCAATGCGGCGGCGCAAGCGGCGGTCGGCCAGCCAGCGGACCGCGCCGCCGAAGAAGATCGGCAGGGATGACGAGATCGGCAGATAGACGCCCACGGCGAAGGGCAGGGCCGGGATGCCGCACATCTCGAGCACCAGGGCGATCATCGCCCCCAGGATGACCAGGGTCCAGGGCAACTGCTGACTGAGGATGCCCTTGATGATGTAGCTCATCAGGGTGGCCTTGGGGGCGCTGAACTTCTGCACCCGCGTGCCGTCGGGCCGGACCAGGTGGGTCCCGTTGATGCCCGGGTCGACCAGATAGACCGGAGCGCCCGAGGCGTTGACGAGGTAGCGTCCGTGCGGGCCGCCGACGTCGTCGGTCTTCTGCCAGACGCCATAGGTCGCAGGGTCCTGGACCGCCTGGGGCCCGCGCAGGGGTTCGCGCTTCAGGGCCGGCAGCCGGGCCAGGGGAACGGTCCAGGCCCCGCCGATTGAGCCGGCGCCGGGATTGGCCGCGGGGCCGGGCTGGGCCACGGCGGTCACTGGTACATAGACCGTGGCGGTGTCGTTCAACTGCAGCAGGATGGGGCCCAGCAGCAGGGCCGAGGCCGCCGCCCCGCACAGGATGGCGATCTGCTGCGAGCGGGGGGTCGAGCCCAGGAGGAAGCCGGTCTTCAGGTCCTGGGATGTGGTGCCGCCGTTGGAGGCGGCGATGCAGACGATGCCGCCCACCGACAGGGCGGTGACGTAGTAGCTGGGGGCCGTCCACCCCATCACCAGGAAGATCAGGCAGGTGAGCAGCAGGGTGGCCACCGTCATCCCAGAGATGGGGTTGGAGGTGGAGCCGATCTCGCCGGTGAGGCGCGAGGAGACGGTGACGAACAGGAAGCCGAACATCACGATCAGCATCGCGCCCAGGAAGTTCATGTGCAGGGTGCGCGCCGCCATGATGGCGACCAGGAGCACGATCACCCCGCCGACCACGAAGCTGGTCGGCAGGTCACGGTCGGTGCGTGGCCGAACGCCCGGCTCGCCGCCATTGGGGCCCTTGGCCGCCGCCCGCGCCGCGCGCAGGTCGGACAGGCCGCCGCTCAGCCCGCGCCAGATCATCGGCAGGGACTGCACGAGGCTGATCAGCCCGCCGGTCGCCACCGCGCCGGCCCCGATATAGAGCACGTAGGCGCCGCGGATGTCGTCGGGGGACATCTGGGCGATGGGCACGGTCCCGGGCGACAGGACCAGGCCGCCCGCCGAGCCGAAGAACTTGATGGCCGGGATCAGCACCAGATAGGCCAGCACCCCGCCGGCGGCCATGGTCGAGGCGATCTTCGGCCCGATGATGTAGCCCACGCCCAGGAGCTCGGGGGAGATCTCGGACGACACCGAGCCGGCCGCCAGGGGCGCGCCGAACACCTTTTGCGGGGTGTCCTTCCACAGGCGGAAGGCGTCCATGGCCAGCTTGTAGGCGACCCCGACGCCGAACCCGAGGAAGATGGTGCGCGCGCCGGACGCCGCCGCCTGGCGGTCTTCCCCGGAGTCGCCGTCGGCCAGGCCCATGGCCCGCTCCTCGGCGGTCGCCCCTGCCTTCAGCACCTCGGCGCAGGCGGTGCCCTCGGGGTACTTCAGCACCCCGTGCTGCTGCACGATCAGGGCGCGGCGCAGGGGGATCATCATCAGGATGCCGAGCAGGCCGCCCAGCACCGCCACGAGGATGACCCGCGTCACCTCAAGGTCGAAGCCGAGGATCATGATCGCCGGCATGGTGACCCCGATGCCGAAGGCGATGGATTCCCCCGCTGACCCGGCGGTCTGCACGATGTTGTTCTCCAGCACCGTGGCCCCGCCCAGGCCGAACTTCTTCAGGATGCGGAACAGGGTGAGTGAGATCACCGCCACCGGGATCGAGGCGCTGACGGTGAGGCCCACCTTGAGCACCAGGTAGAGGGACGAGGCCCCGAACACGACGCCGAGCAAGACGCCGACGATCAGCGGCAAAGGGGTCAGTTCACGGAGGTGGGCCGAGGCCGGGATCAGCGGGCGATGGGTCTTGAGAACAGGCGCCGTGTCGTCCGCGATCGTCAAAGCCTTGTCCCCCCGGGGCTGAACGCCGGGAAGGTGCTTGGGTTTCGCGGCCCGCACAATAGCTGGTCAAATATGTTCGCCGGGTTCGGACGAAACGCCGCCTCGACAGGCGGCGCCCGGCGTCCCATGTGATGCGGATGAGCGTCGCCTTCACCCGGGAAGAAGACAGCGAGTCGGCGGCGGCCGACCTGCCCGATCGCCCGATCTCGCCGCATCCCAACCTGGTGACCCCGGAGGGACTGGCTCTGATCGAGGCCGCGCTGGCCGAGGCGCGCGCCGCCTACAGCGCGGCCCAGACCGGCGGCGACGTGAAGAGCGACCGCACCGCCATGGCGCGAGCGACCCGCGACCTGCGCTACTGGTCGGCGCGGCGGGCCACCGCCCAGCTGGTCGAGCCGCCGGCGCGGCCGGAGCATGTCGCCTTCGGCGTCACAGTCACGCTGGAGCGCGAGGACGGGCGGGCCCAGAGCTTCCGCATCGTGGGCGAGGACGAGGCGGACCCGGCCAAGGGCAGCGTCTCGTACATCTCGCCCCTCGCCGCGGCGCTGATGGGCCGCGAGATCGGCGACGTGGCGACGGTCGCGGGGCGCGAAGTCGAGGTGACGGGACTGGCCTAGCGGGGCGTCGGGACAGCGGGCATTGTCGGGCCCCAGAACAACAAGGCCGCCGGACGGACCATGCCCATCGCCAAGCTGAACGGGATCGAGGTTTTCTACGAGATCAGGGGATCGGGGCCGCGGCTGCTCTACATCTCCGGCACGGGAGGCGATCTGCGGCTGCGGCCCACCGTGTTCGAAGGGCCCCTGGCCGAACGGTTCGAGGTCCTGGCCTTCGACCAGCGCGGGCTCGGCCGCTCGGGCAAGCCCGACATCCCCTATTCCATGGCCGGCTATGGCGACGATGCGGCGGCGCTGATGGAGGCGGTGGGCTGGGACGACGCCGCGGTGATCGGCATATCGTTCGGCGGCATGGTCGCCCAGGAGCTGGTGCTGCGCCATCCGGCGCGTGTCAGGCGGCTGGTCCTGGCCTGCACCGCGCCTGGCGGCGGCGGCGGATCGTCCTTTGCGTTCCACGAGATCGCCCACCTGACCGGCGAGGCGCGGGCGCGGCACCTGATCCCGATCACCGACACCCGCCACGACGACGCCTGGGCGCGGGCCAACCGGGACGAGATGCAGCAGATGCTGCTGCTCGGCGGTATGGACCCCTTCGCCGACGAGCCGGGACACGCCATCGGCGCGCACCGGCAGCTGGAGGCCCGCGCCAAACACGACACCTGGGACCGGCTGGGGCAGATCGCCTGTCCCGTGCTGATCGCGGCGGGCGCCTATGACGGCATCGCGCCGCCGGAGGCGCAGCGGAACATGGCCGGGCGGATCCCTGGGGCGGCGCTGAGGTTCTTCCAGGGCGGCCACATGTTCACGATGCAGGACCCCGAGGCCCTGCCGGCGATCATGGACTTCCTGGAGGGGTAGAGCCCCTCACCCTCCCAACCCTGCGGGTTGGGCCCCTCCCTCTCCCCGCCTTGCGGGGCGAGGGGTATAGAGCGCGCGATGAGGAGGACGGGGCCGTGAGCGACGTCGTAGATGCTGACATCGAGGGCGTATGGGCGCAGATCGACTATCTGGAGCCGTCGTCGCGGATCAATCGGCGGTTCTGGTCCAAGGGGGTGGAGTTCAACACCGGCGCCTATGCGTCGCACCGGGTAAAGGTGCGCGACGCCCGACATGCGCTCGAACCGCTGTCGCTGGACGTCAACGGTTTCCGGCTGATTGGGCACGAAAGCGCGGTGGGCGATTTCCACGACAAGGCCCAGGTCGAGGCGCTTTACGCCGCCGAGATGATCGAGGCGATGCGCACATTGCCGGAACTCGCGGGCGCCGACGTGATCCTGCCGATGAGCGCCACCCTGCGCTCGGCGGCGGCGCGGGCGGGCGACCAGATCCAGCCGCCGGCGACCGACGCGCATGTGGACTTCGCCACCGCCAGCGCCGAGCGCTTCGCCCGCGGCATGTACCAGCGCGCCCGACCCGACGGACCTGGATATTCGCGGTTCGCCATCCACGGCCAGTGGCGCGCCTTCAGCCCGCCGCCGCAGGACTGGCCCCTGGCCCTGTGCGACGCGCGCATCGTGGGGGCGGACGAAGGGGTTCCCAACGTGCTGGTGATCGTCGACGCCCTGCCGGAGGGCGACGGACTCTATGCCGAGATCCCCGGCGAGGCCGATCTGCCGGCCGCCTGGGTGTTCGCGCGCAATCCCGCCCACCGCTGGTGGTTCTTTCCGGACCTGACCCGCGACGAGCTGATCGTGTTCAAGTTCTACGACTCGGACCATTCGCGGCCCTGGCGCACCCCGCACACCTCGTTCCACGACCGCTCACGGCCCGAGGCTCGCAACCGCGAGAGCATCGAATTCCGGACGGTTGCGTATTGGCAATGACCTGTTGCTTCTGCGTCCGTCTCCGGCTCTTGCCGCCTCCCTTGCCTGTGCGGCGCCGGTCCTCCCGGACCAGGGGTTATCAGGGGTTGATTGACCCACTGAGGTGATTGCTCCTTATCGTTCACCGTGAACGCCTCGCGGCGGCCGATCGCGCCGATGGGAATCCGCGCTCACAGGGACGGGGGCCCCTCTTGACCGCGCTGACCGTCTGCGTACCCGCCTACGATGTCGGAAGCGTCGTGGACGAGACCCTGGCCTCGTTACAAGCGCAGAGCTTCACCGACTTCCGCGTGGAGATCGCCGTCGAGCCGCCGGGAACCGACACGCTCGCCGCCGTGGCCCCCTTCCTGTCCGACCCCCGCATCGAGCTGCACGTCAACGCGCGGAGGCTGGGATGGGCCGGCAATGTGCGCGCGCAGCTGCAGCGGGTGGACACGCCCTATTTCGTGATCCTGCCCCACGACGACTGGCTGGATCCCGAGTATCTCCGCCTCTTGATGTCGACCATTGAGGCCCGTCCATCCGCGTCGGTGGCTTATGGCGACATGATCGTCTTCGGCGCCGCTCCGCCGTTTAGAAAGTTGCTCGACCTGCCCGATGGATCGGTGCGCCAGCAATTGATGGCCTTCTTCCTGGGCGGCGCCGAAGCGGTCCCGTGGCGTGGCGTAACCCGGTCGTCGAGGATCGCCAGCACGGGCGGCTTCCCCGTGGACGACCACCAAGGCTTCGCCGTCGAGTGCGAGTGGGCGCTGTCGCTGCTGCTGCAAGGTCCCGCGGTCCACGTTCCACAGGCCATCTACCACAAGCGGATCCATGCGCCGGACGTCGTCTCGGCGTCGCGCGCGCGTCGCCGCGATGTGGACGCCGCCGGGCTCGTCGCCGGATACGAGGCGCATCGCAGCCGCATGCTGGCGCTGCTGGCGGGCGGGGCGGAGAACGACCCGTTGCTGGTCTTGGCGGCCGAGGCGGCGATGTCCCGGCGATTTATCAAGTCCCTGGGCCAGCCGTTCACGCCGGCGGCGTTACAGCGGGCGCAGGACGCCTTGTCGACGCTGGCGGGCTCGCGGACCAACGAGGCCGCAGCGATCCGATCGGTGATCCAACTGGCCATGGCCCATCACTTCCGACTGTCCAAAGACCGCTCGTCGGCCGAGGCGCTGACGACGGAGGCGGTGCGTTCGAACCCAATCAACGTCGAAGCCCTGATCTATCTGGCCAGGCTGCGCCTGAAACAGGATCGGAGCGACGAGGCCCTGGCCCTGGCGCGCGAGGCTGGCCGGCTCGAGCCGCAGTTCTCCGGACTTCAGAGCTTGACGGCGGCCGCTGAACGCACGGCGGCCGACGCACTGAAGTGTCCCGCCCTGTGAGCATCGCCGTCATCGGAGCGGGCATGCAGGGCTGTTGCGTTGCTCTGGAACTGGCGGCGCGCGGTCGGTCCGTCGACCTGTTCGACCGCGCCGCTACGCCCATGACGGCCTCCGGACGGGTGAACGAAGGCAAACTGCACCTGGGCTATGTCTACGCCAATGACGCCAACCTCGGCACCGCGCGAGTCATGGCCCGCGGCGCGTTCCAATTCGGCGGCTTCCTGCGTCGCCATCTCGGTGCAGCCTTTCCCCAGAGCTTGGCGTCGAAACCGTTCGTCTACGGGGTGCTCGGCGACAGCCAGTTGGAGCCCGCACGGATCGCCGCATACCTGGCCCGCGTCGACGAGGTGGTCGCGGAAGAACGCCGCCGCGCCGACGGCGACTATCTGGGCCTGCGCAGCCTGCCCAGAAGCCGACCCGCGCCAACCGACCGGGACTTCGATCCCACATGGGTCAAGGCGGCCTTCGAGACGCCCGAGGTGTCGGTCGACACCCGACGCCTGGCGGATGCGATCGCCGAGCGGGTCCGCGCCGATCCGCGGATCCTGTTCCATCCCGCGGCGGACGTGACGCGGGTGAGCCGCACCGCCGCAGGCCGCTTCGATCTCGAGCAACGCGACGGCCAGGTCCATCGCGGATCGCGCGAAGTCGTGAACGCCAGCTGGGCGTCCAGGCTGGCCATTGACGCGACCGTCGGCCTGACCCCGCCACGACCCTGGTCGCATCGATTCAAGCTGGGTTTCATCATCCGGGACTGCGGGCCCGAGCTCGACCTGGCGTCGGCGACCTTCGTGCAGGGTCCGTTCGGCGACGTGGTCAACTTCGGCGACGGCAGCCTCTATCTGTCCTGGTACCCGGCGTGCCGGTTGGCCTTTTCAGACGCGCTGGAACCGCCACGGTCCCCCGAAGGGTATACGCCCGCGGCGGCGGAACTGGCAGGGAGACGATCGCTGGAGGCGCTCGGCCGGCTGATGCCGAAGCTCGCCAGGCTCGACCTGCCCCCAGCCCGCCTGCAGCCGGCGGGAGGCTGGATTTTCGCCTGGGGCGACACCGACATCGACGATCGCGGCAGCCAACTGCATCGGCGCGACAACGTCGGCGTCCATTCCGTGCAGGGCTACCATTCGATCAACACGGGCAAGTACACCCTGGCGCCGCTGCTGGCCCTGGAAGTGTGCCAGCGGATCTGCGGACGGGCACCGGCGGGCGCGTCCTGATCATGCCCCGATGGCGTCGCGCTTGCGACGGCCTAGGGGCTGTGGACACTTAGCGAAGCCACAGGACGATGGCGGCGAGGGATCAGGAAGACAATGCAGCAGATCGAGGGGCGAGTCGCCTTCATTACCGGAGGCGCATCGGGCATCGGCCTCGGCATGGCCAAGGCCTTCACCAAGGCGGGCATGAAGGCGGTGATCGCCGACCTGCGCCAGGACCATCTGGACCAGGCCCGGACCTGGTTCGACGAGACCGGCGGGAACGCTCAGGTTCATTTCATCAGGCTCGACGTCACCGACCGCGACGCCTATGCGGCGGCGGCCGACGAGGCCGAAGCGGTGTTCGGCAAGGTTCACGTGCTGTGCAACAACGCCGGGATCGGGATCTCCGCGTCGGTCTCCGACGCCAGCTACAAGGATTGGGACTGGGGCGTCGAGGTCAACCTGACCGGGGTGTTCAATGGCGTGCACGTCATGCTGCCGCGCATCCGGGCCCACGGCGAGGGCGGCCACATCGTCAACACCGCCTCGATGGGAGGCATCCTGCAGTACAGCCGCTCGGGGGTCTATGTGACCACCAAGTTCGCGGTGGTCGGGCTGTCCGAGGCCCTGCGGTTCGAACTCGAGGGCGAGCCGATCGGCGTCTCGGCCTTCTGTCCCGGCGGGGTGCGCACCAATATCCGCGACTGGGAAAAGACCCGGCCCGAACGCTACACCGACCCCAAGGCCGATGCCGGCGCGCCGGGCGGCCCGCCGCCGGCCTGGCGGATGGACGAGGAGGTGATGAAGACCCTGGGCGAGATGAGCTGGGAGCCGGAAGAGGTCGGCGAGATGGTGCTGGAGGGCATCCGCACCGACGCCCTCTACATCTTCACCTCGCCGGAGTTTCGCCCGGGGATCGAAGAGCGGTTCCACGCCATCCTGGCCGCCACCGGCGACAACCCGGAGCTGGCCAGGAAGGCGCGCCAGCATGTTCCCAACCTGGTCTCCAGCCCGATCTACAACGCCAGCGTGTCACGGCCGCGGCGCTGACGTCTGCGGGATTTCCCTGACGTCGAGGCCGGATGCTACAGCAAAGCTAGTATTCAACCGACAAGCTTGGCCATATGACGCATACCTGAGTCTATATTATAGTTAACTTACGTTAACTCAAAATAGTTGGAACGAATACTTCGAATGCCCGTTGTGGTTTGGCGCGGAGGTGCGCTAGAAGGTCGTGGCCCCCCGGGGGCGCGATGCCGTAGAGGGGCGGGCGCATGGTTGGCGCAGAACTGCAAACCGAGAGTCGTTCCTTCCAGCGCGGAGGTTCGCGCGACGATGCCGACCAGGGGTTGATGGCCCGCCTGGCGGCGAGCGGCCTGGTGGACCGCGGCTGCGTTTTGATGCTGGACCTGGAGGCCATCCGCGTCCGTCTCGGCGATCGCTGGCCCTATAAGCGCGCCCAGGTCTGGGAGGCCATCGAGCATCACCTGGCCAAACGGCTGCGGCCCGAGGACTTCCATGCCCAGGTCGGCGAGACCGAGCTGCTGCTGGCCGCCGGCGACACCCGCGACGTCAACCTGGCCCGGGCGCTGAACATCCAGAAGGAGCTGCTCACCTTCTTCCTCGGCCGGCAGGTTCCCGCCGATCTGAAGATCTCGCAGGTGGTTTCGCTGGAAGGCGACGTGCTGATCTACGAGCCGGTGGACAACGCAGCCCTGGCGCGCGCCGTGGCCGCGGCGGCCGCGCCGCCGGCCCATGCCTATCGCCCCGCCCCGCAGCCCGAGCCCGCCCGCGACTGGAGCGCCATGGCCTTCGTCAGCACCGAAGGGCGCGATCTGGAGCTGACCTTCGAGTTCCAGCGGGTGATCAGCCTGGACAGCTTCGCCGGGGCCGCCACGCGGGTGCGGCCGGTGTTGTGGGAACGCGGCACGAGCGCGCCGATCGGTCCGGAGTGGCGTCGCGACCTGTCCTTCGCCGATCAGCTGAATATCGACCTGGCCACGCTCGACGCCGCACAGCCGCTCTACGTGTCGAGCCCGGCGCGACGGGTGGTGGTGCCTTGCTCGCTCGCCGCCCTGGCCAGCATCCGGGGCCGCGCCAGCGTGATCGGGCGGCTGAGCCACGACGAGAAGGCCTCGGAAGCGTCGTTGATCGTCGAGCTGATGGGCGTCGACGGCGGCACGCCCCGCGGCCAGCTGGTGGAAGCCACCGCCGTGCTGCGCCGCCATTGCAAGGCGGTGATCGCCCGGGCGACGCCCGATCGCGCCTGCCTGCAGGTGCTGAAGGACGGACAGCTGTCCGGCCTGTCGGTGGACTGTTCGGGCTTCCCCGACGACGACCGGTTGCTGCTGGCCGCCCTGTGGAGCATGAGCAAGGCGGTCAGACCCATGGCGCGCGCCCTGTTCATGCTCGGCCTGCCCTCCATGGGCGCCTGCCGCCTCGCCCAGGCCGTGGGCGCGACCTTCGCGACCGTGCGCCGCCCCCTGACGACCGGGGTTGAGGCGGCCTAGAGGCTGCTATTCCGCCGCCTGGGTAGTCCGGGGCGGGGGCGCCGGCGGCGGCGCGCGCACAGGCTCTTCGCCGCTGCGGATTTCGCTGGCCTTGTCGAGCGCGGCGACCGCCTCGGCGTCCAGCGTCAGGGCCGCGGACTTGGCAAGCTCGTTCAGCTGCTCGAGCGAGGTGGCGCTGGCGATCGGGATGCAACCCTTGGCGCGCAGCCAGGCCAGGGAAATCTGGGCCGGCGTGCCCCCCGTCCGCGCGCCCACGCTGTCCAGCGCCGCCAGGATGCGCAGGCCGCGGGGATTGAGCATGTCGCCGGCGCGGTAGGCGCGCGGGCTGCCCTTCAGGTCTTCGGTGGAGCGGTACTTGCCGGTGAGGAAGCCCGAGGCCAGGCCGAAATAGGGGATCACCCCCAGGCCCTCGCTCTTGCACAGCGCCTGGAGCTCGGCCGGGAAGGTGTCCTGGTCGTAGAGATTGTACCAGGGCTGCAGCGTCTCATAGCGCGGCAGGCCCTTGTCCTTGGCCAGCTTCAGCGCCTCGGCCAGGCGCGGGGCGGTGAAGTTCGAGGCGCCGATGGCGCGCACCTTGCCGGCCTTGATCAGTTCGCCATAGGCGGCCAGGGTCTCTTCCTGAGGGGTGTCCTCGTCGTCGCGGTGCGACTGGTAGAGGTCGATGACGTCGGTCTTCAGCCGCGTCAGCGAACGCTCGACCGCGGCCATCATGTAGGTGCGCGACAGGCCCTTGCCGTCGGGCATCTCGATGCCGAGCTTGGTGGCGATCACCACCTTGTCGCGGCGGCCGCCCCCCTGGGCCAGCCAGGCCCCGATCACCGTCTCGGACTCGCCGCCCACGTGGCCGGGCAGCCAGCGGGAATAGACGTCCGCCGTGTCGACCAGGTTGAAGCCCTGGTCGACGAAGGCGTCCAGCAGCCGGAACGACGTCGCCTGGTCCGCCGTCCAGCCGAAAATGTTGCCGCCGAACGCCCAGGGCGCGACCTTCAGCCCCGACCTGCCCAGTTCCTGCTTGTCCATGGTGGTGTCTCCTGCCCGGCGGCCCTGGCGCGGCAGGTAGCGCCTAAGGCCGAGGGCTCGCAATCAGTTTTGGGGAGAGGCGAACAAGTTCTTCCCCCCTTGGGGGAAG
>FTIV01000176.1_pt1 | contig 16492 bp, 19 predicted proteins | sample 1658621 | NCBI WGS metagenome assembly FTIV01 (sample SAMEA3914841, study PRJEB12502) | metagenome | biome: forest; material: soil | place: Canada | collected 2011-07-05 | depth 0.3 m | reverse complement strand
GCCATTGACCTCGATCTCGCCCACGGCGGGCGCCAGATAGGCGTGCCGGGCGGGGTCCAGCTCATAGGTCGCCGTCTCGCCAGCCTTCAGGGTCGCGCCCGACACCCGCGCGTCGGCCCGGATCGGCAGGGCGTCGGCGTCGCCCAGGCCGCTGGCCAGGGTCACGAAGCGCCCCGAACGGTCGGCCTTGGGGAAGGGCCGCTGATCCCAGAAGGGCGCGCCGCCGCGGTCGCGCGGATGGATCCAGATCTGGAAGATGCGCGTGGGTTCGGATTCGAGATTGTACTCGGCATGCCGGATGCCCGATCCGGCGCTCATCACCTGCACGTCGCCGGCCTCGGTGCGGCCGGTGTTGCCCAGGGAATCCTTGTGCGTGATCGCCCCCTCGCGGACGTAGGTGATGATCTCCATGTTGGCGTGGGGGTGGGCAGGGAATCCCTCGCCCGGCGCGATCTCGTCGTCGTTCCACACGCGCAGGCCGCCCCAGCCCATGCGGTCCGGGTCGTGATAGTCGCCGAAGGAAAAGTGGTGGCGGGTGTCCAGCCAACCGAATTGGAACCGGCCGAGCCGGTCAGCGGGTCTGCGTTCGATCATGAGAGCCTCCTGACGGGAAAGATGGGAGGCCGGACTTTAATTGCAACCGGTACTGTGCTTGATAGGCGGGGCTAGGCCGCGGTCTCCAGCGCGCCTTCCCATTTGCCCAGGCTGGCGAGGCCGTTCATGCGGGCGCGGTGGGTGAAGGCCCGCTGGCCGGCGGCGACGTTCTCCTTGCGGCCGGACCAGGCCTTCTGCGGCGCGGCCTGCAGGGCGCGGCCATAGGAGAAGGTCAGCTTCCAGGGCAGCGGCCCCAGCCGGTTCATGGCGTCGAGGTGCGCGGTGGCCTCTTCGTCCGACTGGCCGCCCGACAGGAAGGCGATCCCCGGCACGGCCGAGGGGACCATCGCCTTCAGCATGGCCACCGTTCGGGTGGCGACCTCGTCAACGCTTGACCCCGCGCCGCTCGTCTTGCCGCAGATCACCATGTTCGGCTTCAGGATCATGCCTTCCAGCGCCACCCGCTGCTCGAACAGTTCCTGGAAGACCGCCTCCAGCACGCATCGGGTGACCTCGTCGCAGCGGCCGATGTCATGGCCGCCGTCCATCAGCACCTCGGGCTCGACGATGGGGACGATCCCCGCCGCCTGGCACAGGCCCGCATAGCGCGCCAGCGCGTGGGCGTTGGCCTTGATCGCGGCCGCGGTGGGAATGCCGTCGCCGATGTCGATCACCGCCCGCCACTTGGCGAAGCGCGCGCCGCGGGCGTGATAGGCCGCGAGCCGTTCGGCCAAGCCGTCCAGGCCTTCGGTGACGGTCTCGCCGGGGAATCCGGGCAGGGGCTTGGCGCCTTTATCAACCTTGATGCCGGGAACGGCGCCGGCGTCGGAGATCAGCTTCACCAGCGGCGTGCCGTCGGCCGCGTCCTGCCAGATCGTCTCGTCGTAGAGGATCACGCCGGAGACGTACCGGGTCATCGCCTCGTTGGCGCGGAACAAGAGCTCGCGATAGTCGCGCCGGCTCTCCTCGGTGGACTCCACGCCGATGGCGTCGAACCGCTTCTTGATGGTGCCCGATGATTCGTCGGCCGCCAGCAGCCCCTTGCCGGGCGTCACCATCCTCTCGGCGATCCGGTTCAGCTCAGTCAGGTTCATCGTTCAAGCCCCTGGACGATGTCTCGCTAAGGACAATGTCCTCCCGCAGCCATTCTAGGAATGCCTCGTCGGCTGTCGAGTTCAACCTGAAACTTGGCCGCCGCACCCGCGCCGATCAACCGGCCAGGGCCGCCACCCCCGGCAGCGTCTTGCCTTCCATCCATTCCAGGAAGGCGCCGCCCGCTGTCGAGACAAAGGTCAGGTCGTCGGTGACCCCGGCCGCGTTCAGCGCCGCCACCGTGTCGCCGCCGCCAGCCACGGCGACCAGCTTTCCCGCCTTGGCGAGCTCGGCCGCATGATGCGCGGCGGCCATGGTGCCGGCGTCGAAGGGCGGGATCTCGAACACGCCGAGCGGCCCGTTCCACACCAGGGTCCGGGACTCCGACATGGCGTCGAGGATCTGGGCCAGGCTGTTGGGGCCCACGTCGAAGATGCTGTCCTTCGGGCCGATGTCCTTGAGCTGGATGGTGCGCGACGGGGCGCCAGCCTCGAGCTTCTCGGCCACCACCACGTCGGTGGGCAGCAGCATCAGGCAGCCGGCGGCCTTGGCCTTGTCCAGGATGGCGCGGGCGGTGTCGGCCATCTCCTTCTCACAGAGCGAGGCGCCGACGTCGTAGCCCTGGGCGTAGCGGAAGGTGTTGGCCATGCCGCCGCCGATGGCCAGGTACTGCAACCGCCCCACCAGGTTGTCGAGCAGTTCGAGCTTGGTCGACACCTTGGCCCCGCCGACGATGCCCATGACTGGCCGCTGCGGCGAGCCCAGAGCCTTTTCCAGATGCTCCAGCTCGCGCTGCATGGCCCGCCCGGCATAGGCGGGCAACAAATGCGCGATGGCCTCGGTGGAGGCGTGCGCCCGGTGGGCGGCGGAGAAGGCGTCGTTGACGTAGAGGTCGCCGAGCGCGGCGAGCGCCTTGGCGAAGTCAGGATCGTTGGCCTCCTCGCCGGCGTGGAAGCGCAGGTTCTCCAGGAGCAGCACGTCGCCGTCCTTGAGCTTGTCCACGGCTGTTTTGGCCGCCTCACCGATGCAGTCGTCGGCGAAGGCCACCGGCGCGCCGATCAGCTTCGACAGGGGCTCGGCCAGGGGCTTCAGGCTCATGGACGGGACGCGCCTGCCCTTGGGCCGGTCGAAATGCGAGAGCAGGATCACCCGGGCGCCACGCCGGCGCAGGTCCTCGATGGTGGGCAAGGCCGACTTCAGGCGGGTGTCGTCGGCGATCTCCGGGCGTCCGGTTGGGCCGTCCTCCATGGGGACGTTGAAGTCCACGCGCACGAGCACGCGGCGGCCGCCGACATCGGCCTCATCCAGAGTCCTGAACTGCATGGCTTAAAGCAGCTTGCCCATGGCCAGGGCGGTGTCGGCCATCCGGGTGGAAAAGCCCCACTCGTTGTCGTACCAGGCCAGCACGCGGACCATCTTGCCTTCGATCACCTGGGTCTGCGGCTTGGCGTAGGTCGCCGAGGCGGCCACGTGGTTGTAGTCGATGGACACCAGCGGCGCGTCTTCCACCGCCAGCACCCCGCGCAGGGGGCCTTCGGAGGCGACGCGCATGGCTTCGTGGATCTCATCCACCGTCACATCGCGGGTGGGGACGATCTTGAGGTCGATCACCGAGACATTGGCGGTCGGCACCCGGATGGACGAGCCGTCCAGCTTGCCGGCCAGCTCCGGCAGCACCAAGCCCACCGCCTTGGCCGCGCCGGTGGAGGTCGGGATCATCGACAGGGCCGCCGCGCGGGCGCGGTAGAGGTCCTTGTGCAGCTGGTCCTGCGACGGCTGGTCGTTGGTGTAGGAGTGGATGGTGGTCATGTAGCCCCGCTCCACGCCGCACAGCTCGTGCAGCACCTTGGCGATCGGGGCCAGACAGTTGGTGGTGCACGAGGCGTTGGAGACCACCACGTCGCTGGCGGTCAGGCCCTCGTGGTTCACGCCGAACACCACGGTGCGGTCGACCCCGTCGGCGGGCGCGGAGACCAGCACCCGCTTGGCGCCCGCCTTCAGGTGAGCGGAGGCCCGGTCCTTGGAGGTGAACAGGCCGGTGCATTCCAGCGCGATGTCGATGCCCAGCTCCTTGTGCGGCAGCTCGGCCGGATCGCGGATGGCGGTGCACTTGATGGGCCCCAGACCCACGTCGATGCTGTCGCCCTCGACGGTCACCCGTCCGGGGAAGCGGCCGTGGTTGGAATCGAAGCGCAGCAGATGGGCGTTGGTCTCGACCGGGCCCAGGTCGTTGATCGCCACCACTTCGATGTCGCGGCGGCCATATTCGAAGATCGACCGCAGCACCAGCCGGCCGATGCGGCCGAATCCATTGATGGCGACGCGAAGAGCCATGCCTGAGTCTCCCAATAGGTCCTCGTGCGCCGTCGAGCGGTCTTGTTCGACGATGACCCGATGTTGTGTGGGAGGCGGTTTTGCGGCGTGGGCCGCTCAAGTCAACCCCTTGGCGTCGAGGCTTGCCCGTCGGGCAAGCGCAACTTCAGGACCAGTATGGTGGAGACCAGGCCCAGGTTGACCAGGTTGGACAGGACCAGCGGCCAGCTTCGCTGGACCAGGCCGTAGCCGGCCCACAGGGTGAAGCCGAGCGTCGAAATCAGATACATCCTGGCCGAGACGGCCTCGGCGTTCCGTTCACGCAGGATCCTGGCGATCTGGGGGACGAAGCTGACCATTGAGCACAGGCCCGCCCCGACGCCGATGCCGTTGACCCAGAGAGCGCTCATTCCCCCCTGCGGTCCCTATTGCTGGGCGCCGCTGGTCTGGCCGGCGGCGTCCGGCGCAGGCGCGAGGGGCGAGACGGCGGCGGTATTGGCGGGCGCGGTCACCGCGCGGGCCGCGTGGCTCGCGGCGTCGCTGGCGACGCTCGCGGCGAGGCTGGCGGAACGGGCCGCCTGGTCGGCGGCGGACGACGCCTGGCCGGCCACGTCGACCGAGTGCTGGCCGACGACCGCCTGGTCGATGGCGGCCTGCTGACGCGCGGCGCTGTCCTGGGTGAAGATGTAGATCAGGGCGACGATGGCCACGACGGCCACCAGGCCGAGCACGATCCAGATGGTCTTGTCGCTGCCGCCGACGCGGCGAATCTCGATCCGTTCAGCTGGCGGGGGCGTGAGCGCGTTGGCCATGGCGTCGGCTTTCCTGAGAGTCCGGTGGTCGCCCGGACAGATTGGGCTGAAGTTCAGGTCGGCCCCATGGGCCGCGCCGGATCAGACGCGGCCCACGGGCGCCGGCGGTGCTATTGCGGCGCTGGCGCCTGCTCGGCCGGGGCCGGAGCGGCGGCCGGGGCGGGCTCAGCGGTCGGGGCGGGCGCGGACTGCACGGGCGCTACGACGATCGGCGCAGGCGCCGGGGCGGCTTGCGGCGGCGCCGCGGTCACCACGGGAGACGGCGCTGCGGCCAAAGGCACGCTCGCGGCCGGTTCGCTGGCCTGCGCCGCGCGATGCCGGACGACCGGTGCTTCGCGACGAACCGGAGCGGCAGGGGCCGCGGCGACGGCGCGATGGGTCACGACCGGATGGGACGGTTCGCTCTTCACCGCAGCGGTCTGGGCGGCGATCTGGGCCGTCTTGGCGTCATTGGCCGCTTTCTGGGCCGAGGCCGCGGCGGAATTGGCGGCGTCGCCGGCCTGGACGTTGGACACCGCTACGGGCGGGGCCGAGGCCGGGACAGGCGTGCTCTGATAGGCGCTCTTGTGCGGCATCATCGCCAGGCCCGCGCCGATCGCCACCACCGCGGCGGAAACGCCGATCAGCAGCCAGGGAAAGCGCCCGCGGCGCTGGGTGTTGCGCTGATAGATGGGAACGGTTCCACCGAACAGGGGCTGTTCGGATGCGGGGAAAACGACCCCAGGCTCGGCCTGATCGAATACGTGGCTGGTCATGATTTCCTCCAAAATTGCTGTGCCCCCTCCGGCAAGGTAACGGCCCTCGCTCACCAGGAGTTCCGACGCCCGGACGCCGGCGCCTCGTCCGAGGCCCCCGGCAGGCCGTCATTCAACTGTCACCAGGACGTGGTGGGACAGGCCCGGCGGGCTATGCTGTGGGCTCGCGAGTCGCCATGCCGCTGTTTGATCTGAAACGAATCCGCTCGCCCGTCCGCACCTTCGCCGCCGCCGCGGCCGGGGGCGTCGTCGCGGCCCTGACCCTGGCCGGCGGCATGCTGGGGGGCGCTTCCGCCGCCGCGAGCCTGACGCTGGCTATCCTGCTGGCGGTTGTGGCCGCCTCGATGTCCTGGCGGACCATCCGCGACCCGCGCGTCGCCTCGGCCGAGGACGACGCCCGTGAACCGGAGCCGCCCTACGGCTTGATGCTGGAGAGCCTGCCCGAACCGGTGTTGCTGGCCGCGGCCGGAGAACCCGAGGACGTGACCGGCCCGCGCCTGCTGTTCGCCAACGCGGCGGCGCGCGAATTGTGGCGGCTGCAGTCGCCTGGCGGCCTGCTCGCCGCCGCGGTGCGTCACCCCTTGGTGCTGGAGGCCATGGAGGAGGCGCTGTTCGGACGCATCGCGGCGGAAGCGGTGTTCGAAGAAGGCGGCGCGGTAGACCGCATCTGGCGCGCGGTCGCCCGGCCGCTGCCGTCCGTCGACGGACACAATCTGGCGCTCCTGTGGATGCGCGACGAGACCGACGCGCGGCGCAACGAACGCCTGCGGGCCGACTTCCTGGCCAACGCCAGCCATGAGCTGCGGACGCCGCTGGCGTCCTTGACCGGCTTCATCGAGACGCTGCGCGGCCACGCCAAGGAGGACCCGGGCGCCCGCGACAAGTTCCTGGCCATCATGACCCAGCAGGCCGAGCGGATGTCGCGCCTGATCGACGACCTGTTGTCGCTGAGCCGGATCGAGCTGAACGAGCACATCGCCCCGTCGGGCGCGGTGGATCTCAGTATCGCCGCGACCGACGTGATCGACGCCCTGGGTCCGCTCGCCGCCGAGCGCGAGGTCCGCATCGAGCCGCGCCTGGGCCCCGTCGGCGCGGCGGTGATCATCGGCGACCGCGATCAGATCATCCAGGTGGTGCAGAACCTGGTGGACAACGCCATCAAGTACACCCGGGCCGGCGGAACCGTGACGGTGGAGGTGCTGGGCGACCTGACCGCCGAGGACGCCCCCCCGCCGCCCCAGGCCAACGCCTCGCGGCTGTCGCTGCTCAGTCCGGACCGTTCGCCCAACGGCCGCTACGCCGCGCTCCGGGTCCGCGACACCGGCCGCGGCATCGCCCGCGAATACCTGCCCCGCCTGTCGGCCCGTTTCTACCGGGTCGAGGGCCAGAAGAGCGGCGAGCGCGCCGGCACGGGCCTTGGCCTGGCCATCGTCAAGCACATCATCAACCGCCACCGCGGCGGGCTCGCGGTGGAGAGCGCCGAGGGCGAAGGATCCACCTTCACGGCCTACTTTCCCATGGCGGTCGCCGACGCGGTTCCGGCCCCATCCGGAGCGTTGTAATAAAACTGTCATAAAAGCTTCACACGCCGACAGTAATGCCGGCGCAGTAGCGACACACAATGCTGATTTGGTTTGCCTTTGCCGTTCTGATCCTCGCTTCGGCGACGGCCTATGCGGCGGGTCGCCAGCGCGCGCTGGCGTCCGTGGGCGGCCAGTCGGCGGCCCTGCAATCCCGCCCCGGCTATTCCGGCGCCTATGTGGCGGTGTGGACCGCGGTTCCGGCGGCGGCGTTGCTGATCGCCCTGGGCGGTCTCGGCCCCCGCGTCGAGCACGCCTTGGTGGTGTCCAGGGCGCCGGCCGTGGTCGCCAGCCTGCCGATCGAGCGGGCCCAGCAGTTCTACGACGACGTTGAGACCCTAGCGCGGGGCGGGTCCGTTGACCCTTCCGCATATCAGGGTCCGCTGGCGGTCGCCCTGCGCGACACGGCCGCGCGCGCGCGGACCGCCGGCCGCGAGGTGTTGTTCGGCGGCCTCGCCCTGGCGGCGGTCGCGGGACTGGCCGGTTTCCTGTCGACCTTTCCGCGCGTCCGCGCCGCGTTCCGGGCCCGCGACGGGGTCGAACGCTGGGTCATCGCCGCCCTGCTGCTGAGCTCGATCGTCGCGGTGCTGACCACGGTGGGCATCGTGGCGTCGCTGCTGTTCGAGAGCCTGCGCTTCTTCAAGGCGGTGAACCCGCTGGACTTCCTGTTCGGGACCCAGTGGAGCCCGCAGATCGCCCTGCGCGCCGACCAGGTCGCCGCCGCCGGCAGTTTCGGCGCCCTGCCGGTGTTCGCGGGGACCTTCCTGATCACGGTGATCGCCATGGTCACCGCCGGGCCCATCGGCCTGTTCGCGGCGATCTACCTGTCGGAATACGCCGGGCCCCGGCAGCGGGCCTGGATCAAGCCGTTGCTGGAGATCCTCGCCGGCGTGCCGACGGTGGTCTACGGCTTCTTCGCCGCCCTGACCGTCGGCCCCCTGTTCCGCGGCGCCTTCAACGACCTGGGCGCGCTGATCGACTTTGGCCCGTTCCGGCCGTTGGCCGCCTATCTGATGACCGTGCAGAACCAGATGGCCCTGGTCGCCGGGTTCGTCATGGGGATCATGGTCATCCCCTTCATCTCGTCCCTGTCCGACGACATCATCAACGCCGTGCCCCAGTCCCTGCGCGACGGCAGCTACGCCCTGGGGGCCACGCCCTCGGAGACCGTGCGCAAGGTGGTGTTGCCGGCGGCCCTGCCGGGCGTGATGGCCGCCTTCCTGCTGGCGGCTTCGCGGGCCATCGGCGAGACCATGATCGTGACCATGGCGGCCGGGCTGCAGCCCCGGCTCACGGCCAACCCCCTGGACACGGTGACCACCGTGACCGCGCAGATCGTCAACCTGCTGACCGCCGACCAGGAGTTCGACAGCCCCAAGACGCTGTCAGCGTTTGGCCTGGGCCTGACCCTGTTCGCGGTGACCCTGGCGCTCAACGTAATCGCCCAGCGCGTGGTGCGCAGATACCGGGAACAGTATGACTGACCTGGCCTCGGTTCCGCACCTGCCGATCCTTTCCATCCAGTCGGCGACCGACGGCCGGCTGAAGCGGCGTCACGCCGCCGAGGCGCGGTTCCGCGCCTGTGGCCTGGCCGCGGTGGTCGTCACCCTGGCCTTCCTGGCCCTGCTGCTCGGCCGCATCGTCAGCCAGGGCTACACCGCCCTGGCCGCGCAATCGATCTCGCTGGCCGTCTATGTCGATCCGGACCGGGTGGACGCCAGGGATCTGACCGGGGCCAACTACGACACGCTGGTCGCCGGAGCCCTGCTGAAGAAGCTGGGCGCGCCCGACGACGACCTCGGCGAGAACATCGGACGGGCCCGCGGCCTGGTGTCGCGACAGCTGGGCTACGACCTGCTCGATCGCCTGCGGGCCGATCCCCGCCTGATCGGCCACACGGTCGAGCTCTCGGGGCCGGTCAGCGCCAAGGCCGACCTCTATTTCAAGGGCGGCATCAAGCGCGCGACCCTCGAGGCCGATCGCAATCTCGACGACCGCGCCCTGGGCTGGCTCGACCGGCTGAAGGCGTCGGGAGCGGTCCGCGGCGGGTTCAATTTCGCCTTCTTCACCCGCTCGGACTCCACCGAGCCGGAACAGGCCGGCGTGCTGGGCGCCCTGGTGGGCTCGGCGCTCACCCTGGCGATCACCGCCCTGCTGTGCGTGCCGATGGGCGTGCTGGCGGCGATCTACCTCGAGGAATACGCGCCCAAGGGCCGCTTCACCGACGTCATCGAGGTGAACATCAACAATCTCGCGGCGGTGCCGTCGATCGTCTACGGCCTGCTCGGCCTGGCGGTGTTCCTCAACGGCCTGGGGCTGCCGCGATCCTCGCCGCTGCTCGCCGGGGTGGTGCTGGCCCTGATGGTCATGCCCACGGTGATCATCGCCGCCCGGGCCGCGCTGAAGGCCGTCCCGTCCTCGATCCGCGACGCCGCCATGGCCGTGGGCGCGTCGCGCACCCAGACCGTGTTCCATCATGTGCTGCCGCTGGCCACGCCCGGCATGATGACCGGCGCCATCCTGGCCATGTCCCACGCCCTGGGCGAGACCGCGCCGCTGTTGATGATCGGCATGGTCGCCTTCGTGCCGGGCGTGCCCCAGGGCCTCGCCTCGGCCGCCACGGTGCTGCCGGTGCAGATCTTCATCTGGGCCCAGGCGTCCGAACGGGCCTTCGCCGAGCGCACCGCGGCGGCCATCATCGTGCTGGTGGCCTTCATGATACTGATCAACGGCGCCGCCATCGTCGTCCGGCGGCGCTTCGAGCGCAGGTGGTAGCATGAGCGACGAAGCCCCTCCGCCCCTCGCTCCGACCGGCGCCCCAACCGGCGCCAGCGTCATCAACATCGAGACCGCGCGCGCCGCGACCACGCCCAAGGCCGGCCAGGTCCGGGTTCGCGCCCGCGACGTCAACGTCTTCTATGGCGACAAGCAGGCCCTGTTCGACGTCTCGCTGGACATCCCCAGCCGCGCCGTCACCGCCCTGATCGGGCCGTCGGGGTGCGGCAAGTCGACCTTCATCCGCTGCATCAACCGGATGAACGACACCATCCAGGGCGCCCGGGTGACCGGCCTGATCGAGCTGGACGGCGAGGACGTCAACGCCAAATCCGTCGATCCCGTGGTGCTGCGGGCGCGGGTCGGCATGGTGTTCCAGAAGCCCAACCCGTTCCCCAAGAGCATCTTCGAGAACGTCGCCTACGGCCCGCGCATCCATGGCCTGGCCTCCAGCCGCAGCGAGCTGGAAGGCATCGTCGAGACCGCGCTCAGGCGCGCCGGACTGTGGGCCGAGGTGTGCGATCAGCTGGACCAGTCGGGCGCCAGCCTGTCGGGCGGCCAGCAGCAGCGCCTGGTCATCGCCCGCGCCATCGCGGTGAAGCCCGAGGTGATCCTGATGGACGAGCCCTGTTCGGCGCTCGACCCGGTCGCCACCGCCCGCATCGAGGAACTGATGGACGAGCTGCGCGAGCAGTTCTGCATCGTCATCGTGACCCACTCGATGGCCCAGGCCGCGCGGGTCTCGCAGAAGACCGCCTTCTTCCACCTCGGCCGCGTGGTCGAGATCGGGCCGACCGAGGAGATCTTCACCAATCCTCGCAACGCCCGCACCCAGGACTACATCACCGGCCGCATCGGATAAGGGGCCCGACCCGAATGAGCGAACACATCGTCAAATCCTATGGCGAGGAGCTGAACCACCTGGCCGCCGAGGTCGCCCGCATGGGCGGCCTGGCCGAGGCCGGGGTGTCCGACGCCATCGACACCGTCACCCGCCGCGACCTGCCTTTGGCCCAGTCGGTCATCGAGCGGGACCAGAAGCTCGACACCCTGAACGCCGAGATCGAGCGCAAGGCGATCCGCATGATCGCCCTGCGCCAGCCGGTCGCCCAGGACCTGCGCCGGGCGGTGGCGGCGATGAAGATCGCCTCCAACCTGGAGCGCTGCGGCGACCTGGCCAAGAACATCGCCAAGCGCGGCGTGGTGCTGGCCGAGGTCGAGCCGATCACCCCCCTGACCCGCTCCATCGAGCGGATGGGCCGGCTGGTGGCCGGACGGCTGAAGGACGTGCTGGACGCCTACACCGGCGCCGAGGTGGCGCGGGCCGATGCGGTGTGGTCGAGCGACGACGAGGTCGACGAGCACTACAACAGCCTGTTCCGCGAACTGCTTACCTACATGATGGGCGACCCGCGGACGATCACCGCCTGCGCCCACCTGTTGTTCATCGCCAAGAACCTCGAACGCATCGGCGATCACGCCACCAACATCGCCGAGATCGTCCACTACGAGATCACCGGCGAAGACCTGCCCGGCGTCCGCCCCAAGGGCGATGCGCTCAACCCCGTGAGTGAAGGAGACGCGGCGTGACGCCCTACATTCTCGTGGTCGAGGACGAGGACTCCCTGGCGACCCTGTTGCAGTACAATCTCGACAAGGAGGGCTACAAGGTCGGCCTCGCGGGCGACGGCGAGGAGGCCCTGATGATGCTGGACGAACAGCAGCCGGACCTCCTGGTGCTCGACTGGATGCTGCCCAAGGTCTCGGGCGTCGAGGTCTGTCGCCGGGTGCGCGCCCGCGCCGAATCCCGCAACCTGCCGATCATCATGCTCACCGCCCGTGGCGAGGAGTCCGACCGTATCCGCGGCCTGGACACCGGAGCGGACGACTACATCGTCAAGCCGTTCTCGATGACCGAGCTGGCGGCCCGCATCCGCGCCGTGCTGCGGCGCATCCGTCCCGGCCTGGCCGACGACCGCATCCGCTACGGCGACCTGGTGATCGACCGCGCCGCCCACCGGGTGAAGCGCGGCCCCCGCGAGGTGCACCTGGGCCCCACCGAGTTCCGCCTGCTCGACTACCTGATGCAGCACCCGGGCCGGGTGTTCAGCCGCGAGCAGCTCCTGGACGCGGTCTGGGGCTCGGACGTCTATGTCGAGGCCCGCACCGTCGACGTCCACATCGGCCGCCTGCGCAAGGCCCTGAACGAAGGCGTCGACGACGACCCCATCCGGACAGTGCGCTCAGCGGGCTATTCGCTGGACGTGGAGGCGGCGTAGGGGCGACGACGGAGCGGTGACGGCTTCGTCGACCACAACACCCACCACCGTCATCCTCGCCCCTGTGGCGAGGATCCCTGCTTCCGCCGCCGCGGCCTTTCCGCAGAAGTCTGAGAGCCTGACAGAGGGATCCTCGCCACAGGGGCGAGGATGACGGGGTTTGGAATGGCGGGGGTCCCGGCCGTGCGCCGCCTACAGCGGTTCCAGCTCCGCCAATCCCGGCCAGTGGCCGTCGCGGTGGTTGGTGATCACGTGGCGGGGATCGATCGGCCACTCCACGCCGACCTCCGGATCGTCCCACTTCAGCCCGGCTTCGGCGTCGGGGGCGTAGTAGTCGGTGACCTTGTAGAGCACCTCGGCGGTCTCGGTCAGGGTGACGAAGCCGTGGGCGAAGCCGGCGGGGACCAGCACCTGGCGCCAGTTCTCGGCCGACAGCTCCACCCCGACCCACTGGCCGAAGCTCGGCGAGTCCTTGCGGATGTCGACGGCCACGTCGAACACCGCGCCGCGGGTCACCCGCACCAGCTTGTCCTGCATGAAGGGCGGGCGCTGGAAGTGCAGTCCCCGAAGCGTCCCGCGCTTGCCCGACAGCGAATGGTTGTCCTGGACGAAGGCCTTGGTGAACCCGGCCGACTCCAGATGCCGCTGGTTGTAGGTTTCCGAGAAGAATCCCCGCTCGTCCCCATGCTTGGCGGGGGTGATCAGCAGCACGTCTGGCAGCGCGAGGCGCCGGATGTCGGTCATGGAGGGCCGCAGTCCAAAGCCCTCTCATGGCCGGGCGCGCGGCGAATGGCAATCGGTGGAGGCTACGGGCCGCCCCACCAGAGCCGGATGTAGAGGTCGATCTCGGCCTGCGACAGTCCGTGCGTGGCTTCCAGGCCTTCCGCCCCCATCAACGCGGCGATTTCGGCCAGGGCTTGCTGCGGCGGGATCGGGGACGACCGGGCGCTGGCGCGGTCGAGCACCTCCCGGACTTTGAGGCGCAGCTCATCGGACAGGCCGGACGGCTCGCCGGACCCGGCGGGCAGGCGGCGCGGCGCCCCCTCGGACATGCACACGGCCTCGCCTCCCGCGCCGTTGCTCAGAACGAGAGGCTAGCCCGGCCTCGGCGGCCCGCTCAGTGAATAATCTGACATCTTGCGGGCGACGGCGGACCCCGGCCTGGCGTGGAAGGTGATTTGCGGGACGCGAGGCCCTAAATGAAGCGGCCCTTGAGTCTCACCGAAGGAAACCGCCGCTTGTCCGCCTCGGCCGGCCCGGAAATCGAACGCCTGATCGCCCTGCTCGGCAAGCTGCCGGGGCTCGGCCCGCGCTCGGCGCGCCGCGCCGCCCTGGCCTTGCTCAAGCGGCGCGACCAGCTCCTGACCCCCCTGTCCCACGCCCTGGCCGACGCGGCGGCCAAGGTGCGCGCCTGCCAGGTCTGCGGCGCCCTGGACAGCTGCGACCCCTGCTCGGTCTGCGCCGACCAGACCCGTGACGGGGCGCTGCTGTGCGTGGTGGAGGAGGTGGGGGGCCTGTGGGCGCTCGAGCGCGGCGGCGCCTTCAAGGGCCGCTACCACGTGCTGGGCGGCCTGTTATCCGCCCTGGACGGCGTCGGCCCCCAGGCCCTGCGGGTCGAGGAACTGGTCGGCCGGGCCACGGGGGGCGAAGTGCGCGAGGTCATCCTCTGCCTGCCCGCCACCGTCGACGGCCAGACCACCGCCCACTACCTCGCCGAGCGGCTGGCGCCCTCGGGGGTGCAGATCACCATGCTGGCCCGCGGCGTCCCCGTCGGCGGCGAACTGGACTGGCTCGACGACGGCACCATCGCCCAGGCGCTCCGGGCCCGGCGGCCGGCGTAAGGCGACCCGATTCGGGAGCGACCCATGCCCTATGACTATCTCGACTTCGTCTCGACCCCCGCCGTCCGCGCCGCCCAGGCGGCCAACGGCAGCCGCCAGATGTGGGAGCGGCTCACCCTGGACCGCCCCTCGGACCGTTTCGGTGAGGACGAGGCGGCCTTCATCGCCACCCGGGATACGTTCTACATGGCCACGGTCCTGGAGACCGGCTGGCCCTATGTTCAGCATCGCGGCGGGCCGCGCGGCTTCCTCAAGGTGCTGGACGAGACGACCCTGGGATTCGCCGACTTCCGCGGCAATCGCCAGTACATCTCACTCGGCAATGTGGCCGCCGACGACCGTGTCGCCCTGATCCTGATGGACTACCCCAACCGCGCCCGCCTCAAAATCCTGGCCCACATGACCGCCCACGACCTGGAGGCCGAACCGGAACTGGCCGAGCGCCTGGCGCTGCCGGACGACAAGGCCAAGGTCGAACGGGGCTTCGTGCTGCGCCTGCAGGCCTTCGACTGGAACTGCGCCCAGCACATCACGCCCCGCTACACCGCCCAGGAGATCGCCCCGGCCGTGACCCCTCTGCACGCCCGCATCGCCGCCCTGGAAGCCGAGAACCAGGCCCTGCGGGAGCGCCTGCAAGGTGGGTTGGGAGACCGGCCCTCCACCTGAATCCGTTTGTCCCCGCGAAGGCGGGGACCCATCCAGCTCGGCGCGGCGTCTGGGCCCGCGCTTGTGCGAACTCATGGGTCCCCGCCTTCGCGGGGACAATCGGGTGAGAGGGGCTTGACGTTCGGACGAACTAAGATATATCTGACTCATGCGATATATCTTAGAAAGCAACATGAGACACCATCACACCCATCACCACCCCTTCGGTCGCGGCTTCCGCGGCGGCGCTGAGCGGGGCGAGCGCGGTTCGCGCGGCGGACGCATGTTCGACCAGGGCGACCTGCGCTGGGTCGTCCTGCAGCTGGTCGCCGAGCAGCCCCGGCACGGCTATGAGATCATCAAGGAGATCGAGGACCGCATGGGCGGCGGCTACAGCCCCAGCCCCGGGGTGATCTACCCCACCCTCACCCTGCTGGAGGAACTCGGCCTCCTGACCGTTGCGGCCTCCGAAGGCGGCCGCAAGCTCCACTCCATCACCAAGGAGGGCCTGGCCCAGCTCGAGGCGCACAAGGCGACCGTGGAGGACCTCTTCCAGCGGATGCACAAGGTGCGCGAGCGCAGCGCCGGCGCCGCTCCGGCGCCCGTCACCCGGGCCATCGAGAACCTGCGCACCGCCCTTCGCCTGAAGCTGGAACAGGGTCCACTGGACGAGACCCAGGCCCGCGCCGTGGCCGAGGCGCTCGACTCCGCCGCCCTCAGCATCGAACGCGCTTGATCACGCATCCGAGGACACGCCCATGACCGATACCTCCGCCCCCGCCGACCTCCGTCCCGGCGTGCCGCCCATGCTGCTGGAGATGATGCGCAAGCGCGGCTTGCGCGACTGGACCCTGTCGGTGACTTCGGCCACGCAGGTGACCCCGCGCATGCGCCGGGTCAGCCTGACCCACGAGCATCTGGACGAGTTCAACTCCAGCCCCGGCCAGGACATGGTCTTGATGCTACCCGACGGCGAGAACGGCCTCGGCCGCCGGCACTATTCGGTCCGCCGCTTCGACGCGGCCACCAAGACCGTCGATGTCGACGTGGTGCTGCACGGGGACTCCACCCCGGGCACGCGCTGGGCCCTGGGCGCCCAGGCCGGCGACGAGGTCCTCGCCTTCGGACCCCGCGGCCGCAACGTGATCCACCCGGGCGCCGACTGGCGGCTGTTCGTCACCGACGAGACCGGCCTGCCGCCGGTCTTCGCCATGCTGGAGACCCTGCCGGCGGGCTCGAAGGCCTTCGCCATCGTCGAGGTGGCCGACGACGCCGATCGTCAGACTCTGAACACGGCCGGCGACGTGACCGTGCAATGGATTTCCCGCCAGGGCGCCCATGCCGAAGCCTCGAGCCCGGCCCTGATCCAGGCGGTCGCCGACTTCGTGTTCCCCGCAGGCGTGGGTCACGCCTATCTGCTGGGAGAGACCTCCACCATCCGTCGCCAGCGTCACGACCTGATCGCCCGCGGCCTGACCAAGACCCAGATCTTCGGCGAGGGCTATTGGCGCCCCGGCCGGGTCGGCGGCCACGATCACCTCGAAGAACACTGACCTTCCGCCATGGCCAGGGGGGCGACCATCAGGCCCCCTGGCAAAGCGGCGCCCTCTCGGTCTATCGTCGAGCCTGAAGCACCGGCCGGGTCCACCGGCCGGTGCTTCAGGCTCGACGATAGACCGAGAGGGCGCCGCTTTGCCAGGGGGCCTGATGGTCGCCCCCCTGGCCATGGCGGAAGGTCAGTGTTCTTCGAGGTGATCGTGGCCGCCGACCCGGCCGGGGCGCCAATAGCCCTCGCCGAAGATCTGG
>FTIV01000843.1_pt2 | contig 17226 bp, 14 predicted proteins | sample 1658621 | NCBI WGS metagenome assembly FTIV01 (sample SAMEA3914841, study PRJEB12502) | metagenome | biome: forest; material: soil | place: Canada | collected 2011-07-05 | depth 0.3 m | reverse complement strand
TCAACCCCCTGCGCGACGGCCAGCATGGGGGCGGATTCCGCAAGCTCACCCTGGCCGGTATCGGCCAGGGTGAGCTTGCGGAATCCGCCCCCATGCTGGCCGTCGCGCAGGGGGTTGAGGTCGACCAGGACCCGGTCGCCGGTCTTCACCGAGCGCTTGCTCCAGCCCAGCCGGGTCAGGTTGCCGGGGCTGGTGAGCTCGACCGACCAGTCCTCGGCGGGTCCGCCGGCCGCGGTGGTCCCCACCACCCACAGGATGACGTGGGGATTGGTCCACTGGAATTCCCTGACCACGCCCTTGAGGGTGACCGTCCTGGCGAAGTCGAACATGGCGAAGGAGTGGTGCGCCAGGGCGGCGGAGCCCATGGCAAGACCGACCGCGACCGAGATCACGGCGATGGTCCTGTTGGCGTGGGTCGTGGCGGCGCGTTTCATCTCGTTTCTGCTGTCATGGTCCGGGCGCGGCGCGTCAGGGCGCGCGCGGGACGGGGATGCCGTCGTCATGGGGAATGGGCGCGAAGACGGCGTTGCCGTCCTTGTCGGTCCGCTCGGAGAGGCCGCCCTGGAGGCAGACGCCTTCGACGATGTCGAACTTGCGGGACCGCTGGCGATAGTAGATCCGGGTGGTCTTCCAGGGCGCGGTCAGCACGTGGGGAGCGGTGATCTCGATGTCGTCGTGCAGCACGTCGGGGCCGGCCAGGTGGATGCGCTCGACCACGTGCAGGCCGCCATTGTTGGGCACGCCCACCGACTCGCTCACCGCCAGATAGGCTTCGGGGAGCACGCCCACGGTGTCGACCACCAGGGTCTCGCCCTCCCAGCGGCCGATGGAGTCGCCGTGGAAGGTGAGGTCGGGGTCATCCGGGTGCGGACGGCCGTCGGTGTAGACGCGGCGCAGGCGGTTGCTGTCGGACTCGCCCAACAGGGTGACGCGGCCGGGGGTGAACAGGAATTCCAGGGCGTTGTGGCTGATCAGCATCCAGCTCGGCATCCCCTCGGGCAGGCAGTCGACGAACAGGCCGCGCGGATGGCCGGCCTGCTCCTCGGCGTTCATCGCGGCCACCTGGCGGGCGGCCTCGGGGGTCCAGGGCGCGGGGTTGCGGGCGATCTGGGCGACCTGGTCGCTGATGTCGGGCGTCCAGACCCCGCTCCGGTCGGGCAGGCGGGCCAGCCCCGCCCAGTCGGCGGCGGTCGGGGGCGGGTTGAGGTCGGCCGGAGCCGCGGCGTGGGAGACGGCGGGCGCCATGATGGCGATCGCGGCCAGGAGCGGGACGAGCAGCGTGGCGGCTTGCGACGGCGTTCCCTTCCCATCGAGGGGGAAGGGACGAATACGATCAGCCGTCGGAAGCCCCGCAACGTGGAAAATCATGCACTCGGTCCGTGGAGGCTCAGCTGGCCTGGGCGTGCAGGGCCGGGCCGGCGGCGTCGCGTTCGGCGATGGCCTGGCGGACCAGGGGCAAGAGCTGCTGGCCGTACTGGACGGCGTCTTCCAGGGGGGTGAAGCCGCGGATCAGGAAGGTGGTGACGCCGAGCTCGTAGTAGTCGAGCAGGGACTCGGTGACCTGGGCCGGCGTGCCCACCAGCGAGGTGGAGTTGCCCTTGGCACCGCCCAGGGCGGCGATCTCGGTCCACAGCCGCTTGTCCACCACCGGCCCCTGGGCGGCGGTCTCGAGCAGGCGCAGCGAGCCCGTGTTGGCCGGGGGCTTGCGCTCGCCGACCCGAGGGTTCCGCGACTGCACGGCGCGGGCCTTGTCCAGGATGCGCTCGGCCTTGGTCCAGGCCTCCTGTTCGGTCTCGGCGATGATGGGCCGCAGGGACAGGCTGAAGCGGATGTGGTCGGCGCGGCCATGCTGGGCGGCGGCGGCGCGGACCCGGGCGATGGTCTCCTTCACCCCGGCCAGGGACTCGCCCCAGAGCGCGAAGACGTCGGCGTAGCGGCCGGCGGTGCGGATCGCCGCATCGGAGGAGCCGCCGAAATAGATCGGCAGGTGGGGCTTCTGAACCGGCTTGATCGCCGAGAAGGCGCCCTCGAAACGGTAGTGCTCGCCCTGATGATCGAAGGGCGCGTCGGCGGCCCAGACGCGCTTGACGATGTCGAGGTACTCGCCGCTGCGAGCGTAGCGCGCCTCCTTGTCCAGGTAGTCGCCGTCGCGCCGCTGCTCCTCGTCGTCGCCGCCGGTGATGATATGGACCGCCAGGCGGCCGTCGCTGTAGGCGTCCAGGGTCGCGAGGGAGCGGGCGGTCAGGGTGGGGGCGACGAAGCCCGGACGGTGGGCCAGGAGCACGCCCAGCTTCTGGGTGTGGGCGAAGACATGGGAGGCCGTCAGATAGCCGTCGGGGGAGCTGGAGTGGTGGGCGATCAGCACCCGGTCGAAGCCGCCGGCCTCATGCGCCGAGGCGATGGCGCGGACATAGGCCTTGTCGACCGGCGGCCCCTCGGCGGGATGGATCTCCGAGACATTCTGGCCATGGACGATGCCGATGAATTCGACGGGCATTGCAACGCTCCTGTTGGTGTCCTGCGCCAGACGTCGGCCTTGGCGAGGCATGATCTGTCGGCGGGAAATCTAGAGGGCGCGGGCGGCGCGGCTTAACGAGATGTCCTCAAGCCGGTCTTGAGGCCGGCTCAAGCGTGCGCGCCGCCCGTCCGGGTCAGTAGGCGTAGCGCAGCGTGGCGATCACCGTGCGCGGGTCGGGGTAGTTCTTGAAATAGATGCCCGAGGAGGGGGTGTAGGACGAGCTGATCGGCTGCTGCGAGTTGAACAGGTTGCGGCCGGCGAGCTGGACCGACCAGCGCGCGCCGGGCGCGGTCCAGGTGACCGTGCCGTTGACGAAGGTCTGGCCGGGGACGAGGTCCTGGGGACGGTTCAGCGGTCCGGCGAAGACGAAGCTCTGATACTCCAGGTCGGCGCCCAGGCGCAGGTCGCCGGAAACCTGGATCGGCAGATCGTAGCTGGCGCCGCCGGCGAGGGTCCAGCGCGGGGCGTTGATCAGCCGGTTGCCGTCGGCGTCGACCCCCAGGCCGCCGGCCCCCTTGTACTGGTCGTAGACGGCGAACAGATAGCCGGCGTTGAAGAACAGGCTGATCCGATCGACGGGCTTGGCCTCGGACTCCAGTTCGACGCCGTAGCTGTGCGCCTTGCCGGCGTTGCCGCGGCGGCTGCCGACATAGGCTGGGTCGTAGAAGGAGACCTGCAGGTCGGTGTAGTCGTCGTAGAAGGCGGCCAGGTTGGCGCGCAGGCGGTGCGCGAACCACTCGGTCTTCAGGCCGGTCTCATAGGCCCGCACCTTCTCGGGGTTGAAGGGCAGGGTGGCCAGATCCAGGCGGGTGGCCCGGTTGTCGAATCCGCCGGATTTGAAGCCCTCCGAGAAGGTCGCGTACTGCAGGATATCCGGCGTCCACTGGTATTGCAGCGACGCCTTGGGCGTGGCGGCGGTCCAGGACTTGGACGCCTGGCCCTGGATCGACGGCGCCGTCACCTGGCCCTGCAGGTTCAGCACGCCGTTGTTGAACACGAAGGTCTTGGACTCGTCGGTCCAGCGGATGCCGCCGGTGAGGGTCAGCCTGTCGGTCAGCTTGAGATTGGCCTCGCCGAAGGCCGCGAAGCTGTCGGTGTAGGTGATGTTGTGGGCGCGCAGGAACAGGTAGTTGCCGGGCGTGACCGCCGGATCGGTGGCCAGCGCCGTCTTGCGGCTGTAGCCGTCGCGCTGCACGAAGAAGCGCTCGTGCAGGTAGAACACTCCGCTGGTGAAGTTCAGCCGGCCGAAGTCCCCGTTCAACTGGACTTCCTGGGTGTTGTACTGGTCGTTGTAGTGGATCAGGTTCTTCTGGATCAGCGCGGCGACGCCGTCGTTGTCATAGTAGACCGGATCGAGGTCGAAGCCGCCGAAGGCGGTGATCGACTTCAGCTTGAACTGTGAGGACAGGTCGTACTGGATCTTCAGCGCGGCGCTGCCCTGGTTCAGGTGCTGGTAGGGCTCGACCTCGGAATAGGACAGGCGGGGATTGAAGGGGCCGGGCTGGGCCACGGGGATGTAGCTTCGGCTGTCGCTGCGGTCGCGCAGGCCGGTAAGGGTCAGCTCGATGTCCAGCTTGTCGGTCGGGGTGGCCCGCAGCTTGGCGCGCAGGGCGTCGATGTCGACGCGGTTGACGTCGTGGCCGAGGGTCGGATCGAAGGCCGTGCCATCGCGGCTGTGGTGCACGTAGGACAGGCTGGCATAGAGCTTGTCCGGCGCGATCGGGCCGCTGACCGAGGCGTGGGCCTCGATGTCGTTGAAGTTGCCGTAGCCGACCGAGGCGTCCAGGCGCGATGCGTCGCCGGGATCGCGGGTGACGATGCGCAGGGCGCCGGCGCTGGAATTGCGGCCATAGAGCGTGCCTTGCGGCCCCCTCAGCACCTCGACGCGGTCGATGTCGTTGAAGTCCACCATCGAGCCGATCTGGCGGGGCACGTAGACGTCGTCGACATAGACGGCGAGCACGGGCTCCTGGATCGGATCGGTCTCGCCCACGCCGCGCAGGGAGTAGGTCTGGGTGGTGTAGCTGATGTTGGAGCGCGCAATGTAGAGGTTCGGGATCTGGCCCGCCAGGTCGCGGATCGACTCGGCGTCGCGGTCGCGCAGGGTCTGCGGCGTGAACGCCGAGATGGCGATCGGCGTGTTCTGCAGGTTGGTCTCGCGCCGCTCGGCGGTGACCAGCACCTCTGAGACGACCGCCGTGCTGGCGGCCTCGGCGGTGCTCGCCGTGGACTGCGCGTGGCTCGCGCCGACAAGCAACATGGAAGAAGCGCCGGCCATGAGCGTCGCCGCCAGAGTCTTGGATCGCAAGACCGTCTTGAAGTTTGAAGATATGGTCGACATTGAACATCCCCGTTTCTGGATAACAACGGGAAGCTATGTCTGCTCGATCGGCCGCAACAATCGAGTTTATCTGGTTCTATTGATAAGCCTGGCTGCTCATGGGCGGCGCGCATATGCTTATGGCGGCCGGTGCTGAGCAGGCCGACTCATAAGGGGTATCAGATAACCGATGGCGGCCCGATCAGCGCCGAGGCCGGCCGGGAGCGCCGGGCGCTGTCAGACGGCCTCGACGAGGCTGAGCGCCTCGACCGCTTCGAGCACGGGTTCCGCTTCGGTGCGCAGCAGCCAGTCGGGGGCGACGTCGGCGAAGCGGACGACACGGTCCTGGCCGATCACCACGATCGTGGGCATGGGCAGCTCCCAGGTCCCGGTGCCGATGGTGTCGCCGAGCGACACCCCCTTGGCCAGGGCGGCCTGTCGCGAGGCGGCGTTGGCTTCGAAGGTGACGCCGAAGGCGCGGCCCAGGGCGTTGCCGTCGTCCGACGCCACCAGGAACTTCAAGCCATGGCGGCGCTTGATCGCGACCAGTCGCTCGGGGAGCTGGGGGCTGATCGCCACCAGGGTCGCGCCCAGCCGTTCCAATCCAGGACGCAGCCGGCGGTCGTAGTAGGGCAGGGCGATGTTGCAGGCTGGGCAGTCGGCGAAGCGGAAGAACACCAGCACGGCGGGGCCATCGGCCAGCAGGCCATCGAGGGTGACCAGGCCGCCGTCGACCTCGGCCAGGCTGAAGGGTTGGACCACGTCGCCGGGCTTGACGAAGCCGGCGTGGTTGGCGGTTTCGACCAGTTCCCGGCGCTGATCGACGTTGGTCTGCAGCTGTTCGGGCGGCCATGTGGCGACCCGCTCCGCATGCAGCTCGGCCAGCAATTGGCGTACCGATTCCTGGGCTTGTCCCGACATCATGTCCTCCTGCGGCGCGATATGTTGGCGCGAGCGGCAGACAAGACCCGAAGTCCGAACCGTTCAAACGAGAGGTTTTCAGGGACTTATTGGGAAGGCTCATGGGTGGGGGCGGGAGAGGGCGGCGCGAAAAAGGAATTGACCACGAACCACACGAAAAACACGAAAGGGGACGAACCCGGTCCGGGTCTCGGGTCTCGATGCTGACAGTTGGCGCGTTCGTGTTTTTCGTGTGGTTCGTGGTCGATCTTGACGACAGCGAGGAAGGACCCCGCGACCCGATTTCCAGCGCCGCGCGGTCGCCGCTCCTTGGCCCTCCCCCGCACGCACCCGATGGGGAGGAGGGCGGGAGCTTCTCTTACAGATCGGCGTATTGCGGTTCGTCGGCGATCAGGACGCGGTCGAGGAGGCGGGGGAAGTCGCCGTAGTTGCGCACCGCGTAGTGCACGGCGGCGCGGTTGTCCCAGAAGGCGACCGAGCCGGGACGCCAGGAGAAGCGGACCTGGTGTTCCGGCTTGCGGTAGGCGTCGAGGATCTGGCTGAGGATCTCGCGGCCGTCGGCCAGGTCCAGGCCGATGATGTGCGGACGCTGGGTGAAGTTGACCCACAGGGTCTTGCGGCCGGTCTCGCGGTGGGTGCGCACGACAGGGTGGGCGACGATGGGATAGTCGAAACCTGCGCGGCTGAGCGCCTCGCGGAAATCATGAGTGACATGAAGGCCTTCCAGGCGGGCCTTGATCTCGTCCGACAGGCCGTCATAGGCCGCGACCGCGTCCACCCAGATGGTGTCGCCGCCGACCTCGGGCAGGGTCACCGCCCGCAGCACCGCGCCCCAGGTGGGGACCAGCCGCCAGCTCGTGTCGGTGTGGTAGCCGGCCTCGATGGTGGTGGGGTCCTTGGCCCGCTCGTACTTGGCGAAGTCGGCGGCGGCGATCTTGTGGATGTGGACGATCTTGTCGTCCCGCTTGGTGTTGGGATGGGTGTAGAGTGGCCCGAAGCGCGAAGCGAAGGCGGCGTGCTGGTCGGTGGTGATCTCCTGGTCGCGGAAGAACACCACCTTGTACTGCAGCAAGGTCGCCTTGATCTCATCGCGCACGGCGTCGGAGATGGGCTGGGACAAGTCGACGCCCGTGATCTCCGCGCCGATGGTCGGCTCCAGGGGCCGGACGGTCAGGGCGGCGTCGGCCGCCGGGTTCAAGGTCTGCAATGCGCTCATTGGGTCGCTCCTCTTGGCCTCGCGCCGTCGTCGGCGACGGTCGGCGATGAGACGCCAGCTAGCGGCGCGAAGAGCGGCGCGTCCAATTGGGAATCCTCATCAGACCGTTGATTTTGAATGTGATTTCTGGGGCAGGCCGCAGGCGACGGCGAACATCTCCTCCATGCGCCAGTGCTCGTTGGGGTACTGGCCGCGGGCCGACCATTCGCCCCAGCCGGAGTGGCGGCGGTACTGGCCGAGCAGGCCGGACCGTTCGATGGCGGACGGGTCCAGCTGGGCGGGCGCCTCGCAGTCCGGGTCGACGTAGATGGCGTCGGTCGGGCAGTAGAGCTCGCACAGGAAACAGGTCTGGCAGTCGGTCTGCCGTGCGATCCGGGGCGGGGCCGGGACGTCGTCCGCCGCCCCCGGCGGGGGAGCGGAGAGTTCGAACACGTCCATCGGACAGGCGCGGACGCAGTCGCCGCAGCCGACGCAGCGATCCTCGAGGATGAGGGCGATCATGCCGCGGCGTCCTGAGCCGGTTGGCTCTCGGCGAACTGGACCTGCATCAGGTTCAATCCCCGAATGGTCAGGCGGCGCGCCAGGCGCGAGTCCTCGAGAGGGTGGTCCTCGCGACGATGCAGGCCGCGGCTCTCGATGCGCCGAAAGGCCGCCGCCGCGCACCACCGGGCGGTCGCCGCCATGGCGGCGGCCTCGCGGGCGGCCAGCGCCGATCGTCCGGTCCCGCGCAGATGATCCCGCGCCTCGCGCCAGGCATATTCCAAGGCTTCCAGGGACGCCGCCAACTGTTCGGAGGTGCGGAACACCGCCTTGTCGAAGGGCAGGGTCTCGGCCTGGACCGCGGCGACGACCTCTTCGGGCGACACGCCGCCGGCCGCGCGCCCGGGGCGCAGTCCGGCTCGGCCGATGGCCCTGGCTCTTCCGGAGAGCCGGCGCCCCTCCTTGAACGCCAGGCGCGCGGCCGCCGCGCCCGCCCACTGCCCCGACGACAGCGCCCAGGAGGAATTCTGGGCGCCGCCGCCGGACACCGCGCCGGCGATCGGCTCGCGCGAGGCCGTGTCCCCGGCCACGAACAGCCCGTGCACGCCGGTTTGGCAATCCTCGCCGGCGACCTTGAGCCCGCCCACGCCGCGGATGGTGCCCTCGCCGCGCAGGGTGATCTCGAACCAGTCCTCGAAAGGATCGATCCCGGCGCGCACGAAGGGCAGCTGGGCGTTGGGCTGGATGAGATGCAGTCGTTCGCGGATGTGATGGGGCATGCGGTGAAGCCGGCAGAACACCGGTCCGGCCAGCAGGGCGCGGGCCAGGGCCGGGGTCGAATCGGTGGCGGTGACCTCGATTGGAAACCCCGATGCGTCGCGATAGCTGGCGAAGGCGTAGGAGACCGAACGGGTCATGCTGGAGCGGGCGGGGGAGACCGTGTGATAGGTGGAGAACTCCATGCCGGAGAGTTCCACACCGGCCTCGGCCGCCATCAACAGGCCGTCCCCGGTGTTGGTGTGACTGCCGAGCAGGCGGGAGCGGAAGCCGCAGCCCCCGGTCGCCAGCACCACCGCGCCGACGCGGGCGGTCCAGTCGCGGCCGGCCTGACGCTGCACCCCGGCCGCGCCGGCGACCGAACCGTCGTCATGCAGCAGCAACTCCAACGCCGGGCTGTGGTCGAGAACGGCGACGCCGAGGTCCTGGATGAGCCGCCGCATGGCCTTCAGGTATTCGGGCCCGCGCATCGACCGGTAGCGCGGCGCGCCGGCCTGATCCCGCGGGAAGCGGTAGTAGCGGTCGAGCCCCGGCAGGCTGGTCCAGGTCAGGTCCAGCACCCGGGCCATCCAGCCGGGATCGGCCAGGCCGCGGGCGCGCTCGACCTGTTTCTCGATGGCTTCCTCGCGCTTGTCGGGCGCCACCCACCAGTGCCCTGGACCAGCCGCGGCGGTGACGCCGCTGGTCCCGCAATAGCCCTTGTCGACCAGCACCACGCGGGCGCCGGTCCGCGCCGCGCCCGCCGCCGCCCAGGTCGCGGCGAGGCCGCCGCCAACCACCAGGACGTCCGCTTCGATGTGAAGGGGTTCGGTCATGGCCGGTCAGCGTCCCACGGGCCCGGCGGCGGCCAGGGCGGCCTGGCTGAGCCGGGGGGCGAAGGCGCCGTCGATCTTGGGGGTAGCCTCGATGACGCCGGCGCGACGGAAGGTCTCCAGGGTGGCGTACTCCTTGCGGATCAGGTTGGCGTCGATCGGCTCGGCCTGTCCGGCGAGCCGCCGGGCGGCGTCCCGGGCCACGTCGAGCGGCAGGCCGGTGTCCTTGGCCAGGACCGCGCCATAAGCGTCCTGGTGGCCTGCGGCCCAGGCCTGGGCCCGGGTCAGGCGGACCAGGAAGTCGCTGAGGATCGGGCTCTTGTCCGCGATGGCCTTGTCGCTGGCGGCGAAGAAGCCGACGCCGTCGAGCACGCCCTGGCCGTCAGCGACGATGCGGGCGTTGTCGTGCAGGGTGACCAGGCCGATATAGGGGCTCCAGGTGGCCCAGGCGTCGATACTGCCGCTGGACAAGGCGCCCCGCGCCGCGCCGGGGTCGAGGAAAACCACCTGCACGTCCTTGGAGCCGAGCCCCGCCTTCTCCAGAAGTTTGAGCAACAGGAAGTGGCCGATCGATCCCTTGACGGTTGCGACCTTGCGCCCCTTCAGGTCGGCGACGGTGCGGACCGGCGAGGCGGCGGCGGCCACCAGGGCCGTGGAGGTTCCCCGCGCGCCAGAGTCGTAGGCCAGCACCGCCTTGATCGGCGCCCCCGCGGCGTAGGCGAAGACGAAGGGCGCATCGCCCACCCCGCCCACATCCACCGCATTGGCGCCGAGTGCTTCGAGCAGCGGCGAAGCGGCGGCGAACTCGCTCCATTCCACCTTGTAGGCCGCACCCTTCAGCACGCCTGACGCCTCCATCAGCGCGCGGGTGGCGCCTCGCTGGCTGGCCACCCTCAGCACCTGGGCCCCCGATCCGTTCGGAGAGGCGCCGCCGTGCCGCCCGCCGCAGGCGCTGAGCAGGATGAGCATGGCGGACAGGGCGAGCCGTCCGAGGGTGATCCACCGTGGGGTCCTGGGCGTGGTCATGGTCAGAACCGCTGCGTCAGGCGGGCGTAGTAGAAGCCGCCGGTGACCCCGAAGGGCGAGAAATTGCCGTACTGGTTGATGCCGGTCTTGGGGTCGGCGATGCCGATCCGGTCCGGATAGATGTTGAACACGTCGTTGGCCCCAACCCCCACGGTGGTGCGGGAGGTGACGTCGAAGGAGACGTCGATATCGGTGATCCACTTGGCGCCGTAGGAGCGGTCGGTAGCTGGCAGGGAAGGCGTGCCGATCTCGGTGTAGCTGCCGTAGCGGGTCTCGCGGGCGTCGAGGTTCAGCGGGCCGATCCGCCAGTCGCCCGACAGGATGAACTTGTCGCGGGGCGTGGCCACCGTCAGGTCGCCCTGACGCTGCCGGTCGAACAGCACCAGGTTCATGCCGGCCAGCGGGGCCGGGGTCGGGTTGAAGTGGGTGATCCAGGTCTTGTTCCAGCTATAGGCGGCGCTGAGCCGAAGCTGGCCCAGACGGCCAAAGTCGTAGTCGTAGGCGAGCACCGCATCGATCCCCCGGGTGCGGGTGGAGACCGCGTTGGTGAAGAACTGCGCCGAGGAACCGGTCGGCAGGCCGAAGGGCGCCAGCAGGGCGTCGATGCCGGCGCTGCGCAACAGGCCGGTCTGCAGGATGCGGTCGCTGATGCGGATCTGGTAGGCGTCCACGGTGAAGGTGACGCCGTGGCCGGGATCGGCGGTGAAGCCGGCGCTGTAATTGATCGACTTCTCGGGCCTGAGCGGCGTGGCGCCCAGGGCCTGGGCCGCCGGGGAGCCCACCGGCAGCACCTTGGTGGGGATCAGCAGGAAATCGCCGCTGGAGCTGACCTGACCGGTGATGGTGTTGGAGGCGTAGATGGTCTCGGCCAGGGACGGGGCGCGGAAGCCGTTGCTCACCGTGCCGCGCAGGGCGAAGCCGGGCAGGAACTCGTAGCGGGTGGAAACCTTGCCGCTGACCGTGTCGCCGACGCCGTTGGTGTAGTGCTCGAAGCGGCCGGCCGCGCCCAGGTACCAGTTTGAGGTCAGGTCGGTCCCGAGGTCGACATAGCCGGCGAAGTTGTCCCGGCTGATGGCGCCGGACTCCGCCGGGGAGGTTCCGTTGTAGGAGGCCAGGCCCGGACGGGGGTGCTGGCCGGCGTAGAAACCGGTGGGGATCACGTAGCTTCCGACCGCGTAGGACAGAGGGTCGCCAGGCAGGATCTGGTATCGCTCCCAGCGGTGCTCGGCGCCCAGGGCGACGGTGACCGGGTGGCCGAGGGGGCCGGCCACTTCGCGGGAGATGTCCAGGGCGTTGGTCCATTGGTCGAAGTTCTGGTCGGCCAGGTGGAAGTTTGTCGGGCTCGTCGGCCCGAGCGTCGCGTTGATGGTGTCCTCGGCGTTCAGTTCGGTCCCGTCGCGGCCATAGGTGGAGGACAGGTCCCAGGTCCAGGGCCCCAGGGCGCCCTTGGCGCCGCCGGTGACCTGATAGTCGGTCTCCAGGATGCGCCGCTTGGCGTTGAAGCCGTCGGGGTAGACCTCGGGCAGGGAATTGATGTCGTTGGGCAGGAAGCTACCGGTGTTCTTGAGGGAGTTGCGGTAGCTCAGGGTGGCGACGGAATAGAGCTTCACGTCGGCGTTCAGCGGCAGCTCGGCGTTGGAGGAAGCGGAATAGATCCGTTCCTGGCCCGGCCCGTAGCTCTTGCCCCACTGGGTGCGGTCGACGGTCTGGTTGCGCGGATCGGAGATATCGTACTTGCCGGTCGCGGGGTCGAAGAGCGGATTGAACACCTGGGACAGGGAGCTGGGGACCTGCCGGCTGGCGACCGCGGTGGATTTGGCGTCGAAGGCGAAGTGGGCGAAGCCGCCCCGCGGCAGACCGACACCGAAGTCTCCGGCCACGTGGCCGGTGTCCCCGTCGCCCGCATAGAACTGGCCTACGGTGGCGTCGATGGCGCCGCCGGCGGCGCCTGACTTCAGGATGATGTTGACCACCCCGGCGATGGCGTCCGACCCGTATTGAGCGGCGGCGCCGTCGCGCAGCACCTCGACATGGTCGATGGCGTCGACCGGGATCAGGTCGAGGTCGACCGGCACGCCGCCGTTGCCGACCCGGGCCAGGTTGTTGATCAGGGCGGTGTTGTGGCGTCGCTTGCCGTTGACCAGGAACAGGGCCTGGTCGCCATTCAGGCCGCGCAGGGTGACCGCGTGCACGGTCCAGGAGGTGCCGCCGCCGTTGACCCCGGGCAGGTCGAAGGACGGCACCAGCTGGTTCAGCACCTCCTTCAGGCCGACCTTGCCGGTCTGGATCAGCTCCTGGCTCTTCACCACGTCGATCGGGGCGGGGCTGTTGACCACGGTGCGCTTCTCGCCGCCGCGCAGGCCGGTGACCACCAGCTCCTGCACGCTGGCCGCTTCGGCCGGGGCGGCCGCCAGGACCGCGTCGGGCGCCGCAGCCAGGATGGGCGCGGCCGTCGCCGCCAAGGCCCCGCTCGCCGGCGCCAGCAGGGCCGCGGTCGCCAGCAACAGCGCGCGGCGCTTATTGAATTTAGCTCCGAGAGAAATAGTAGGAATATGGTGCATGGGAGCCCCGATGAGGTTGCGGACGCGAGCGCGCGCCGCGATCGTTTCTGTGGATGGGTGGAGGGAGACGACCGGTTTCAGCCGCGGCGGCGTCGCCGCGGATCCGTCACGATCGGGTCAGCATACAGCTTGCAAAAGCCCGGACCTGCATGGGCGTCTCCACTCGAGACGCTCTGGGTCGTTCCGGGGCGTCATCGCCGAAACAAGCCCCAGCATGATCGTCAATGAAAGCGAGAAATTCTCATTTGCTATATAGGCCGACGGCATATGGATATCGGAGAAAACGCTTATATTATCGCGAAATACGCCCAGTCCAGACGCAGTCATATGATAGAAAAACTTAACTATCTGTGCGCCAATCGAGCAGGGACGCGCGGACCAGGCCTTCCAACCGCTGATGCGCGGCGGTGGGATTCCGGCCGGTCCAAAGGCTGCAGGCGACGGCGGGCAGGTCCGGCAGCCCGACGGCGCCTGCGTCCAGCGCCGAGGAATAGAAAAGGGGCGTGCGGCAGGTGAGTCCGAGGCCCGCCTCCACCCCGGCCCGGAGCGTGGAGAGGTTGGGAGTCTCCAGCACGATCCGATAGGGCCGGCCCGCCGCATCCAGCGCCGCGATGGCGGCCTCGCGGAAGCGGCAGGGTTTCTCCAGCACCGCCAGGGGAGCGACCTCGAGCGACGCGAGGCCGGGGTCGCCGATCCAGATCATCGGCTCGATCCGCACCTCGGCCTTGGAGCCCGGCTCCGAGAAGCCGATCAGCAGGTCCATCCGGTCCCTCTCCAGTTCCTCCAACAGTTCCAGGGTGCCGCCGATACGGGCGTGCAGGGCGGCCTCCGGATGCAGGGCGGCGAACTGAGCCAGGATGTTGGTCAGCAGGGTCTCGGCGAAGTCCTGCACCATGCCGACGCGCACAGGGCCGGACAGGGCGCCGCCGCTGACCGCGCCGATCGCCTGGTCGTTCAGCGCCAGCATCTCGCGGGCATATTTCAACAGGGTGTCGCCGGCCGGCGCCAGGACCAGGCGTCGGCCATCCCGGTGGAACAGGGGCTGCTGCAGCATCTCCTCCAGGCGCTTCACCTGCAGGCTCAAGGCCGACTGGGTGAGGAACACCCGCTCGGACGCCTTCAGCATGGAGCCGTAATCGACGATGGCGACGAAGCTGCGGAGGACATCGATCGGCAAGCTGGCGGGCATGGACGGCTCCCTGGAAAGCTATGAGCGCCCCTAAAGCCAAACATGAGGAATGCTGGATTGCGCCGGGCGCCGTTCTCCATCAAAACCTATGGAGTTGCTAGGAAATAATAGGGACCACCCCGTGTCCGTGACCGCTCAGGTCGATAGAAATCCTTTACCAGCAAGGCTTCCGCGGTTCGATATGAGTCGGTCCCGCTGGCTGTCGCCGGTGCTGCTGCTGATCCTTTGGGAGGTCGGATCCCGCTCCGGACTGATTCCCTCGCGAGTGCTGGCCGCGCCGTCGACCGTGGCGGCCACGGCGGCGCAAATGCTGGCGTCGGGGGACCTGATCCGGAACCTGGCGGTGTCGCTCGGCCGGGTGGCGGCCGGGTTCTCGCTGGGCCTGGTCTCCGGCGTCGCCCTGGCGCTGACCGCCGGTCTGAGCCGCTGGGGCGAGACCCTGCTGGACCCGCCCATCCAGATGCTGCGGACCTTGCCCCTCTTGGCGCTGGTCCCGCTGTTCATCGTCTGGTTCGGCATCGGCGAGACGCCCAAGGTGGCGCTGATCGCCCTGGGCTCGACCTTCCCGATCTATCTGAACCTGTTCAACAGCATCCGCTCGGTCGACGCCAAGTTGGTGGAGGCGGCGCGCAGCTTCGGCCTCAAGGGCCTGGACCTGATCCGCGACGTGATCCTGCCCGGGGCCGCGCCAGGGCTGCTGCTCGGCGTCCGCTATGCACTGTCAGTGTCCTGGCTGTTCCTGGTGGTGGCAGAACAGATCAACGCCCAGGCCGGGCTCGGCTACCTGATCAACAACGCGCGCGACTTCCTGCGCACCGACGTCATCGTCCTGTGCCTGCTGATCTACGCCCTGCTGGGCCTTTCGACCGACGCGGCGGTGCGGGTGATGGAGCGGCGCGCGTTGGCGTGGCGGCCGTCCTTCGTGGAGCGTTGATCGATGAGCTTCATTCCCATTTCGCGCAGCCATCCTTCCGCGCCGGTGGTCGAGGTGCGCAACCTCAGCCGGCGGTTCGGCCAGTCCACGGTGCTGGACGGCCTGGAACTTGAGCTGGCCGCCGGCGAATTTGTCGCGCTGCTGGGCCGCAGCGGCTCGGGCAAGACCACCCTGCTGCGCACCCTGGCGCAGCTGGACCCCGTCACCGAAGGCGTGGTCCGCGCCCCTGATCGCCGGGCGGTGGTGTTCCAGGAAGCGCGCCTGCTGCCGTGGAAGCCGGTCTGGCGCAACGTGGCCCTGGGCCTGAAGATCCCGGACGCCCGCGCCCGCGCCCTGGCCGCCCTGGAAGAGGTGGGCCTGTCCCACCGCCTCGACGCCTGGCCGGCCACGCTGTCCGGGGGCGAAGCCCAGCGCACCGCCCTGGCCCGGGCGCTGGTGCGTGAGCCGGAACTGTTGCTGCTGGACGAGCCCTTCGCGGCGCTGGACGCCCTGACCCGCATCCGGATGCACGGCCTGGTCCAGGCCCTGTGGCGCAAGCACCAGCCCGCCGTGCTCCTGGTCACTCACGACGTGGACGAGGCCCTGCTGCTGGCGGACAGGGTGCTGGTGCTGGATGGCGGCCGCATCGCCGCCGAGGAGCGCGTCGACCTGGACCGCCCGCGGACCGCCGCCGATCGCGAGTTCCAGACCCTCCGCCGCCGCCTGCTGTCCCACCTGGGCGTGGAGACGCCCGAGGCGCACGCCACGGAGCCGCGCATCGCCCTGGTCCACCCTCTGCGCGAGGCCGTGGGATGACGCACGCGCCGCCGCTGTTGACCCGGTTCATCCGCTCGGTGGAATGGCTCACCGACGAGGGTCTGCCGGAAGCCGAGTTCCTCGCCGCCGCCCGTCCATTCCTCGCCGCCCTGGTCGGCGAAGACGACTGGCTGCCGGCCGCCTACGCCGAGCCGCACCCCGAACGCTACCGGCAGTACCTGCTCTATCGCGACCCGGACGCGCGCTTCTCGCTGGTCAGCTTCGTGTGGGGGCCGGGTCAGTCGACGCCGATCCACGACCACACCGTCTGGGGTCTGGTCGGCGTGCTGCGGGGCGCCGAGCTGTCCCAGCGTTTCCAGAGTCCCGATGTCGGCCCGCCCGAACCGCTGGGTCAGCCCGAGCGGCTGGAGCCCGGCGCCGTGGAGGCGGTGTCGCCGGCGATCGGCGACGTCCACCAGGTGTGGAATGCCTTCGAAGATCGCGTCTCGATCAGCATCCATCTCTACGGCGCCGATATCGGCGCGGTGCGGCGCTGGACCTACCCGGTCGAGGGCGGCCGCAAGTCCTTCGTCTCCGGCTACGACAACACAGGATCGAGTCCGGCCTTCTTCATCGAATCCGAAGAGCGGGCCGCATGAACGCCGCCGTCACCGCCAGGGAGGTCCGCCTGGAGCTGGTCCTGCGGCGCGAGATCGCCCTGATCGACCTGCGCGAGGAGCACGTCTTCGCCCAGGGGCATCCTCTGTTCGCCGCCTCTCTGCCGCTGTCGCGGCTGGAGTTGGAGGTGCATGAGCGCATCCCCCGCCGCGATGCGCCGATCGTGGTCTATGACAATGGCGAGGGGCTGGCGGCGCGCGGCGCGGCCAAGCTGGCCGAGCTCGGCTACAGCCAGGTGCGCACCCTGCAGGGCGGCCTCGCCGGCTGGCGCGCGGCCGGGCTGGAGGTGTTCCTCGACGTCAATTCCTACGCCAAGGCCTTTGGTGAACTGGTGGAATCGCGCGCCCACACGCCGTCGATGCCGCCGGAGGAGCTGAAGGCTCGGCTGGACCGCCGCGAGGATGTGGTGGTGCTCGACGCGCGCCGGTTCGACGAGTTCCGCACCATGTCGATCCCCTCGGGGGTCAGCGTGCCGGGGGCGGAGCTGGTGCTGCGCAGCCGCGAGATCGCGCCGGACCCGGACACCACCATCGTGGTCAATTGCGCGGGCCGGACGCGCAGCCTGATCGGCGCCCAGTCGCTGATCAACGCCGGCACGCCGAACCGGGTCTACGCCCTGCGTAACGGCACGATCGGCTGGACCCTGGCCGGGCTGGACCTCGACCGGGGCGCTCAGCGCCGCTTCCCGCCGACGCCGGACGAGCGCGCGGCCCAGGCCGCCGCCGCGGCGCGCCAGGTGGCCTACCGCGCCGGCGTGCGCACGTCGAACCGGTAGAGGGTGCGGTCCGTCTCGGCCGCGAGACGATGCAGCTCATGCTGCGAAAGCCGTCGCACGCCGGCGCGGTAGGCCACCTGGCGCGCCGCGGCGGCGGCCTGGGCCGCGCGCTCGTCCGGCGTCGGCGGGAAGCGGCGCTGAGCGCCCCGGTCGAGGTCCAGCCCGGCCAGGGTCCAGCCGATCGTGCCGTTACGCAGGGCGTAGACCCGGTTCGGCGTGCCGGCGTTGATCAGCGACTGGGCGCCGATCAGGCTGCGCGTCCGGCCCGCGCAATTGACCACGAT
>FTIV01001259.1_pt3 | contig 17809 bp, 12 predicted proteins | sample 1658621 | NCBI WGS metagenome assembly FTIV01 (sample SAMEA3914841, study PRJEB12502) | metagenome | biome: forest; material: soil | place: Canada | collected 2011-07-05 | depth 0.3 m | reverse complement strand
CGCGGACAAGGCGCTGGCGCACTACCAGGCCCTGGCGCGCGCCAATCCCGCCTCCAGCAAGTCCTGGAGCCGGGTGGCCCGGGCGCTGCAGCAGACCGGCGATCCGGAAAGCGAAGCCGCCGCCTGGCGGCGCGTCCTCGCCGCGGGCGAGGATGTCGAGGCGAGGCGTCGCCTTGCGGAACTGTTGTTCGCCCGAGGCGAACAACAGTTCCGCAAGGCGACGCCTCGCCTCGACATCCTCGCCCGCGGCGAGGACGCGCCGCCAGGCGGCGGCTTCGCTTTCCGGATCGCCGGTCTGCTGCAGCGCCCGGGCCACCCGGCTCCAGGACTTGCTGGAGGCGGGATTGGCGCGCGCCAGTGCCTGGTAGTGCGCCAGCGCCTTGTCCGCGCGGCCGGTGCGGTCGGCGAGCTTCGCCAGGCGCTCGTGGGCTTCTTCGTCATCCGGGGCCAGGGAGAGCACGCGCTCCCAAGCGGGAATGGCCTCCTCGATCTCCTCGGTCTCTTCCAGATTGCGCGCCACCCTCGCCCAGCTCTTCGGCTCATCGGGCGATGACTCCGCGAGGGTCAAAAGCAGCGGTGTCGCTTCGCTGCGACGGCCCAGCTTGCAGAGCTGCTGGGACAGGCGTTCGCGCGCCTCGTCGACGGCGACCCCGAGATCGAGCACCCGTCGCCACGCCTCCACCGCCGCATCGGCGTCACCGGTCTCTTCCATCGCCCGCGCGAGACGCGCCCAGGTCTTGGGGTCGTCCGGCGAACCCTGGGCCACGGCGCGCAGATGCGGCAGCGCCTGACGAAAACGCCCCAGACCCATCAGCATCTGCGAAAGGCGCAGGTGCGCGTCGATGTCTCCCTCGTCGAGCCAGAGCACCCGCCGCCATGCCGAAATAGAGACCTCGAATTGCCCGGCCTCCTCGGCGTTCAAGGCCAGGCTTCGGGTCAGGTTCAGATCGTGGGGCTCGGCGTCGGCCAGCGCCCTCAGGTGCGGCACCGCTTCCTGCAGCCTGTGCAACCGGATCAGCAGTTGGGACAGATGTTTGTGGGCCTGCCCGTTGGAGCTGTCGAGTTCGAGCACGTGACGCCAGGCGTCCTCGGCCTCGGCCACATCGCCGGACAGCTCCGCGGCATTGGCCAGGCGCGTCCAGGCCTTGCTGACCTTCGGAGCGCGATGGGCGGCTGCCCGCAGGTGCGGCAAGGCTTCTGTCTTGCGGCCAAGTCCCAACAGCAACTGCGCCAGTCTGTCGTGCAGCTCCGCGCTCTCGCCCCCCAGGATGATGACCTGCCGCCAGGCCTCGACGGCCTCCCCGTGATCGCCGGCGCTGGCGCAGATCCGGGCGATCCGCGACCACAGGCTCGTGTCGGGCGTGACCAGGGCGATCGCCTTCAAATGGGGCACGGCCTCCAGGTCTCGGCCAAGGCCCAGCAGCAGGCTGGACAGCCGGTCTTGCGAGGTGATGTCCTCGGGTTCGAGATCCACGACGCGCTTCCAGGCGGACACCGCGCCTTCATCATCGCCCGCCTCTTCCAGCAGGCGCGCCAGGCGAATCCAGCCCTTGGTCCGGCCGGGCGCGGTTTCGGCGGCCGCCACCACGTGCGGAAGCGCCTCGCCAAGCCGCCCGAGCGCGTGCAGGTGGCCGCCCAGGGATTCGTGCGCCTCGAAGTCATCGTGCTTCAGGTTCAGCAACTGCCGCCACGCCGTGACGGCGGTCTCGCGGTCCCCCGCGGCCCCCGCCGTGCGCGCGTCCTGCCTGAATCGGGTGATGTCTACGGTCACGTCCTGAAGCTGGCCCCTTGGTACGGGTCGTCTGGCGACGGCGGCGCCGCCGATTGGTGATCCGACCATAATGCGGCGATCCCCCGCCGCGCCAACACTAACAATCGGCCAGGCCCTTCGGTGCGCATCCCAGGCGATCGCCGCCGACGGTGTGCGTGGTCATGTCCCGTCCGCCGCGTACCCGGCCTCCCTCGCGAGACGCTCGAGGTCACTGAGCATGGACCGGCCCAACTCGCCGTTGTCCACCCACGACCGATAACTGCCGATCCGGGTCGGGTCGATCTCCAAACGGTCGAACTGGCGGCTCTCTACCTTCAGTCCCAGGTCCAGCGCATCCAAAACTGTCTGGATGGACGCCACCGGGTCGACGCAAATGTCTTCGAACCTGACCTCACATGCCCGCCAGGCGCGGGACATCGAGGACCGGGTGCGCTCCAGATAGTCGCGCCATAGCCGTATCCAGAGTTCCGGCTCGTCCTGCGGCCGTCGCCCGCTGGGGACGTATTGCGCGTAACGACCCGGCAGGGCGCCGATGGTGTCCAGCGGATTGCGCACCAGGTTCACGATCCGCAATCGAGGGAATGCGGTCATCCAGGCATCGGCCGTGAGACAGTTGCGGGGGTCCTTGTGGCCCCAGGGCTTGTCGGCGTCATAGCCTGAGGCGGCCAGGCGGAAGGCAATCCGCTCCGGCTCGACCGGAAGCACCGCGGCGCCGGCATCGAACCTCTCGATCCTGTCCGGGTTTGCCCAGCCGGGCAGGATCAGGGTGTTCAGGACCTGCACGTAGTTCCACTCGTAGGATGACGTCTGGGCGACCTGGAACACGCCGGCCAGTTCCAGCAGTTCGGCCAGCAAGCGGGTCCCTGAGTGGTGGAACCCGCAGATCAGCACAGGGCTGAAGAACGCATCGCTCGACAGCACCCGATCCTTCAGGACGTTGACCTTCGCGGCTCGGTCGGCCAGGGCCCTGGCCTCCAAGCTGGCGGCCGGAATGCGCGCGGCCGAGCGGACCAGTTCGACGATCGCCTCATCCGCCAACGGATCGGTATCCGGGCCCAGGCCGCCGCTGCGGCCGACGAACTGGGCCAATTCGTCCGGAAACCTCGCGGACAGTTCAATGAATTGTGGGCTGCGGCAGACTTCGGACGTGCAGCGCCAGCGCTCGGCGACATTGTCTGGATCGGACAGGTCGACCCTGGACGACAGGAAGATCAGGCTTTGCAGGCATCTGTGGAAAGCCGCCCGTTCGAGCCTTGGATCGAGTTCCCCGCCTTCCCGCCCGGCCAGGCGGCAGGTGAAGGTCAACAGGTCTGTGATGCGACGGCCTTGGAAGGCCGGGCTGAGGAACAGGTCCAACGCCGCCACCGACTGCAGTTGTCCGATGCAATAGGTCCGCAGGTCGTCGTCCATCCCGCCGGGGGAGTCCTGGGGCCCGTCGCCGGTGTCCGCATCCTCCAGCGCGATGACCCTGCGTCGGGCCCCAGGACTCCCCCGGCGGGATGGACGACGACCTGCGGACCTATTGCATCGGACAACTGCAGTCGGTGGCGGCGTTGGACCTGTTCCTCAGCCCGGCCTTCCAAGGCCGTCGCATCACAGACCTGTTGACCTTCACCTGCCGCCTTCCCGCCCGGCCAGGCGGCAGGTGAAGGTCAACAGGTCTGTGATGCGACGGCCTTGGAAGGCCGGGCTGAGGAACAGGTCCAACGCCGCCACCGACTGCAGTTGTCCGATGCAATAGGTCCGCAGGTCGTCGTCCATCCCGCCGGGGGAGTCCTGGGGCCCGTCGCCGGTGTCCGCATCCTCCAGCGCGATGACCCTGCGTCGGGCGGCGGTTGCGCCCTCCTCGTCACCGGCCGCCGTCAGGCGACGTTCAAGTCGTCGCCACAGGTCGGCCAGGGCGGCGTCCGGATCGGCGAGTTCGCGCAGGTGCGCGTGCGCCTGGTCGGTTCGCCCCAATGTCAGCAGCACCTGGGCCAGCCGGCGGCGCCCTTCGGTGTCCTCCTCGGTCGCCAGGACACGGTTCCAGGCGGCGATCTCGCGCTCTACCTGGCCGGTCGGCTCCAGAGCCCTGGCGAGGCGGCTCCAGTTCTTGGCGGAAATCGGATTGGCGTCCACCAGCGCCTGGTAGTGGAAGGCGGCGTCGGTGGAACGTCCTTCGGCCTCCGCCAGCTGGGCCAGCTTCTCGTGCGCCTCTTCGTCGTCGCCCTGGATAGTCAGCACTCGCCGCCAGGCCTCGACCGCATCCGCCGTCGCGCTAACCTCCTCCAGGCTCCGGGCGAGCCTGGCCCAGTTCTTCGCTTCGCCTGGCGCCGCCTCGGCGATCGCCTGAAGGTGAGGCAGGGCTTCGGCATGCCGGTTCAGCGCCGACAGCAGGTCGACATAGGCTTCCCGTTCGGCGAAGACGTCGCCGCCCAGCTCCAACGACCGGCGCCATGCCTCGGCCGCGCCTTCCAGATCGTCCAGTTCCTCGAGCGACCGGGCCATCCGCGCCCACGCGTTGGCGTCGCTCGGTTCGGCCTCGGTCACGACGCGAAGATGCTCCACGGCTTCCGCGTGACGCCCTTCGGTGACCATTCGCTTGGAGGCGTGCATCCGGGCGAGGGGGTTGTTCGGGTCGTTCAGCTGATCCAGCGCCCGCTCCAGGCGGCTGCGGAACTTGGCCGACGACGGATTGGCGTCGAGCAGCGCCTGGTAATGAAAGACCGCGTCGGCTGGACGCGCCTGAACCTCGGCCAACTGTGCGAGCTGCTCGTGCGCCTCCGCGTCATAGCCGGCCACGGCCAGCACCCGATTCCAAGCCCTTACGGCCTCACCACCGGCGCCCATCCCTTCGAGACTGCGGGCCAGCCTGGCCCAGTACTTCGACTCTCCCGGCTCGGCCTCGACCATGGCCTGCAGGTGCGGCAGGGCCTCCGCGTGCCATCCCAACCCGATCAGCAGGTCGGTGAATCCGTCGCGGGCGACGAAATTGGCGCCGTCCAGTTCGAGCACCCGCCGCCAGGCCACCACCGCGCCTTGCGGATCTCCGCTCTGTTCGAGCGACCTGGCCAGTCTCGCCCACATCTTGGCGTCCGTGGGGTCCGCCTCGATCACGACTCGCAGATGTTCGGCCGCCTCGGCGTGGCGGCCCACGCTGGCCAGCTGATAGGACGCGTGCATTCTCGCGACGGGATTGTTGGGGTCGTTCAGCTGTTCCAGAGCCCTTTCCAGGCGGCTGCGAAACTTGTCCGACGAGGGATTGACGTCGAACAGCGCCTGGTAGTGGACCACCGCATCGGCCGGGCGGCCCTGGGCCTCGGCCAGTTGCGCCAACTGCTCGTGGGCTTCCGCGTCATAGCCTGCCAGGGCCAGCACACGCCCCCAGGCCTCGGAGGCCTCCGCCAAGTGACCCACCCCTTCCAGGCTCCGCGCCAGCCTGGCCCAGTATTTCACTTCGCCGGATTCGGCCTCGACCATGGTCCGCAGGTGCGGCAGGGCCTCGGCGTGCCATCCCAGGCTGCTCAACAGATCGCTGAATCCGTCGCGGTCGACGAAGTTGTCGCCATCGAGATCGAACACGCGACGCCACGCCACGACGGCGGCCGCCGGATCGCCGCTCTCTTGGAGCGACCTCGCCAGGCGCGCCCACATCTTGACGTTCCATGGCTCAGCCTCGGTGACCGCCCTCAAGTGCTCCACCGCCTCGGCGTGGCGACCCTCGCTGGCCAGCCGGTAGGAGGCGTTCACCCTGGCGAGCACATTGGCCGGATTGGCGCTCTGCTCCAGGACCCTGACGACCCGGTTGCGGAATTTCTCCGAGGATGGATCGGCGTCCGCCAGGGCCCGGTAATGAACGAGCGCGTCGGCGGGGCGTCCTTCCGCCTCGGCCAGCTGGGCCAGCTGTTCGTGGGCCTCCGCGTCGAAACCCACCGTGGCCAAGACCCGCGTCCAGGCGTCCTTGGCCTCGGCGGCGGCGCCGACGCCCTCCAGGCAGCGGGCGAGCCTGGCCCAGGACTTCGACTCGCCGGGCTCGGCCTCGACCAGCGCCCGCAGATGCGGCAGGGCCTCGCCATGCCGGCCCAGGCTGGACAGCAGGTCGGCGAATCCATCGCGCGCGACGAAGCTGCCGCCGTTCAGCGCGAAAACGCTCCGCCAAGCCACGACCGCGCCTTCGGGATCCCCGCTCAGCTCGAGCGACCTGGCGAGGCGCGCCCAGGTCTTGGCGTCATCGGGCTCCGCCGCGGTCACCACCCTCAGATGTTCCACCGCCTGGGCGTGGAGTCCCTGCGCCGCCAAGTATTGCGCGGCTTGCCGGCGCGCGACCAGATTGGCGCCATCCAGAGCGGCGACGTGCAGCCAGGCCGCGGCGGCCTCACCGACGTCGTCGGCTTCTTCGCAGGTCCGGGCAAACCGGCTCCAGACCTTGATATTGGCAGGCGCCGCTTCGGCGACGATCCTGAGCTGGGACATCGCTTCGGCAGGACGCGCCAGACCGCGCAGCAGCTGCGCCACCCGGGAGCGGACGTCGGCGGGGCCGCCTCCGAGCTCGATCACCCGGCTCCACGCCGACAAGGCGCGCTCGGCCTGACCGGCCGCTTCGCTGGCCTCGGCAAGCCGACTCCAGAGCGCGGCGTCGGAGGGAGACGCTTCGGCGGTCTCCTGCAGGTCATCCAGGTCACGCATCATGACGCGCTTGCAGCCGGCTCCAGGACATGGCCGCTCTCCACGCGCGCCTGACGCTTGGCGAGCGCCAGGACCCCCTCCGCGACGACGTCGCCCGCCGATCGGTCCAGGCCGCAGGGTCGCGCGAACAGTTTGGCGAAGGCCAGCCGGCTCGCGATCTTGGCGTCCCTGCCGTCCCAGACCTTGGCGAGGGCGGACTGCAACGTCAGCAGGTCGTCCATCACGTAGAGCGCGTCTCCCTCCACGAGATACCGGAAGTGTTTGGAGTCCGACTGGGTGTCGCCATACCTGGGAATGCGGACCGTGAAGGTGGGCAATCCGGCGACGACCGCGTCGACCATGCCTGTGGTGTTGATGCCGATGGCCGCATCGGCGTGGTGGAAGGTGCATCGCATGTCCGCGAAGTCCTGGCGCGTCTCGGGCAAGGCGCCTTCGGGCGGCCAGACCGTCACGCCGGACCCCTCCAGGCGTTTGTAGATCTTGGCGTTGGCCGGATGCGGCCGCACCAGGATCTGGGCGCGCGACAGGTCAGCTCCCGCCGCCGCCAGCGCCGCGGCCATCTCTTCGACGAACCAGGTCTCGTCGGCGGCGATGTTCCTGGAAGACCCGAGATAGAGCAGGATCTTCCGTCGCGGATCCAGGCCGACCGTCTTGCAGAAGGCCTCGCGACTGGGCAGCTCGTCTGGCCTGTCGAACCATTTGTCGAAGAACGGCGAGCCGGCGACGGCGATGCGCGCGGACGGCAGCCCATGGATCCGGATCGCGTCCTCGTACTGGAACTCGTTCCACACAAAGACCTTGTCGGGCGCGATCTGAATCAGGCCCTTGGTCGACAGGTTGTCCCAGCTCAAAACCGGCAGGGCCGTGGGAATTCCCAGGCGCCGGGCCGCCTTCAGATAATCCGTCTCCTCGGAATACCGCATGTTCAGGGGGCTGAGCACGATCACGTCCGGGCGCATTTCACGCAGGTGTTGCAGGATGCCGGCGTCGGGCGGGGTCAAGGATTCCGCCAGGCGCAGGGACAGGTCGCCCAGGGGAGATTTGAGCAGATTGCAGAATTGGCGGTCCTCGACCTTGGCCTTCCAGTCGGCGTTGAGGTAGGCCCGCCAGCGGTTGACGTAGTAGGGCGTGGTGTCCGACCTCGTCAGATAGCTGCGGAACGAACGCAGTTCACGCAGAGCGAAGATCCGGTCGCGGCGCGGGTCAGACCGTCGAACCGACCAGCTCGTCTTCAGGCTGGGATAGGCCGCCCGGAACTCGTTGACGGCCGTCTGGTCGCCGCCCGACCAGCTGCGGCTCCACTGCTCGTCGAAGGCCAGTTCGAGATCCGCTCCCCGGTCGAGCAACGCCGCCACGACGCTCTCGAAATAGGAGAAATGCGCAATCGATCTTGCGACAAACAAAACCCGGATCGGTCCGCGCGCCATATTCACTTCCACCGCCCAGCCAGGACCCCGGTTTAGCAGTAGCCAAAATAGTGACGATAATCCAAGACATGCAGATCCCCCTTGGGCTTACCCGTGGGCCGCAACTGCGTGTATTGCATGTCGGAGACTTCGATCAGGTTCAGATTGTAATACTGTTCAAGGATTTCACTTACAGTCGAGAGCTCGGTATTGTGACGGGAACGGTCCTTGTTGAGACTGTAGATCCGCCGACAGCCATACTCCTTCAACGATCGTGCATAGCCGTCCACCTGCTGGGTGGTCATTTCCTGGAACGAAACCATGTTCAGGGCCAGATCAAGCTTGGGTTTTGGCAACATGGGGAAGTAGAAGTGCGGGACGAATACGAAATCATATTTCCTTATGTTTTCGATCTCTCGCTCGAACCCGGGTTCACCGTAGATCAACGCTTTGGCGTCCGGGAATAGCGAGAGCAGATAGACAGCCGAGAACAGCATGGTTGGCGGAAGGTCGACGCACACATAGGTGGACTGGGGGCAGACCTTTTTGAATTGATAGGCGAAACCGCCCCACCCGCTGCCGATCTCCAGCGCGACCCGAGGCGTCTCGGGATCGCGGAAGCGCTTCAGCAGGCCGGCCTTGCTCATGCCGATCAGCACTTCATAGAACTTCAGCGTATCGAGGTTGGCCAGCCCGGGCCCCACGTCGAACCCGAAGCCGCCGAGCGCCGTTGGCTCAGGAACGAACAGGCCATCGGCATCCACCGCCCGCAGAGCGTCGAACTTGGCCTGATAGTCGCCCGCCCGGTGATTATGGTGCTCGCGATAGTCGTACGACTTCACAGCCGTAATATGATAGCATTGATCCCGCAGCTTCCCAATCATCGCCGGTGAAGCATCGAACATATACAGAAAGCCTTCGATCTCTTGCTGCCAATAGGCGCTCGGACCGCCGGCGGGATCCAGGCGATACCAGTCGTCCATCATCACATATATGGCGTCTCGGACCCTGGCATAGTTCGAATACTCGGCGCTTTGCCTAAGCAATTCGATTCGCGACCAAATCTCCAACTTGAAATCAGTCGCCATTTGCTCTCCGCTGCGATTGACGCACCACGCCACCCTCCCCGGCTGAGCGCTCCCAATATGTCCAAGTTTGCAGGGACGGGGTCAATGCCGGAGGCGTCATCTTAGCCATTCGCGGCCGTTTCTCGCCATGGTTGATTGTAGTTGGCTCAGGAGACGGCAGGAGCGACCCCAAGTCCGGCCTGCGCCTGGACCTTCGCCTCGCGCCCCAGAATGCGGCCGATCAGGTCCGCGTCCTTCGTGCTCACCGTCAGCAGCCTGCCGCCGGCCGCGGCGAATTCCTGCTGTGCGAAGCCCGCATCGGCCGAAAGCGATTCTGTCGTCTCGGACTGCAGACAGATCGCGACCTTCCCCATCGACGCCGCCGCGTAGGCCATCCAGCCCTGGACACCCACAAAGGCGTCCGCACCGGCGATGACAGCCGAAGCAATGTCGACCATCTGCGCCGGTTTGGGTGTGACCCCGTGCACACGTCCCCCTTCCGGAACGAAGCGATCACCGGGCCGGGCCATCGCGGGGTGGATCAGAACCACCTCGGTCCCCCGCGCGAGGCCGGTGATCACCTCGCCGGCGAACCGGCGGTTCTCGGCGGTGTCGGGGAACTGCTCGTTGAACGCAAAGGCGGCCGCGACGTAGCGCGCGGGCAGGTCGGGGAACTGCTTGCGGACGGCCTTAGCGTTGGCGGTCAACGGCAAGGAGCGGCTGTGGTCCGAAACGAAGCGCCGTCCGGCGAAACCGCTCCAGAAGCGGTCGAACAGTACGAACATGATCCAGGGATGGAAGATCTTGAATTCACGGTACCCCAGGCGCTGCTTGATCCGGCGATAGATCACCCGGTCGGCGTCGGTGATGCCCTGGCGTTTGCGGCGCGCCGACTGTTCGGCGTCCCGCTGGCGCTCCAGTTCGTCCAGCGCCTCGTCGGTGAACAGTTCGCCGAGATCGATGTAGGTCCCCAGGATCCCTTCGTACCAGCCGCCGGCGCCGCCGCGCGACACCACCACGACCCTCTGCTTGTCCACCTGATAGCGCTTGCGAAACCAGCGGACGAAGGGGACCCAGTAGAGCACTTCGCGACCCGGGTCGGCCAGCCAGGGGCCGAACACCACCAGCCCTTCGCTCTGCGCCGCCTCGACCATCGCCACTTCGGCGCTGAGCAGGGCGCCGGACGAGGATGGACCGAGCTGTTCGGACCAGTGCTCGCGCAACAGGATCCTCGACTCGGGCAGCAGGCGCCCCACCACGCCGACGATCCAGGGCAAGGTGCGGCTGGCGAACCTCTCCTGCAGTCGGCCCTTGAGGCTTTGCTGCCGGATGCCGCCCTGGCCCGCCTCGGGATCGCGCGACGCGGCGGAACGGTCGCCGAACAGGGAGTCCGCCCATAGCAGCAGCCAAGCCATGGCCCTCAACAGGAGGTTCGTCCCCGGCCCAGGACGCCGCCCCTCCACGGCGAGGCTTTCGATGGCCTTCGCGGCGCCGTCCAACTCGGCAGGCTGGGGCTTGCCCGAGGCGGTGAAGGTCGTCACGCCTTCAGCCCGCGCCGCGGTGGCGTAGTCCAGCTGACCGCGGCCGGGACCCGACTCCGTCAGGACGAGCAGGTCGAGGTCCAGCTGGTGCAGGTAAGTCCGCACCCCCGGATCGGGCGGCAAGGCGTCGATCAGCGACGGCGCCCACGTCTCAATCAGCTTTGCGGACCGGGGGTGATCGCTCAGCCAGGCCCTGGCCCGCTCGTCCTGTTCGAAATCGGCGGAAGCCTCATCGGGCGCATCCGCCGTCCCGGCCCGGACGAGAATGTCCCTGGCCCGGATCAGGCGGCCGGCAAGTCGCGTCCACATGTCGGTCCGCCTCACCGCGAAACCGATCGAGATTCCATGCTGTGACGAGATCAACGGACCCAGGCGGAGAGCCGAGACGCCGGTCATGTCCTGCACGGCGATGTGCACGGCGTGACCGCGGGCGCTGAGCACGCCGACCAGCGGCAGGAGACGTCCCACGCCCTCTGCGTTGCTGGCGACAATCGCGATGCGCCGCCGTCCGGACGCGGATGCGCCGGGCCCGACGGGGAGGTCCTCGGCCGGTTTCAGCGTCGACGTCAAAACGCCCACTCGGTCCACGGCCGCGCATCCGGGAGCTGGCCCAGGATGGCGGCGAGATCGCCTTGCTCGAGGTCCTGGTCCTGGCGCCCGAACACCTCGTCCCGCACGTTGCGCCGCATGTGGAAGGCGAAGGGCGCGCCGCGCCAGACGAACTTCTCGGGTCCCAGCTCGCGGAAGGGCCGGTTGTCGAACCCAGGCGCGTCCGAAGAGTCGATGTAAGATCCGCGCGCCGGCAGGAAGCTCCAGCGGGCGGGCATGCGGCGCTCGAACCAGCGCCCTCGCTCAGTCGTCAGATGCTTGGGCTTGGCCAGTTCGGCGTCCAGGTCGACCACCGGCAAGGCCAGTTCGACGGCGTGGCGGCGGGCGAACCTGTGATGCAGCCGCCAGCCCGTATCCCGCCGGGTCTCGATCAGCATCCGGTTGTAGAACAGGGGCATGTGCGCCTTCATCCAGGTGGCCGTCGGCCCGGCGTCCTGGGCCAGGTCCTCCACCAGAGCCGGCGTGAAATCGATCTCCCCGGCCGAGACCTTGCTCAGGTCGATCAGCAGGAAATGCACGCAGGGGAACCCCCGCCACTTGCGGTACCAGCGCGAGTGCCACGGCACGCCGAAGAACGACAGATTCCGGCGGTGCATGTGTTCGAGACACTCACTGATCCAGTCGCGATAGACCACGAACAGGTCCGGGTCGATGACCAGGGCGAACCGCGTCTTCACCCTGCGGATCGCCATGTTCAATGCGGCGGCGTGATGATAGCTGCCTCGGCCTTCTTCGGGCAGAGGCGAGGCGTCGATGCCGGCGACGACCTCGCAGCGAGCATCGTCGATGACCATGCGGGGCGTCCCCAGGGCCGCGTTGTCGACAACCAGGAACCGGTATTGCGCCCCGCGATTCAGCGCGTCGATCATCTCGATCTGGCGCGCGATGTAGCTGTAGTGCTTTTCGATGCCGACGGTCAGGATGGTCAGCGGCGGGTCGGACGCGGGAGCCGTTGCCGTGGACAGCCCGCTGGGCGACGGACCGACCGAGCCCTCGCGCGCGCTCGAGACACCGATGCCAACTTCGCCGTCGCCGTTCAAGACAATGCTCCCAGCTCGGGCCTGGACCGCGATCTAACAGAGGGCGGAGCGCCTGCAAAGGAGTCGAACGGGGAACTCCGCGCCGCAGGCCCAACAACCCCGGATTGTTGATCTTCACCATACTGACGTGCGTCGCAGCTCTTGTACGACGTCCGAAATTGCGGGATTGATACCCTGGAAGCTCTGGTCAGGAAGGCGACGGCGATGCTTGCCACCGAAGTCCCTCGTTCGGCGGTCTCGGACCCGGCGGCGTTGTGGGCCGCGGTCAAACAGCACCGCGCCAGGGGCGCCTTCACCCAGGCGATCCCCATGCTCGACGAGCTGTGCCGGCAAAGCCCGACAGAACCTCGCTATTTCCTGTGCATGGGTGAGGCCCTGATCGAGGACGGTCAGCAGGAGAAAGCTGCCGGTTTCCTACAGCGCGCCCTCGAGCTGTCGCCTGATGAGCCGCACGCCACCGAGGCGCTACGCAAGCTCAGCACGCCCGAATCGGCGACTCGCGACGCCCTGTCGTCGTCGCCCGCCACTGGCGCCGAGCTGGAGTCCCAAAGGGCGGCGTTGCGGCGCTGGTTCGAGGAGCTTTCCGGCGCGGGCCGCAATCAGGAGCTGATCGACGCCTACCACCGGACCGTGCATGACCGGCCCGACCTGGTCAGCGACATCGAGGCATGGGCGCCCATGGTCAACGACGCCGGCATGGAGATCTACCGTCAGAACGGCGAGCGCCCCGGAGCCTGGGCCCGCGACGTCATCGACGAGGTCCGCGAGAACGGGATCGCCCTGCGGACGTTCGACGAGGCGTTTGGCGACCGCTCGCTGATGGAAGAGCTTCAGGCGGTGGTGCGCTCGACCAACGACTGGTCGGTCCCCGGCAAGCCCCACTTCTTCAAGGCCGTCCGTGAAGACGACATCGCCGGCGACCACCCGATCATGCGTGCGGCGCTGAACCCCCTGCTGCTGGAAGTGGCCAACGGCTTCTATGGCCTCTACTCCAGGCTGGTCTCGGCCAACATCGTGCAGACCCGGATCGACTCCGCGCCCGAACGGGTGCGCAAGAGCTCCGAGGGGTGGCACCGCGACCCCGAAGACACCCCGATGCTCAAGGCGTTCATCTATCTGAACGACGTGCTCGAGGTCGGCCACGGACCGTTCCAGTACATCCCCAAGAGCCGCCGGGGCGGCAAGTACGAGCACATCCTGACGCGGTTCGGACGTGGCGTGTACGACCGGACCTATAAGACCCGGCCCGACTGGACCCAGGTCGACACCGAGGTCGATCCGGCCGACATCGTCACCATGCTCGGCAAGGCCGGCACGATGTTCTTCTGCAACACCAGCGGGTTCCACCGCGGCGGCTACTGCCTGACCCAGGACCGCTACATGGTGGCCAACGTCTACCAGCGCCCGGGATCGCAGTACCCCAACTACATGAAGACGGACTTCGACCCGACCGGCCAGCCGACAGCGATCCGCGCGGCGGTCGACGCCCTCTGACCGACCTGGAACGTGACGTTGGCGCGACGCCGCAACAAGCGGTTGTCGGTGGCGTCGTCTTGGCCGAGAAGCTGTCCTGAAGGCCACGCCACAAGACGATCAGGGGGGAGCTAGATGGACCAGGCGGTCGAGGCGGTGCTGGCGGAGTACGAAGAGCGCTCCCGTCGCGAATGGGCGGGCGTCATCGAGGGCTCGTCGCAGATGCCGGGCGACCGGCGCGACCAGATGCTGCTGTCGGTGGGTCCGTCGGCGGGGCGCTTCCTCAACGCCCTCGCCCGTGACGGAAAGGCCCAGCGGATCCTGGAGATCGGCACATCCTACGGCTATTCCACCGTCTGGCTGGCCGAGGCCGCCAAGGCCACGGGCGGCAAGGTGATCAGCCTGGACGTCGCCGACTACAAACAGGCCCACGCGGCCAAGGCGCTGGAGCGGGCAGAGCTGGGCGGCGTGGTCGAATTCCATACCGGCGACGCGCTCGAGCTGATCCCAAAGCTCGATGGACCGTTCGACCTGGTGCTGGTCGATCTGTGGAAAGACCTCTACGGGCCGTGTCTGGAGCTGTTCTATCCCAAGCTGAAGCCCGGCGCGGTGATTGTGGCGGACAACATGCTGCGTCCCGCCGCGGACCGGACCAACGCCTTGGCCTACCGGCGCCTGGTCCGCTCCAAGCCGAACATCAGCTCGGTGTTGCTGGACATCGGCCAGGGGTTGGAGGTGAGCCGGCTGGCCGGACCCAGCGAGGAAGGCCTGTGATCCCCTGAGCGACGGAACCGCACGACCGCTGGCCCTGATCACGGGCGCCTCGGCGGGCCTGGGCGCGGCGTTCGCCCGCGCCTACGCCGCCCGCCATCACGATGTCGCCCTGGTGGCGCGCCGGGCCGACCGGCTGCAGGCCTTGGCCGAAGAGCTGTCCGCAGCTCATGGCGTGGAGGCCATCGTGCTGCCCACGGACCTCTCAATCTGGGAGGCCCACACGGGCGTGCTGCTAGCGCTGGCCGAGCGGGGACGGGTGGTGGACGTGCTGGTCAACAATGCCGGTTTCGGCATTCCCCAGAGCTTCACCCGCGTGGCCTGGGCGCGGCAACGGGACTTCCTGATGACCCTGGTGGTGAACGCCTGCGGCCTGGCCTACGGCGTGATCCCCGGCATGATCGAACGGGGCCGGGGCCGCATCATCAATGTGGGCTCGATGGCGGCCTTCAGCCCCGGGGCGGCGGGCCACACCCTCTATCCCGCGGCCAAGAGCTTCGCGGTCAAGTTCAGCCAGTCACTGGACGCCGAGCTGCGCGGCAAGGGGATCAAGGTCACGGCGGTCTGTCCGGGCTTCACCCTGACCGAGTTCGCCGAGGCCGCGGGCACGCAGCAGTTGATGGACCAGGCGCCAAGACGGTTCTGGCAGACCGCCGAAGAGGTGGTGCGCACGGCCATCGCCGCCAACGACAAGGGACGCGTCGTGGTGGTTCCCGGCTGGCACAACCGGCTCGCCGCCGCCCTGATGAAGTACCTTCCCGAACCCCTGGTCCAGGCCGCGATTCGTCGGGGCGCGGCCAAGTACCAACTGGAGGACTGACGCTGTGTCTTCGCATTTCGACGTGGTGATCATCGGGTCCGGCGCCGGCGGCGGCACCATCGCCCAGCGGCTGGCCCCCACCGGCAAGTCGATCCTGATCCTGGAACGCGGCGAGCACCTGCCCCGCGAGGCCGAGAACTGGAGCCCCAAGTCGGTGTTCATCCAGCACCGCTACCGCACCCAGGAACGCTGGTACGACAAGGACAACAAGCCGTTCACACCCAACACCCACTACTGGGTCGGCGGCAACACCACCTTCTATGGCGCGGCCCTGATGCGGCTGCGCAACCGGGACTTCGAAGAGACCATGCATGCGGGCGGCCTGTCGCCGGCGTGGCCGATCAGGCTTTCCGACCTGGCCCCCTATTACGACGAGGCCGAACGGCTGTGGCAGGTGCACGGATCGCGCGGCGACGACCCGACCGAGAACGGCGACGAGCCGCCCTATGCCTATCCCGCCATCCACCACGACCCGGGGATCGCTTCGCTGAAGACCCACTGGGAGAACCAGGGCTGGAAGCCGTTCTCCCTGCCGCTGGGGGTCAAGCTCGACCAGGACCATCCGGTCACCTCGACCTGCATCCGCTGCAAGACCTGCGGCGGCTATCCTTGCCTGCTCAAGGCCAAGTGCGACGCCCGCACCCTGGCCATCGAGCCCCTGCTGGGCATGCCCAATGTGACCCTGCTGACAGGGCGCAAGGCGATCCGGCTGGAGACCGATCCGACCGGCAAGACGGTGACCGAGGTGGTCTGCCACACCGAGCACGGCGAAGAGCGCTGGAGCGGCGACATCGTGGTGGTGGCCGCCGGCGCGGCCAACACGGCGGCCCTGCTGCTGCAATCGGCCAATGCTTCACACCCCACGGGACTGGCCAACGGCTCCGACCAGGTGGGGCGCAACTATGTGTTCCACACCCTGACCGCCATGGTGTCGCTCACCGCCCGGCACGTGGACGTCACCTTCCCCAAGACCCTGGCGTGCAACGACTTCTACTGGGGCGACCCGCGCGGCGGCTTCGACAAGCCGATGGGGCACATCCAGCTTCTGGAATACATGTCCGGCCAGACCCTGGAGGGCCAGGTGTCCGACTGGCTGCCGCCCGGCCTGGTGCCCGACGTGTTCTCCGAGGGCGTGGCCGAGCGGATGCTCAGCATGCTGGTCATCTCCGAAGACCTGCCCGACCCGGAGAACCGTGTCCGCCTGAGGCCCGACGGCAGCATCATGCTGCAATACACGCACAACAATCTGGAAGGCCACGAACGGCTGGTGCGCACGCTGTGCGATTCGCTCGAGGGCTTCGTCGACCACGCCCACCCGATCAGCCAGCATCACTTCCAGATGGAATCGCTGCTGCCCCTCTATGGCACCGCCCACCAAGCGGGCACCGTCAGGTTCGGGACCGATCCGAAGTCCTCGGTGCTGGACACCTGGTGCAAGGCCCACGAGCTAGACAATCTCTACGTCACCGACTCCAGCTTCTTCGTCACCTCCGCCGCGGTGAACCCCACCCTGACCATCGTCGCCAATGCGTTGCGGGTAGGCGACCACCTTAAGGAGCGGCTGGGCGCCTGAGGCGAGTCGAGGCGGCCTTCCGGTTCCGCTCTTCAGACTGGCTGCATCGGATTGAGGTGATCGACCACCCCGGTGAAGTGGCGCTCGTTTCCGCTCGCCACGACACAGCCGTTCGCCCGTGCCGTCGCCGCGATGATCATGTCCAGCGCGCTACGCGGCCGACCCTGCAACTGGCCCGCAGCCATCAACTCGGCCCAGACCGCCGCGGCCGCTTCATCGAAGGTCAGGATGCGTCCGCGAAACAGATTGGAAGGCCCCTCAGGTCCTGCGAACCAGGCTTCGAGTTCCGTTCGCTTGCGGCCCGCCGGCAGTTGCAGGATGCCGCGCCTGAGTTCAGCCAGGGAAAAGGTCGCGATGTAGAGGTCGGCGTCCCGCTGATCGGCCATCCAGTCCAGCAGGGTCACGGACGGGGTCGGCTTGATCGCCTCGCTGAGAATATTGGTGTCGAGCAGATACCTGGTCACGGACCGGCATCGCGGCCGAAGACGATCTCACGCTCCAGATCGAGGTCGGCGCCGACCATGGGCGACCGGCGCAGCGCCGCCAGGATTCCCCCGCGCCCGCCTGGCCCACACCCGACTCGCCGCTCGATTTCCCCGCGTAGTTCCGCGGCGGCGGCGTCCCTCTTCGCCAACTGGCTCGCCAAGGCCCGGATAAGCGGCTTGTCGGTTTCGAGGCCACGGACCTCGAAGCGCCCAAGGCCCTGCTGCCTCATCCGACTGCGGTGGTTTTCGACCGCCCTGCGTTGTGAAGTGTCTGTCACGATCATATCCGCCATCTATGACCGGTAATATAGCCGGTAATACTTGGCGGGCAAGCCGACCTTTGATCGCAGGCCGCAAAAGCCCTACTCCTGCGCCCGCACCGAGACAGGAGACAAATATGCAGATGCGATCGCTCGGGGGGCTTCAGGTCTCAGCGCTGGGGCTCGGCTGCATGGCCATGACCAACCTCTACGGGCCGGTTGACGATGACGAGGCCGTGGCCACCGTGCGGGAGGCGTTGGACGCCGGAGCCAACTTCCTGGACACCGCCGACATGTACGGCTTGGGCGCCAACGAAGAGCTGCTGCG
>FTIV01002237.1_pt9 | contig 18284 bp, 20 predicted proteins | sample 1658621 | NCBI WGS metagenome assembly FTIV01 (sample SAMEA3914841, study PRJEB12502) | metagenome | biome: forest; material: soil | place: Canada | collected 2011-07-05 | depth 0.3 m | reverse complement strand
GGCCTGGACGACGACACCGTCTATCCCAACGGAATCTCGACCTCGGTGTCCGAAGCGACCCAGGACCTGTTCCTTCGCACCATCCCCGGACTGGAGGCGGTCAAGGTCCGCCGCTACGGCTACGCGATCGAATACGACTACGTCGATCCGCGCGCCCTCCATCCGTCGCTGGAGACCAAGCGCCTGCCGGGTCTCTACCTCGCCGGACAGATCAACGGCACCACTGGCTACGAGGAGGCCGGGGCCCAGGGCCTGATGGCCGGGCTGAACGCCGCCCGCGCTGCGTCCGGCGCCGAGCCCGCCATGTTCGGACGCGACGAGGCCTATATCGGGGTAATGATCGACGATCTGGTCACCCGGGGCGTCACCGAACCCTATCGGATGTTCACCAGCCGCGCGGAATTCCGCCTGATCTTGCGGGCGGACAACGCCGACCAGCGGCTGACGGCGCGGGGTGTGGCCCTGGGTTGCGTAGGGTCCGGGCGGGCCGAGGTGTTTCACGTGAAACAATCCGCCCTCGACGGGGCGCGGCGGGAAGCGGCGATCCTGACCCTGACCCCTGGACAGGCCGCGGCGCACGGATTCAGGGTGAAGGCCGACGGCCAGCGCCGCGATCTGCTGCAACTGTTGGCCTATCAGGAAATCGGCTTCGACCGCCTGGCCGAAGTCTGGCCACAGCTTGGCGCTTGGCCGGCGGCGATCCGCGAGCAGGTGGAGATCGACGCGGCCTATGCCGGCTATCTCGGCCGCCAGACGGCCGACGCGGAAAGCTTCCGGCGCGAGGAGTCCCTGGGGCTCCCCGGCGATCTCGACTACGCGGCGTTGGGCGGCCTCTCCAACGAGGTGCGCGAGAAGCTCTCCACCGTGCGGCCGCTGACCCTCGGCCAGGCCGCCCGCATCGAGGGCGTCACCCCCGGCGCCATCGCCGCCCTGCTCGCCCATGTCCGCCGCGCCCGCGCCGCGTAAACGCGGCCGCCGGCCTCTCGCCGCCGCCAAGGCCTCGTCCTCCCCCGTGCAACGGGGGAGGGGGACCGCTGAAAGCGGTGGAGGGGCCAGCCCCGCCCACGTCACCGACGCCGAGTCCTTCGCCGCCGCCACCAACGCCACCCCAGCCCAGATGGCCGACCTGGCCTCATATCGCGCCATGCTCGCCGACTGGAACCAGCGGATGAACCTCGTCGGCCCCTCCGCCCTGGCGGAGTTCTGGGGCCGGCACGCCTACGACTCCGCCCAACTTCTGCGCGTCGAGCCCGAGGCCCTGACCTGGGCCGACCTGGGCGCCGGGGCCGGTCTGCCGGGGATCGTCCTGGCCATCCTGCTGAAAGGCCGTCTGGGCGCCCACGTCCATCTGGTGGAGAGCATGGCCAAGCGCAGCACGTTTCTGAGCGCCGTGGTCGCCGCCCTCGACCTGCCCGCCCAGGTACATCGCGACCGGGCCGAGGACCTGTCATTGACAGTGGATATCGTCACCGCCAGGGCTTGCGCCCCGATGTCGCGCCTGTTGGAATTCGCCTGGCCCTGTTTCCGCAAAGGCGCTAGGGGATTGTTCCTGAAGGGACAAGATGTTGAGGCTGAATTGGCCGAGGCCACAAGATATTGGAAGTTCAATGCCAAGCTCTTGCCCAGCCGCAGCTCCGCGTCCGGTCGGCTCGTGCGCGTGAAAGGCCTTCGTCATGCCAGTTGAACATGCCCTGAGGGTGCTGGCCGTCGCCAACCAGAAGGGCGGCGTGGGCAAGACCACCACCGCCATCAATATCGGCGCCGCCCTGGCCGCCTGTGGCGAGCGGGTGCTGATCGTCGACCTGGATCCCCAGGGCAACGCCTCCACCGGCCTCGGCGTGCCCCGCCGCGCCCGCCGCGCCACCACCTATGACGTGCTGATGGGCGAGACCTCCCTGGTCGAGGCGGCCATGCCGTCCACCGTGCCCGGCCTGGACATCGCCCCGGCCGATCCGGATCTCTCGGGGGTGGAGCTCGAGCTCGGCCACGCCGCCGGCCGCAACTTCAAGCTCCGGGACGCCCTGCAGCCCCTGCGGGCCGGGGGCTCGGCCGGCCGCTACTCCTATGTGCTGATTGACTGCCCGCCGTCGCTGAACCTGCTCACCGTCAACGCCATGGCCGCCGCCGACGCCGTGTTCGTGCCGCTGCAGTGCGAATTCTTCGCGCTGGAGGGCCTCAGCCAGCTGATGCGAACCGTGGAGCTGGTGCGCGGCAGCCTCAATCCCCGCCTGGAGGTCCAGGGCATCGTGCTGACCATGTACGATCGCCGCAACAGCCTGGCCCGCCAGGTCGCCGACGACGTGCGCTGCCACTTCGGCGACAAGGTCTACGCCACCATGATCCCGCGCAACGTGCGGGTTTCCGAGGCGCCCTCGTTCGGCAAGCCGGTGCTGATCTACGACCTGGCCTGCGCCGGCAGCCAGGCCTACCTCAAGCTCGCCCGCGAGGTGGTCGGCCGCGAACGGTCGCGCGCCGCGCCCGCGCCCGCCGCGTGACCCGCTGATGGCCGCCGAAGGACGACGTGGCCTGGGCCGGGGGCTGTCGGCCCTGCTGGGGGAGTCGGAAACCACCGCCCAGGGCGGGACCGGCGCCCGCGAAGTGCCGATCGAGCTGATCCATCGCAATCCGGACCAGCCGCGGACCGATTTCGACGAGACCGAGCTGGAGGAACTTGCCGCCTCCATGCGCCTGCGCGGCGTGCTGCAGCCGATCCTGCTGCGGCCCTCGCCCCACGACCCGGGCGAGTACCAGATCGTCGCCGGCGAACGGCGCTGGCGGGCCGCTCAGCGCGCGGGGCTCGGCGCGGTTCCGGCGATCGTGCGCGAGCTCGGCGACTCCGAGGCCCTGGAAATCGCCCTGATCGAGAACATCCAGCGCGCCGACCTGAACGCCATGGAAGAATCGGCCGCCTACATGGCCCTGATGGGCTTGGGCCAGATGACCCAGGAGGCCCTGGCCGAGACGGTGGGCAAGAGCCGCAGCCATGTGGCCAACGCCCTGCGGCTGGTGCAGCTGCCCGCGTCGGTGCAGGCCATGGTGCGCGGCAAGGCCCTGTCGGCGGGCCACGCGCGGGCCTTGATCGGCGCGCCCGACGCCGAGGTCCTGGCCCAGCTGATCGTCGACGAAGGTCTGAATGTCCGCGACACCGAGGCGCTGGTCCGCCGCGTCTCCGCCCCGCCCGCGCCCGGCGCGCCCCGGCCGGGCCGTCCCCCAACCCGAAAGAGCGCCGACACCCTGGCCCTGGAGCGGGACCTGTCCGAAAGGCTGGGATTGCACGTCGAGGTGTCCGACAAGGGTGGCTCGGGCGAGGTGCGCATCCGCTACCGCAACCTGGAACAGCTAGACGAACTCTGCCGCCGGCTCAGTCGGAGCTAGGAAGGCTACAACCCCAGCCGCTTGGCCCGTGCGGCCACCGACATGGCCAGGCGTTCGGCGATCAGGTCGTCGGGCGAGCCGGTGCGTTTGCACTCGCGGTCGGCCTCGAGCACCGCCGGCTGGACCACGTCGAGGGTCTCCAGCGACCATGCGCGGGCCTGGCGCAGGAATTCGCGCTCATTCTTCCAGAACACCCCGGCGGACTTGGCGGCTTCCTGCAGTCCGGCCCCGGACTTGGAGAGGATCAGGGCCTGGCGCAGGCGGCCGAGATACATGCCCAGCGCCCGCACCGCCGCGGGGCCGCCTTCCCCCTCGGCCCGGGCCCGCCGGAGCGCCGACTGGGCGGGTCCCAGGCGTCCGCCGAAGGCGTGGGCGGCCGCGTCGGCCAGGGAAGCCTCCGGCTCGACCCCCAGATGGTCTTCCAGCTCTTCCGGCGTGGCGATGCGGCCGCTGCCGGGCCCCAGGAACAGCACCAGCCGCTCGATCTCCTGGCGGGCCACGCCGCGTTCCCGCGGCAGGCGCTCGACGAACAGCTGCAGCGCCTCGTTGGTCAGACCGACCTGCTCCTTGGCCAGGCTCTCGCGCACCAGCCGGGCCACGTCGCCGACCTCGTCCTCATAGCAGGGGATGACCACCGCGCCGGCCTTGGCCTGTTCGGCGGCCCGGCGCAGGGCGGAATCGCGGCCCAGGGCGCCGGCCTCAACCAGCAGGAAGGCGTCCGGGTTGAACCCGCCCTCCAGGTGGAGCTTCAAGGCCTCGGCCGCGACCTTGTCGGGGCCGGATTTCTCGCCGTCCAGCCTCAGCCGCACCAGCCGCCGGCCGCCCATCATCGAAATGGACGCCAGTTCGTCGGCCAGCCGGCCCCCGTCGTCCAGGTCGGACTCGTTCAGCAGCGCGACATCGAAGGGATCGTCGGGCCGCGGCGTCGCCTTGGCGGCCAGGGCGTCGGCCCGTTCGCGCACCTGCCCGCGATCGCGGCCGTAGATCACCGCCGCGCGGACGTCCGAGGCGGGCGCGGCCAGGAACCGTTCGATCTCGGGGCGCTTGGAGAGGATCACTCTATTTGGGCTGGCTCGCGAAGTAGGTGGCCAGCTCGATCCGGATGCGCTGGGCGGCTTCGGCGGCGGCGCGCTTCTGGCCGTCCTGCTGGGCCACGATCCCGGAATAGGGATCGTTCACGGCGTTGTAGCTGACGTTCACCGGCATCACCCCGGCGGTCAGGGTCTTGCCCGACTCGATGTCGATCAGGCTGTAGCTGATCCGCAGCGACAGCTCGTACCAGGTGGCCAGCTGCTCGGTGCTCAGGCCACGCGCGAAGCGCTGCTCGTCGACGTTCAGGGCCAGCCGGTAGACCGGCGCCTTGCCGCGGTCGATGGCGAGGTCGTCCTGCAGGTCCTCGCTGAGCAGGTGTCCGGTGCGCCCCTCGGGGGTGATCACCTCCACTCCGGCCAGGTTCGGCGTGACCCCCGGCTCCGCGTAGAGCGGGGTGAAGCCACAGGCGGACAACCCCGGCAGGGCCAGGGTCAGGGCGAGCGCGACGATGATCTTGCGGCCCTGTCCCATCCTATCCCGCCACGATGTTGACGATGCGGTCCGGCACCACGATCACCTTGCGCACCGAAACGCTGGAGGCCAGAAGGTAGGCCTGAACCGCGTCGTTCGCTAACGCCTTCTCGCGCACGTCGGCTTCGGCGGCGCCCTTGGCCGCCCGGATCTCGCCGCGGCGCTTGCCGTTGATCTGGATGGGCAGCACCACCTCGTCGTCGGCCGCCAGCGCCGGGTCAAACTCCGGCCAGGCTGCGGCGGCGACCATACCTGCCCCGCCGAGCCGGGCCCAGCATTCCTCCGCCAGGTGCGGCGTAAACGGCGCGATCAGCCGGGCCAGGGCGGAGAGCGATTGGGCGCGGGCGGCCATCTGCGCCGGGTTGGCCTCGGCGGCAGGCATCTGCTTGAGAAGGTTGAGGAATTCGTATAGGCGCGCGATCCCGCTGTTGAACCGGAAGCCTTCTACGCTGTCGGTGAACGCCTTGATGGTGCGGTGGGTGGCCCGCACCAGCGCCAGGGCGGCCGGGTCGGAGGCCGGGTCGGCCGTCTGCGGGCCCTCGGGTTGGCTGTCGAACTCGGCCCAGACCCGGTTGACGAAACGGAAGGCGCCCTCGATGCCGCCATTGGTCCACTGCACATCCCGTTCGGGCGGGGAATCGGACATCACGAACAGGCGCGCGGCGTCCACGCCATAGGCGTCGGCGATGTCCTCGGGTGGATAGGTGTTCTTCTTGGACTTCGACATCTTCTCGATGTCGCCGATGATCAGGGCCTCACCGGTCTCAATCAGCTGCGCGCGGCGGGTGTCGCCCTCGGCGACCACCTCGACCTGCCCGGGCTCGACCCAGTCCCCGTTTTGCCGGCGATAGGTCTCGTGGGTGACCATGCCCTGGGTGAACAGGCCGGCGAACGGCTCATCCACGCTCATCAGCCCCGCGTCGGTCAGGGCGCGGGTGATGAACCGGGCATAGAGCAGGTGCAGGATCGCGTGCTCTATGCCGCCGATGTACTGGTCCACCGGCAGCCAGTAGTCCGCCTCGGCCTGGTCGATGGGCGTGGGCGAGGCCGGGTTGGTGAACCGGGCGAAGTACCAGGAGCTGTCCACGAAGGTGTCCAGCGTATCGGTCTCCCGCGTGGCCGGCCCGCCGCACGACGGGCAGGTGGTGATCTTCCAGGTCGGATGGTGCTCCAAGGGATTGCCGGGCTTGTCGAAGCTGACGTCGTCGGGCAGCCGCACCGGCAGCTGGTCGTCCGGCGCCGCCACCGGGCCGCACCTGGCGCAGTGGATCACCGGGATCGGGCAGCCCCAGTAGCGCTGGCGCGACACGCCCCAGTCGCGCAGCCGATAGACCGTTGCGCCTTGGCCCTGGCCCTGCTGCTCGACGCGCGCGATGGCCGCGGCCTTGGCCGCTTCTACATCCAGCCCGTCCATGAAGCCGGAATTGTAGATGCGGCCCGGCCCGACATAGGCCTCTGTCCCAACATGGAAGATCTTGGGATCGGCGTCGGGCGGCAGCACCACCGGGGTGACCGGCAGGTCATACTTGCGGGCGAAGTCCAGGTCGCGCTGGTCGTGCGCCGGGCAGCCGAAGATCGCTCCCGTGCCGTAGTCCATCAGCACGAAGTTGGCGATCCACACAGGCAGGGTCCACTCGGGATCGAACGGATGGGCCGCTTTCAGGCCGGTGTCGTAGCCCTGCTTCTCGGCGGTCTCGATGTCCGCCTCCGACACGCCGCCCTTGCGGCAGGAGTCGATGAAGGCCTTGGCCTCGGGATCGGCGGCGGCGATCTGCGCCGCCAGCGGGTGGTCGGGGGCGATGGCCAGGAAGCTTGCGCCGTAAAGCGTGTCGGGCCGGGTGGTGTAGACCTCCAGGCCATCTTCAAACCCGGCTGGGGGCTCGCCGACCAAGCGCCAGGTCAGCCGCAGGCCCTTGGACTTGCCGATCCAGTTCTCCTGCATCAGCCGGACCTTGTCCGGCCAGCGATCCAGGCCCTTCAGCCCTTCCAGCAAGGCGTCGGCGTAGTCGGTGATGCGCAGGAACCACTGGGTCAGCTTGCGCTTCTCCACCAGTTCGCCCGACCGCCAGCCGCGGCCGTCGATCACCTGCTCGTTGGCCAGGACGGTGTGGTCCACCGGGTCCCAGTTGACCGTGCTTTCCTTGCGGTAGACCAGGCCGCGCCGCCACAGGTCGAGAAACCAGCGCTGCTGCTGGCCGTAATATTCAGGATCGCAGGTGGCGAATTCGCGCGACCAGTCGATCGACAGGCCCAAGAGCTTCAGCTGCTCGCGCATCACCTCGATGTTGGCGTAGGTCCAGTCCCGCGGATGTCCGCCCCGCTCCTTGGCGGCGTTCTCGGCCGGCAGGCCGAAGGCGTCCCAGCCCATGGGGTGCAGCACATTGAAGCCGCGGGCCCGCTTGAACCGCGCCACCACGTCGCCCATCGCATAGTTGCGCATATGCCCGACGTGCAGCTTGCCCGACGGGTAGGGAAACATCTCCAGCGCGTAGTACTTGGGTTTGGCCGGGTCCCGCGCAGGCGTGCGGAACACGTCCGCCGCTTCCCAAGCGGCGCGCCATTTGGGTTCGACCTCCTTGGCATTGTAACGAGCCATGCAGAGGAGGCGTCAGCCCTTGCCGCCGATGTTGGACAGGCGAAGCTGACGCGCACGGGTCAGGATCGCGTTCTCGATGTCGGTCTCGGTCTGCTCGGAGGTGGACGCGTCGGCCCACTGTCCGGCGCCATCCTTGGCCTGCTTGAACACGGTCACCTTCAGGCCGTCGGCCCTGAGGCGGGTGTCCAGGATATAGACCGTGGCCTTGAACCGCTCGTCGGGTTTTTCGGGATTGGAGTACCAGTCGGTGATCACCGTGCCGCCCCAGGGGTCGGCCGAGGACAGCGGCATGAACGCCAGGGTGTCCAGGGTCGCCCGCCACAGGTAGCCGTTCACGCCCAGGGTGGCCTGGGTGGCGACGCCGCCCTTCTTGGCGAAGGCCAATGAGCCGCGTCCGTGCGAGCACGCCGACAGGGACGTCGCGGACAACAGGATGATCACCGCGACCGAGGCGTTACGCTTCCAGCCCATTCGTTTCCGCTCCAAAGCCCTCAGACGCCGCCCATTGCGGCCGCGCCCCTCGACCCGCCGCAGGCCGCTCTATATCATGCCGGCGAAGGCTCCAAGGGGTGGAACACAGCAATCCGGCGGATTTGCGCCCGTCTGGCAGTGTTCGCCTGGATCTGAAGGTTAACGGTTTGGGTCGATTCCCGTGACCTTCTGGACACAGACAGCCTGCGATCACGACGATTCGGCCTTTCGCCATTGGCGCGAATATTGACCCCGGCGCGGAGCGGCCCTTAATCGAACCGAGGAAATTCGCGTGGTCGGCCGAACTTCGGCCCCCTTTCGCGGGTTGTTGGGGCGTATAGAAGGCTCAGGGGCAGAACGGGCATGATCGGGCGCAAGCTCATTGTTGCGGCGATGACGTCGGCGGCCCTCGTGGCGGCTGGCTCGGCCGCGCATGCCCAGCAGGCCAGGTCGGTGTTTCCCATCGCGACCTACACCACCCGCGACGCCTTCTCCCCCGACCTGAACCAGTGGGGGCCCCAGCTCGGCCGCCGCACCCTGCAATGGGATTCCAAGAAGGCCCGCTGGGGCCTGAAGCTGGACCTGGACCAACCGGTGGGCCGGCCGCTGAGCTACACCGACCGTGATGTGCAGGCCGGCGCCTTCTACAAGATCACCCCCTCCTTCCGGGTCGGCGGCGCGGTCAGCCTGGGCGCCATGGGCGGTGAGGAGACCCCCCAGGCCATTCCCGCCGACAAGGCTCCCAAGGTCCGGCTCGAGACCGCCTTCAAGTTCTAGACATTGCCGATACCGCCGCGACCCCGGCCGCGCCCGTGGCCCTGAGCCTTTGCGCGCCCAGAGCATCGATCCCGCCCAGAGCATAGACCGGACAGCGTGCGCCTGACGCCAGGGCGGCGAAGCGGATCACGCCGAGCGGCGCGCCCGCCGACGGGCTCGGGCTTTCGAACACCGGCGACACCAGCACCGCCATCGCTCCCGCCCGCCGCGCGCGTCGGATCGCCACACGACCGTGCGCCGCGGCGGTGACCGTCCAGCCCGGACGGCCGCGCCGGATCGCCCCCGCGCGGTGCGCCAGCCGTTCGGGCAGGTGGACGCCATCCGCGCCGACCGCCCGCGCCAGCGCCGCATCCGCCCCGACCAGCAGGATCAGCCCCTGGCGACGGCACACCGTCGCCAGCCGACGCCCGGTCGCCACCGCGTCGGCGGCCCCGAAGGCGCGAAAGATCACGCCTGAGCCCCTGGGCAGCCGTTCCGCGACTCTTGCGGGGTCGGGCATGCGGGCCGGGTCGGTGACCAGCCACAAGGCCGGCAGGCCGCGCGCGATCTTGGCCCTTGCGCGGATCCACCGCGAGGCGCGAAGGAGGCGCTGCAGCTCATCGGTCCCACGATCCGCCATGCCCGATCCGACTTCCGGCCTTCACTTCGATCCCGCGTCCGCGCGCGCCGGCATCCTGGACCGCATCGCCGCCGCGGCGAAGGCCTGCGGACGCGATCCGGGCGAAGTCGAGCTGGTGGCCGTATCGAAACAACAGCCATGGGAGCACGTGGCGCCCGTCCTCGCCGCCGGCCAGCGCCTGTTCGGCGAGAACCGCGTCCAGGAAGCCCAGGGCCGCTGGGCCGACCGGCGCGCCGGGATCGAGCTGCGCCTGATCGGACCCCTGCAGACCAACAAGACCCGCGAGGCGGTGGCGATGTTCGACGTCATCGAGACTCTCGATCGCGATCGCCTGGCCCGCGCCCTGGCCGAGGAGATGGCCCGCCAGGACCGACGGCCGCGCCTCTACGTCCAGGTGAACACCGGCGAGGAGCCGCAGAAGGCCGGCGTGGCGCCCCCCGCCGCTGACGCCTTCATCGCCGCCTGCCGGAAAGACTTCGGCCTCGAGATCGAGGGCCTGATGTGTATCCCGCCCGAGGACGAGCCCCCCGCGCCGCACTTCGCCCTGCTCGCCGTGATCGCCGCGCGCAACGGCCTGGACAAGCTCTCCATGGGCATGAGCGCCGACTTCGAGACCGCCATCCGCCAGGGCGCCACCTCGGTGCGCGTCGGTTCGGCCCTGTTCGGGGCGCGGCCCTTGCGCCCGTCGTCCGGCGCTTCCACCTAAGGCGCGTCCCTCCCGGAACCGTCGCGTCCACGCGGCGCTTGGGATCGGACCGCGACAGGTGCATCTTCCCGGCCATGGCTCAGCAAAAGACCATCCTCGTCGTCGACGACGACCCCGATCTGCGTGGTGCGCTGGCCGAGCAGCTGCTGCTGCACGAGGAGTTCCGCACCAGCGAGGCCGGGGCCGGCGGGGAAGGCGTGCGGATGGCCCGCGAGCTGAAGCCCGACCTGATCCTGCTCGATGTCGACCTGCCGGACATGGACGGCCGCGAGACCTGCAGGCTGCTGCGCAAGGCCGGTGTGTCGGCGCCGGTGATCATGCTGACCGCGGCCTCCAGCGATTCCGACACCATCCTCGGCCTTGACGCCGGGGCCAACGACTACGTCACCAAGCCCTTCAAGTTCGCGGTGCTGCTAGCCCGCATCCGCGCCCAGCTCAGAAGCCATGAACAGTCCGAGGACGCCCTGTTCCGCATCGGGCCCTATGAGTTCCGCCCCTCGGCCAAGGTGCTGACCGACGCCAAGGGCAGGAAGGTCCGGCTGACCGAGAAGGAAACCAATATCCTGAAGTACCTCTATCGCGCCGGCGGCAAGCCGGTGTCGCGCGAGGAACTGCTGACCGAGGTGTGGGGCTACAACGCCGGGGTCACCACCCACACCCTGGAAACCCACGTCTACCGCCTGCGCCAGAAGATCGAACCCGACCCCGCCGCCGCCCAGATCCTGCTCACCGAGGCCGGCGGCTACCGGCTGCAGCCGTAGCTCGACACACACATGTGTTTCTATTAGTGTGTTTCCGGTGAGGGAAACCCATGGGCAAATATGATCCGCTGCGCCGCTTTCTCGAGGGCCGAGACGCCGAGGAAGTTCCGATGACCTTCGCCGAAATCGAACGGGTCCTCGGCGCCCGCCTGCCGGACTCCAAGGGTTCCCCGGCCTGGTGGAGCAACAATCCCAACAACAATGTCATGACCCGCGCCTGGCTGGCCGCCGGCTATCGCAGCGAGCGGGTTGACGTGGGGGGCGAAAGCGTCGTGTTTCGACGTGGCGCGCAGAACCCATCGCGGTCCGCCGCGGCATCATCCGCGACGCCTCGATCGCAACCGGGCGTCCTGGACCGTCTTCGCGCCACGCTGGCCGGAACGGTGCAGGTTGCGCCCGGCGTGGACCTGACCGCGCCCACCGGCGAGGTGTGGGATGCCGAGTGGCAGTAGGGCGCCGATTCTGCTCGATACCTGCGCCCTACTGTGGATCAGCAACAACGAACCCATCGCCAAGAGCGCGATGGCCGAATTGCAGGCGGGGGATGACGCGGGTGAGCCGCTGATGGCCTCGCCGATCAGCGCCTGGGAGATCGGCAACCTGGTCTCCAGGGGCCGGCTGGTCCTGCGAATGGAGCCCGGCCATTGGTTTCAGCGAGCGCTGGACGCCGGCGTCCAGCTGGCGCCGATGCCGCCGGATGTCCTCATCGCCTCGGCGTTCCTTCCGGCGTCGACCCTGCGCGACCCGGCGGACCGGATTCTCGCGGCGACGGCGCGGGCCTTTGGCTATCGGTTGATGACGCGGGATGGGCCTCTCTTGGCCTATGCCGCAGCAGGCCACCTTCGCGCAGTCGCCTGCTGATCAGAGCACCAGGTCCGCGCTGACCGGGGCGTGGTCCGATGGCCGCTCCCAGGCGCGGACGTCGTCGTGCACCCGCGCGGCGGCCGCCCCCAGGCGGAAGGCGGCGTCCTTCAGGCCGGGGGTGACCCAGATGTGGTCCAGCCTCAGGCCGCGGCCCGATTTGCGGAAGTCCTGGGCGCGATAGCTCCACCACGAGAACAGCTTTTCCGGCTCGGGGATCGCCGCGCGCACCAGGTCGATGAAGCCCGCCGACGCCCTCAGCCGCTCCATGGCCTCCACCTCGATGGGCGTGTGGCTGACGATGCGGGACATCTGGCGGTGGCTCCAGACGTCGAACTCGCCGGGCGCCACGTTCAGGTCGCCGAGGATGGCCAGGGGCGCCTTGGGGTCGCGAGCCGCCATCTCGGCGGTGAGCCGGGCGAAGAAGTCGAGCTTGTGGTCGAACTTGGGGTTCATCTCCCGGTCGGGAACGTCGCCGCCGGCCGGGACATAGAAGTTGTGCACCTCCATGCCGGCGACGCCGACCGAGACGCAGCGGGCGTGGCCCTCGCGGCAGACGTCCAGCGGCTTGATGTCTTCCAGCGGCAGGCGCGATGCGATGGCCACTCCGTGCCAGCCCTTCTGGCCGGAGATCCTGATGTGGGGCAGGCCCATCTCGACGAACGCGGCGGTGGGGAACTCGCCCTCGCGGCACTTGATCTCCTGCAGACACAGCACGTCGGGCGCCTGTTCGGCGACAAAGCGGGCGGCCTGGTCGGCGCGCAGCCGTACGGAGTTGACGTTCCAGGTGCACAGGCGAAGTCGCATGCCCGGTCTATAGGCGACGCCCGGCCGAAAGGAACCAGGAAAAGAAGCGCCCGGCCGGCGCAAGGCCGACCGGGCGATTGAAGTGGTCTCTCATGCCGCCGCCGGGAGGGGATAGGGTCCGGCACGGACAGCGAGGGACGAACCGTCCTCATCGCTTGTGCCAATAATGCCACGCCAAGCGGAAAAGTCAAGCGCCAAGCGGCCACTCCTTGGCCGTTGCCGAATTGTCACATTGGCCCAGCGGGCGCGCGATTCGGATTGCGCAGGACGAACAGGGCGGGGTCCAGCCCCGACGTGGGCTCCAGCTGGCTGAGCCGTACGGTGGTGCGCGCGCCCTGGGCGTCGAGGATCGACCACTCGGTCAGGGCGAAGGGCGCATTGGTGAAGCTCAGGGTGACCGTGCCCTGGGTTTCGTGCTTGCCGTCGCGCGCGGTCAGGGCGAAGCCGCCGGCGAAGCGGTCGACGCGTGAGACCACCACCTTCTGGTCCAGACGCACGTGCTTCTGCAGGAACAGGCCAAGCGGCGTGGCGCCCAGGGGATAGCGGTCGAAGGTCTTCAGCCGCCGGTCATAGACCAGCACGCTGTGGCCGTCGGCCACCACCAGAAGGGAGGCGGGATTTTGGTAGTCGAAACGGGCCTTGCCCGGCCGGCTCAGATAGAGGTCCCCCTGGGTGACCACGCCGCGGGAGTCGGTCTGCAGGAAGCGGCCCTTCATCTCGCCCAGGCCGTCCAGATAGGCCGCGGCCTTGTCCACCAGGGCCTTGTCCTCCGCCGACAGGGGCGGCGGCGGCGCGTCGTGCCTGGCCGCCAGGCCAATGGCCGGGCAAAGGGCCAGTCCCACGGCCATCAAGGCGGCGATGATCTGCTTTGGGCGCATGAAAGTCTCCTGGCGGCGGGACGCTAACGCCTAGACCCCCCGTCAGGTTTTCTGAAGGCGCAATCGGGGCCACGATTTGCCGCCCGGTTCACCCTCAGGGCGGGGGTCCGGCCAGGATGTCGCGCTTGCCGGCATGGTTGGCCGCGCCCACCACGCCCTCCTGCTCCATCTTCTCCATCAACGAGGCGGCGCGGTTGTAGCCGATCTGCAGCCGGCGCTGCAGGTAGCTGGTGGAGGCCTTGCGGTCGCGGGTCACCACGGCCACCGCGCGGTCGTAGAGATCGTCGCCCGAGCCGCCGTCGCCGAACTCGCCGTCCATTTCCCCATCCTCGTCGGCTCCGGCGGTGACCTCGTCCCAATACTGGGGCTGACCCTGGCCGCGCAGATAGGCGGCCACCTGCTCGACCTCGCCGTCGGAGACGTAGGGCCCGTGCAGGCGGGTGATGCGGCCGCCGCCGGCCATGTAGAGCAGGTCGCCATTGCCCAGCAGCTGTTCGGCCCCCTGGTCGCCCAGGATGGTGCGGCTGTCGATCTTGGAGGTCACCTGGAAGGCGATGCGGGTGGGGAAGTTGGCCTTGATGGTGCCGGTGATCACGTCCACCGACGGCCGCTGGGTGGCCATGATCAGGTGGATGCCGGCGGCGCGGGCCATCTGGGCCAGCCGCTGGACGGCGCCCTCGATCTCCTTGCCCGCCGTCAGCATCAGGTCGGCCATCTCGTCGATGATCACCACCAGATAAGGCATGTGCTCCAGGTCGAGCCGCTCCTCCTCGTAGGTGGGCCGGCCGGCCTCGTCGAAGCCGGTCTGCACCGTGCGCATGAAGTGCTCGCCCTTGGCGGCCAGCTCGTGGGCCCGCTCGTTGTAGCCGGCGATGTTGCGCACCCCGATCTTGGACATCCGCCGGTAGCGGTCCTCCATCTCGCGGACGGTCCATTTCAGGGCGACGATGGCCTTCTTGGACTCGGTGACCACGGGGGCCAACAGGTGCGGGATGCCGTCATAGACCGACAGCTCCAGCATCTTGGGATCGATCATGATCATCCGGCACTGCTCGGGGCTCAGCCGGTAGAGCAGCGACAGGATCATGGCGTTGACCCCCACCGACTTGCCCGAGCCGGTCGCCCCGCCGATCAGCAGGTGCGGCATGCGGGCCAGGTCGACCACATAGGGGTCGCCGCCGATGGTCTCGCCCAGCGCCAGGGGCAGGACGTGGCCGGCCTTCTCATAGTCGGCCGAGGACAACAGATCGCGCAGATAGACTGTCTCGCGCCGGGGATTGGGCAGCTCGATGCCGATGGCGTTGCGGCCCGAGGCCACCGCCACCCGGCACGACACCACGCTCATCGAGCGGGCGATGTCGTCGGCCAGGGCCACCACGCGGGCGGTCTTCACCCCCGGGGCGGGGACCAGCTCATAGAGGGTGACCACCGGTCCCGGGCGGATCTGGTCGACCCGGCCGTTGACCCCGAACTCGGCCAGCACCGCCTCCAGCAGGCGTGCGTTCTGCCGCACCGCGCCTTCGTCGATGGCCGAGGCCCTGGGCTTGGGCTTGGCCAGCATGTTGAGTTCGGGCAGCTTGAAGCCCTTGGCGGCGGTGAAGGCGAAGGCCCCCTGGTTTTCCCGCGCCTCGCGCTGGGAGGTCTTGGGCGTCCGCCCGACCGCGACCACCTGAGGGGCCGGTTCGACCACGATCTCCGGTCCGTCGTAATCGAACGGCGCTTCGTCGTCGTCCGGCAGCGTCAAGCGGTGGTCGGGACCGGCCCGAACGGCGCGTTTGCGAGCCGCGGGTTTGGCCGCCGCCGCACGCGCGGGGCGGGCGGGCGCGGGTCTGCGCAGGCCGCCCAGCCAGGCGCCGGCATCGGCCAGGTCGCTGCGCCGGATGCCGAAGATCAGCGCCAGGGCGCCGATCGCAACCGCCGCCAGAACCCCGGCGGCGATCCACCGCGCGCCATGCAGGCCCGCGAAATCGAACACCGCCTGCAGCGCGCCCAGCACCCCGTCGCCCCAGAACCCGCCCAGCCCCTTGACCAGGGGCCAGGCCGCCGGCGGCTGCGGCGCGGCCAGGGCGCCGGCCAGCGCCAGCACCCCGATCAGGACCGACCATCCATTCAGCCGGCGAGCGCCCGCCCGGGTCGACTGGCCGGCCGCCTGGGCCAGCCCGCCGACGATCATCGCTCCCGCCGCCAGCCACGAGGCCAGCCCCAGCGACTGCATGGCGAGATCGGCCAGGGTCGCGCCGAACCGGCCGAGCAGGTTGGTCGGCGCCAGCGCCGAAGACGCGTTCAGGCTGGGATCGGCGGGGTCGTAGCTGGCCAGCGACATCACCAGGGCGAAGCCGACGGCGGCTTCCAGCCCGCCGCGCAGTCGCGCGGCCAGCGGATGGCGCCAGCCGAGGGTCACACCCCCCAGCCATCCTGGCCCACGCCGCGCCCCCACCCTCGCCATCCAGCCCTCCGCACCGATCGTTCATCGGCATGTTCCGGCGATTCCTGGCCCAAGAGGGTTAAGGGGCGTTTACGCTGCGGGCGGTTGCGACAGTGCGCCACCGCCAGGATTGCGGTCTCTCAGAGGAAGCTAGTCGGATGGGGGCGTCCGTCAGGCCGGCCGCCACGTCCCCTGGGGTCGTCCTGCGCTGGACAGCTTCACCGCCAGAGCCGATACCGCCGCCATGGCCAAGGCCCTGCAGACGGACGTGATCATCGCCGGCGCCGGCATCGCCGGGGCGACCCTGGCGCTGGCGCTGAAGCGCGGCGGGCTGTCCTCGATCCTGGTCGATCCCCAGCCCTTCGAGGCCCAGCTGGCGCCCAGCTTCGATGGCCGCGCCTCGGCGATCGCCTTTTCCTGCTTCCGCCAGTGGCGGACCCTGAGGGCGGGCGGGCTGATCGAGCCCCACGCCCAGCGGATCGAGCAGATCCTGGTCACCGACGGCCGCACGCCAGGCGCCGCGCCTGGCCTGGAGCTGTCGTCCTTCCTGCGGTTCGACGCCGCCGAGATCGCCGACCGGACGGCGGACGAACCCTTGGGCTACATGGTCGAGAACCGCCACATCCGCGCCGGGCTGGCCCAGGCGGTGGGCGAGGCGGGTGTCCAGGTGCTAGCGCCGGCGCGGGTGAACGGCGTCGAGGTGGACGGCGCCGGCGCCCGGACGATCCTCGACGATGGCCGGGTGATCGAGGCCCGCCTGCTGGTCGGTTGCGACGGGCGCGGCTCGCGGGTGCGCGAGGCGGCGGGGATCGGCGTGGTCGGCTGGCCCTACGGCGACGTTGGGGTGGTGGCGACCGTGGCGCTGGAGCGGCCCCACCAGGGCGTCGCCCACGAGCACTTCATGCCGTCCGGGCCGTTCGCCATCCTGCCCCTGCCGGGCGACCGCGCCAGCCTGGTGTGGACCGAGAAGGCGGCGCGTGGCCGGGCGCTCAAGGCCGCGCGGCCCGACGTGTTCCACGCCCACCTGAACCGTCGCTTCGGCGATCTGCTGGGGCGGGCGACGGTGGCGGGTCCGGTCTTCCTCTACCCGCTGGCCCTGGAGCTGGCCGAGCGGATGACCGCGCCGCGCATCGCTTTGCTGGGCGACGCCGCTCACGGGGTGCACCCCATCGCCGGCCAGGGCCTGAATCTTGGACTGAAGGACTGCGCCGCCCTGGCCGAGGTGCTGGCCGAGGCCTCGCGGCTGGGCGAGGACATCGGCTCCGAGGTCGTGCTCGAGCGTTACGCGCGCTGGCGCCGCAGCGATAACGTCGCCCTGGCGGCGGCCACCGACGCCTTCAACCGCCTGTTCTCCACCGACCTGCCCCTGGTGCGCCTGGCCCGTGGCGCCGGCATGGCCGTGGTCAACCGCGTCGGCCCGGCCCGCCGCTTCTTCATGCAGGAAGCCGGCGGCGCCACGGGCGACCTGCCCCGGCTGCTGCGCGGCGAGGCGTTGTAGGGGCCGCCCACGCACGACCCGTCACCCCAACCCGTCACCCGCGATCGGTCACCCCAACCCGTCACCCCAGGCCTTGTGCCTGGGGCCCCTCTGTCGGCCTCTCAGACCTTCCGACTGATCAGCGAACGCGGAAACAGGGACCCCAGGCACAAGGCCTGGGGTGACGGAAAAGGGTGTGGCGTCAGGTGCGGGCCAGGCCCTGGGCCTTGAGGTCCGAAAGGTATTTGCCCCACAGCTTCTCTCGGTCCCGGCCGAGGTCGTAGAGGGCGTCCCAGCTGTACAGGCCGGTGTCGTGGCCGTCGTCGAAGCGGATGCGGACGGCGTAGCGGCCGATCGGGGTGATCTCGCTGACCCCGACATTGCGCTTGCCGGCCACCGGCGGCCGGTCGCCGGCCCCGTGGCCGCGGTCGAGCGCCGAGCCGGTCATCACCCTCAGATACTCGGCGGCCAGGACGAACCGCTCGCCGCTGTCGAAGGCGATGCTCAGGGTCTTGTCGCCGCGTTTGACCTTCAGTTCGGTCGGCCAGGGGCGGTTCACTCGCCGTCATCCAGGCTGCGAGCTTCCTCGGGGAGCATCACCGGCACCCCGTCGCGCACCGGATAGGCCAGCTTGGCGGATTTGCTCACCAGCTCGGACCTTTGCCGGTCATAGGTGAGCGGTCCGTGGGTGACGGGGCACACCAGGATCTCCAGGAGGCGAGGATCGACCTCGGGCGTGTCGTCGGTCATCGGGCTTCAGCCTTACTGGACGGACTGCGGACCGTCGTCGTCCGGGGATATATTGGCGTCGATCTCCATCAGCGCCACCAATGTGTCGCGCCGCTCCACGTGCCCGGGCGCTTCCAGCAGCGCCTGTTTCTCCGGCGGATCGAAGGGCAGGGCCATGGCCAGGCTGTTGACCAGGGCCTGGGCGGGGGCGGCCTTGGCGGTCTCCCAGTCCACGTCCA
>FTIV01002239.1_pt1 | contig 18487 bp, 15 predicted proteins | sample 1658621 | NCBI WGS metagenome assembly FTIV01 (sample SAMEA3914841, study PRJEB12502) | metagenome | biome: forest; material: soil | place: Canada | collected 2011-07-05 | depth 0.3 m | reverse complement strand
GCCCGCCGGCGGGCGCCCAACGGCCTTGAGCGCTGCGGGGGAGAGTTCGATCGCCACGTCGTCGAACGGCGTCTGTTGTTCCCCCAGCGCCGCGCCGCCGATGTCTGCGCTGACCAGGCTGGGGGTCGCCGTCCCCGCGCGCAGGACGTCGAGGCCCAGCAGGGTGAGGCTGTCGCCGCTGCCTGCGGTCCGCGCGGTCAGCTCGACGACGGGACTGGCGACCGCGATCCCCGGCAACCGGGCGAGCGTCGGATAGAGCGCCTCGTCGAAGCCGCCGGACGAGGTGGAACGCACCTGCAGGTCCGCGTCGCCGTTCACGGCGTGGATCGCACGGCCGAACTCGTCGAGGGCGGACTGGTTCACCAGGTGCACGGCGAAGCCGAGCGCCACCCCCACCGCGATCGCCAGAGCCGCCAGGACGACCCGGCCAGGGCGGGCGCTGGTCTGGATGATGCTGGGCGAGTGGCGCGCCCGCCCTGGCCGGGTCGTCCTGGCGGCTCTGGCGATCGCGGTGGGGGTGGCGCTCGGCTTCGCCGTGCACCTGGTGAACCAGTCCGCCCTCGACGAGTTCGGCCGTGCGATCCACGCCGTGAACGGCGACGCGGACCTGCAGGTGCGTTCCACCTCGTCCGGCGGCTTCGACGAGGCGCTCTATCCGACGCTCGCCCGGTTGCCGGGGATCGCGGTCGCCAGTCCCGTCGTCGAGCTGACCGCGCGGACCGCAGGCAGCGGCGACAGCCTCACCCTGCTGGGCCTCGACGTCCTGCGCGCGGGGACGGCGACCCCCAGCCTGGTCAGCGCAGACATCGGCGGCGCGGCGCTGGGGGAACAACAGACGCCGTTCGACGACGTGGCGATCGAACTCTCCCCCGCAGCGCTCAAGGCCGTTGGGCGCCCGCCGGCGGGCCAGGTCACCCTCTTCGCCGCCGGACGGAGCGCGACGTTCCGGATCGCCGGGTCCCTGCCCAATGTGGGCGAGGATCGTCGCATCGGCGTCGTCGACATCGCCGCGGCCCAGTGGCGGTTCGGCCAGCTTGGCCGCCTCCAGAGGATCGACCTGCGCCTGGCCCCCGGCTTCAGTCAGAGCCGGGTCGAGGCCGAGATCCGCCGGGTCCTGCCGCCGGACGCCGAGATCGTGACGCGGCAAGCCCAGATGCGGCGCGGCGACAGCCTGTCGCGCGCCTATCGAGTCAATCTCGAGATGCTGGCCATGGTCGCCCTGCTCACCGGCGGCTTCCTGGTCTATTCGGCGCAGTGGCTGTCGGTGACCCTGCGCCGGCCCCAATTCGCACTGTTGCGCGTGCTGGGCCTGACTCGCCGGGCGCTGCTGGTCCAGTTGTTCGTCGAGGGCGCCCTGGTGGGCGTGATCGGCGCGGTCGCGGGCATCGGGCTCGGCATGGCGCTGGCCGGCCTGGCCCTGCGGCTGTTCGGGGGCGACCTGGGCGGGGGCTACTTCTCCGGCTCCCGGCCCGAACTGGTCTTCGCGCCCGTCGCTGCGGGCGTGTTCCTGCTGCTCGGTCTGCTGGTCGCCCTGGCCGGCAGCGTCCTGCCCGCGCTCGAGGCTGGGCGCGCCCAGCCGGCGGTCGCGCTGAAGGCGGCCGGCGACGCCATCGATCCGCGCCGCCGCCCCTCGCCCTTGCCCGGGCTGATCCTGCTGGCGCTGGGCGGGCTCTCGGCCTTGGCGCCGTCGCTGTGGGACCTGCCCTTGTTCGGCTACTTGGCCATCGCCCTGATGCTGGCGGGCGGGGTTGTGGCCATGCCATGGCTGGCCCGGGCGCTGCTGGACCCGTTACGCCGACTTCCCGACCGGTCCCCTGCCCTGGCCCTGGCCCTCGATCGCCTGTGGGGCGCACCGGGCCAGGCCTCGGTGGCCTTATGCGGCATCCTGGCCAGCGTCAGCCTGATGGTCGCCATGGCGGTGATGGTGTCGAGTTTCCGCGGCTCGGTGGAAGACTGGCTGACCCAGATCCTGCCGTCCGACATCTATCTCAGCGCGGCCAACCGCGACGCCGGCCTGGACCTCGCCGCCCAGCGCCGGCTGGCGGCGGTCCCCGGGGTCGCCCGCGTCTCCTTCCGCAAGACGATCCTGCTGGCGCTGGCCCCAGACCGTCCCGACGTGGCGCTGACGGCCTCAGCCATCGAAGCACGGCATCCCGAACGAGCCCTGCCGCTGATCGGCGCGTCGCGACGAGTCTCGCCGGACGCCACGCCGGTCTGGCTCTCCGAGCCCATGGCCAGGCTCTACGGCCGCCGGGTCGGGGATCGCATGACCTTGTCGCTTGGCGGCAAGCCGCGTCCCGTCGAGGTCGCCGGCGTGTGGCGGGACTATTCGCGCCAGTTCGGGGCCATCGCCATCGGCGAGGCCGACTACACCCGCCTGACCGGCGATGCGACGCGCTCCGAGGCTGCGATCGACCTTGCCCCCGGGGCGTCGGCGCCGGGCGTCATCGCCGGCTTGCGCGCGGCGCTTCCTGCGGGGCTGGCGAGCCAGGTCAGTTTCGGGCGACCCAAGGAGATCCGCGCCTTGGCCCTGCGCATCTTCGATCGCAGCTTCGCCGTGACCTACGCCCTGGAGGCCATCGCCATCGGGGTCGGCCTGACCGGCGTGGCGGCGACCTTCTCCGCCCAGACCCTGGCGCGGACCAAAGAGTTCGGCATGCTCCGCCACATCGGCGTCCTGCGGCGGCAGATCTTGCTGATGCTGGCGGCGGAAGGAGCCCTGCTCGGCGCTGTCGGGGTCGCCGCCGGCCTGGGGCTGGGCGTGGTGATGAGCCAGGTGCTGATCGATGTGGTCAATCCGCAGTCCTTCCACTGGACCATGGAGACCCGATTGCCGCTCAGGCTGTTCGTCGGCCTGGCGGCGGCCCTGATCGCCGCGGCGGCCGGGACCGCCATCCTGTCGGGGCGCGGCGCGACCTCCTCCAGCGCCGTGCGCGCGGTCCGCGAGGACTGGTGATGCGACGCAGGCTCCGCGTCGTCTTCGCCGCCCTGGCCGCCCTCGCGATGACGGCGGCCACACCTCGCCCGCCGGCGGCGCCCGAGCCGCCGGTCTATCCGGCCGTCCGCCCCGGCGCGCATCTCAGCTTTCCGGCCGATCACGGCGCCCATCCGACCTTCCGGACCGAGTGGTGGTACGTCACCGGCTGGCTGCACGCCCCAGGCGGGCGCGACCTGGGGTTCCAGGTCACCTTCTTCCGGACCCGGCCGGCGGTGGACCAGCGCAATCCCAGCGCCTTTGCCGCCAGACAGGTCCTGTTCGCCCATGCCGCATTGTCAGATCCGCAAGTCGGCCGCCTGCTGCATGACCAGCGGGTGGCGCGCGAAGGCTTCGGCCTCGCCGCCGCCTCCACCAACGACATCGTGCTCGACGACTGGAGCCTGAAGCGCGGCGCCGACGGACACTATCGAACCCGGGTGACGGGCGGTGATTTCGCGCTCGACCTGACCTTGAACCCCGTCCAGCCGGTCCTGCTCGAGGGCGCCGGCGGTTACAGTCGCAAGGGCCCCCGCCCCGACGAGGCGAGCTATTATTACAGCCTCCCCCACCTGGCGGTCACCGGCGCGGTCGTGAGGGGCGGCAAGCGGATCGCCGTGTCCGGGGAGGCCTGGCTCGATCGGGAGTGGTCGTCGGGCCTGATGGATCTCGCCGCGGTGGGCTGGGACTGGGTCGGCCTGAACCTCGACGACGGCTCAGCCCTGATGGCCTTCCAGATGCGCGATGCGTCGGGTCGTCCCTTGTGGGCGGGCGGGACCTGGCGCGGCCGGGACGGGGCCGTGTCACCCCTGGGACGCGACGCGGTTCAATTCACCACCCAACGCCGATGGCGGTCGCCCCGGACCGGCGCGGTCTATCCCGTCGAACGCGATTTGAGCCTGAAGCTGCCCGATGGGACGCGGCAATGGCGCCTGAAGCCCATGTTCGACGACCAGGAGTTGGACAGCCGCCTGGCCGGCGGTCCGGTCTACTGGGAAGGCGCGGTCTCCACCCAGGGCGGTCGGGGCTATCTGGAGCTCACTGGATACCTGTCGCCACTTCACTTTTAGCCCAGGCTGCAAGGAGAAGGACTCGTCACGGGTCTGGACTAGAGTTGTATATGACCCGCCAGATCGCCTGGAGCATGTCGTGGCAGACTTCACCATCACCGAGGCGAAGGCCCGGCTCTGCGAGCTCATCAATCGAGTCGCTTCGGGCGACAGTGTCCGCGTCACCCGGTACGGCAAGCCCGTCGCTAGGTTGGTCGGTATTGTGGTTGAGCGTCGACCAGTGAAGCTCGCCGAATTGCGGGCAGTGACGGACCTCATGCCGCTGCAAAGCAGCGCTGCGACCGATCTCGTCCTGCGCATGCGTGACGATTCTCGCTACTGAACCCACGTCGCAAAGCTACCGCCGCCCCATCACCGGCACGCGTCGCACCTCGATCGAGGTGGTGATCGGCGGGGCCGGCAGGTGGAAGCCGGGCTCGCGGAGCAGCGCCCTCACCCGCGCCCGGGCGTCGGCGTCCAGGTCGGCGTAGAAGAGGTTGTAGCCGGTCGCCTTCAACTGGTCGGCCCACCCACCGGCGGACTTCAGGGTCGGTGAATGGGGGCGCGACATCAGGAGCAAGCCCCCCGAGCAGCGGGCCGACACCTGCCGCGGCAGGAAGGCCGGCCTCAGGCCCCATTCCAGGTCCGTCGCGTTGGCCGCCCCGAGGTTGGCCTGCTCGGGCGCCGGCCTCGTCGTGGCGGCGCCCAGCAGAGGATTGACGCACAGCGCCGGTCGCCCGCTCAGGGGCTCCAGTTCGGCGCCCAAGCCCCAGACCTGCGCCCGCTCCAACAGGCGGCGGCCCACGTCGGGCCGGTCCTCCCGGACGGCCGCGAACCCCACCACGCAGCGGGCCTGGTCCCGCGCCGCGCAGGCGGGGATCGGATCGCGAGCGTCGTGGCGGTCGGCCGGCGTGACCGTCTGGATCAGGTAGGCCCCCGCCAATCTCTGGAGCAGCGCCGGATCCGTCGCGATCTCATCGCGCAGCAGACGTTCGGCCAGGAAGCCGCCCTGCTCGACGCCGACGATGAGGAAGGGGCGGCCGCGGTTGAAGCGGTCCAGGTAGAGGCGGAAGGCCTGCTTGATGTCGCCATAGGCGAAGCGGCGGGCGTCCTGGGCGTCTTCCCGCAGCGACAGCATGGCGTAGAGGCTGGCCTGGCGGTAGCGCGGCGCGAACACCACCCCGGCCCTGGAAAACGGCCCGGCGTAGTTGGGCAGCATGACCTGCTCGAGCTGCCGCACCGCCCGATGGTGGTCGATCGGGCTGTTCCACTCTTCACCGCCATTATAGGTCGTGGGATGGACGAAGAAGACGTCTGCGACGGGGTCGCCCGGCGCGCGCCGGGCCGGATCGGGCGGCAACAGGGCCCAGGCCGAACGCTTGGCGTAGTCCGGCGCCGGCGGCGGCCGATAGGTCTGGAACGGCTCCTTGGGGTCCAGCGACGCACGCAGCACCTCGTCCCTGAACGTGAAGGCGGCGACCAGCACGAGCGCCAGCAGGGCCAGACCGCAGGCCTGGCGCCAGTTTCGCAGCATCGTCTGAACCAGGCTCGGCACGCTCTCGCATCCGCCCTCTGTGCGGGCCGGGTATAGAAGCAGCCGTCGCCCGAGGCGAGGCGCCGGGTTCGACCCGGGTCGAGGCGTTTGATAAGACCTTCCGGTGAAACGCCAGCTTCGCCTGTCATTGCAGCGGCCGACGAGCCATCGGCGCGAGGACCTCATCGTCTCGGAAGCCAACGCTGCGGCGGTGTCCAGGATCGATGCCTGGCCGGCTTGGCCCGGCGGCGCCCTCGCCCTGGTGGGGCCGGCCGGATGCGGCAAGACCCATCTGGCGCGGATCTGGGCCGAGCGATCCTCGGCGACGGAGCTTTCGGCGAGCGCGCGACCCGATCAGCTCGACCCCCTGCGGGGGCATCCCGTCCTGGTCGAAGACGCGGACAAGGTGGACGGCGACGTCCTGTTCCATCTGATCAACATGGCGGGCGAGCCGGGCGGCGCACTGCTGCTGACCGCGCGCTCGAGACCCACGGCGTGGCCCAGCCTCGCCCCGCCCGATCTGAAGTCGCGCCTGAACGCCCTGACGGTGGCCGAGGTCGAGGCGCCCGACGATGACATCCTGCTGGGCGTTTTGCGTAAATTCTTCCGGGAACGGAATATTCGGCCCACCGATGACGTTTTCGCTTACCTCGTTCGCAGAATGGAAAGGTCTGTTCCTGTAGCGCTTGATCTCGTGGAGAGGTTGGATGAGGCCTCCGGGGCGGAACATCGTCCGGTTTCGCGGGCGCTCGCACGTGAGGTTCTCGAAGAGGGGCCTCAAACCGGGAATCTATTCGCGAGTTGACTTGCGAAACCCGGTTCTTCGAGAGACAAGGACCGGTGACCCCGCCGATGAAGCCGACAAGACCCCACCGATGAGCGAAGCCGCCGCCATCTCACCCGCGCCAACGCGTCGCCGCGCCGCGCCCGCGGCCAAGACCGTGCTCGACGGGTCGTTGATCGACTCCCCGGCGCGTTTCTTCAACCGTGAACTCTCGTGGCTGGCCTTCAACGATCGGGTGCTCGAGGAGAGCGCCAACACCCGCCATCCGCTCTTGGAACGGCTCCGCTTCCTATCGATCTCGGCCAACAACCTCGACGAATTCTACATGGTCCGGGTGGCGGGCCTGAAGGGACAGGTCCGCGAGGGCGTTCGCGTGGTCAGCCAGGATGGCCTGACCCCCGCCGACCAGCTGCTTCAGGTCAACGCCGCCGCCGCCGATCTGATGGCGGTCCAGCAAAGGCTCTGGCGCGAGATCAAGGCCGAGATGGCCTCGGAGGGCCTGCGCGTCATCGAGGCCGGCGAGATCACCGAGGCCGAGAAGCTGTGGCTCGAGGAGCTGTTCGTCAGCCAGCTGTTCCCGGTCTTGACGCCCCTGGCCATCGATCCGGCGCACCCCTTTCCGTTCATCCCAAACCTGGGATTCTGCCTGGCGCTGAAGCTGCGGCGGGTCGCCGACGCCAAGGACCTGCACGCCATGGTCCCGATCCCCAGCCAGGTGGCGCGGTTCTGGGAGCTGCCCAACACCTCGGTCGATGGGGTGACGGAACGGCGTTTCCTGTCACTCGAGAACCTGCTGTCGCTGTTCCTCGATCACCTGTTCCCCGGATGCCGGGTGGACGCCAAGGGCCTGTTCCGGCTGATCCGGGATTCGGACGTGGAAATCGAGGAAGAGGCCGAAGACCTGGTCCGCGAGTTCGAGGCCCTGCTGAAGCAGCGCCGGCTGGGTTCGGTGGTGCGGGTCAAGATCGAAGCCGCCATGCCGCCCGAGCTGCGCGACTTCATCGTCGAGAGCCTGAAGGCCGAACCCCAGGACGTCATCCTGGTCGACGGCGTCCTGGGCCTCGCCCAGTTCGGACAGCTGATCCCACCCGACCGCTCCGACCTGAAGTTCAAGCCATTCGAAGCCCGTTTTCCTGAACGAATCCGCGATCATGGCGGCGATTGCTTCGCCGCCATCCGAGAGAAGGACATCCTGGTCCACCACCCGTTCGAGAGCTTCGACGTGGTGGTCCAATTCCTCCGCCAGGCCGCGGTCGACCCCAGCGTCCTGGCTATCAAGCAGACGCTCTACCGCACCTCCAAGGACAGCCCGATCGTGGCGGCGCTGATCGCCGCGGCCGAGAACGGCAAGACCGTCACCGCCCTGGTGGAGATCAAGGCCCGCTTCGACGAGGCGGCGAACATCACCTGGGCTCGCGCCATGGAGCGCGCCGGCGTCCACGTCGTGTTCGGCTTCGTCGAGTACAAGACCCACGCCAAGCTATCGATGGTGGTGCGCCGCGAAGGCGATCAGCTGAAGACCTACTGCCACTTCGGCACCGGCAACTATCATCCGGTCACCGCCAAGATCTACACGGACCTGTCGCTGTTCACGACCGACCCGGCGATGGGCCGGGATTCCGCGCGGCTGTTCAACTACATCACCGGCTACGCCCGACCCGACCGGCTGGAGAAGCTGTCGTTCTCGCCGGCGACGCTGAAGTCCGACCTGCTCACCATGTTCGCCATCGAGGCCGAGAACGCCCGCGCCGGAAAGCCCGCCGCGATCTGGGCCAAGATGAACGCCATCGTCGACCCGGAGATCATCGACGCCCTCTACCGGGCGAGCCAGGCTGGGGTGAAGATCGACCTGATCATCCGCGGCATCTGCTGCCTGCGTCCGGGCGTCCCCGGCCTGTCCGAGAACATCCGGGTGAAAAGCATCGTCGGACGCTTCCTGGAGCACGGACGCGTCGTCTGTTTCGCCAACGGCGAGGCGATCCCCGGCCCGCGCACCAAGGTATTCATGTCCTCGGCCGACTGGATGCCGCGCAACCTCGACCGCCGGGTGGAATCCCTGGTGCCGATCGAGAACCCGACGGTGCACCAACAGGTGCTGCAGCAGATCATGGTCGCCACCCTGCGCGACCAGGCGCAGAGCTGGTGGCTGGACTCGACCGGCGAGTATCATCGTGATCCGGCATGGCGTGACAAAGGGGCGTTTTCCGCGCACGAGTATTTCATGACCAATCCCAGCCTCTCGGGCCGCGGCCAGAAGGTGAAAGACTTGCCTCGCGCCTTGGATCATGTGGGAACGCGCCGATAAATCCCCGCGCGACGCTGCGGTCATCGACATCGGCTCAAACTCCATCCGTCTCGTCCTCTACCGACTGGAGGGTCGGGCGCTCTGGACGGTATTCAACGAAAAGGTCCTGGCCGGCCTGGGACGTGACCTGCCGGCCACCGGCAGACTTTCGCCGCAAGGCGTCGAGGTCGCCCGCCACGCCCTGAGGCGCTTCAAGGCCGTGCTGGAATCGGTCCGCCCGTCGGCGACCTTCGTGGTGGCTACCGCGGCCGTTCGTGAAGCCCAGAATGGCGCGGAATTCGTGCGGCAAATCCGTCAGGACACCGGCCTTGAGGTCCGCGTCCTGACAGGCGAGGAAGAGGCGCGTTACTCCGCCCTCGGTGTGGCCGCCGGCATCCCCGAGGCCACCGGACTTGCCGGCGACCTCGGCGGCTTCAGCCTGGAGCTGGTCCGCATGGACCGCGGCCAACCCGGCGAGGGCGAGACCCTGCCGCTGGGGCCGTTCGCGCTCGGTTCGGGGCGGCCCTTCGAGGCGGACTCGGTGCGCAAGGAGGCGGAACGCCGCCTGGCCGGCGTCTCCAACCGTTTCGCCAGCGAGACCTTCTACGCCGTCGGCGGCGCCTGGCGCAATCTGGCCCTGCTGCACATGCGGCTGACCGATTACCCGCTTCATATCGTTCATCAATATGAAATCAGCGCCAAGGACGCGGTGCAGGCGAGCCGCTTCATCGCCAGCCAGTCGAAAGGCTCGCTGGAACGCATCGAGGGCCTGTCCAAGAAGCGGGCCGAGTCGATCCCCTATGCCGCCATCGTGCTGGAACGGCTGATCGACCAGCTGGACCTGCGCCGGATCGTCATCTCGGCCTGGGGGCTCAGGGAAGGCCTGCTGTTCGATTCCCTGCCCGCGCCGATCCGGGACCTCGACCCGATGGTCGAAGGCTGCGCCGCGCTCGGCGACCGGCACGCCCATGCGGATGTCCTGGGCGCCGCGCTGCAGGACTGGATCGAACCGCTGTTCTCCGAGCTGGAGCCTCTGTTCGGGCCTGGGCGCGACCAACTGCTGGTCGCCGCGGCCTGCCGGCTGGCCGAGTACGGCGCGCGCCTGCATCCGGACCATCGGGCCGATCTGGTGTTCGACCAAGTGCTGCGCGCGCCGATCGCGGGGATGAACCACCCCGAGCGGGCGTTCCTCGCGGCCGCCGCCTTCTCGCGCCACACGGCGGCCAACGTCACCCCCTCGCCACACATCACCGGCAGGCTATTGAGCTATGACCGTCTGCAGCGGGCGCGCGCCCTGGGCGCCGCCCTGAGGCTGGGATGCGACCTGTCCGGCCGCAGCCCCCCGCTCCTGGCCCGCTCTCACCTTGCGCTGGAGAACGGCTCGCTGGTGCTCAGCGCCGACAAGACCGGCGCCGACCTCTTGCTGGGCGAACAGACCTCAAAGCGGGCCGCCACCCTGGCGTCGGTGCTGGGACGTACGCTGGAGATCCGCGCCGCCTGAGGCGCTCAGCCAGGTTTGGGCGCCCGGCGGACCTCGACGGCCCTGACCCGGCCACCGTCCAGGACCAGGGCCAACTCGCCGCGCTTGACCCTGAGTGCGTCGCTGCCGAAGGCGTCGAAACGCCAGCCGGTCAAGGCGGAGGTGTCGGCCTGGTCGTCGGCCGCGATCTTCTCCAGGTCGGCCACCGTGGCGATCAGCTTGGAGGCGACCCCGGCCTCTTCGGCGCGGGCCTTGAGCAGCACCTTCAAGAGTTCGACCACGGCGCCGGTGGCGTGATTGGACGGCGGCGGGCGCGGACGCTCGACCGCCGGGGCGTTGGCCTCCGGATCGGCCAGGGCCGCCCGAATGGCGGCGAGCAGTTCGGGGCCGTAGCGCGACCCACCGAAGCCCTTGGGCAGGGACCTGAGCCGGTTCAGCCCCTCGACATCCGTCGGGGTCTGGGTTGCGATCTCGTCGATCGCGTCGTCCTTGACGATGCGGCCGCGCGGCTGGTCGCGGGACTGGGCGGTGCGCTCCCGCCAGGCGGCGACGGCGCGGAACACCGCCAGGTACTTGGAGGTGTGCCGACGCGGTTTCAGGCGCTTCCAGGCGTTGGTCGGCTCCATGTCGTAGTTGGACGGATCGACCAGGTCGGCCATCTCCTCCTCGACCCAGGCGAGCCGCCCTTCCCGCTCCAGCCGGGCGCGAAGCGTCGGATAGAGCTCGGCCAGGTGCACGACGTCGGCCACCGCATAGTCGAGCTGGGCCTGGGACAGCGGCCGGCGGCTCCAGTCGGTGAACCGGCTGGACTTGTCGATGTCGATGCGCAGCATCTGGCGCACCAGGGCGTCATAGGCGATCTGCTCGCCGAAGCCGGCCGCCATGCCGGCGATCTGGGTGTCGAACAGGGGCTTGGGCATGACCCCCAGGTTGTTGAAGATTTCCACGTCCTGGCGTGCGGCGTGGAACACCTTCTGGATCTTCGGATCGGCCATAAGCTTGAGGAACGGCGCGAGGTCCAGGTCTTCCGCCAGCGGATCGATCACGCGTGCGGTGTCCGGGCCGGCCGCCTGGATCAGGCACAGCTTGGGCCAGTAGGTCGTCTCCCGCATGAATTCGGTGTCGACCGCGATGAAGGGCTGTTCCGCTAGGTGCGCGCAGAAGTCCTTAAGTTCGGCGTTGGAAGTGATCGGCGTCATCGGCTAGCTATAGTCCAGCGAGGCGGCGAGTCTGCAAGCGACAACCCGTTCGCGCATAAAATCCGGCATCCATCCAGGACAAGACGCCTCCAACCTATGACCGAGCGTCGAAATGGCCTGACCTACGCCCAAGCCGGGGTGGACATCGACGCCGGGGAAGCCCTGGTCGAGGCGATCAAGCCCCTGGCCAAGGCCACCCGCCGTCCGGGCGCCGAGGCGTCGCTCGGGGGGTTTGGCGCGCTGTTCGATCTGAAGGCTGCCGGATACGACGATCCCCTGCTGGTCTCCACCACCGACGGGGTGGGCACCAAGCTGAGGATCGCCATCGAAACCGGGCTGCACGACACCATCGGCATCGATCTGGTGGCGATGTGCGTCAACGACCTGTTGGCCCAGGGCGCCGAGCCCCTGCTGTTCCTGGACTATTTCGCCACCGGCAAGCTGGACATCGCGGCGGCCAAGCGGGTGGTCGCCGGCATCGCCGAGGGATGCAAGCTGGCCGGCGCGGCCCTGGTCGGCGGCGAAACCGCCGAGATGCCGGGCATGTACGCCGCCGGCGACTACGACCTCGCCGGCTTTTCGGTGGGCGCGGTGGACCGCGGCGCCGTGCTGCCCAGGCTCGACGACCAGCGAGCCGGAGATCTCCTGATCGGCTTGGCGTCCTCCGGACCCCATTCCAACGGCTATTCCCTGGTGCGCAAGATCGTCGAGGTCTCGGGGCTGGCCTGGGACGCTCCGTCGCCCTTCAGCCCGGACCAGAGCCTGGCGGAAGCCCTGCTCGCCCCCACCCGCATCTATGTGAAGGGCGTCCTGCCGCTGATGAAGGCCGGTCTGGTCAAGGGCGGCGCCCACATCACTGGCGGCGGCATGATCGAGAACCCGCCCCGCGCCATCGCCGATGGCCTCGAGCCCGTGTTCGACTGGAGCGCCTGGTCGCTGCCCCCGGTGTTCGCCTGGCTGCAGAAGGTCGGCGGGTTGGACGACCACGAACTGCGACGGACGTTCAATTGCGGCGTCGGCTTCATGCTGATCGTGGCGCCCGACGACCTGGACGCCCTGTTCAGGGGATTGCTGGACGCCGGCGAGGCGCCGTTCGTCTGCGGCGAACTGGCCGCGGCCTGACGCCGGGCATGGGCGCAACCGGATGGTGACGAGCTCCCGTCAGCTTCGCCTCGGCGCCTTCATGCGGCCAGTGAGCATCCACACCGGGGCCTGGCGCTATCCGGGCGCTTTCCCGGACGCCAACTTCAATTTCGAGCACCTGAAGCGCTTCGCCCAGACGCTGGAGCGCGGCAAGTTCGACGCCATCTTCCTGGCCGACAGCCAGGCCCTGCTGCCCATGCCGATGCCGGCCCTGATGCGCAGCGCCACGGTGACCTCGTTCGATCCCCTGACCGTGCTGCCGGCCCTGGCCGCGGTGACCAGCCGCATCGGGCTGATCGCCACCGCCTCGACCACCTACAACGAGCCCTATCATGTGGCCCGCAAGTTCGCTTCGCTGGACCATATCTCGGGCGGCCGCGCGGGCTGGAACGTGGTGACCTCGGGCAATCCGCACGAGGCGATGAACTTCGGCCTCGACCAGCACCTGGACCACGACGACCGCTATCGCCGAGCGCGCGAATTCTACGACGTGGTCACCGGCCTGTGGGACAGCTGGGCGGACGACGCCTTCATCCGGGACGTCGAGGCGGGGATCTATTTCGACCCTGCCAGGCTGCGCCGCCTGGACCATGAGGGCGAGTTCCTGAAGGTGCGCGGGCCCCTGAACATCGCCCGGCCGATCCAGGGCTGGCCGGTGATCGTGCAGGCCGGCTCGTCGGAGCCCGGGCGGGCGTTGGCGGCGGAGACGGCCGAGCTGGTGTTCACCAGCCAGATCGATCTCGGCGAGGCCCAGCGCTTCTATGCCGACGTCAAGGGACGGATGGCGGCGCATGGGCGCGATCCGGACCACCTGAAGATCATGCCCGGCGCCTTCGTGGTGGTCGGCGACACCCTGGCCGAGGCCCAGGCCAAGAAGGCGCGGCTCGACGCCCTGGTGCACCCGGACAGCGGCGTCGCCTCGCTATCGGTGTCCCTGGGGTGTGACGTGTCGGGTTTCGAGCTCGATGCGCCCCTGCCCGACATCCCCGAGAGCAATTCCAGCCGCAGCGGCCGCCAGAAGCTGGTCGACCTGGCCCGGCGCGAGAACATGACCGTGCGCCAGCTTGCCCAGTACGTGGGGGGCAGCTACGGCACGCTGGAGATGATCGGCACGCCCGCCATGATCGCCGACCGCATGGAGGAGTGGCTCCTCACCCGCGGTTCCGACGGCTTCAACGTCATGTTCCCGTTCCTGCCGGGCGGCCTGGATGACTTCGTCGACCGCGTCATCCCGGAACTTCAGCGTCGCGGCCTGTTCCGCACCGACTACGCCGGGCCGACCTTGAGGGAGAATCTCGGGCTGCCGCGGCCAGCGAATCGCCACTTCGGATAAGCCGCTCGACAGATCGATTTCCATATTCCGTTCATCCCCGCGCAGGCGGGGATCCATCCAGTTTGGCGCAGAGTTCGGACGTGGTGCGAACTCATGGGTCCCCGCCTTCGCGGGGACAAACGGAATGATGGAATGGAAAGCTGGGCTCAGCCGGCGATCTGGTCGTCGGTGAAGAATTGGACGATTTCCAGCTTGGCGTTTTCGGCGCTGTCGGAGCCGTGCACCGAGTTTTCGCCGACCGACAGGGCGAACAGCTTGCGGATGGTGCCGTCGTCGGCCTGGGACGGGTTGGTCGCCCCCATCACCTTGCGATAGCGCGCCACGGCGTCGTCGCCTTCGAGCACCTGGACCACGACCGGGCCGGAGGTCATGAAGTCGACCAGCTCGCCGTAGAACGGCCGCTCCTTGTGGATTTCATAGAACTTTTCGGCCTGGGCGCGGCTCATGAGGATGCGCCGCTGGGCGACGATGCGCAGTCCCGCGTCCTCGATGACAGCGTTGATCTTGCCGGTGATGTTACGCGCGGTGGCGTCGGGCTTGATGATCGAAAAGGTGCGCTCGGCCATGTTCCGCTTCTGTTTTGATGTTTTCGGGGGACTAGAGGTCGCGGGCTTATAGCCGCGCCACTTGCGCCCGCCAAGGCGCAGCGCCCATCGCATTCGCGCCTTGCCTGCGATCGGCCGGGACGCCGCCGCGGCGCTCTGATAAACGGCCGCCCCGCCCACCACTCGCCTGATCACCCGCCGCCACGCCATGCTGAAGATCCACGACCTCGTCTTCGACGCCTGGGGCCGCCGTTTCTTCGACGGCGCGACGGTCAATCTGCGCGCTGGCTCCAAGGTCGGACTGGTAGGGCGCAACGGCGCCGGCAAGTCCACGCTGTTCAAGCTGATCCTGGGCCAGCTGACGCCCGGCGCCGGGGAAATCAGCATCCCCAGGCGCGCGCGCATCGGGTCGGTCGACCAGGAACACCCTTCGACGCCGGTCGGGCTGCTCGACACGGTGCTCGCCGCCGACGTGGAGCGCGACTCCCTGTTGGCCGAGACCGAGACCGCCCCGCCCGAACGGCTGGGCGAGGTCTATGCCCGTCTGAGCGAGATCGGCGCCGACCGTGCGCCCTCACGGGCGTCGGAAATCCTGGGGGGCCTGGGCTTCTCCAACGCCGACCTGCAGCGTCCCATGTCGGAGTTCTCGGGCGGCTGGCGCATGCGGGTCGCGCTGGCGGCGTCGCTGTTCGCCGAGCCGGACATCCTGCTGCTCGACGAGCCGACCAACTACCTCGACCTGGAAGGCGCCCTGTGGCTCGAAGCGCGGCTGCGCAAATATCCGCATACCGCGATCGTCATCAGCCACGATCGCGAACTGCTCAACCGGTCCGTCGACCACATCCTGCATCTCTTCGACGGCAAGCTCGATCTCTACACCGGCGGCTACGACTCCTTCGAACGCCAGCGGGCTGAGAAGCAGCGGCTGAGCGAGGCGAACCGGGCCAAGATCACCGCCCAGCGCGAGCACATGCAGGCCTTCGTCGACCGCTTCCGCGCCAAGGCCAGCAAGGCGCGCCAGGCCCAGTCGCGGATGAAGATGCTGGCCAAGCTGCCGCCGGTCAGCGTGGCGCTCAACGAGCGGACGGCCCCGTTCATCCTGCCCTCCCCCGAGCGCCCTCTGGCCCCTCCCCTGGTGCGCATGGAGCATGTGTCGGTGGGGTATGGCGGACCGCCGGTGCTGCGGGACCTGAATCTCCGGCTCGACATCGACGACCGGATCGGCCTGCTCGGCGTCAATGGCGCGGGCAAGTCCACCTTCGCCAAGCTGCTGGCCGGCGCGCTCAAGCCCGAGGCCGGCGGTGAACTGCACAGGGACCGCCGCCTGAAGGCCGGCTGGTTCCACCAGCACCAGATCGAGGCCCTGGATCCCACCGACACCCCGCTGGAGATCATGCGCCGCGCCCGGCCCGAAGCCTCGGAGTCGGAACGCCGTTCACGCCTCGCCCAGTTCGGCATGGGCGTGCAGAAGGCCGAAACCACCACCGCCAGCCTGTCGGGCGGCGAGCGCGCCCGTCTGCTGCTCAATCTCGTGGCCATGGAAGCGCCGCACCTCTTGATCCTGGACGAGCCGACCAACCACCTGGACATCGACAGCCGGCGCGCCCTGCTCGATGCGCTGAACGACTATGAGGGCGCGGTGATCATCATCACCCACGACCGCTCGCTCATGGAACTGGTGGCCGACCGGCTGTGGCTGGCCGCCGATGGGACGATCAGGCCGTTCGACGGCGACATGGACGACTATGCCAAGCTGGTCATCGACCGGGCCAAGGCCACCGCACGCGGCCCGTCGCAGACGGCGGCGCCCGAGCCCGAGCCGGTGGCCCCACCCCCTGAGCCCGAACGCAGAAGCAAGACCCCCACCGGGCCCCTGCGGCGTCGCGCCGAAGCCGCCGAGGCCGTCCTGGCGCGCGCCGCCGAAACGCTGGCCCGGATCGACGTGGCGCTGACCGACCAGGACCTGTTTCTCAAGACACCGGCGAAGGCCGCGGAGCTGGGCCGTCAACGCACCGAAGCCCAGAAGGATCTCGTCATCGCCGAGGCCGCCTGGCTTGAAGCCGCCGAGGCTTATGACGCCGTCCGGAACGATCAATAGAGAAATTCTATAACTACATCATATGATGCGGCTAATATCATTATAAATCAGTTTGTTATTTCTATAATATATAGTCTTAAATTAGCTTAGGCCTGCTTGTCCCAGCGCCCTTCCGCGGTTTGGCGCCAGTACGACACGGGGTGTCCCGCGGCCTTCAGATCCGCCCAGCGTCGCCTCGCCGAGGCGACCGCAGCCTCGTCGCGGCCGTCGAACAGGATCACGCAGCGCTCGTAGCCTTCCATCGCTCCAGGATCAGCATCATCGATCAGGAATAAGGCGTTGGCCTGGTTCAGGTTTTCGCCATCCGAACTGAGTAGGACGGGTTGGCGTCCGGCCTGCGGCTCGTCGGCCAGGCCGTGCGGCAGGAAGGCCTCGTCGCGGAAGCTCCAGAGCCAGCCGTCCAGGTGCTCCAGGCGGTCCCGGTCGGGGGTCTTGAGCAGCGCCTTCCACCCCCGCGCCAGGGTCTTCTGCAGCAGCTCCGGCAGAGCCTGATCGAGCCCGGTCCGTTCCAGATGGTAGAACCAGACCTCGCAGGCCTCCTCGGCCATGTCAGGCCTTGTCCTCGTAGTGGTCGGCCACCAGCCGGTCGAGCAGCCGCACGCCATAGCCCGAGGCGCCATCCGGGATGGTCGGGTTGCTCGACGGCTTCTTCCACGCCACCGGGGCGATATCCAGGTGGGCCCAGGGGGTCTTCTCGACGAAGCGCTGCAGGAACAGGGCGGCGGTGATCGACCCGGCCGGGCGACCGCCGGTGTTCTTCACATCTGCGGCCATGCTGTCGATCTGCTTCTCGTAACCGGCGTGCAGCGGCATCCGCCACAACAGCTCCCCTTCGGCGGTGGACGCAGCCAGGAGCTCGGCCGCCAATCCGTCGTCGTTGCTGAACATGCCGCCATAGTCGTGGCCCAGGGCGATGATCATCGCGCCGGTGAGGGTGGCGAGATCGACGATGGCCTTGGGCGCGAACTTCTGCTGGCAGTACCAGAGGGCGTCGGCCAGCACGAGACGACCTTCCGCATCGGTGTTGATCACCTCGATGGTCTGGCCGGACATGGAGGTCAGGATGTCGCCGGGCCGGATGGCGTTTCCGTCGGGCATGTTCTCGACCAGGCCCAATATGCCGACGGCGTTGACCTTGGCCTTGCGGCCGGCCAGGGCGTGCATGACCCCCGCCACGGCGGCCGCGCCGCCCATGTCCCACTTCATGTCCTCCATGCCGTCGGCCGGCTTGATCGAGATGCCGCCGGTATCGAAGCAGACGCCCTTGCCGACGAAGGCGATGGGCGCGGCCTTGGCGTCGGCGGCGCCCTTCCAGACCATGACGGCCAGCTGGCTCTCGCGCGTGCTGCCCTGGCCGACGCCCAGCAGGGAGCCCATGCCGAGCTCGGCCATCTGGGCCTCGCCCAGGATCTCGACCTCGAGGCCCAGGTCTTCGAGCCGCTTGACCCGATGGGCGAACTCCTCGGGGAACAGGATGTTGGCGGGCTCGGAGACCAGGTCGCGGGCGAACAGGACGGCGTCCGCCAGCGCCGACAACGGCGCGAAGGCGGCGGTCGCCGCCGCTGGATCGGCGCAGGCGACGCGGACCGTCGTCACCGACGGCTTCTTCTCGGGCTTCTCCTTGGTCAGATAGCGGTCGAACCGATAGGCGGCGAGCCGCGCCCCGAAGGCCGCCCGGGCCGCCTGCTGATCTGTCAGGTCCGACAGACGAAGTTCCAGGATCGAGACGCCGGAGACCTTGACCGCCTGATAGGCGCCGGCGCCGAGCGCCTCGGCCGTCAGCGCATCCATGCCGTCACGGGGTCCGGCGCCGATCAGGATCACGCGGGAGACATGCAGCCCGCCGGGCGCCACGAGATCGAGGCTCTGTCCCTTGGCGCCGGTGAACCGGGCGCCCGCCAGCGCCCTGGACACCGCGCCGCCAGCCGCGGCGTCCACCGCCTCAGCGGCGTTTGAAAGCACCTGACCGTCGAAGATCGGGACCGCGATGGCCGACAGCGGCTCCCCCTCGACGGGACCTTGTGAGACAAATTCGATTTCCATGCGCTCTCCTGGGTCGATCAC
>FTIV01000045.1_pt5 | contig 19986 bp, 14 predicted proteins | sample 1658621 | NCBI WGS metagenome assembly FTIV01 (sample SAMEA3914841, study PRJEB12502) | metagenome | biome: forest; material: soil | place: Canada | collected 2011-07-05 | depth 0.3 m | reverse complement strand
GGCGATCAGCTCGGCCAGGGCGAGGACGTCGCCATCGGCGGACTGGACGTTGGAAAAACCGGCTGCATGGGCGGACCGCGCCGTGGACTCGCCGACGGTGAACACCGGCAGGTCCCGGTCGGCGTTCAAGGCGGCGAAGGCGGTCACCCCGTTGCGGCTGGTGAAGGCCAGGGCGCCGACGCCCTCCAGGCGGGGCCTGGGCGTCAGGATCGGCCGCACCTCCAGCACCGGCCCGACCAGGGGGGAGTGGCCCATGGTTCTCAGCCTTTGCGCCGTGGCGTCGGCGTCCGGCGCCGTGCGGGTGACCCAGATACGCATGACTCCAGTGTAGAGCGCTTTGCGAGGCATTCGAGGCCCAGCGAACTTCTAAGCGCCGGATGCGAGGACGGGACGAAGGAAATGGGGTCAGGCTGGCCGGGATTCAGTTGTAGCTGGCGCGTTAACCGCGCAATACTCTCCATGGCTGTCTGGAATAGCGTTTTTGTGTGAGGTTGATCTGTCATCCTCACCGAATACGATCGGCAAGTTGGGGGTGGGGCCATGCCTAAAATCGGTCGTTTCGGCCCGCGTCCGCGCGGCATGACACGAACCCTGCTGCTCACCACCGCCCTCGGCGGCAGCCTGCTGGCGAGCCCGGCCTTCGCCTTTGTCGTCGACTGCGGCCCGGTTCCCGCCGGCGGCGGGACCGTCACCTGCACGACGGCGGACAATCCCTATCCCTCCGGCGTCAACTACACGACGCCCGAAGACCTCACCGTCGTCCTGAACAACGGCGTCGACATCCACCGCACCAACGCGTTCGGGACCAACGACGCGATCTCGATCGTCGACAACGGCGTCGCCAGCAATGTGACCATCACGGGGGCCAACGCCAATGTGGCGGCCGAAGGCGCCATGCGCGACGGCGTCTATGTCTACCACACGGCGAGCGGCGTCACCGGCCAGACGAACATCACCCTGGATCACGTCGTCGGCCTTTATGACGGGATTTCCGTCGTCGGCGGCGGCGACGTCGACATCCATACCCAGTCCGTCACCGGGGACTCTTACGGCATCAAGGTGTCCGGCCTTTCAACTGGCGCGGGAGCGACGATCCACGGCGGAGACGTCAGCACGTCCGGGGGCTCGGCCATCCGTGTCTCCGGCGGGGCCGGCGGAGACGTCCACGTCTACGCCGACAGCGCCATCAGCCCCTTTTCAACGGCCGTCGACGCCAGAGTGACCGGCGCGGGGAACGTTTCCGTCGACGTCGGCTACGTCTATGGCCGCTCCGTCGGGGTATTCGCCGGCTCGGTCTCAGGCTCGGTGACCATCACCGCCGATCATGTGAAAAGCCGCGGCGATGGTATTTTCGCCTCCACATACGGCGGCGGCGGAGCCTCCATCACCGCCGGCGTGGTCGATTCCAAATTCAGCACGGCCCTCGGCGCCCTGGCCAATAACGGCGGAAACCTGGACGTGACGGTCAACGCCGGCGGCCATGCCTACGGCGACTCCCACAACGCCGCGGTCTTCGGCGAGGTCGACAACGCCGCTGGCGGCGTCACGATCACCACCACCGGCGCGACGGTCAAGAACAGCGGGGATGGCGGCAGGGGGATCGCGGCCTTCACCGAAGACGGCGATATCCTGATCAATGCCGGTTCGGTGCGGACGACCAGCGCCGCCGCCTATTCCGGCTACACGGCCGACGCCATCTACGCGGACGCGCACGGGACCGGCTCGGTGACCGTCAACCTCGGCCCAGGCTCGGTCTCCACGGTCGCGGACTATGCGTTGGGCGTCTTCGCCCGAACTGTCGACAGCACCAACGGGCCGGTCACCATCACCCAGGACGCCAGCGCCACGGTCGTCACCCACGGCTATGAGGCGGTGGGCATCGGGGTGGCTGTCGTTGGCGGCAGCCATGCGCCGGTCGTCATCGACGCGGCGGGCTCTGTCACCACCTTTGGAAATGGCAGTTCCTCCGGATTCGGCGGCGCCAGCGCCATCGCCGTCAACGACCTTGGGAGCGGGGGCCCCATCACCATCACCAGCGGCCAGACACGGACGCACGGCGACTACTCGGTTGGCATAGCTGCGTTCGGCAAGGGCGACGTCACGGTCACCAGCGCCTCGGCCCAGACCTTCGGATACGCCTCGCCGGGGATTGTGGCGAACGCTATCGGCGACGCCACGGTCACCGCCGGAGTCGTGGCCACCCAGGGTGATCTCTCGCCGGGGGTGTATGCGATCGCCTGGGGCGGCGAGGCGACGGTGACCGTCACCGGCTCGGTGACCACGGCGGGGGGCGCCGCCCAAGGCATCTATGCCGCGGGCCATTACGGCGCGACCGTCAAGAACCAGGGCGCGATCCACACCTCCGGCGCCGAGTCGAACGGGATTGACGCCCAGAGCTATCGCGGCGACGTGGTGGTGGTCAGTCAGACCGTGGTGGCGGACCAGTCGAAAGGGATCCACGCCTACAGCGACTACGGCGACGTCCACGTCAACGCCGCCAACACCACCACCCACGGCGCGGGCGCCGTGAAGGCGATCGACGCCAGCTCCATCTACGGAAATGTTACGGTCTATGGCGGCGTGGTCAGCGCCGTCGACAGCGCAACCAGCACAGGGGTCAAGGCGAGATCGGGTTACGGCGACGTCGCCGTCACCGTGCATCAGGTCTCGGCGGGCCAGACGGGCGTCAACGTCCAGTCCTACGGCGGGTCAGTCGGCGTCACCGTCACCCCCGGCGGGCAGGTCACCGTCACCGGCGACAACGGCGCCGGGGTCAATGCATTGGCCCTTGGTCCGGGCGACGTGACCATCGTGGCCACGGGCGCCACGGTCAGCACCTCCGGGTTCAACTCCCAGGGTCTCTTCGCCCTGGCCTTCGGCGCCGGTACGGCGTCGGTCTCCGGCGGGACGGTGACCACCTTCGGTGACTCCAGCGCGGGCGTCACAGCGGTCAGCGCCTACGGCGTGGCCAGCGCGAGCGCCGAGTCTGTGTCCACATCCGGCGCCCAATCTCAGGGACTTACCGCCTCAGCCCTCGGCGCGGCGACCGTGTCCGGCGGAACGGTGATCACCCTTGGCGACTACAGCGTGGGCGCCATCGCGCAAAGCACGAACGACGCGGCGAGTGTGACCGTGCATTCGGTGTCCACCTCGGGGTCCAGTTCGCCCGCCCTTATCGCCATCACCGGAGGCGCCGGCGGGGCGACCGTATCCGGCGGGACCGTGACCACCGCGGGCGATGACAGCCCTGGAGTCATCGCACTCAGCTATGGCGGCGCCGGCGGCGGCGTGGACGTCAGCGTCCAGTCGGTGTCCACGACGGGCGACTATTCCTCCGGCGTGAACGCCAAAGGCCCGGGGGCGGTGAACGTCACGGCCGGGACCGTCTCCACCAAGGGCTACGGATCCGACGGCGTCAGCGCGCTGTCCTATGGCGGCGCCGTGACGGTGACCAGCACGTCGGTCACCACTGTCGGCGCCGAGGCCCGGGGGATCGCGGCCCGCGCCCATCCCGGTGGATCGGTGTCGATCACCGCCGGTACGGTCAGCACCGCCGGAGACGGGTCCACCGGCGTCTACGGCTACGCTTCCAACGGCGATGTCTCCATCACGTCTTCCAGCGTCAGCACCCAAGGAGGGTATACGGACCACTCCGCCGCGGGGATCGTGGCCCTGGCCGGGGTCGACAACACCTACGCCATCACCGGCTCAGGCTCGGTGACGATCAAGTCCGGCGTGGTGAGGACCTCCGGCTATGAAGCCGCCGGCATCTCAGCCACCGCCAACGGTTCCGTCACCATCACCAGCGCCGACCTGGCGACGACCGGCTTCCAGTCCAGGGGCATCGACGCCTTCGCGTACGGCTCCGGGTCCGTGTCGGTGACCAGCGGCAAGCTGTCCACCAGTGGAACCTATTCCCACGGCATCACGGCCGTGGCCGACGGCGACGGGAACGTCTCGGTGACCAGCGACGACCTGTCCACCAGCGGCGTCTACGCCGCCGGCATCAACGCGGTGGCATACGGCGCCGGCGCGGTCTCGGTGACCAGCGGCAAGCTGTCGGTCACCGGCCCCTATTCCGAGGGGATGTTCGTCGCTTCGACCTCCGGCGCGATCAAGGTCAGCGCCACGGACACCCTGGTCAGCCAGGGCCGCGACGCCATCGACGTGTTCAGCGACACCGGGGACATCACCGGAACGGTGGGGACCCTCAAGTCGGCGAACGGCGGGATCCTGAGCATCTCGAACGGTTCGACCCAGACCTGGACGCTGGGAACGGTGTCCACCGGGCGCTTCGGCATCAGCGCGATCAACTCGCCGGGCCATTCCACCACCCTGAACCTGACCAATGTGTCGTCGGGGACCTATGCGGCCATGGCCAGCGATGGCGAGGCGACGATCAACATCGCCAGCGGCGGGATGGTGGCGGGCGGCCTGACCTTCGGGGTCGGCTTCCAGGACGTGGATTCCGGCGTGCTCAACAATGCCGGGACGCTGCACGCGGACGACGACCTCGCGGTGTTCGCGTCGTCGAGCTCGGGCCCGATCAGGATCAACAATACCGGCGTGGTCCGGGGCACGGTCGTGCTGGGCGACGCCGGGAACATCTTCAACAACGCCGCGGGCGGGGAGTTCACCTCTACAGGGTCGTCGGACTTCGGCGGCGGGACCAACCTGTTCGCCAACGCCGGCACAGTGGACTTCGCGCCCAACCTCGCCCCCATCGCGGTGACCTTCACCGGCGTTGGCCAGTTCAACAACTCGGGCGGCCTGATCGACCTGCGCGGCCGCGGGGCCGGCGACCTGCTGAGCCTGCCGGGCGGCTTCGCCGCCTCGGGCGACAGCCGCTTGGCGGTCGACGTGTTCCTGGGCGGACCCGGCTCGGCGTCGGACGTGCTGAGGATCAACGGCGCGGTGAGTGGGACCACCAGCCTGATCGTCAACGACACCAACGCCGGCGGGCCCGGCGCCCTGGTTCCCGACGGGATCGTGGTGGTGGACGCCAGCGCGGGATCGATCTCACCCGGCGCCTTCACCCTGGCCAACGGCCCCATCAACAAGGGGGTGTTCGCCTACGACCTCTATCTCGAGGGCAAGCAGGAGGTCATCGCGTCGCGCTGGTCGCCCCTGGTCTTCCAGACGCCGTTCCTGGAGACGGCGCTGGAGAACCTGTTCAACGACTCCCTGGGCAACCTCGACGACCGCCTGGGCGAGCTGCGGACCCAGATCATCGGCGCCAACGCCCCGACCGTGCAACTGGCCGCCCTGGCCTCCGACGCCTCTGGGCCGCTCCCCGGCGGCCAGGCCAAGGACAACGGCGTGTGGGTGCGGCTGGCCGCCGGCCAGGACAACCGCAAGGCCTCGCGCAGCCAGACCGTGCTGGGGGTGACCACCACAGACAACCTGGACTTCGACCAGAGCCACGTGGCCGTCCAGGGCGGCGTGGACCATGCTTTCCAGGGTGGCGGCGGAACCTGGCTGATGGGCGCCAGCCTCGGCTACCTCGACAGCTCGGGCAATTTCCTGAAGGGCGGCGAATTCGGATTCACCGGCCCGACGGCCTCGCTTTATGCCGAGTACATCAAGGGCGGGCTCTACGCCTCGGCGACCCTGAAGGCCGACTGGCTGAAGCTGAAGTACCGCACCATGGCCGGCGAGGTGCAGCCCAGCACGCACACCTATGGCGGCGCGGTGTCCATGGGCTATCGCTGGCAGAGCCAGGGCTGGTTCGCCGAGCCTGAGGGCTCGCTGTCCTATGGCGTGGGCAAGATCGACGCCTTCACCCTGGGCGGCGGGACGTTCAACTTCCAGGACGGCGAGACGCTCAGGGGGCGGGCGGTGATGAACCTCGGCCAGAGCTTCCGGGTGAACCACGGCCGGGCGATCCTGGAGCCCACGGTCACCGCCGGGATCGACAAGGAGTTCCTGGGCGGCAACGCGGTGGACATCACTGCGGGACCCAGCGTCCGGGTCGGCGACGGGGCCAAGCAGGCCTGGGGCGAGTTCGGCGGCGGCGTCCGGCTGATCGACCCCGGCTCGGGCCTCTCGGCCTTCGTCCAGGGCAAGTACGAAGGCGTCTCCAAGGTCACCTCCGGCTTTGGCTTCAACGCCGGCGTCAGGTTCACCTTCTAGCGGCCGGGACGGACTGGGCGGGAAGCCGGCGACAACCGTCCCGGAATCTGGTTCACACTCCGGCCATGACCAAGGCCCCGAAGGCTCCCGAGGCGAGCGCGCCCGACGCTGACGCCGCCCCCACGCCCGAACCGGCCGTGGCCGCCCTGCCCGAGGGGCAGACCCAGATCACCTGCTCCCGCGGCATGGGCGACTGGATGGCCAGCAATGGGGTGAGCATCGCCTTCACCTCCTACCAGACCGGCCAGCTGTTCCTGGTGGGTCTGTTGCCGGGCGGACGGATCTCGTTCCACCAGCAGCACTTCGTCCGCGCCATGGGCCTTCACGGCCAGCCCGATCGGCTCTATGTGGCGGGGCTGAACCAGCTGTGGCGGCTGGAGAACGTGCTGGCCCGCCACGAGCGCGCCAACGAGCACTTCGACCGGCTCTATCTGCCGCGCAACGCCCAGGTCACTGGCGACCTCGACATCCACGAGCTCAGCGTCGATCGCAACGGGCGGGTGATCTTCGTCAACACCAAGTTCTCCTGCCTGGCCACCACCAGCATCTCCAAGAGCTTCCGGCCGCTGTGGAAGCCGCCGTTCATCTCCAAACTGGCGGCCGAGGACCGCTGCCACTTGAACGGCCTGGCCATGCAGGACGGCCTGCCCCGCTTCGTCACCTGCGTGGGCCGCAGCGACATGGTCGACGGCTGGCGCACGCACCGCCGCGAGGGCGGCCTGCTCATCGACCTCGCCGACGATCACGTGGCCGCCCAGGGCTTCTCCATGCCGCACAGCCCGCGCCTGCGCCGCGACGGGGCCCTGTTCGTGCTGGATTCCGGGCGCGGCTACCTGGAGCGGGTGGATCCCAGGACCGGCGCCCGCGAGAAGGTAGCCTTCCTGTCCGGCTTCGCCCGCGGCATGGCGCTGTGGAACAACTTCGCCCTGGTCACCCTGTCCATGCCGCGAGACGGCAGCTTCGGGGGGCTCGAGCTGCAGGACAACCTTCAGGCCAAGGGGGGCGAGGCCTGGTGCGGGGTCCAGGTGATCGACCTGCGCACCGGCGACGCGGTGCACTGGATCCGGCTCAGCGGCCACATCAAGGAGCTGTTCGACATCGCCATCCTGCCCGGCGTGGTCTGTCCCATGGGCGTCGGTGTCAACGCCCCGGAGATGTCCACCATGCTGAACTTCGAAGAGACCTTCGGCCCGCTGACCATGGCGGGGCAGAGGGCGTCTGGCTGATCGTCCTACCCAACTTATCTCTAACCGTGTGTCCCCGCGAAGGCGGGGACCCATCCAGCTTGGCGCCTGAACGTCCGTCTCTGCGAACTCATGGGTCCCCGCCTTCGCGGGGACACACGGATTGAGGGAAGTTGAATCCTACCCCCACACGATCCGGTCCCCCGCCTCGTCGCGGACAGCGTGGCCGAGCTCAAGGCCCAGCGCGTTGGCCGAGGCCTCCGCGCCGGGCAGCGACATCGCCCCTTCTCGCCGAAAGCGCAGCTTCCCGTTCGGCGCCAGAGCCTCGACCGTCAGCAGCAGCTGGTCCCCCGTTATCCGGGCGTGGGCGCCGATGGCGGTGCGGCAGGAGCCTTCCAGGGCCGTCAGGGCGCCGCGTTCGGCGGCGACGGTGAGGGCGGTGGGCCGGTGCTTGAGCGCGATGAGCCAGGGGGCGTCACGATCGGCCTCGCGGGTCTGGATGGCCAGGGCGCCCTGGCCCGGCGCCGGCGGGGCCTCGACCGGATCGAAGGCCTCGGTCACCCGATCCTGCAGCCCAAGCCGCTTCAGGCCGGCCAGGGCCAGCACCAGCCCGCCCATGCCGCCGGCGTCCAGCTTGGCCAGCCGGGTGTCGACATTGCCGCGCACCATCTCGATCCTCAGGTCCGGCCGGCGATACAGGGCCTGGGCCTGACGACGCAGGCTGGCGGTGCCCAGGATCGAGCCCACGGCAAGATCAGCAAAACGCGGGGCGACGATGCTCAGGAAGGCGTCGCGCGGGTCCTCGCGCTCGGGCGTCGCGGCGATCACCAGCCCGGCGGGCTGTTCGGCGGGCATGTCCTTCAGCGAGTGGACGGCGCAGTCGATGCGGCCGTCCAGCAGCGCCTCCTCGATCTCTTTGACGAACAGGCCCTTGCCGCCGGCCTCCAAGAGGCGCCGGTCCTGGATGCGGTCCCCCGAGGTGGTGATCAGCACCAGGGGCGCGACGCGCTCGGCGTCCTCGGGGCCAGCGCCCAGGGCTGCCGCGATCGCCTGCTGCATCAGGCCCGACTGGGTGCGCGCCAGCTTGGAGGCGCGCGTGCCGATGCGGACCACGGCCTGGGAGGAAGGTTGCCTGGACATGGCGGGACAGCTACCTCGGTCGCGCGGCCGCCGCTAGGGCGCCGCGGATCAGGACCCATGGCTGATCTCACCGTCCTCGGCATCGAAACCAGCTGCGACGAGACCGCCGCGGCGGTGGTGCGCCTGCCGGACGCCGGGCCGGTGCGGGTGCTGTCCTCGATCGTCTCCAGCCAGACCGCCGCCCACGCCCCCTATGGCGGTGTTGTCCCCGAGATCGCCGCCCGCGCCCACGTGGAGATCATCGATACGATCATCGCCGAGGCCTTGGAGGCCGCCGGCGTCGGGTTCGCGGGGCTGAGCGGGGTGGCGGCCACCGCCGGACCGGGCCTGGTCGGCGGGGTGATGGTGGGCCTGTCCGCCGGCAAGGCCATCGCCATGGCCCGCGGCCTGCCGCTGGTGGCGGTGAACCACCTGGAGGGACACGCCCTGTCGCCGCGGCTGGCGGCAGATCTGCCCTATCCGTTCCTGTTGCTGCTGGTCTCCGGCGGGCATTGCCAGCTCCTGGCCGTCGAGGGCGTCGGCGCCTGCCGCCGGCTGGGCTCGACCATCGATGATGCGGCCGGCGAGGCCTTCGACAAGATCGGCAAGGTGCTGGGGCTGGGCTATCCGGGCGGCCCGGCGCTGGAGCGGCTGGCCGAGGGCGGCGATGTCAGCCGCTTTGTTCTGCCCAGAGCCCTGCTGGGCCGCGACGGCTGCGACTTCTCGTTTTCGGGCCTGAAGACCGCCGCCGCGCGCCTGGCCGAGGGCGTCGACAACGATCGGGACCGGCGCGACCTGGCCGCCGCCGTCCAGGCCGCCATCGCCCGCCAGCTGGCCGAGCGCACCGACCGCGCCATGGCTCTCTATGCCCGCGAGCATGGCGGCCGGGACCTGAGATTCGCCGTGGCCGGGGGGGTCGCCGCAAACCAGGAAGTGCGCCGCCAGCTGCAGGCCGCCGCGGCGGAACGCGGCTTCTCCTTCACCGCCCCGCCGCTGGTCTATTGCACCGACAACGCGGCGATGATCGCCCTGGCCGGGGCCGAACGGCTGCGCGCCGGCCTGACCAGCGGCCTGGACGCCGCCGCCCGCCCGCGCTGGCCTCTGGACGAGGTGGCCGCCGCCGCCAACCCCACCCACGTTCCCGGCCGCAAGGGAGCCAAGGCATGACCCCTGTTCGCTCCGCCGGGGTGATCGGCGCCGGCGCCTGGGGGACCGCCCTGGCGCGGGTCTGCGCCGCCGCCGGCCTGCCCGTCACCCTGTGGGCCCATGAGGCCGAGGTGGTGGCCCAGATCGCCGCCGAGCGCGAGAACCGGCTGTTCCTGCCGGGCGTAACGCTCGATCCGGGGATCACCGCCACCGGTGACATGGCGGCGCTGAAGACCTGCGACATGGTGCTGGCGGTGGCGCCGGCCCAGCACCTGCGTCCCCTGCTCGCCGCCTTCGCGCCGCACCGGCGCGCGGACCTGCCGGTGGTGCTGTGCGCCAAGGGCATCGAGAAGGGGTCGCTGAAGCTGATGACCCAGGTCGCCGCCGAGACCCTGGGCGACGCGCCCCTGGCCGTGCTGTCCGGGCCGAGCTTCGCCGCCGAGGTGGCCAAGGGCCTGCCCACCGCCGTGACCCTGGCCTGCCCCGACGAGGCCCTGGGCCGCGCCCTGATCGAGGCCATCGCCGGCCCGAGCTTCCGGCCCTATCTGTCCGACGACATGATCGGGGCCGAGATCGGCGGTTCGGTGAAGAATGTCCTGGCCATCGGCTGCGGCATCGTCGAGGGGCGGGGCCTCGGTCGCAGCGCCCACGCCGCCCTGATCACCCGGGGTTTCGCCGAACTGACCCGGCTTGCGGTGGCCCTGGGCGGCCGGGCCGAGACGGTCGCGGGCCTGTGCGGCCTCGGCGATCTCGTGCTCACCTGCTCCTCGCCGCAGTCGCGCAACAACAGCGTCGGCCTGGCCCTGGGCGCGGGCAAGACCCTGGCCGAGGCCCTGGCGGGCAAGCTGTCGGTGGCCGAAGGGGTGGACTCGGCGCCCGCGGTCGCGGCCCTCGCCGCCGGGCTGGGTGTGGAGATGCCGATCTGTGCGGCGGTCGCGGCCGTTCTGGCCGGCGCGGTCGGGGTCGACGCGGCCATAGAGGGTCTGCTGTCGCGGCCCCTGCGCCGGGAGTGAATCCCCCGGAAGGCCCCGGCCTATGGCCGATCCAGCGGGCCGAGCGCCTCATCGAGGCCCAAGGCCTCATTGAGAAAGATGTGGAACTCGCCGCTGGCGACCGCCGCCAAGGGCAACTCGGCATGCACATCGACGCCTGACATCAGGTGAATCGCGACGTTCGGCAGCGCCTCCAGGCGACGGGCCTGGCGCACGTCCTCTTCGTTGGTCTCGCCGGCGACCAGGATCGCGCGCATGGCCGGACTTGCCGCCACATCGGGCAAGACGTCTCGCGTCCGATCGCCGAACTCGCCCATCTCCCAGCGGGCGAAGACCGCGGGCGCGTCCGAGGGCTTGTCGATCAGAGAATAGAGCTTCGTCGGTCCTGAGAAGGACAGAACGGCGCTAGCCCCTGCCAGAGCCCCGTATCGAAGGGCGGCAAATCCGCCGATGGACACCCCCAGCATCACGAGCCGCTCGGCGCCGAGCGTGGCGGCAAGCCGCTTGATGCCCGCCGCCGTCTCCTGCTGGCCTTCGCCCAGATCGCTGATCCCCTGGAGGAAACACCTGTTCGCGACGTCGCGAAGATAGATGAGGTTGACCGGCAAGGCTTCGAACAGCGAGTCCGCATAATGGAATGGAAGGCCCGCGAAGCGATTGCGCAGGCCGGGGAACACCACCAGCGTCGCCACCGCCCCCGGACGGGCGACCGTCTGGACCTGCCGGCTCAGGTCGTCGAGCAACCGGGTGCTGAGCGGCGGAAGGTCGTGACCCAGCGGCTTCAGCGCGCTTGCGCCAGACGGAATCCGGGCGAAGATCTTCTCGACCGTTTCGTCGTCGGCCATCTGAAGCGCGAGGCGTAGGAGTTCTTCCAAGGCCCTGTCCGACAGCGCCTGTTCATGGAAATTGGCCCGGGCGACGTCGTAGAGGGGCGCCAGCAGCGCCGGGGGCGCCAGCAGGCGATTGACGCCCTTGAGCAGCGTCTCGTCGGTGGGCCAGCGGCGAAGCGCGTCCTCCAGATGGGCCGCCGCTTCGCGCCCTCGCCCTTCCCGCAGGAGCAGCCGGGCGAGGCGGACGATGTGAGACGATCGGTCCAGGCCGTTGTCCAGCGCCTTGATCGCCGCGGTCACCGCCTCAGCGGTCCGGCCCAGACGGTTCAGGATGTCCGCGCGCAACGCCTCAGCCATCGGCGACAGGTCGCCGGCCCTGGCGCCCCGGTCGAGCCGGTCCAGGGCTTGTTTCAGCAGACCGCTGCGATAGTCGGCCATTGCCGCCCGGAACATGATCTTGGGGTTCGAATCGATCACCGCGTCCGCGTCGCCGCGAGCCCTCAGCCGCTCGAGCAATGGCGCGGCGCCGTCAGGCGGCATCTGCGACAGGACGGCCGCCAGCAGCCTCGACTTGTCCTCGGGTGGAGCGGCCGACGGCCACAGGTCTCTCTCCAGGACCTGGGTCGCCTCATCGATCCGATTGCCCGCCAGCAGAGCCTTGATCTGCTCCTTCAGGGACGCGTAGCTGACATCGTCGAGAGACATGCGCCGGACCGGCTGAATCGGGGGAATGTCGACCACACTAGGTCGTCTGGCAGTTCGTTCAATTGGCTCACAGAGGATCCAGTCGCACCGGGAGGCTGTCCCACTGGCGGAACGCCCGGCTGACCCGAAGGCGCGCACCCTCGGCCGGCGACAGCTGGAAGCGGGCGAGGAGCCGGGAAATCGCGACGCTGGACTCGAGCCGCGCGAGGGTCGCGCCCGGACAGATGTGTGGTCCTGACCCGAAGGCGATGATCTGCCGCTGAGGCCGCTCGAGAAGGAACCGGTCGGGATCCGGAAACACCGCCGGATCGCGGTGCGCCCGGTCCCCCCGGATCATGATCGGCGATCCCGCGGGCACATGGGCGCCCTCGAGCTCGAGGTCGCGCGGCGCCAGGCGCGGGGAAAGCGCCTTGAGCGGGCCACACCAGCGCAGGGCCTCCTCGATGAAGTCGGACATCAACTCGGGCTCGTGTCTGAGGCGGGACTGCAAGGACGCATCGTGGGCGAGGAGATGGACGGCGTTGCCGATGAACGCCGAGGTCGTCTCCACCGACGCCATGACCAGAAAGAACCGGATCGCGTCGGTTTCGATGGTCTCGTCGGCCTGGCCCGGCGCCCTCGCTTCGGCAAGACGCTGGAAAACCCTCAGCGCCGCGGCTTCCAGGCGCCGGTAGTCGCGCAGGGCCACCGCCGGCCGCCAGGCCTCCATGATCACGGAGCCTTCCTCGCGCAACGATCGGACATCGCTGGGCTGCAGACCCAGTCCTTCCGCGATGACGGCGTTGGGAAGCGCATCGGCGAACTCGACCCGCAGATCATGGACACACTCGACCTCGAGTCCGTCGAGCCGCCGATCGGCGAGCCGCGTCAGGGCCTCTCGAGTCCATTGCGAGGAAAGCCGGCCGATGACCTGCCTGAGCCAGGCCCGGGATTGGCCGTGCTGCGGCGGATTCTGGAAGATCGGCATGCCGCCGAAGGCCGCGGCGAGGTTCGGGAAGCCATGGCCGCGGCGGGCGAACTTTCCGACCTCCCGCCCGCCGTCCACCACGATCGTCCCGGGCTCCCTCAGCACCCGGAAAGCGTCAGCGTGGAGGCTGACGATCCAGGCGCCGTCGGCGGCGTCCCAGTAGGCGGGACCGGGCGGCGCGGGCGTTGGCGGCGAATCCGAGATCGCGACATTGCGACATTGCGACATGCTGGCACTGTAGCGGAAACGAACTAGGCTAGAAGCCGAGGACGCGCGAAACGAAAGCCCCTTGCTCACCCTGTTCGACCACATCCAGACGCAGGCATCCGAGCGCGCCACACAGGATGCCGTCATCTTCCTGGAGCGGGGCGAGCGGGTCGCCGACCGGCTAGACTACGCCGCGCTGATGGCCGCGACCGAGCGCGTGGCCCAGGGAATTTCCGACCGCGGCCTGGCGGGGCGTCCGCTGCTGATCGCCCTGCCGCTGGGCGCCGGCTTCGTGGTCAGCTTACTGGCGTGCCTGCGGTCCGGCGCCATCGCCGTGCCTGTTCCGTGGCCGAACAACCCACGCGACACCGAACGACTGGCGGCCATCACGGCCGACGTGCGGCCCGCGGCGGTGATCACCGAACCCGGCGGTCAGGCCGGGGCCAGGATCCGGGCAATCGCCGGCGAGGCGCCCGTGCTTGGCCTCGCGGACCTCCAACACAGCCTCACGAGCACCCACCCGCGGCTCCAGAGTCCCCATGCCCCGGCGATGGTGCAGTACACGTCCGGGTGCACGCGTCAGCCCAGGGGCATTGTGGTCACCCAGGCCAACCTGCTGGCCAGCCAGCTGATGATCCAGGCCGCCTTCGACCACAGGCCCGGCTCGACGACCGTGAGCTGGCTTCCCCAGCATCACGACATGGGCCTCATCGGTACGATCCTGCAGCCCCTGTTCGGCGGCGGCACGGCGGTGCTCATGGATCCGCTGGCCTTCGTGCAGAAACCGATCCGCTGGCTGCGCGCCATCGAGCGTTTCGGGGCCTGGTGCAGCGGCGGACCGGCCTTCGCCTATGATCTGTGCGTCCGCCAGGTTTCGCCCGAGGAGGCGTCCGCCCTGGACCTGTCATCTTGGCGCGTGGCCTTTTGCGGCGCCGAAACGGTGCGAGCGTCCGGGCTGGCCCGCTTCGCCGAACGGTTCGCACCGGCCGGCTTCGATCCTTCCGCCTTCACCCCCTGCTACGGGCTTGCCGAGGCGACCCTGATGGTCTCGTCCGAGCGACCCGGGCAGGGCGTGCGGCAGGTTGCCTTCGCCTCGCCGCGGGGGCCCAGGAAGGCGGTGTCGTGCGGCGAGCCGGCGGAGGGCTGCCGCATCCTCGTCCGCGACGAACACGGCGGCGACGCAGCGCCCGGAACCATCGGCGAGATCTGCATCGCCGGCCCTCACCTGTCGGCGGGAGTCTGGTCGGGCGAGCGCGGCGAGGTCGTGGAGCATGCCGACATCTTCCTGCGCCAGGGCCAGCGTTTTCTGCCGACCGGCGACCTTGGCTTGATCAGCGATGGCGCCCTCGCGCCGGTCGACCGGATCAAGGACACGATCATCGTTCATGGCCGCAAGCTTCACGCCGTCGATGTGGAGGACACGGCGCTGAGCCACCCCGATCCCCAGATCCTGGCTGCGGCCGCTTTCGCGGTCGACACGGGAGAGGCCGAATCCCTGGTGCTGCTGTGCGAGGTGGACTGGCGGGCCCTGCCGCATGTCGACGCCGGGCAAACCGCCGGACTCTCCAAGCGCATCGGCCAGGTCCACGGTGTTGCGCCGGTGATCGGCTTTCTGCCATACGGCGCGCTCCCCCGCACATCGAGCGGCAAGGTGCGGCGGCAAGCCAGCCGCCAGCACTACCTGGACAGCCGCTTCATCAGTCCGCCAGCCGCCACCGAGCCCGTTTGAGCAAGATGACCTCCCAGACCAAGGCGAGCGGAACCGACGCGGCCTCCATCGCCTCATGGATGACCAGTTATGTGAGCGCGGTGCTCAACCTGCCGCCGGATGCTTTCAGTCCGTCCGATCAGTTCGACGCCTACGGCCTGGATTCGGTAGAGGCGGTGATCATGGCCGGGGTCATGGAGGAGGAGTACAGCGTGGTGATCGAGCCGACGGAGCTGCTCGATCACCCGAGCATCGACCAGTTCTCGCTCGTGCTCGCCGCTCGCCTGGCCTCCGGCTGACAGGACCTGCATGCAGCCGCCTTCCGTCTCGTTGGTCGTGGTCTGCCACAACATGGGCCGGGAGCTTCCACGGACCCTGTTGTCCCTCTCGCCCCCCTATCAGCAGCACCTGGCCGAAGGGCGCTGGGAGATCATCGTCGTCGACAACGGCTCGGATATGCCGCCGCGGGAGGCGGACTTCGCCGCCCTCGACGCGGAGATCCGGATCATCTCGCTGGCGCAATCGACCCCATCTCCAGCTCCAGCGGTGAACGAGGGCCTCAGGCAGGCGAGGGGCGACCTGGTCGGGGCATGGATCGACGGCGCGAGACTGGCTACCCCCGGTCTGGTCCGCGCCTGTTTCGAGGCGACGCGCCTGGCCCCTCGCCCGGTGGTCGCCACGCTGAATTTCCAGCTCGGCCCCAGGCTTCAGCGCTTCAGCGTCGATGAAGGCTATGGGGTCGCGGCCGAGGACGCGTTGCTGGCGTCCATCGGCTGGCCCTCGGATGGCTACCGCCTGTTCGAGATCGCCACGCCCGAACAGGTCGGGCCGGCCGCGGCGATGCTGGAGAGCAACGCCCTGTTCCTGCCGCGCGATATGTGGGCTGAACTGCGGGGCTATGACGAAGGGTTTGCGTCGTCGGGCGGAGGACTGGTCAATCCGGACGTGTTCAGCCGGGCCTGTTCGCTGCCGGGCGCGCAACTGATCCGCGTCGAAGGCGAAGGCACCTTCCACCAGTTCCACGACGGCGTGACCACCGGCCCGCTCAAGCGCGCCACCGACGCGCTCAAGTCAGGCGCCCGCGAGTATCTCAAGCTCCGGGGCCGCCCGCCGAGCCGTGTCAGGGACCCGGGCCTGATCTATCGGGCGAGGGTTCTATGAGCCACTCACCGGCGCGACCGGACAGGACGGGGAACGCGGACAGCGGCGTGCGGCGGGTGCTGCTGTCGGGCGTTTTCGACATGAAGAACTTCGGAGACCTGCTGTTTCCCTTGTTGGCCGCTGAACGGCTGGGTGCGTTGGGCGTCGAGGTGATCCCGGTCGCGCCGACCGGAGCGGGCGGCGGCCTGCCCGACGCGCTGGTTTCCATCAGCATGGCCGAGATGCTCGGCGGCGAGACGCCCGCCGACGGCGTGGTGATCGGCGGCGGCTACCTGATCCACACCCACCGGATGGCGTTCCTAGAGGACTACAAGGAGGACGATGTGCTGGACTGGGCCGGACCCAGCCTGTGGCTCGGGACCACCCTGGCGGCGGCCGTCCACGATATCCCCATAGCCTGGAATGCGCCCGGCGCGCCGCATCCGTTGGCGAGCAGCCAAGTCCCGATGGCGCAGGCCGCCATGCGGGCGGCGGACTACCTGTCGGTCCGCGACGAGGCGGCGGTGGCGTTTCTGCAGCCCCCGGCCGATGTGGAGGTCGCGGTTGTTCCCGATCCAGTGGCCGAGCTCGCCCGGCTCTGGCCCAGGCGGGGGCTCGATGCGCCTTTCAAGACCCTGCTCGCCCGCAAGCAATGCGGGACCGAAAGGCCCTTCGTCGCGATCCACCTTCGCAATCGTTCGCTGGCCGGCGTCCCGCACGAGACGGCCGCCGCCTGGATCGACGCCTTCACCCGGGCCGAGAACCTCACCGCCATCCTGGTGGCGGTCGGGCGAAGCCACGAGGACGACGTGCTGGCGCGGAGCGTGTCGGGATCGATGCGCGCGCCCCATCTGCTGCTGGACGATCCGGTCAGCCTTCTGGAAGTGGCCGCCGCGATCGGCTGCTCGCGTCTCTATCTGGGCGCCTCCCTGCATGGCTATATCGCCGCCGCCGCCTATGACGTTCCCGGCGTGCTGGTCGCGCGTCCCAACTACGGAAAGTTCGCGGGCTTCCTGGAGCACACCGGACGACTGCAGGACCTGGCCGGGACCTGGCCCGAGGCGTTCGAGCGCGGATCGCAATGGCTGGAGCAGCGGCCGACGGGCCTGGTCCCCGATCACGTCCTGGCGTCGCTGGACAGGCACTGGGAACGGATAGCGGCGGCCCTCGATCAACCCGCGCGCCGGCGGGCCCAGCGCCAGGCGTTTCTGGGCGCCTGGCTGAGAGCAGGGGTCGAACTGGGCGGCGTGGCCTGGACGCAGCGGCCCTTCCTGCGACGCCCGCAACGACCGGCCGCCGCCGGCGCACCGAGGCGGACATGCGACTGACCCCGGAGAACATCGATCGGTTCGAGGCGGAGGGGGTCCTCCACCCGGTTTCCGCGATCACGGCCGATGAGGCTGCGGAGGGCCTCGGACGGCTGGAAGCCGCGGAAGCCGCGCGGGCCGGACGGCTGCCGCCGAGCCTGAACGCCAAGCCCCACCTTCTACTGCCGTGGTTCTGGGATCTGGTCCACGACCCGCGGATCGTGGACCCTGTGGAGGATCTGCTGGGCCCGGACCTGCTGTGCTGGGGCACGAGTTTCATCTCGAAGAAGGGCCGGGACGGCCGCTACGTCTCCTGGCACCAGGACGCCACTCATTGGGGCCTGTCCGAGCCGAGGGCCGTGACGGCCTGGATCGCGCTGACCGCGAGCACGCGCGCGAACGGCTGCGTGCAGATGATCCCCGGAAGCCATCGTCTCATCCGTCCTCACGCCGACAACCGTGACCCGGCGAACCTGCTCGGGCGCAGGGAGGCGGTGCAGGACGGCGCCGAGATCGAGGCGCCGGCCGTCGACATCGAGCTTCGGCCCGGCGAGATGTCGCTGCACCATGTCCTGGTGGTCCACGGTTCGGGGCCGAATCCATCGAGCGATCGCCGGGTCGGATTCGCCATCCGCTACATCCCCGGCCACGTGCAGCAGAGAGGCAAGGTCCCTCCGTCCGCCACCCTGGTGCGTGGTCGAAACCATGCCGACTTCGAACTCGAGCGCGCGCCGGAAGGCGACTTTCACCCCGCTGCCCTGGCGCGTCACGCCGACGTCCTGCGTCGGGGCATGGGCGTGATCTACGCCGATACGGACCAGACCTGATGGCGCGCTTGACCCCTGCACAGATCCGGCGGTTCGAACGGGACGGCGTGGTCTTTCCCATAAGAGCCTTCGAGCCTTCGGAGATGGCGGAGTGCATGCGGCGGCTCGAGGCGGCGGAATCCGACAGGGCGGGGCGCCTGCCGCCGTTGTTGAACCTCAAGCCCCACCTTTTGCTGCCCTGGCTATGGGACGTGGTGCACGATCCGCGTGTGGTTGGGCCGGTGCGGGACCTGTTGGGGCCAGACGTGCTCTGCTGGGCGTCGAGCTTCTTCTCCAAGGGCCCGGGCGAGCCGGGCCACGTGCCCTGGCATCAGGACGCGACCTACTGGGGCCTGTCGGAGCCCCGCGCCCTCACGGCCTGGATCGCCTTCACCGACAGCACGCGCGAGAACGGCTGCCTGCGCGTGGCGGCCGGATCGCACCATGCGCCCCTCCAGCACCATGACACCTTCGATCCCGCCAACATGCTGGCGGGCCGGGAACGGATCGAAGGCGAGGTCGACCAGACCCGTGCGGTGGATGTCGTGCTCGGGCCGGGCGACATGTCCCTGCACCATGTCCTGGTTGTCCACGGCTCGGAGCCGAACCTCGGCGGGCGCCGGCGTGTGGGGTTCGCCGTCCGTTATATCGACGGGCGCCTGCGCCAGGGGGGCGACGTACGCGGATCGGCCACCCTGGTCAGCGGGGAGGATCATGGGGGATTCGATCTCGAGCCTCGGCCGGAGCGCGACTTCGCGGCGGACGCCGTCGCCCGTCATCCCGATGTGTTGAGGCGTTTCGCCGCCGTGGTCCGGCCAGGTCCGAAGGGTTCATCCTAGGCCGACGGCCGATGTCTCGCCCGGAGTTTGTTTCCATGCGGGCCCTTGAGCTGTATTGGCTGGAGCCTTGACGCGGCCCGCGCCAGGCTCGCCGGGAATGCTTCATTCCATCAACAAGGACTCTGAAATGGCCCTGTTCGTGATCACTTGGCTGGACAAGACCGATGGCCTGCAGACGCGCATGGCCGCCCGCGAGGCGCATCTGGCCTACATCGCCAAACAGGGCGACGCGGTCCGCATGGGCGGCCCGTACCTGAGCGCGGGCGACCAGATGATCGGATCGATGATCCTCTACGAGGCGGAAACCCTCGCGCAGGCCGAGGCCTTCCACGCCGCCGACCCCTACAAGCTGGCCGGCCTGTTCGAGCGGTCCTGGGTGCGGCCCTGGCGGATGACCGTCGGTTCGGGAATGCCCGCAAAGTCTTAACCCGCATCGGGTTAGACGGCCGGCCTGGTTTCCTTGAGGATGAGCCATGGCCGATCCCCTGCGCGCGCTGGCATCGATCAACGGACGCTTCGCTCCCAGCCTCGCCCAGACCATGCTGGCGGCGCCGCGCGCCGAAGCCGACGTCATGGCGTTCAAGCTCCACGCCGTGGACAAGGGGTTCGAGTTCACCGACCTGTGGGCCGACGACAACATCCCCTTCGTCGCCCCGGTGCTGCGCAAGTTCGCCCGTTGGCGCGACCGGATCGATTACCTGGAGATCGGCGCCTATGAGGGCCGCAACCTGGCCTTCATGGACTGGTTGTTGCCGGCCAAGCTCGCGGTCACCGTCATCGATCCCTGGTTCGACGACGAACTGAACCCGGAAGAGAAATACCATTCCGTCGAGCCGCGGTTTCAGCGCAACGTGGCCAGGCTCGCCTTCCCCAGCCTCAAGGTGACCAAGGGCTTCTCCACCTA
>FTIV01001489.1_pt7 | contig 22061 bp, 16 predicted proteins | sample 1658621 | NCBI WGS metagenome assembly FTIV01 (sample SAMEA3914841, study PRJEB12502) | metagenome | biome: forest; material: soil | place: Canada | collected 2011-07-05 | depth 0.3 m | reverse complement strand
AGGGCGGCGAAGCCCGCCAGCATCGCCGCCGCGAACAACACGTCCTTCCAGACGATGCCGGGATAGACCAGCCCCTGGGCCGACAGCGCCCAGACGGCCGCCACCAGGGCGGCCCACCAGGACGCCCGCCCGCACAACAGGGCGAAGGCCAGCATCCCGCCGAACAGCAGCATGGCGTCGAAGGCCACGAACAGGCCGGCGCCCGGAACGATCGAGTCGCCGACGCCCAGGAGCCAGGCCATCACGGGCGGGTGCCACAGGTTGTAGGTCCCTGAGCGGCCCTGCCACAGCTGCCAGAGCGAGTCGTAGGACAGATGGCCGGGCAGGTTCAGCGCCAACGAGGCCGCGAACCCCGCGAGCAGGATGGCGCACACGGCGGCGGTGGATGCCGATGGCCAACGCAGACCGGCAAGGCCAAACCGGAGTCTTGGCGCGAATGGTGATGGTGGCATGGCCCGAACCCAGCGCGATGACTGGTGTTAGCTCGCCCGGGCCGCACTGTCTCTCAATGGAAGGCAGGCGCCCCGGCGCCCAACCGGCGGCCCAGGACCGTCACGGCTTCGGCCAGGACCCTGGGATAGGACTCTTCGGCGCCGCTGAAGTGACGTGTTTCGGGCCGTGCGATCGCCAGGCGGTCCGGATCCTGGAAGTACCTCTCATTGATCCAGCGGACGTCTTCGGCAAACCGGGATGCCAGTGAGAGCGCGACCTGCGGCCGCCAGATCCGGGCGCCGCGAACCTCGGGTCGGCAAAGCAGGAAATGATCGGACACCGCCGTGGCCAGGGCCTTGTTGTGGTGGATGCGGTTCAGCAGGAGCTGAACCTCGAGCTCCGTCCGGCTGAGACTGCGATTGACCAGCGGCGGTCGAAACGCCGCGATGGCCGGCGAACCGATCGCGCCCAGGAATGTCCCGAAGATGTCGTGGGCATGGGTCTCGTAGTGGATGAACTCCACGGACGCCCAGCCGAAGGCCTTGACGAACGTTCGCAAGGCCCTGCCCTGGGAATTGACGTACAGCCGGTCGGCGAAATGCTCGAAGGAACGGGTGTAGGCGCCGCGCTTGACCAGCTGCATCCAGCTGGCCCGGGCGTGGCCGTAGAGGTCCCGGATGAACCCCACCACCTTCACCTCGCGTCCGCGCAGCACCCGGTCCCTGAACCGCTGCAGCATGTCGCCTTCGGCATAGGCCAGGAATTCCGACGAGATCACCGACACCGGATGGGCAGGCGAGACATAGAGCCGGTCGAACGACGCCTCGAAGGCCTCGATCCGGAAGTCCGACGGGCGGCGTCGAGGGTTCAGGTAGCGGGCCAGCCTTATGCCGTTGCCGCTGGTGACCGGCTCCCTGTGACCGGGCCGCGTCTCGTCGATCACCGCGTAGTGGACTCCCATGTCCGAGAGTGTGGCGGCGTGGCGATCCAGGCCGTGCTGGATGGCTGAACTTCCCGCCTTGGGCAGACCGGCGTGCAGGACCAGCACCGGTTCAGGCCGCCCCGATGTCGACGATCGCGGCCGGGATTCCGGCGCATGCCTCTGACTGCCCAGACCCCAGCTTCATCTACTCGCCCACCCAAGACCGCAGCGCGCTCAAACGCCCAGACAGGTGAGACTAAGCGGCTGGTTTCAGAGGGGAATTTCTGGCTTGCCACCCGGATGTAAGGTTGGTGTCAGCATTGCAACGGGCCGTTACATGCGTTGCGAAGAGACCTTCCAGCCAATCGGGCGGGCGTTATCCGTTGGCGACGGCGCGCAACCTGGCAGCCTATCCCGCCGTCAGCCGTTGGCTGGTGACGCAGGCGGACGGTGAAGCTTCATGACCTTACAGCAGGCCCTGGCTTTCGGGCTGATCCTCGCGACCCTGGCGATGTTCGTCTGGGGACAGTTTCGCTACGACCTGGTGGCGTTGTGTTCGCTACTGGCGGGGGTCCTGACCGGGATCATCCCCGCCAAGCACGCCTTCGACGGCCTGAGGAACGACGTGGTGGTGATCATCGCCATGGCCCTGGTGGTCAGCGCCGCCTTCGCCCGCAGCGGGATCGTCGAGGTGGCGCTCAGGCCGCTGCTGGCGCGGCTGAGCTCCGAGAAGAGCCAAGTCCCCGTCTTGTCCGCCGCCGTCGCCGTCCTGTCCATGGCCACCAAGAACGTCGGGGCCCTGACGATCCTGATGCCGGTGGCCCAACAGGCGGCCAAGCGGACTGGAACCGCGCCGTCCCGGCTGTTGATGCCGATGTCGTTCGCGTCTCTGCTGGGCGGGCTGGTCACGCTGGTCGGCACCTCGCCCAACATCATCGTCTCCGAAGTCCGCGAGCAGACTCTCGGCAAGCCTTTCGGTATGTACGACTTCGCGCCGGTGGGCCTATCCCTGACCGCCCTGGGCCTGATCTTCCTGGCCTTCGGCTATCGCCTGCTGCCCAAGGACCGCACCGGCCGGCCCGCCCTGTCCGAGGCCCTGGCCGGCAGCACCTATGTCACCGAGGCGCGCGCGCCCGACCCCTGGGAACTGGGCGCCCGCCGGGTGGGACAGGTCCGCGCCGCCGCGTCGGGCGAGGCCGAAGTCGTGGCCCTGGTCCGGGCGGGGGTGCGGCGGGCCATGCCGCACCGGAACACCCTGGTCCGGCCCGGCGACATCATCCTGCTGGAGGGCGAACCGGACGTGTTGCACCGGCTGATCGCCGACTGTCGGCTGGAGCCGCAACGGGCCGCCCATCCGCTGGAACGTCACGAGGCCACGGAGGAAGTCAGGTCCATCGAGGCGGTGGTCAGTCCGGATTCCGTGCTGATCTCGAAGTCGGCGCGCAGCGTGGACCTCCAGGCCCAGCACAACGTCAAGCTTCTGGCGGTTTCGCGCGGCGGCCGCAGGCCCACCCAACGGCTCAGGACCGCCGCCATCCATGCCGGCGACATCCTGTTGCTGCGCGGCCCGGAATCGGACCTTCCCAAAGCGCTGTCGGCCCTGGGCGCCCTGCCGTTGGCGGAGCGGCCCATGCAACTGGGCGGCCGGCGGCCGCTCCTGTTGCCGGCGGTCATCCTGGCGGCGGCCATGGTGCTGGTGGCGTTGAAGATGCTGCCCATCGTCATCGCCTTCACCCTGGCGGCGGTGCTGATGGTGCTGTTCCGGACCCTGCCCATGCGCGAGGCCTATGGCGCGCTGGACGGTCCGGTGCTGATTCTGATCGCGGCCCTGATCCCGGTGAGCGAGGCGCTGCAGCGCACCGGCGGGGTGGACCTCATCGCCGGCGGGCTGTCGGGCCTGTTCCTGCATGCCCCGCCGCAGCTGGTCCTGGCCTGCCTGATGATGGCCTCGATGATCTGCGCCCCCTTCCTGCACAACGCGCCGACCGTTCTGGTCCTGGGGCCCGTGGCGGTGGGGGTGGCCCGTCATCTGGGACTATCGCCGGACCCATTGCTGATGGGGGTGGCGGTCGGCGCGGCGTGCGACTTCCTCACCCCGGTCGGCCACCAGTGCAACACCCTGGTGCTGGCCCCCGGCGGCTACAGGTTCAGCGACTACGCCCGGCTGGGCGCGCCGCTGTCGGTGCTGGTGGTGCTGGCGGGAACGCCGCTGATCGCCCTGTTCTGGCCGCTGACCGGACGCTGATCATGCCGACCGGGCCGCGCCGGTCGCGCCGGGGACCTTGAGTTCGATCAAGCCCAGGTGAAGCCGGACGGAACAGTTCCTACATGTCGGGGGTTGGGCGGAAGCAGCGACGCCCTCGAAGCCGAGCCTGAGAGGACTGATCCCATGACCAGGGGAGACTCGCGAGATTGGATGTGGTCGCAGGCCATGGACATGCTCGCGCGCGCAGACCGACTGCACCGGCAGGTATTCTACCCCCTGTCCGCCCGATCCCCCGCGCCCTGCTGGGAGCCTCCGGTCGACGTGCTGGAGACCGAGCGGGAGGTGCTGATCCACGCCGCCCTGCCCGGGGTCCGTCCAGACCATGTCGAAGTGGTGATCCAGGACGGCCTGCTGGTCATCCGCGGGCAAAGAACGCTGCCCGACGAGCTGAAGACCGCCGTGATCCATCGCATGGAGCTGCCCCAGGGCCGCTTCGAACGCACCATCCCCCTGCCGCCGGGCCGCTATGGCGCCGTGGTGAGCAAGGCCGCCAACGGCTGCCTGGTCGTCAGCCTCCGCAAACTCGCCCGCACAAGAGTCGCCCCATGATTACCGACCAGGTTCCCCCCGCCGACACCGCCGCCGCGCCGCCTCCGGGATCGCCGCCGACCGACGCCATGATCGTCGCGGCGGTGCGCAACACCGTGCTGTTTCCCGAGGTGGTGTTCCCCATCTCCGTTGGGCGTCCAGGCTCGGTCGCGGCCGCCCAGCAGGCGGTGCGCGAACAGCGCCAGATCCTGATCGTCCAGCAGCGCGATCCGGAGATCGAGGACCCCAAGGGCGAGGACCTGTACCGCATGGGGACGGTGGCCAACGTCCTGCGCTACATCACCGACCCGGAAGGCGGCCACCACATCATCTGCCAGGGCGTGCAGCGGTTCCGCATCACCGAGTTCGTCGACGGCTGGCCCTTCATCGTCGCCCGCGGCCTGCACATCTCAGAGCCCTCGGCCGACGGCTCGCAGATCGAGGCGCGGACCGTGGTCCTGCGCCAGCAGATGCTGGAGGCGCTGCAGCTGCTGCCCCAGTCCCCGCCCGAGCTGGAACATACCATCCGAGCGGTCGCCGCGCCCGGCGCCCTGGCCGATCTGGCCGCCGCCTACATGGACGCCCGGCCAGACGAAAAGCAGGAGGTCCTGGAGACCACCGATCTGCTCCCCCGCCTGGACATGGTCTCTCACCTGCTGGCCCACCGGCTGGAGGTGCTGCGGCTGTCGCGCGAGATTGGCCGGCAGACCAAGGCGTCGCTCGACGAGCGGCAACGCGAGATCCTGCTGCGCGAGCAGATGGCGTCCATCCAGCGGCAGCTGGGCGAAGACGGCGGCAAGAGCCAGGAGATCGCCGAGCTGGAGAAGGCCATCCTCGACAAGCACATGCCCGAGGACATCCAGGCCCAGGCCATCAAGGAGCTGAAGCGGCTGGAGCGGACGCCCGAGGCCGCCGCCGAGTACGGCATGATCCGCGGCTATCTGGACTGGCTGATCGACCTGCCGTGGGAGCTGCCGCCCGCGCCGCCCATCGATCTGGCCCAGGCGCGACGCATCCTCGACGAGGACCACTACGGCCTGGAGAAGATCAAGACCCGCATCCTGGAGTACCTGGCGGTGCGCAAGCTGGCGCCGGAGGGCAAGGCCCCGATCCTGTGCCTCGCCGGACCGCCCGGCGTCGGCAAGACGTCGCTCGGCCAGTCCATCGCCCGCGCCATGGGCCGCAAGTTCGTGCGGGTGAGCCTGGGCGGGGTTCACGACGAGGCCGAGATCCGCGGCCACCGCAGAACCTATGTCGGCGCGCTGCCCGGCAACATCATCCAGGCGCTGCGCAAGGCCGGCGCGCGCAACTGCGTGATGATGCTGGATGAAATCGACAAGCTGGGCTCGGGCGCCCACGGCGATCCGTCCTCGGCCATGCTGGAGGTGCTGGACCCCGAGCAAAATTCCACCTTCCGGGACAACTACCTGGCCGTGCCCTTCGATCTGAGCGCGGTGGTGTTCATCACCACGGCCAACATGCTGGAGACCATCCAGGGTCCCCTGCGCGACCGGATGGAGATCATCACCCTGTCCGGCTACACCGCCGGCGAGAAGCTCCAGATCGCCAAGCGCTATCTGCTCCGCCGCCAGCTGGAGGCCAACGGCCTGAAGCCCGAGCAGGTCGAGGTCGACGAGAACGCCCTCACCGCCATCATCGAGCGCTACACCCGCGAGGCTGGGGTGCGGAACCTGGAGCGTGAGATCGGCCGGGCGCTGCGCCACGCCGCGGTGGAGATCGCCGAGGGCACGAGCGACCATGTCCGTATCGACGCCAAGGGCCTGGACGCCATCCTCGGACAGCCGCGGTTCGAGAACGAGGTCGCCATGCGGACCAGCATTCCGGGCGTGGCCACCGGCCTGGCCTGGACCCCCGTCGGCGGCGACATCCTGTTCATCGAGGCGGCCCGCACGCCGGGGAGCGGCAAGCTGGTGCTCACCGGCCAGCTCGGCGAGGTGATGCGCGAGAGCGCCCAGGCGGCCATGACCCTGGTCAAGGGCCAGGCCGCCGCTCTGGGGATCAGCCAGGACATGCTCGCCAAGAACGATATCCACGTCCACGTTCCGGCCGGGGCGACGCCCAAGGACGGACCCAGCGCGGGGGTGGCGATGTACATGGCCCTGGCTTCGCTGCTGACCGATCGCACGGTGCGCAACGACACCGCCATGACCGGCGAGATCAGTCTGCGCGGCCTCGTGCTGCCGGTGGGCGGGATCAAGGAGAAGGTCGTCGCCGCCGCGTCCGCCGGGATCACCCGCGTCATGCTGCCGGCCAGGAACCGCCGCGACTACGACGAGATCCCTGAAGAGGCGCGCCGCAAGCTCGAGTTCGTCTGGCTGGAGCGGGTGGAGGACGCCGTCGCGGCGGGCCTGGCCGCCCCCGACCCGGTCGCCGCTCCCAAGGCTGTCGCCGAAGCGACTCGACCCGCCGCCTGACGACCGGGCGAGTTGTTGAGGTGAGTTGGAGGACCGCCCGCGCCGCGTCCAAAAAGACCGGCGACAGGCTTCAGAACCTCCGGCGCAGCTCCACGGAAAAGCGCCGCAGCACGAGGTTGCTGGCGTCCGGGGTGTATTCCAGGTGGCGGCCGTGCAGGAGATTGGCGCCTGAGACGGCGATCTCCCAGTCCTTGGTTGCGTACCAGCCGATGCGGGCGCCCAGTTCGACGTAGGCCGGTACGGCCGGGGCAGGCAGGGCGCCGATATAGCGCAGGTCCGCGTCCAGGATGATGTTGTGCGGCAGGTTCATCGATGAACGCAGCGAGGCTTGGTGGTGCGGATCGTCGCCGGCCTGGGCCACGCCGAGGATGCCGCTCGCTCCCGGTTTGAAGCTCAGACTCTCGTGCTGCACGTTGACGCCGGCGGTCAGCCGCCACCAGTCGGTCGCCTGCAGCTCGCCCCAGGCCTCGACGCCATAGGTGTCGCCCTGCATCATGTTGCCCCAGCGGAGGGGGAGGAAGCCGCCCGGCGCGACCTCGATGCTCTTCAGGTTGTCGTAGACGTTGTAGTAGGCCGAGACGGAGAACGAGAGGCGCGAAGACGGCTGCATCCGGGCGCCGACCTCGTAGGCGGTGACCTTTTCGGGCTGGAAATCGGGGCCCCCGATCAGGAACACGGCCGACCCCAGCTTTTCCACCACGTCCCGGTCGAAGGGGGTCGGCGACCGCACCGCACGGGACACCGCGGCCCAGAGCATGGCCCGGTCGTCGACCTTCCAGGAGATCCGGACGTTTGGCAGCGCGGTGAGCCCCGAATAGGGGTCGTCCTCGAGCTTCAGACCCAGGATCAGCATCGCCGCCTTGGTCACCGAGATACTGTCCTGAGCGAAGACATTGCCAAGCTGGAGGGTCCGGCTCTCCGGGAGAAACAGCAGCGAGGCGGTGTTGGTGATGTGATAGTCGCTGACCCGGTAGCCGCCGCCCCAGACGATCTGGTTCCGCCGGCCCAGGGCGAAGCTGTGCTGCAGATCCACGTCGTAGGTGTCGAGGTCGAAGGCCCCGCCGCCGTCGGCGCCGCGCCGGGTGTTGTCGTAATAGGCCTGGACCTGCAGCGATGAGCCGTCCTTTCCGGCGTGGGTCCAGCGGGCGAGCAGGTTGCGGCCGTCGATGTACTGGTCGGGCGCGCCCGGCTGGCTCTCGTTCCCCTGGTAGAGGTCGCCCTGCAAGGTGATGGTCTCGTCGGCGGGGGTCCAGTCGACGCGGAAGCCGCCCTGGGGCTTGGACCAGTCATCTCCGGCCTCGGCCCCGCTGACGGTCTTGCTGGCGTTGCTGAGGAAGCCCTTGGCATAGACTCGCCAGGTCAGGTCGTCCTTGATCTTGCCGCCGTAGCGCAGGCTGGCGCTTCGCTCCAGATTGCCGGCGTCGACCTGCAGGACGCCGCCCTGGGTCTCGGAGGACTTGCGGGTGATGATGTTGATGACGCCGTTGACGGCGTTGGCGCCCCACAAGGTCGCGCCCGGGCCGCTGATCACCTCGATGCGGTCGACATCTTCGGGCAGGACGTCCTGGATGTCCCAATAGACGCCCGAATACAGCGGCGTGTAGACGCTGCGCCCATCGATCAGCACGAGCAGCTTGTCGGAGAAGTTCTGGGCCTGGCTGCTGCCGTTGAAGCCCCGCGCCGTGATGATGTAATTGCTGGCGCTGGTCTGGGCGACCTCGAGGTTGGGGGCCAGGCGGAGCATTTCCGGAACGCTGGCGGCGCCGGAGCGGACGATGTCGTCGTGGCTGATGACGTAGATCGCGGCGGGCGCCGAACTCAGCGACTCGGCCGTCTTGGTCACCGACGAGACCTGGACAGCGGACAGTTGTTCCAGCGACATGTGCTGCAGGTCTTCGATGGATTGAGCGTGCGCAGCACTCGCAGGCAGCGCGAGGGCGCCGACCACCGCCGCGGCCCTGACCAGCAAGGGCTCGACCCGTCTCGTCCTCAAGAGCGTCCGCTCAGATTGGGCAGACTGCCTCATCTGCTCATGCGTGAGCTTGAGCCGCCAAGACCATCCCACGAAATCCCCCGCCCAGTTCTCAAGAAAGCCTAGTATAGTACGACGACCGCCCGCCAGCGTCTGTGGCGCCCACTATTGGTGATGCTATGTTCTGCTTAGCAGACGCCGAATGAATGATACCTTGATACAGCGACTGCGCCAGAGGCGCCACTCACGCAGCCAGGGCGGGCGACTCGTTGGCCGCGCATAGCCACAGCACCGCCAGGGCCCGCTCGATTTCGCCGATGGTTTCCAGGCGGCAGAGGTCGGCCTTCGCCCGTCGGCGCGTCTCCGGATTGGCCGGCCAGGGCGCACGCTCCACGTACCAGCCCAGGTGCTTGCGGAAAATCTTCAATCCCAGCCGCTCGCCGTAGAAGCCGACGCTGCCCCTCAGATGGCTGAGGACGATCGCCAGCCTCGCCTCGCTGTCCGGCTCGCCAGTCGTCGGCTGGCCCGCCAGCGCCGCCTCGATCGACGCGGCGATCCAGGGACGGCCGTAGAGACCGCGTCCGATCATCACCGCGTCGGCGCCGGAGCATCGCAGCGCCTCGCGCGCCGTGGCCACATCAGTGATGTCGCCGTTGACGATCACCGGCAGCCCTGTCGCGGCCTTGACTTCGGCCACCGCCGACCAGTCCGCCGCGCCCTTGTAGAACTGCATGCGGGTGCGGCCGTGCACCGTCAGCGCCTTGACCCCGGCCCGCTCGGCCCGGCGGGCCAGCTCCGGCGCGTTGCGGCTGGCGTCGTCCCAGCCCAGGCGCATCTTCAGGGTCACCGGCCGATCGGTGGCCTCGACCGCCGCTGAGATCAGCGCCTCGGCCTGATCGAGGTCGCGCATCAGGGCCGAGCCGGATAGCCCCCCGGTCACCTCGCGAGCCGGACAGCCCATGTTCAGGTCGATGATCTCGGCCCCGGCCTCGGTCGCCAGGCGCGCGCCCTGCGCCAGCCAGGCCGCTTCGCGCCCCACCAGCTGCACCGCCATCAGGGGCAGGCCCTGACCTACCGCCGCGCGGCGCACCACGTCCGGCCTCCCGCGCACGAGTTCGGCGCAGGCCACCATTTCCGTCGCCGCATAGGCCCCGCCGAGTTGGAAGATCAGCCGTCGGAACGGCAGATCGGTCACCCCCGTCATGGGCGCCGCCAGCACCCGGCCAGGGATCCGGATTTCGCCGATGTCAAAGCCGTCAGTCACGGCCGTCTTGTGCCGCCCAAGGCCGGCGAGGTCCAGGCCCGCGGGCGCGACTTGACGGTAGTCAGCATGGCAATTTCACGTAAGACTCGCCGGAGGCAGCGGCGGGGATAAGCGCACCATGAACCTCGGGACCTTCACCATCGTCCATGTCTTGATCACCCTGGTGGCGATCCTGTCCGGGCTGGTCATCCTAAACGGCCTGCTGAAGGCCGACCGCATGCCGGCGTGGACAGCGATCTTCCTGACTTTCACCGTGGCGACCAGCGTCACCGGCTTCTTCTTTCCGTTCCACGGCGTGACCCCGGCGATCATTCTGGGCGTGCTGTCGCTGCTGGTGCTCGCGCCGACCATCGCCGGACGGTACCTGTTCCATCTCACTGGACCCTGGCGGTGGATCTATGCGGCTGGCGCGGTGATCGCGCTCTATTTCAATGTCTTCGTGTTGGTCGTGCAATCCTTCCTGAAGGTCCCGGCGCTGCACGCCCTGGCGCCCTAGGGGACGGAGCCCGCATTCGGGGCCGCGCAGGGGATCGTGCTTGTGGCCTTCATCGTCCTGGGCGTTCTGGCGGTCCGACGGTTCCGTCCGATGGCCGCCTAAGCGCCCGGCTTCTTGTCGGCCGCCGGCGATGCGGGCACGGCCGGCGTGACCACCAGGCGGATATAACGCCAGACCCCGTCGACCGGCTCGAACACCAGGTCGAACTTCACCGGATGCGGCGTCGCGAACTGGCCGCTGGCGTGCAGCAAGCCGTTGGCGTCGATGCTCGGAGCGGCGTCGAACTTCGGGTCCAGCACGATGGTCTGCATCAGGTTGACCCTCGCGGCGCGCAGGGGCGCGAAGGCCTGCGCCAGGTCCGCCGACGTGACCTTCTGCCTGAGACGCGGGGCGGCCAGATCGTTCAGGACGCCGTAGTTGCCGGTCTCATTGGCCTGGGCCAGGGCGACCAGGGTCCCTCGGACCAGGATGACGACCGTGCGGGCGTCGGCGTCGCTCCGGATCGCCGGATGCGCCTGGACCGCTGCCGGCTTGGCCCCAGCCGGCGACGCCGACTTGGAGGGCTCGCCCGTCGCAGCCAGGCAGAGCCCCGGGACCAGTCCCGCCGCGGCGATGAGAAGGCCCATGCGCCAGCTTGTCATCCACTGCCCCGCCATCAGAGGTCCCGCACCTGTCGTGTCAGCCTATCGCGATCGTCGGCGGCTGCAATCCCGTCGTTCGGGCCGCCGCGCGACGTCGGAGCCGGGGCCAACCCAAGGGTCGAACCTTACGAAGACTTCATTGGTCCCAAGCTTGGCCGATCGACTAGATGTCGGCGAGCCCGCGAACAGACGGGCCAGTGCGAGGCGTCCGCCGCGGTTCGCCGTGGCCAAGGAGGGGAGATCTTGAGACTGCGCTTTCCTGCCCCTTGGGGGAGCAGAGTCCTGTGGCCGACGCTTACCCTGGCTGTCATACTGGCATGGTCCCCCGCGGCGCTGGCCGCGCCCGGGTCGGGCGGCGCGGCGCCGCCTTGCGCGTTGCACCTCTCTGGCGGCCAGCCCACCGACCTGCGCGAGCTGCGCGGCAAGGTGGTCTATGTGGATTTCTGGGCCTCGTGGTGCACCAGCTGCCTGCTGTCCTTCCCGTTCATGAACGATCTGGACCGCGCCTATGCCGACCGGGGCCTGGCGGTCGTGGGCGTCGACATGGACCAGAAGCCCGCCGACGCGCAGCGCTTCCTTGAGCGACATCCTGCCGGTTTCAGGGTGGCGCTGGGTCACAATGAGGCCTGCGCCAAGGCTTTCGGCGTCAAGGCCATGCCGTCCTCGTTCCTGATCGATCGCCGGGGCGTCATCCGCGAGACCCACCAGGGTTTCCGGCCGGGCGAGGCCAAGCGACTGACGGCCCTGGTGCAACAGCTCTTGAACGAGACGCCGTCCGGCGCGTGACGAGTCCATGGGGAGCGACATGAAGACGATAGGACCGAGACTGCTGCTCCTGGCGCTTGCGCTGGCTGCGGCCGGGTGCGCCCCGGTGCAGCCCTGGGAGCGCGGCGATCTGGCCAAGCCGCACATGGCGCTGGATCCCAATCCGGCCCTGAGCGCCATGCGGGCGCACGCCTACACCAGCCGTGAGGCCGCCTCGGGCGGCGGGGCGACGCAAGGGGGCGGCTGTGGCTGCTCCTGAGTCCCCGATCCGAAAAGCGTCGGGCGCCCTGGCCGCCCTGACCGCCGCCGCCCTGGCCTTGCCCGGGCTTGCAACGGCGCAGACGACCTCGGCCGACGGCGACGCGTTCACCTTCAACTACCAGCACTACGAAGAGGGCGAGCGGAACCTCAACAACCAGACCTATGGCGACCTGAATCTCAAGCCGCTGAGCGTCGACAGCCTCGCCCTCGGCTTGAACGGCGGCCTGTCGGATCGGGTGAAATTCAGCCTGGGCTACACCCAGGACACCTGGTCCGGCGCGACGCCCGTCGCCACGGTCCCCGAAGCCGCCATCGCCGACCAGATCTATTCGGGCGCGTCCAAGCCGTCCTCATACTTGGCCGACAGCCAGGGCAATCCGGTCGACGTCAACTGGGACACCTACGACGGCAATACGGTCCAGTTCAGCAAGGACCCTCGGCTGGTGCACGTCATGGGGTCGGCCTCGCCCGAGACTCGCCGGCAGGGCGAGGTCAAGCTGGGCTACGAGTGGGACAATGCGGCGGTCAACCTCGGCGGCGGCGTGTCGGTGGAGCCCGACTATCACTCCAGCTTCGTCAGCCTCGACGGGCGGCTCGACCTGAACCGCAAACTCACCACGCTGAACTGGAGCCTCAGCTACACCACGAGCGACATCCACGCCTCGCTGGAGGCCAATACGGCGGCCGACTGGGGCGCCTATGTCAACGTCATCGCCGACAATAACGGCATCCAGACCCTCTACGGTCACCGCCGCGACCGCGCCTTCAGCGTCGGGGTGACCCAGGTGGTCAACAAGGACGCGGTGGTCTCGGCCAGCCTCGGCTACACCCGCGGCGCCGGCTACATGGCCAATCCCTACAAGGCGGTGATCCTGGCCTTCGACGATCCCGACCAGTTCCTGGATTCCACCGGCCTTCGGACGGTGATCCTGAAGGGCGCGCTGGAGGAGAGGCCGAACCTGCGCAACCAGTGGACCGTCGATCTGCGGGGGGTGCAGTACATCCCGAGGCTCGACGCCTCGCTGCACCTGGACTACCGCTTCTACCACGACGACTGGGGCATCGACGCCCACACCCTGGACGCCTCCTGGTATCAGCCCCTCGGCGGCGGCTGGATGGCCAGCCTCGGCGGGCGCTACTACACCCAGACCCAGGCAAGCTTCTATCGGCCCTATTTCCTGCTGAACCAGGCGATGCCGATCCTGGGACCGATCAATCCGGAACTGCCGCGCAAGCTCGATTTCAGCCAGATCCCACTCGGCCTCTATTCCAGCGACGAGCGCCTTTCCGGCTTCGGCGCGCTGAGCGGCCGGCTGGCGCTCAGCAAACAGTTCGCCCAGGGATTCAAGCTGGAGGTGGGCGGAGAATATTCCGCGCACGCCGGATCGCTGAAGCTCGGCGGCGGCGGCGAGCCGGCCTATGCGGACTTCCGCTCCTATTCGGTCTATTCGACCCTGACCGTCGACCTCTCGGCCCGCGCCCTGTCCGGCGCGGGCTTGCATCTGGCCAGTCCTGGCGAGGGCGGCTTCGCGGCGCCGGCCGGGGTCAGGTTCGCCGACCTGCTCGACAGGGCGGGCGAGGTCTCCATCGGCTTGCGCCACGACTACGGACGTCGGAATGGGGGCATCTTCTCGGGATCCCAAGCGGTCGACGACCAGAGCGTGCTCGACCGGGGTTGCGGCGACGTGCAATGCCAGCTGGGTCCTCAGGACTCCAGCGACCACGTCTCGACCCTGGAGCTGATGTACGCGCCGACGGGCTGGCTGACCCTGCTGGCGGCCCCGCAATTGGTGGACCGGCATCTGGACGTGCGGCTCCTGGACGGCGCGACGCCGCCGGACACTGGCCACATCGGCGGCGGCCCAGTCGGACAGCCGAACTACCGGCACACCACCGGCGGGATCGGCGACGTGGGCCTCTACGCCCTGGTGCGGCTGCTGGAAACGGACACCCAGCGGCTACACGCCGGGCTTGGACTCGGCGCCCCCTCGGGCAATGCGGGGGTGCGTAAGAGCGCCGGGCAGGACTACGCCAGCTATGGCCTGCAACTGGGCAGCGGCGTCTGGGAGTTCCGCCCCAGCCTGACCTGGCAGGGCCAGGCGGATCGGTGGAGCTGGGGCGCCCAGCTCAGCGGGGTCAAACGCCTTCAGTCCCGCAACAGCGCGGGCTACGCGCCGGGCGACAGCTTCCAGGCCACGGCCTGGGGCGGATACAAGCTGTTCGACTGGTTGTCGGGCTCGCTGCGCGCCACCCATACGATCCAGGGTTCGGCCTCGGGCGCGTTCGGGACCCACCTCGCGCCGCAGATTGTCGGCTACAAGTACGTCGGCAACGAGCTGGTCGCGGTCTACCGTGACGAGGAACAGCCGAACGCCATTTCGGGTCCGATGGACATGCCCTCGAGCCTGGGCGGGCGATACTGGGACCTGGGCTTCGGGCTCAGCGCGATGATACCCAATGGGCCCATGGCGGGAAATCGTCTGAGCGTGGAATGGACCCAGCCGCTGCATGACCACGTCAATGGCTACCAGCTCCGGCGCCAGGAGACGCTGTCGGTGTCCTGGAGCCTGGCGCTCTAGCCGCGTGCAAACGTCGTGAGCGGGTCCGGCCTTCGGCTGCATCAGCACGTCTTCAAGGCCATGGGTTCGCCGTGCGAAGTCCAGCTCTACGCGTCAACCCTCGCAGAGGCCGAGCAGGTCGCCGCCCTCGCCGTGGCCGAAGTTGAACGACTGGAGGCGCTCTACTCGCGCTACCGCGAGGACAGCCTGCTGTCGGCCATCAACCGCACGGCGGCCGTCGGCGGGAGCGTCACGGTGGACGCGGAGACCGCCGGCCTGCTCGACTATGCCGCGGCCTGCCACGCCCAGAGCGGAGGGCTGTTCGACATCACCTCGGGAATCCTGCGCCGGGCCTGGCGCTTTGACCGAGGCGAGCTGCCCGACCCCTCACAGATCGAGGCTCTGCTGAACCGCGTCGGCTGGGACAGGCTGCGCTGGATCTCGCCGGTCCTCGAGTTCCCCATGCCCGGGATGGAGATCGACTTCGGCGGGGTGGTGAAGGAGTACGCCGTCGACCGGGTCGCCGCCCTGTGCCTTGAGGCCGGCGTCCGCCAGGGTGTGGTCAATCTGGGCGGCGATGTCCGGGTGATCGGCCCACGCGCCGACGGCGAGCCCTGGCGCGTCGGCATCCGCCATCCGCGGGACCAGGACGGCGTGGCCCAGACCCTGCTGCTGCGCGAGGGCGCCCTGGCCAGCAGCGGCGATTATGAGCGCCGGATCGTGATCGACGGCGTCACCTATGGCCATATCCTCAACCCACGCACGGGCTGGCCCGTCCGCCGGCTGGCCGCGGTCAGCGTGATCGGCGACCTCTGCCTGGTCGCCGGCAGCGCCTGCACCATCGCCATGCTCAAGGAAGACGAGGGCCCGGCTTGGCTCGAGGCGCTGGGCCTGCCGCACCTGTGGGTGGACGTTGAGGGCAAGACAGGGGGTTCGCTTTCGTCACACTGACAAATCCCCTGCGAGCGCCTAGATAGGCGGAGTCACCGCGCCGTTCTACGGACCGTGGGACGCAGCGTCCGTTGGCGAAGGTCACACCCCCTGATGCAAACCGAAGTCAGGCCATTTCTGGTCGGCCTGGGACGAGGCCTGACCCGGCATTGCCCCAGCTGCGGACAAGGCAAGCTGTTCGCCGGCTATCTGAAGGTCCAGGGCCAATGCGCCAGCTGCGGCCATGACAACGCTCAATACCCTTCCGACGACGCTCCGCCGTACTTCACGATCTTCCTGGTGGGGCACCTGGTCGTGGCGCCGCTGCTGGCGGTGACGATCCTGTGGAAATTGCCGGTGGCCTACGCGGTGGCCATCCTGCTTCCCCTGGTCGGTGCGATAACCCTGACGGTGCTTCCCTACGTCAAGGGCGGCGTCATCGGCGCCCAATGGGCGTTGAGGACCCCCACCAACTAAGCCTCAGGGGACAGCGTCGCCCCGACCGGCCATGCGCATCGCGGCCAGGATCGGCTGCGCGGCGGGCGCCTCGAAGAGATTGTCCAGCGGCGTTCCGATCCGTCGTCTCCAGTTCGGGCGCTCCGTGTCGGTGCCCGGCAGGTTGACTGCCGTCCGCTCAGCCGCGAGGTCCTCGACCTGGGCCATGGCCAGGAGGCTCGGCGTTTTCGCGACGTAGGCATGGATCGCGGCCGTCAGCTCAGGCGTCAGGGCGGCGGCCGGATCCAGGTCCGCGTCGATCAGACCGGCGTTCGCCAGGGCGTCGAGCAGGGCCTGCTTTTCGGCCAGCCGGTCCGCCCGCGCGCTTTCGGCTTCGGTTGGCGCCATCAGCCCGAGCTCCAGCCGTTCGGCGATGTCGAGCCCGTCCCACCAGCCGGCCAGCGGCGGCAGGTCGTGGGTGGCGACACAGGCCCAGGCGAGTGCGGGGTAGACGTCGGGCGGCTTGAAGCGGGCTCCGTCGCGCTCGAAGGGCAGGACCCGGTAGCTGAAGATCTTCTGGTCGGACAAGGTCTCGCGCAGGCCCTCGGGCACGGTGCCCAGGTCCTCGCCGATGACCAGGCATCGCGCCCGCGTGCTCTCCAGGGCAAGCTCGCCGAGCAGGTCCTGCAGCGGATAGGCGACATAGGCGCCCTGGGATCCGTCGGCGCCCTCGGGGACCCAGAACAGCCGGGACAGCCCCATGACATGGTCGACGCGCAGCGCCCCGGCGTGTCGCATGTTGAGCTCGAACAGACGCGCCAGGCCGCGGTAGCCGTCGGCCCTGAGCCGATGCGGATCGAACGGCGGCAGGCCCCAGACCTGTCCCTGAGGCGCGATTGGATCCGGCGGGGCGCCGACGAAGGCGCCGTCGGCCAGCAACCCAGCCTGAGCCCACGCCTCGGCCCCGTCCGGCGCGGCGCCGACCGCCAGGTCGCGGCAAAGGCCCAGCTGCAGACCCGAGGCTCGTTTCGCCGCCGCGGCCAGTTGGTCCTCGCAGAGCCACTGGAGATACTGGTGGAAACGCACGCGGCCGCCATGCGCGGCGGCGAACGCCTTCACACCCGCGCCATCGGGATCGCGCAACGCGGCAGGCCACTGGCGCCACGGCTCGCCCGGCCGGGTCTCGGTGATCGCCTGGAACGTCGCGAACCGCTTGAGCGCCTCGCCGCCCGCGGCGACGAAGACGGAGAATTCAGGATCGCCTTCGAAGGCGGCGAAGCTGGCCTCCAGGGCCTTGGCCTTCAGCGCCCAGACGGCGGGGTAATCGATGGCCGACTGGGCCTCGGCGGGCGGTGGCGGTTGGCCGTCCGGGGCGAGCCGGTCCAGGTCGAGATAGATCGGATCCAGGAAGCGTCGGTCCGATGGATAGTAGGGGCTGGCCCGGTCGCGCCGATCCGGGAACAGGGCGTGCAGGGGATTGATGGCCACCAGCGCCGCGCCCTGACTTGCAGCCGCCTCGCACAGCTGGCCCAGGGTGGTGAAGTCGCCAATGCCCTGGTCGCCCAGGCGGCTGAGCGAATAGAGCTGTGCGGACAGGCCGAACAGCCGATGGCCAGTCTGGAACGGCGTTGGCAGATGGCAGGCGGGCGGCGCGATGGTCAGACGACACTCGATGTCCGGGACGTCCTCGCGACGGATCCGGTAGCGTCCCGGCGAAAGCGACGGCAGCGACACGTCGAGACCCCTCCAGGGCAGGCCGTCGCGGCAGGCGATGGTGGTCTCGCGGGCATGCTCGGCCGAGACATAGAGGCGCAAGACCTGGCCGCTGTCGCCGTCGATCGTCAGCCAAGTGCGTGGCAGGGGTCCGCCCGGCGCGGCGTCGAGGGTGATGACAACAGGTTCTCCAGTCCGCCTGACCAGTGCGAAGGGCAAGGCCCGCCGATCATGGGTTTCGGCCAGCCCGCCCAACGACTCGATCGCCTGCCGTGATGTCGCCGCCGGCAACCGCATGGCGGCCAGCAAGGCGCGCTGGGTGTCAGGGCTCACCGGATGGCGTTCGCCGCCCACGCTCCACCAGTCGGCGGCGATGCCGGCGGCGCTCGACAACCTGGCCAGCGCCTCGGGATCGGCGGGCCGGGACCGGCGCATTGGCGCGGGCGTCTCGGTCAGGACAACGACCGAGCGGGCGGCGACGGCCAGGGTGGGCTCGTCGACCTGACCTTTGCGGGAGTCATCGCCGCTGTCGGCGAGGACGTCCCAGGCGAAACCGTCGCGAGATTCTGGGAGCAGGACCTCGGCCGCCATCTGCCCGCGATGGAAGGCGACGATCGCACGGTCGAGGCCGTCGGGTTCCGGTTCGGCCACAACCATGACCAGGGTTTGGCCGGAACCGTCCTCCCATTCGGAGGGCGTCAGATCCGTTCCATCGGCGTTGCGCCAGGCCACGTCGGGATCGGCCTGGCCCACTGTCGCGGCGCCGGTCAGGAAGCGATCGACCCTGAGCGCAGGATGGCGGCGGCGGACCTCGGCGAGCCGTGAAGTGAAAGCCACCAGGCCGGCGTCGGCGCCAGCCCAGTCGAGCCAGCTTGTGGCGTTGTCCTGGGCGTAGGCGTTGTTGTTGCCGCCCTGGCTGTGGCCGAGCTCCGAGCCCATGGCCAGCATCGGCGTTCCGCGCGCCAGCATCAGGGCGCCCAACAGCGCCCGCTGGTCCCTCAGCCGCGCCGCCTTGATCGCCGGATCGCCGGTCGGACCCTCCGCGCCGTTGTTCCAGGACCGGTTGTCGTCGGTCCCGTCGTGGCCGGCCTCGCCGTTGGCGAGATTGTGCTTGGTCTCGAAGGCCACAAGGTCGGCCAGAGTGAAACCATCGTGGGCGGTGACGAAGTTGATGCTCCGCGAGGGCCGGCGGACGCCGAACAGGTCTTCGGAGCCGGCCAGGCGGCGCGCCAGATCGCCGAGCGGGACCGCATCGCCCCGCCAGAACCCGCGCATCGTGTCGCGGAAGCGGTCGTTCCACTCGCCCCAGGCGGCGGGAAACCGGCCAAGCTGGTAGCCACCCGGGCCGCAATCCCAGGGCTCGGCGATCAGTTTCAGGCCTCGCAGTTCGGGGTCCTGGTCGATGGCGGCGAGCAGCGGCGCCTCGGGGTCGAAGCCATCCGCCCGGCGGCCGAGCACCGTGGCCAGGTCGAAGCGAAACCCGCTCACCCCGCCCAACCGCCGCCAGGCGCGCAGGGCGTCCATCGTCAGGCGCAGGGGCGCGGGCCGATCGAGGGCGAGGGTGTTCCCCGTGCCGGCGTCATCGACATAGCGGGCCGGATCGGCGGACTGCAATCGGTAGTACGTGGCGTTGTCGAGCCCGCGCAGGGACAGGGTCGGGCCCAGGGCGTCGCCTTCGCCGGTGTGGTTGAACACCACGTCCAGCAGGGTCTCGATGCCGGCGGCGGCCAGCGCGTCGGTCGCGGCGCGGACCTCCGCCCAGCCGCCGGGCGCCAGGCGCGGGTCCGGGGCGCAGAAGGCGACGGGGTTGTAGCCCCAGTAGTTGGTCAGCCCCAAGGGCGGCAGATGCCGCTCGTCGACCCAGGCGGCGGCCGGCAGGATCTCGACGCTGGTCACGCCCAGGCGCTTCAGGTGCGCGATGGCGGCCGGGTGGCCGAGTCCGGCGAAGGTCCCGCGCAGGGGCTCGGGAACATCGGGATGGGTCCGGGTGAAGCCCCGGACGTGAAGTTCGTAGATCACCGTCTCGCCCCACGGGATGGCCAGGGGCGGCGGCGGGGCAGCGCCGGAGGGGGCGACCACGATCGCCTTGGGCATGAATGGCGCGCTGTCGGTTTCGTCGAACGAGTCTGCGCCCTCCGCGTCCTCCAGCTGACAGCCAAACATCGAAGGGTGAAGGGTGAAGGCTCGATCCAGCTCGATGGCGAAAGGATCGACCAGCAGCTTGTTGGGATTGAACCTGTGGCCCTCGGCCGGCGCGAACGGGCCATGGGCGCGCAGGCCGTAGCGGGCGCCTTCGCCGATGCCCTCGATATGGCCGTGGAAGACCGGGCCGGTGCGGGCCGGCAGGGCGACGCGGACCACTTCCACCTGTCCTTCGGCGTCGAACAGGCAGAATTCGATGGCGGAGGCGTGGGCCGAATGGACGGCCACATTCAGACCCCAGGTGGTCAGGCTGACGCCGAGAGGCTCGGGCGAGCCATCGGTCATATGCCGGGCTATCCCCGCCGCCATGGCGTCAACCCGCGCGTTCGGCGATCAGGCCGCGATAGAGGTCGGCGTAGCGCTTCGCCGGCAGTCGCCAGGAGACGTCGGCCGCCATGCCGTTGGCCTGCAGCCGACGCCAATGGGCCGGATGGCTATAAAGGCCCGCCGCGCGCCGGATGGCGCCCACCAGCCCCGGCGAGTCGACCGGGGCGAACTGGATCCCCGTGGCGTCGCTCGCCGGCCGGGCCTTGTCGCCGGCGTCGATCACGGTGTCCGTTAGGCCCCCGACCCGCGTCACCACTGGAACCGCGCCATAGCGCAGGGCGCACAGCTGGGTCAGGCCGCAGGGCTCGAACCGCGATGGGACCAGCAGGGCGTCGGCCCCCGCCTGGATCCGGTGGGCCAGGGCCTCGTCATAGCCGAACACGCAGCCGATACGGCCCGGATGGGCGCCCGCGGCCGCGGCGAAGCCCGCCTCCAGCGCCGGGTCGCCGGCGCCGAGCAGCGCGAGTTGGGCCCCTTCCGCCACGAGCGCGGGCAGGGCCTCGAGCAGCAGGTCCAGGCCCTTCTGCCAGCTCAGCCGGCTGACCACGCCGAACAGCAGGGCGTCGGGGTCAAGATCGAGCCGGTAGCGCGCCTGAAGCTCGGCCTTGTCCAGAGCACGTGGCGCCAGGTCTTCGGCGTCGTAGGCCGCAGGGATCAGTCGATCGGACGCCGGGTCCCAGACCTTGGTGTCGATGCCGTTGAGGATGCCGCTCAACCGGTCGGCGCGGACCCTCAAGAGGCCGTCCAGACCCATGCCGCCCTCCGGCGTACAGATTTCGGCGGCATAGGTCGGCGAGACGGTGGTGATGCGGTCGGCCAGCCTCAGGCCCGACTTCAGGAAGCCGATGTCGCCGTAATATTCGACACCCTCCGGCGTGAACGACGCAGCCGGCAGCTCGAGCGAGGCCAGCAGGCGCCGGTCGAACTGGCCCTGGAAGGCCAGGTTGTGGACGGTCATCACCGTCCCCGGCCGCGGGCCGCCGTCATAGTGAAGATAGGCCGCCGCCAGCCCCGCCTGCCAATCGTGGGCGTGGACCACGTCGGGGGCGTAACCGGGCAATAGGCCCTGGCCCAGGCTTGCCCCAGCCCGCGCCAGGGCCGCGAAGCGCAGGGCGTTGTCGGGCCAGTCGATCCCGTCGGGGCCGACATAGGGCCCGCCCGGCCGATCGAACAGATGCGGCGCGTCCAGCACGAAGAGGTCGAGCCCGGCGGCCCGGCCGGCCAGCAGCCGCGCTTCTGCGCCGAACCAGTCGTCGAAGACGTGCACCGGCTCGGCCTTGCGCAGCCGGCGCATCACCGTCGGATAGCCGGGGATCAGGGTGCGGACGGCGATCCCCTCGGCCTTCAGCGCGGCCGGGAGGGCGCCAGCGACATCGGCCAGTCCGCCGGTCTTGATCAGCGGATAGATCTCCGAGACGACGGCGAGGACCTCGGTCCGCTTCATGCGCCGATCTGGTCGATCATCTTCTGGGTGATCAGGCACACGCCGCCTTCCGTCCGCCGAAAGCGCCGTGCATCGGCGACCGGATCATCGCCGACGATCAGACCCTCCGGGATCCGCACGCCGCGGTCGACGATGACATTCTTGAGCCTGACCGACCGGCCGATCTCCACCCTGGGCAGGATGACCGCCAGCTCCACGGTGCTGTAGGAGTTGATCCGCACGTCGTTGAACAGCAGCGAGCGCCAGACGCTGGCGCCCGACACGACGCAGCCGCCGGCCACCAGCGAGGCGGTGGCCGAGCCGCGCCGGCCGGGATGGTCGTGGACGAACTTGGCCGGCGCGTTCATCTCGCTGTAGGTCCAGACCGGCCAGTTGCGGTCATAGAGATCGAGGTCCGGCACCACCTCGGTCAGGTCGATGTTGGCGGCGAAGTAGCTGTCGATGGTCCCCACGTCGCGCCAATAGGCCGG
>FTIV01222709.1_pt1 | contig 30574 bp, 21 predicted proteins | sample 1658621 | NCBI WGS metagenome assembly FTIV01 (sample SAMEA3914841, study PRJEB12502) | metagenome | biome: forest; material: soil | place: Canada | collected 2011-07-05 | depth 0.3 m | reverse complement strand
GCCCGGGCCAGGACCATGCACAGACCCAGGGCGAGGTAGGCGATCGACATCCACGGCGAGGCCGCCAGCTGCAGCTTGGCGCTATGCATCAGCCCGACCGCGGAAAAACCCGCGCCGACCACGCAAAAGGCCGCCGCAGCCCAGAGCTTGCGGTCGATCACGTAGACGGCGATGGCGGTCAGCACGATGCCGGTCAGCACCGCGCCCCCGCCGACCACGTCAAAGGCCTGCAGCGCCACGTTGGCCTGGCCGAGCCTGGCCATCACCGCAGGCGTCACCTCGCCGACGCCGGCCGCACCCAGCGTGTCGCGCACCAGTTCGCCGCCCCAGTGGCAAAGGTGCGGCAGGATGCCGAGCACGATCGCCGGCGCGTGCGCACGGGGCGTCTCGCGGAAGGCCTGCGAGCCGATGATCAGGCCCACGAACAGCAGGATGGGGGCGACGGCGGCGATGGGTACGGCGGCCAGCACCAGCGGGACCACGCCCAAGAGGCAGACGGCCAGGATGGCCAGCCCGCTGCCCGCGGTATAGCCGGTGCGTCCGCCCATGGCCTTCCAGCCCGGATGGCCGACATAGACCACCAGCATGAACGGGTTGCCGAGCAGCGCGCCGGCCATGCTGATCAGCCCATCCGGGACCAGAACCGCCCAGGTCGCATAGCTGTCTCCGGCGGCAGCCGCGCTCTCGACGTTGTCCACCGCCTCGATCACGTCATAGACGCCGAACGGCACGGCCGTGGTGATAATCATCGGCAGGAAGTCGAGGCCGCCCAGCACCCCCTCCGGCGAGGGGACCGGCAGCCGCAGCCCGAACTCGGCGAGCGAGTCGTGCAGACCCGAAAGGGTCAGCCCGCCGAATCCGAGGCCCAGCAAGTTCGAGCCCCAGGCGATCGCTGACCCCACCGCCAGGATCAGCAGTCCCGCCGGGACGCGGCGGAAGGGTTGGATCCCGCCGAACCACTCCAACAGCACGATGCCCAGGCAGACCAGACCGATGACCGGCGTCAGGAACACCTGCGAGATCGGCGTGATCGAGATGTAGGTCAGCGAGATGCCGGCCAGGGCGCCCAGGAGCGCAGCCCTGGGCGTGACCTTACGGATCCAGCGTCCCAAGACGCCGCCCAGCATCACCACCATGCTCTGCAGGAAGACCCAGGCCACGCCCGCCTGCCACGCCTTCATCGGATCGCCGGTTATCAGCTTGACCGGAACCATCACCGCAAAGACCACGATGAAGATGTGGCCGACCCCCGGCCCGGACGGCAAGGCGCACACGTCGGTCCGACCCGTGTCCCGCGCCAGCCGCCGGCCGAGCCAGCCGTAATAGGTCCCCGACAGGGCCAGCATGACCCCCAGCGCGGGCAGCACGCGTCCGTAGATGAAGGCGTCCGGCAGCCCCACCGCGTAGCGCAGCAGGCCGGTCAGGGTGAGCACGTTGACCAGCAGGTTGCCGCCGTAGCCGAACAAGGCGTTCCAGTCGCCCGACGTCCAAAACGGCAGGCCCGGGCGTCCCCCCGCTGGGATCGCGGTCGTCGTGGTCATCAGTCCGCGACCGGCGCTGCGCAGACGCCGGCTTGCTCCAGCAGGCGCGCCGCCCGCAGCAACTGGCTTTCCGCGCCCGGACGCCCGATCAGTTGCACCGCGATGGGCAGGCGCCCCGGCGCGTGCACCGGCGCGGCGACCACCGGCAGGCCGATCAGGGTGATGGGCTGTGTGAAGAGGCCGACATTGGCGCGCACCGGGATCTGTTGACCGTTGAAGTCGAAGGTCTGCTGGTCCAGCCCCGGCGCGGTGATCGGCGTGGCCGGGGCGATCAACACGTCGAAACGGGCGAACACCTCGGCCATCTGCGCCTTCCACCAGGCCCGGAAGCGCTGGGCGTGCAGATACCAGGCCGCCGGCGTCAGGGCGCCGGCGATGAAGCGGTCGCGGGCGCCGGGATCATAGTCGTGCGCCCTTCGGGCGAGCCGCTCGCGGTGCAGCTCGCCGCCTTCAGCCGCGGTGATGACATAGGCTGCCGAACGCGCGAGCTGCGGATGCGGAAGCTCCAGCCGTTCGACCTCGGTCAGAGCGTCGGCGACCGCCTCGACCGCCGCCGCCGCCTCCGGCGAGGCCCCGGTCTCGAAGTAGCCGCCGAGGCGGCCGAAGCGCAGGCCGTCGGACCCTCGCTCGATCTCAGGTTCGATCGGCGTTGTGGCCGCGCCCGAGCAGGCCGGGTCACGCGCGTCCGGGCCGGACATGGCGTCGAACGCCCTGGCCAGATCGGCCACGCCGCGGCCAAGCACCCCGACGGTGTCGAGGCTGCCGGCGAAGGGGAAGACGCCGGAGCGGGACAGCCGCCCATAGGTCGGCTTCAGCCCCCAGACGCCGCAGAACGAGGCCGGGACCCTGACCGAGCCGTTGGTGTCCGTTCCCAGTGAAAACGCGCACATGCCCGCCGCCACGCCCGCCCCCGACCCGCCGGAGGATCCGCCCGCCGACCGCGTCCGGTCGCGGGGATTACGGGTGAGCCCGTCGTGGGCGTTGATGGTGACGAAGTCGTAGGCGTACTCGCCCATGTTGGCGGCGCCGAGGCACACGGCGCCGGCGGCCCTGAGCCGGGCCACAACAGTGGCGTCCTCGGCGGCCGGCGGGTTGTCGCGGTTGATCTTCGAGCCCGCCAGCGTGACCACGCCCCGCAGGTCGAACAGGTTCTTCACCGAATAGGGCGCCCCGGCGAGGGGGCCGGGATCGCGGCCCTCGGCGATCGCGCGATCGACCTGCGCCGCCTCTTCGAGCGCCCGGCTCGCGGCGATGTGGGTATAGGCGTTGATGTCGGGGTTCAGGCGTTCGATCCGCGCCAGCAGGGCCTCGACGACCTCGATCGCGGTGAAGCTGCGCCCGCGCACGCCGCCGGCGATTTCCAGGGCGCTCAGCCGCGCGACATCACCGCTCATGGGACGAAGGTCGGGGCAGGCATGACCTCGTCGGCGAGCTCGAACTCCAAAAGCGGGGCGGCGATTCGCGCGGCGATCTCGAGGTTCGCCGCCACCCCGTCGCGGAATGTCGAATCGATCGGCAGGGGTGTGAATCGCTCACCCGCCTGGGCGAAGGCAGCAGCCGGCCCGGGCGCGGGCGTGACCTTGTGCGAGACGTGGGCCGACACGACCCGCCACCCGAGTTCCGGAAAGCGCACCCAGACCTGCGACTGACGCCCGTGCTTGCGCTGGCCCATCACCGTGACGCCGAACTCCAGTGTGGCCAGGGCCAGGTCCCTGCCGATCGTCACGACCTGTTCGCGGATGGCCGTGCGGTCGGTGAAGTTGATCTTGCGGGTGCGCCTGAACTCGGCGATCTCGTCGGCCCCGTAGAGCTCTTCGGCCACGCCGAACCGCAGCGCCTGCGGCGAGTCCCAGAAGAACCCCGTCAGGGCCTCGACGTCATTGTCGGCGAGGGCCTGCTCGTAGGCGTGGAACGTCGCCGTGACCTCGGCCACGACCTCCGGATCGTTGATCTGCACGACGGCCTCCTGGATGGCGAAGCTAGCCTCGCGCCTCAGAATCGACGGCGCAAGGTGGCCTCGACCGTGCGGCCTTCGCTCGGCAGCACCAGCACCTCGTTGAACAGGTTCTGAGGCAGGAAGTAGTGCTCGTCGAACAGGTTGTTGGCGTTGACCTGCAGCGACCAGGGGCCGTGATTGTAGAAGATCGCCCCGCGGGCCACGGTGTACCGCGGCAAGCGCACCGCATGGTCGAAGCCCGCCCACATGGCCGACACGTGCGTGACGCCGAAGGAGACGCCCCAGCCCAGTGGATCGGTATAGGTGGCGTCGAGCCCGAACACCTTCTCCGGATCGGGGGCCTCGACGGGTCCGTAATAGCCGATCAGCGCCCCCACGCCGACGAATTTGCCGCCATAGGTCAGGGCGGGATCGAGCCCGAGCACCCCCGGCGGGATCGCGTTGAAGAAGGGTGTGTTGAGCAGCTTGGTCTTTTGCCAGGTGGCCGTGCCGATGAAGCTGAGGCGCTTGTTCAGGGCGTAGTGGGCTTCCAGCTCTTCGCCGATCGAACGGTAATGGTCGAACTGATTGGCCAGCACGTCATAGGAGGTGCGTTGTTGCAGGTAGTGCAGGGCGTTCACATACAGACGCCCATCCAGGAAGTAGCCCTTCAGCCCGACCTCCCAGAGCTTGGACGGCTGTATCCAGTTGCGGCTGCCCACATTCGGCCAGCCAACCATTCCGCCCTGGCCCAGCTGCACGAACTGGGATGAGGCGTAGGTGGTGTAGACATTGATCGGCTCGGCGATCTTGAAGCTGGCGCTGGCGTTGTACGAGAACGCGGACTGGTGGTCTGAGCCGTGGTTCATCACCCCGTTGAAGTCGGTGCCGGTGACATGGACGTGGTAGTCGTCCCATCGGCCGCCGCCGATGATGCTGAACCGCTTCAGCAGGGTCAGGTCCAGCACGCCGAACAGGCCGAGGTCGGTGTGGCCGCCGAGTTGGTCCCAGTTCCAGGGCATCTGGCCCGTGCCGTCCAGGGCGTCCTCGAAACGGTCGTTGGGCGTGGCGCCGAAGGACAGGTCGCGCCGGTCGACCGACTGGTAAATGTCTCGCGCTTCTTGCTCATGGCCCCAGACGGTGCGGATCGCCACGCCCCCTACCGGCGCAACGTCCAGCCAGGAGGCCGGCATGAAGGCGCCGCCCAGGGTCGTCTTGTTCTCGAAGACGTGGTCCTGGTAATGTGCGGTAAAACCGTAGCTCGAATACTTCCGATGATTTAACTGATCATAGAATGACTGATTCTTGACGGTCCAACCGGCGCCCAGGTCGTAGTTCAGATCGAGATAGGCCGTGTAGACATATGAGCGGGCGTAGTCGGTCGACTCCGCCAGGATGGTCCGGTGGCTCAGCGCCGCCGTCCGCACCGTGCCCGGGTCCAAGGCGAAGGCGTCGCGCTGGTTGGGCGACAGGGCGAAGTAGGGGAAGGGGTTGGCGAAGGCGAACTGGTCCAGCCCGTAGGGACTGACCTCGGCCGGCTCGAGCACCCCGTCGCTGTTGGCGTCCAGGTTCAGGCCAGGACGGCCGGCGAGATAGGACTTGCCGTCGCTGTCGATCAGGGACTGGGTCAGACGGTTCCAGCCGAGGTTCTGGTTCAGGTCCGTCCACTGGAACATCCCGCCATATTCCAGCGAGAACCGAGTCGAAGCCTCGGTCCTCGCCGAAACCTGGGCCAGCACGTTCTTCTGATAGATCCCATTGTAATAGCTGTCGGAGTCCTCGCCCTGGATGGAGGCGTAGACGCCCGAGGGCATGCCGGCGATCTCGAAGGGCGTTCCGGCTTCCAGGTCCGCCTTCTTCTTGCCGTAGGTCCCGGCGGTGAGCGAGACCAGGCCCACTGGCTGGGTCATCAGCCGGCCGTCCTTGTCGGTCGGCCCCTTGGGCTCGAAGTTGAGGATGCCGCCGACCTTGCCGCCGCCATAGACGATCGGCGGCGGGCCCTTGATCACCTCGATATAGTCGGCCGCGCCCACCGTGGTCGGGAAGTTGCCCGGGTTCTCGACACGCCGGAAGCCGCGGAAGAAGTTGTCGGCCAGATCGCCGCGCACCTGCAACTCGCCGGGAACCCCGAAATAGTTGCCGGTGAAGGTCCCCGGAGTGATGTTGACGAAATCGTCGACGTTGCGGATGCCGTAGAGGCTGATGATCGGCGACTCGATCAGGGTGATCGAGCGCGGCGTCTGCTCCAGGGTCAGCGGCAGCCCGAAGGCGCTGCTGGTCTTGCGGTCAGGCAAGACGTTGTAGAGGTCGTCTTTTTTGGCCGTGACCGTGACCTCGCTGACGACGCTCGGATCGCCGCTCGCGGCCGCCGCATGCGGCGCGCTCGCCAACAGCCCCACGCCGAGCGCCGCGGCCGAGACCTGCACCAGCAGCCCTCGCGCTCCGCCCATACCCAACCGTCGGCCAATGGCGACCCCACGTTGGACCTCGTTTTTCATCTGACACCCCCGACCCTTCTGCGGTCGCTGCAGACCGCCCGGGGCTCAGGCTTCTCATTTGCGGGGTTGAAGGCTCGAAGATTGTATACACAATTACCGATTATCCTCATATTGCGCACAAGCTGAGCAATTTTGGATAATTTGCGTTCAGAACAGGCGCAGGTCCGCTATAGTCCCGCATGTCAAGGATGTTCGGCGGGGCCGCCGGTCGGCGTCGGTACGGATGTCCGGCCGACGCCGGGGCTGCGGTCGCCACAGGGGAGGACGGATTGAGCAGTTTGGCCGACGATGTCCGCGAGCTGGTGCTGAGCGGCGAGATCCAGCCGGGCGCCAAGCTTGACGAGCAGGCGCTCGCGGCGCGCTTCCAGGTGTCGCGCACGCCGGTGCGCGAGGCGCTGCGACAACTGGCCAGCACGGGCCTGATCGAGCTTCGGCCCCATCGCGGCGCCTATGTGGCCAGCCTCACCCCCGATCAGCTGGACGACATCTTCGTCGCAATGATCGAGCTCGAGGCGACCTGCGCGCGACTGGCCGCCATGAGCATGTTGCCGGCCGAGCGGCGCAACCTGCAGCGCCTGCACGAAAGCATGGGCCAGATGGCCGAGCGCGAGTTGGTCGAGCAGTTCGAGCTCGCCAACGAGCAACTGCACGCGATGATCTTCCTGGGCGCCCACAACCCGGTGCTGGCGGAGATGACCGAGCAGCTGCGCAACCGCCGTCGGCCCTACCGCAATACGCAGTTCCGATCCCCCGGCCGCCTGATCCATTCCCAGGAAGAGCACGACGCGGTGGTGCGGGCCATCGTCTCGGGCGACCCGGCGCGGGCGCACGCGTCCATGCTGCACCATCTGGGCCAGGCCAGCGCCTCATTCGAGCGCATGCGCGCCCGGACCGCGCTTGCCGAGGACTCGCCGCGGCAAGTCGCCGCCGGCTGAGACCGAACTGACCCCGTCCATCGATCCGGCCCTGCGCTGAAATCCGCGACGGCTGCAACCGTACGGCCGGAAGGGTCCGCCGCATCGCCTATCAGGGCGCGGAGTCGCTCTATGAGGTGGAGTTGGCCTGCTGCCGCCACGTCCGCGTCCGCCGCCACCACGCCGCCGGTCCGGCGCTGTCCGCGCCCGGCCTCGACGAGGCGGTGTGGCTGACCTGGTCCGCCTCGGCGCCGACGATCCTGCTGGCCTGATCCGGCAGGGCGGCGAGTCTCGCGGGCCGTCGCCACGCGCCATTCGCGGTTCAATCGGTCACAGGCGCGGCCACTGAACCGTGACGTCAACAATCATTGAAGAAACCGTCACATCAGCTTCAAGAGGATGTGGCCACAAGGTCCCCCAGTGACTGACCAGCGGCATGGCGTCGTCTTCGGTCGGTCAGCTTCATCCGTGAACGGATGAGCAATTGGGGGTGTCTGCCATGTTGAACCAGGTTCGCGTCGCGTGGCTGAGCACGGCGGCGCTGCTGATCGCGTCGGGCGCCCATGCCGAAGCCGGTTCCGGCGCCCAACCGGCGAACGAGGTCGCCGGAGTGGTGGTGACGGCGCCGCGCGAGGAGGTCGTCGCCCGGGCTCGCCAGTACGACGCGCCGAACATCGTGAACATCCAGTCGGCGGAGACCATCCTGAAGTATCCCGACTTCAACGCCGCCGAGGCGCTGGGCCGGATCGCCGGGGTGTCGATCTCCACCGACACGGGCGAAGGCCGCTTCGTGAACATCCGCGGCATCGACGGCAACCTGGCCGGCGCCACGTTCGGCGGGGTGCCGCTGCTCAACACCAACCCGGGCGGCACCTATTTCGGGGGCGGCGGCCGGGCGGTCGAGTACGACACCATCCCCACCGGGTCGATCGACGGCCTGGTGGTCTACAAGACCACCCTGCCCGACCATGAAGCCGAAGGACTGGGGGGGTCGATCGACCTGACGCCCCGCACGGCGACGGATATCGACAAGCCCTTCCTCGAAGGCCGGATCGGCTACGGCTATGAGCCCGCCCACGATCACGGCGGTCCGTTCGATCTGGAGGGCGCGGTCGGCGGCCGCTTCGGCTTCAGCGGCTCCGGCCTGGTGGTGGAGGGCGAGGGCGGCTCGGAGCCGTCGCCCATGGGCTGGATCTCCAACCCCACGCCGTTCTCCTTCGTGCTCACCGCCTCCAGGCGCGAGGACCACCGCGGCTTCGACGACATCGAAGAGGACTACAACGACCCGACCGTCGACCGCTCCTATGCCGACATCCAGCTGCGCCGGTACGACTATCACCGGACCCGGTTCGGTTATGGCGGCGAGTTCGACTTCAAGCCCAACGACGAACACAGCTGGTACCTGCGCGCCAACGTCGCCGGCTACACCGAGGCGGTGAAGAAGAACCGGCTGACCTATGACGACCTGGGCGACGACGTCGATCCGGCCAATCCCAAGGGCTTCGCCACCACCACCGACATCTCGCTGGCCAGCACCGACGAGCAGGAGACCCACCGCAACCAGGTCTATGTCGGCGGCGGGGCCGACCATTTCGGCGACGTGGTGTTGGATTACCGCGCCTCGTACAGCCTGGCGACCTATTCGGTGGCCAGGAACTACGGCGCCAAATTCACCGGACCCCAGGGCCTGGCCTTCGCCTACGACAACAGCGGCGACAACGGCGATACGCCGATCCTCAACGCCGACACCACCGTTGTGAATGATCCGGCCCAGTACAAGGCGATCAAGAAGGTCAGCAACAGCACCGAGGACGACCGCGACCGCGAGTACGCCTACGCCGCCAACCTGCTGTTCCCGCTGCGCGTCTTCAATGACATGGACCGGTTCAAGATCGGTGGCGAGGTCCGCCTTCGCGACAAGTCGTCCACGCCCTCTGCCTTCAGCGACGCGATCACGCCACTGCCGCTCGCCCAGGCGTCCACGGCGCCCATCACCAACTTCTACGGCCTCTATACCAACGGTCCGAACATCGACATCGACAAGGTCCGCGCCGCCGCGCTGGGGGGCGTCCAATCGGGAGGCGTGGACGATACCGGCGTGTTCACCGCCCGCGAGGACATCTACGCGGGCTACGCCCAGTACCAGACCGAGATCGGCAAGATCGGCGTCCTGGCCGGCGTCAGGGTCGAGGCCACCCGCGCCCGCTACGGGGCGTTCAGCGACGACAACGCCGCCCAAACCCTGGCCTTCGTCTCACGCGCCGAGGACTATACCAACGCCTTCCCGACCGTGCAGCTGCGCTATCAGGCGAGCCCGAACTTCCTGGTCCGGGCCACGTTCTCGACCGGCATCGCCAGGCCGGGTTTCCTGCAGAACTCGGCCACGACCTCGTCCAACCACGATCCCACCGACCCCCAGATCACCACCGGCAATCCGGACCTGAAGCCCACCACCGGCGACAACTTCGACCTGTCGTTCGAGTACTATCTGCCCAAGGCCGGCATCCTGCAGGTCGGCGCCTTCGACAAGGAATTCAGCAACTACATCGTCACCCAGAACCAACGCCGGCTGTACAACGGGACCGACCCGACCTTCGCCGGCATGATCGTCGGCTACACCACCTTCGGCAACCGGTCCGGCGCCTACGCCCGCGGCCTGGAGGCCGCCTATCACCAGCAGTTCCAGTGGTTGCCCGGGCTTTGGAGCGGCCTTGGGGTGGACGCCAACGTCACTCTCGTGGACTCTCACATCGAGGAGTACGACGCCGCCACCTCGTCCACCGGCGCGGCCGAGTCCGGGCTGTTGCCGGGCACCTCCCGGCTGACCTGGAACCTCGCCGGCTTCTACGAGGCCAACCGCGTGCAGCTGCGGATCGCCGCCGAATACGTCAGCAAGGAGCTGTTTTCACTGGGCGGCTCCAAGGCGACCGATTCCATCCAGGACAACCGGCTGACCCTGGACTTCACCTCCAGCTACCAGGTCACGCCGCAATGGGCGGTCTATTTCAACGTCAAGAACATCACCAACGCGCCGCTGCGGTTCTACATCGACAACCCCAGCTTCCCGATCCAGCGGGAGTATTACGAACAGAGCTTCGAGGCGGGCGTCCGCGCCCGCTTCTGAGCGTCCGATGTCGGGAGACTCGCCAATGCGGCGCCATCTGTTCGCGATCGCCGCGATTGCAGCCCTCGGAGCCGCGTCCTGCGCTGGCGCCCAGACCCTGGGTTATCACGTCGCGACCAAGATCGCCCTGCCGGACGGCGGCTGGGACCTGGCGAATTTCGATCCGGTGCTGCGGCGTCTCTATCTGGCGCGCAACGACGGGGTGACGGCGATCGACGTCGACACCGGTCAGGTCACCGGCAAGCTCGCCCCGGCCGGCAAGGGACACGCGGTCGTGCCGCTCCGCGGCGGAACCGAAATCCTGGTCACCAACGGCGCGACCAACACCGCCGACATCTTCGACGCCAGGACCGGCGCGCCCCTCGCCTCGATCCCCGCCGGGCAGAAGCCGGACGCCGCGCTCTATGACGCCGGGACCGGCCTCGCGGTGGTGATGAACGGCAAGAGCGGGGATCTGACCCTGATCGACCCGATGACCCGATCCGCCACCGGCCAGATCGCCGTCGGCGGCGGGCTCGAACTGGGCGCCGGCGACGGCAAGGGGCGGCTGTTCGTCAACGTCGAAGACCGCAATGAGCTGGCGGTCGTCGACCTCAGGACCCGCACGGTCCTGAAGCACATCGCGCTCAGCGGATGCGAGGGGCCCACCGGCGTGGCCTACCTGCCCGTCTCGCGCCGGGTGCTGTCGTCCTGCGCCAATGGCGTGGCGACCGTCACCGACCCCGAGACCGGCAAGGTGGAAGCCGCTCTGCCCATCGGCCAGGGTCCGGACTCGGTCCTTTATGACCCCATGCGCGAGATCGCCTTCATCCCGGCCGGCCGCAGCGGCGAGCTGGACCTGTTCGCCGACGAGCCCGGCGGAGTGCGCGCCATGGGCAAGATCGCCACCCAGGTCGGCGCCCGCACCGGCGCCGTCGACGCAAGAACCGGCCGCGTCTACCTGCCGGCCGCCGACTACGGCCCTCCGGCGTCCCCCGGCGAGCGAGGCCAGATGAAGCCGGGAAGCGTAGTCGCCCTGGTCGTGGCGCCGTAGAACGAGTTGAGATGAGCGTCATTTCATCCCGAATCCCGGCCGCATTCGCAGCCGCGGTCTTCCTGATCTCGAGCGTGGGCGCGACAGCGGCGGCGGCGAGCTTCGAGGGCGTTCCCCGCTACGACCACGTCTTCGTCATCGTCGAGGAGAACAAGGACTACGCCCAGATCCTCGACCCGACGGCGGCCCCGAACATCGCTCGCCTCGCCGCGCAATATGGCGACGCCGCCCAGTTCTTCGCCGAGGCCCATCCCAGCGAGCCCAACTACGTGGCCATGCTGGGCGGCGACACCTTCGGCATCCACGACGACGACGCCTTCTACTGCAAGGCCGCGGCGACCGATGCAGCCTGCCGGGGCGCCGCGGAGCCGGGCTATGTCGACCACACGGTCAAGGCCCGCCACCTCGGCGACCAGCTGCTGGACGCCCACCTGTCGTGGAAGGGCTATTACGAGAACCTGCCGGAGCCCGGATCGATGGCCGTGACCGCCTCGGACCCCGCCTTCGACAACGGCACGCGCAAGACCGCGCTCTATGCGTCCAAGCACACCGGCTTCATGAACTTCGCCGATGTCCAGTCCGATCCCCGGCGCGCCGAGCGCATCGTCGGCTTCGACCAGTTCGACAAGGACCTCGCCAGCGGCGCGCTGCCCGCCTTCGCCCTGGTGGTTCCGAACCAGTGCAACGAGATGCACGGCCTGCACGGCGACGGCGTTCCGGCCGACTGCGATGGCGCCAACAAGCCCGGCCTGATCAAGCGCGGCGACGCCCATGCCGGCGACCTCGTCCGCCGCATCCAGGCCACCCCAGCCTGGTCGGGACGCGGCAACGTCGCCATCGTCATCACCTTCGACGAGAGCGCCGACAAGACCCGCGAGGGATGCTGTGGCGTCACGCCCGACGCGCCGTCGAACTTCGGCGGCGGCCATATCCCCACCATCGTGATCACCAATCACGGCCCCCGAGGCGTCCGCGACGAGACCCCCTACAGCCACTATTCCTTGCTGCGCACCCTGGAGGACGCCTTCCGCCTGCCCGAGCGCCTGGGACATGCAGGGGATGAAAAGGCCGGCGTGCGGCCCATGCTGAAGCTGTTCGCGACGTCCCCGGGGCCTTCTGCTCGATAGCGGTCGCCTCGACGGCCGGAGACCTGGTCAGGCTGGCCGCAACCGGTAATGGGCTTCGGCCGCGTCCAGCAGGGCCATCATGGCGCCAGGAGCACCGGTCACTTCTTCTCTTCGCCCACTCGACAAGCGTGGCGGCGGCCCTGGCCGGGCGCCACAGTCGCACCATGTCGGACCCCGGTATCCACCTTCGCGAGCAGCTGACCGAGGCCATCGAGCGGGTGCGTCACGAACTGGAAATCCTGCTGGCGCCCTCCAGCATCGGCGAACCGCCGGACAATCGCAGCGTGATCGCCTACCGTCCCCGGCCAGCTGTCGCGCCGGCGAGGTCCGTTCATTTGAAGTTGCGGCCGGATGCCCGCGAGCTAGCTCGCCAACACCTCGATCTCTTTCGCCGTGACCTGTTGCGCGATCTCACTCTGAAGGTCCACATCATGGCCTCGGGCGTCTATGGAGATCGCGAGCGCATAGCGCGCCTTGTCGTCCATCCGCTTCTGACCGGCGTGGGATTTCCACCATCCACCCACCGGGAACACCGCGACCGCGTCGTGGCCAGCCAGGTCGATGGCAGGTCCACGCCAGAGGTCACAATGCAGGGAACCCGCCGCAATGGAGTTCGGACCCAGAAGCCAGCAATCCGTCTCCGTCACCGCCGGGACCTTCTCCGATGCCAGGACCGCCGAATACCGCCGTTTGAAAGCCTCGAAGCTTTGGCGACGTTTCTTCATCGCAAAGCGCAGCCCGAACGAGCGATAGGTGTCGGGCCGTGTGGCCGCGCGCCCGGTCAGGTTCGGTTCGACGAAGTAGGAGAGGGTGACTTTCATGGTCACGATCTCATTTTCCAGCGCCTCGAGTTCGGCCTCGGGCCAGGGCAGGTCATAGAAGTGAATCTCGTTGTAGACGCCGCCGCCTTCCTTCGCCCTGGCGAAGGGTTGGATCTCCGCCTGCGCCAGGAGCACCATGTCGTTCTTCGCCGATTTCACTGCGCGGCCAAGGTCGGGCACGCCATAGCCGAGCTCTCGAACCGTCTGCTGATGACGACTCTTGTTGGTCCCCTTCCAATGGCTTCCTTTGCCGATGAGACGCGAGCGCATCGGGCCGATCCAGTCGGCGGAATGGACCGTCAGCGCCCGATAGGTTTCAGGCCAAAGCCCCGGCAATTCGGCTTCCAACCGCCCAAGAAAGTTGCCCGCGACGGCTGCCGCAGCGCTCGTCGCCCAAAAGGGTACTAAAGGTTCGTTTTCGACATCAGCGCCGCTCGCCAGCAGCGACAACGACGGATGCCAACCGCAAAAGTCAGACGCATCGACGGCCATGTTACCCGCTTCGAACAGAACCTCGGGCTTGATGGGCGTCAGGTCGCCCGGGAGGTCGTTGGACCCCCGGCTGAAGGGACTGACGTCGTTGGCCGCGGCTACCGGCTGCAAACCAAACTGGAAAGGGTCGATCACATCCTTGCTGGTGAAGCCTCCAATCGTTAGGGCGTTCCAACTCTGGGCCGGGTCTTCGATCGCAATTCCTGTGACAATCTGTTCGAGTGGCCCCCCTTGGACGTTCCCGGCGGCGACAACGATAAGTCGCTTTGGCGTCGTGAGGGGGGATGGCGTTTCCTCGCGATCCGCGAGGGTCGAACCTGACGCTAGCTGATCAAGCGCGCCGCTCCATGACGAAGGACCGATCGCGGGATAAAGGTCCGTGGAACTGGCGATGCAAAAGGTCCGAGATCGTGGGCCGCCGTTCAGCTCCGCCATGGCGGCCGCGCCTTGGGTGATTGCACCATAGCTCGGTATCGAAGGTTGAGCGAAACCCGGCGGAGTTAGATATTTCACCGACTCCACGCCGTGAGTTAGCTGCAATGCGCGCTGGTCGGCCATCGCGCCGAATAGATCGCCATATAGTACTAGACTTGCCAGGCCGGTGCCGTGCCCGCCGTGGGGGATGTGATCATCAGAGCCCCAGGCCTCGTCGTAACTCCAGGCGCCTGCCAAGCCTCGCTCGAGGAGTGGGTGAGCTGCGGCGATACCGCTATCCAGGAGACAGATAACGGGGGCATTGTCGGGCGGCGGCAAAATTCTGCTCAGGAGTTCGGCGACGTGGTCCGCCGGTCCAAGCCCCGCGCTTCTTCCCTCCTCTAGAAAGACTTCTATGGTGTCCGTCGCGCGTCTGACCTCGACAAACGCGCCGGGAGCCCTGGACACGAAGTCCACGACGGCATGTAAGGTTGCATGGATGAGCAGTACAACCGTATCGGGAAACGTGAGGCGTTCCTGGTGAACCTGAAGTCCCACGCGGGCGGCTGCCGCAGCGATCAGAACAGCACGGCCGGCAGTCTCGCGCACCCAGACCTCCCACCAGACGGAACCTGGGATGTTCACCGCGCGGGGCTGAGCGAAAAGTGTTAGGGCATCAGCTCTACCGATGCGCTCGACAGGTTCGAATTTGGCAAGGTCGGGACGAGGGGTGTTACCAGGTTCGCGGCCGTAGCTTGTGAGCCTCTCGTTCAAGAACGATCTGGCATCATCGGGGACAAAGACGACAGCCGCCTCGGTGCGTTCCTTTCGAGCCGACTTCAGGACGACCACATCTTCATTCGAGAATTGAAACGCTATGGGAAGCTTTGCCGGTCCAGCGGCTGCGTTGTCGGGCGGCCTTGTTTCAACCTCAACCAGCGTCCCGAGCTTCAAGCCTTCGATCGCCATACGCTGATCCGCTTGCGGCGGTGGTAGGGGCCCCAATGCTTGGGCAAGCTGTGTGATCAAAGCCTCGGCGTGCGCGGCGTAGTCCTCCCGAAGGGGCTTTGATGTCATCTTCCGTTTTGGCGCGACGTAACCCGCCGTCTCCTGGAAGAGCTCGATGCGGACGTGGGCGAAGTCCCGGGCCGCGAAGCTACTCTCGTCCGCCATTGAAGCCGCCACTTGAGAATCTCGGCGTCAATCATGGAGCGCTGAGGGCTAAGGCTCAACCCCTAAGGTAAACCTCCGGCGGACGCGCGCTCGATCGAGTAGTGCTTGTTCCAGCCGGTCCGTGGATATTTCACCAGTCCCAGATAATATAGCATTCTTCGCCACGGCTTCGGCTGCGCGCACCAACTCGGCTTGGCTCAGCCCTTCCAAAGCCTTGGAGAGGCGCTTCCAAACCGCAGCGTTGACCTTGAACTTGCAGAGGCGCCTTTCGATGACGGCGCGGGCCCCCGCAGTATCTGGGACTTGATACTCCACCACCTCGTCGAACCGTCGAGCCAGGGCCTCGTCCAAGATGCCAACGTGATTGGTGGCCGCGATGACCAAGCTATCGGTCGCGTTGGGCTCTTCCATGAAGCTCAGGATGGAATTGAGAACACGTCGGATTTCCCCAACGTCGTTCTGCGCTCCCCTTCGCGCACCCAGCGCATCAAACTCATCAAGCAGATAGACACCGCGCAACTGCGCGATCTGATCAAACAGCAGTCGCAGTTTGGAGGCTGTCTCGCCAAGGAACCGGCTGAAGAGCGCATCCAGGCGGACCGAAAAAAGGGGCAGCTTCAGTTCGCCGGCCAAGGCCGACGCAGTCATGGTCTTCCCAGTGCCCGGCGGGCCGATGAGGAGCACGTGAGTTGCGGGCCGTTGTCCGTGATCCCTAAGAACCGCCCGCTCCCGCTGTTCGAGCAATAGCCGCCGCAATCGCTCATCGATGTCTTCACTAAGGACCATATTGGCGAGCGTCGTCTTGGGATAGCTGCTCTCCACTAGGCCTTGTAATTCGCCTTTAGGGCGCGCGAGAGGGATCGGCGTGGGCGCGGAGTCCCGGCCCAAGCGTCGGCGGTCGCGCGCCCTCTGCACTAACTGTTTGAGGGTGTCGGAATCCGCTTTGCTGCCCGATCGAGCCGCCTGGGCCGCCGCCTGGAGGGCGATGGAGAGGAACAACTCCTCGTCCCCCTCGATGTGAGAGTTAAGGAGGGCGACGATCTGTTTGGCCGACATCAGATCCCCTCCTATTCAATTCGCCTAACCGCCAAGGCCCCGGAAGCGTCGCCCCATCGAACCACGAAACTCCTCAATCGCGCCCGCTCATCAAGCCTCGGCACTAGACATATCAGTTGACCGAAATTGAGTCGCCACGTTGTCCGCGATGGAGATTCGGCCACTGATTATCATCAGAACATACAGTGAACATAAAAGGATGTCACGCTGTCTGGGCGGCGGTAGACACCAGCAAAGCCTTGCCGGCCGGCCAGTCGCGGCAAGGGCGCATCATTTTTGTGGACGGTCAGCCCGCGCATAGTGGCAGTTGCGCGGTTTGTCGTTAACGAGGCCCTAAGCGGGGCCAGCTTTGGCCCACAGCCGGGCTTACGGGAACCGAGAACCTATCCAGATTTGGTGGATAGCTGCTATCTGGCCGAGCCTACTGAGCGCGAACTGATGATCGTGCACCACCCGCACTCGGTGCCCGGCGGCCCCATTACTGGCGCTGAAATTGCCGAATGCGCTCCAAAGGGACATTTGGCGCTCGTTGGTGGCCTGGCCAGCCGACTTCGGACTCGATGTCCGGTTGCGCCTTCCCCAATGACACCGCTCCCCCCGCTTGACTCCAACCGTTGAGGCATCAACGTCTCCCAAAACACAGCTCGTCAGGGAGAGCGCCATGTCGGACCAGGCTGAGGCCACAGCGCCGGCCCGCGACCGGATCGTCGAGGGCGAGGTCAACTATCTGGCCGACATGGATGTGCGGCCCAAGTTCCATGCCCAGGATCACGGCCGTGACAACCTGAAGCTCGATCCGCGCACCATTTCGATCCGCGACGCGCGCGTGGGACGGGCGCCCAGCCTGGAGCGGGAGGGGATCGTGCTGGTTCCGCACCGGACGGCGGTGGCGGACTTCCGCGACCAGGAGGCGGTCAAGCAGGTCTATCCCGGCGAGATCGAGCGGCTGATCCTGGAGCTGAGCGGCGCCTCGCGGGTGGTGGTGATGGGCGGGGCGGGGCTGCGCTACGCCGAGCGGTCGCCGAGCTATGGGACGGGGATCAACTCGTTCCCCGCCCGGTTCATCCACATCGACTACACCGACGCCTCGGCGCCGCAGCTGGTGGCCAACGCGGCCGGGGGGCTGAAGCCGGGCCAGCGTATCGCCGGCTACAACATCTGGCGGGTGGTGTCGGACCCGCCGCAGGACGTGCCCCTGGCGGTGTGCGACGCCCGCACCGTGGCGCCGGGCGACCTGGTGCGCGCCGACGCCTATTTCGACGTCGGCGAGGAGCCCTGGTGGAATTTCGAGGCCTTCCTGGTGCGCCACAACCCGGCGCATCGGTGGCTCTACTATTCGGGCATGCGGCCGGACGAGGCGCTGGTGTTCAAGTCCTTCGACAGCGACCCCAGCCAGCCGATCCGCGTGCCCCACACCGCGTTCAACGATCCCTCGGCCCCCGAGGATGCGCCCGCCCGGGTGAGCGTGGAATCGCGGGCCTTCGCCTTCTTCGACTGACGCCGAGGGAAATCCCCATGTCCGGACCGACGACCCAGGAGCGCGCCGGCCGCGGCCGGCTGGTGGAGTCGACCATGGGGTTCCTGGGCGACTGCGCCGGCAAGCCGATGTTCGGCAGCCGCCAGAAGCCCAACAACCTGCCGCTCGAGCAGCACGTGGTGACGGTGGAGGACGCGCGGCCGCTGCGGGACGAGGTCTCGCTGGACCGGGAGGGCTTCGTCCTGGCCCAGCACCGCTCGGCGGTTCAGAACTTCTTCGATCCGGCCCAGGTGCGCGGGACCTATATGCACGAGTTGGAAGAGCTGCTGCTGCGCCTGACCGGCGCCGCCAAGGTGGTGGCCTCGCCCGGCGGCGTGCTGAGACGCAGCGAACGCTCGCCCGGGTTCGGCAAGGACGGCTCGACGGTCCCGGCCCGCTTCGCCCACTGCGACTACAGCCCCAACCCCGACGGATCGAGCTTCTGGATCGAGCGGATGTTGCCGCCGGAAGAGGCCAAGGCGCGCCTCGGCAGGCGCTACGCCATCTACAACCTGTGGCGGGCGCTGTCGGACCCGCCCCAGGACGCGCCGCTGGCGGTGTGCGACGCGCGCAGCATGCGGCCCGGGGATATCGTCTGGTCCGACTGCATCATCGACCCGCCGGGCATGCCGGAGCTGAAGTTCGAGAACGTCGTGTTCCGCCACAGCCCCGATCACCGCTGGTGCTATTTCCCGGACATGACCCGCGACGAGGTGCTGGTGTTCAAGGGCTTCGACTCCGACCCGGGCCGGGCGACCTGCGTGGCCCATTGCGCCTTCGACGACCCCAGCTGCCCGGACGGATCGCCGCCGCGCGAGAGCATCGACGTGCGCGCCTTCGCCTTTTTCGACGACTGAGGCCATTGGACGCGCCGGCATCAATTGATTTGCCTGTTTCGCCCGCCGGGGTAAGGTCAAGCCGTCTCGGGGGAGGCGCCGACAGTACCGGCGATCGGCCCACGGCCGCACGCCCAGCCCGGAGACCGCTTTGACGACCCAAGTCTTGACACCCGATGGCAGCGTCTCCTTCGGCTCCGTGCTGGTGGTGGAGGACGAGGCGCTGGTGCGTATGGTCGCCGTCGACCTCTTGGAAATGCTCGGCCTGAGCGCCCTGGAGGCGGGCTCGGCCCGCGAAGCGGTGGACATGATGCGCACGGCCGAACCGCGCATCTGCGCCGCCCTGGTGGACATCGGCCTGCCCGATCGGCGGGGCGACGTCCTGGCCGGCGAGCTTCACGCCATGGATTCGGAACTGCGCATCATCATCGCCAGCGGCTACGGCGAGGACGCCCTGGACGGCCCGTTCCGCGAGGACAGCCGCATCGCCTTCCTGTCCAAGCCCTACGGACTGGAGCAATTGCGCGACCGCCTGCAGACCCTGGGCGTCGCCAGCGCCTGAGCAACTTCGCTGCGAACCCAAAGACCCCTTCCCCCTCGATGGGGAAGGGAAGGGTTGGGGGTGAGTGCAGGGCGTAACCGGCTATCGTCGTCAGGCGTCGGCGACCTGCCGAGGTCTTCACCTCACCTCTGGAGCTACACCCCCACCCCTTCCCCTCCCCCATCGAGGGGGAGGGAGCGCTCACACTGAGAGCGCGCGATCAATCGGTGCGCGGACCGCCCACCATGGCATTGCGTTCACGCGTCGCGGGCGCGGAAGGTTTCGTCGGCGAAGGCTTCGATCGCCTGGGCGCGGGCCTCGGGGTCGGCGACGGCCGCTTCCGAGGCGGAGGGGGGCGAGCGGCTCAGATGCTCGCGAAGCTCGGCCAGAGTCGACTCGAGGCGGTCGATCAGCTCGAACAGCTTGGCGTTGTGATTGGTCATGTCGTCGCCCGTTCGCCGGGCTCCAACGCTATGGCGCGACGTTCGTTGCGGCAATCGGGGAAATCTGCGGACCGAACCGGAACCGTCAAGCCAGTTCACGCCTTTTCCTTTTGTCGGCGCGCGCGTCCGCGCCGGCGATCCTTTGACAGGCATCGATGTGAAGATTGCACAGATTACGCCGCTCTACGAAGCGGCGCCCCCCAGGTTCTATGGCGGCACCGAGCGGGTCGTCGCGCACCTGTGCGACGCCCTGGTCGATCTCGGCCACGACGTGACCCTGTTCGCCAGCGCCGATGCGCGCACCAAGGCGCGCCTGGCCCCGGTCCGCGACCAGGCCATCCGGCTCGACCCGGCGCCGCTGAAGTCCGACCTCGCCGCCCACATGTCGATGCTGCACGAGGTCCGCCGCCGCTCGGACCAGTTCGACGTGATGCACTTCCACACGGACATGCTGCACTTCACCCTGTTCGAGGAGATGGCCTCGCGCACCCTGACCACCCTGCATGGCCGCCTGGACCTGAAGGATCTGCCCGGGGTCTATCGCCGCTGGCCGCAGTTCCCGCTGGTCTCGATCTCGGACGACCAGCGCCGCCCCTTGCCCTGGGCGAACTGGGCCGGCACGGTGCAGCACGGCATGAAGGCCGACCTCTACGGCTTGCAGCCCGAGCCCGGGGGCTACCTGGCCTTCCTGGGCCGCATCTCGCCGGAGAAGGGGCCCGACGAAGCCATCGCCATCGCCAAGCGGATCGGCATGCCGCTGAAGATCGCCGCCAAGGTCGACCCGGCCGACGCCGCCTACTTCCGCAACGAGATCGAACCCCTGCTGGATCATCCGCTGATCGAGTTCATCGGCGAGATCGGCGACAGCCAGAAGTCCGGCTTCCTCGGCGGAGCCGCGGCGTTGCTGTTCCCGATCCGATGGCCCGAACCGTTCGGGCTGGTGATGATCGAGGCGATGGCCTGCGGCACGCCGGTGATCTCCTACAACTGCGGATCGGCGCCGGAAGTGGTCGAGCCGGGGGTGACCGGGTTCCTGGTGGACGACCAGGAGGGGGCCGTGCGCGCCCTCGGCCAGCTGGACCAGCTCGACCGGCGCGCGGTTCGCGCCAGGTTCGACCTACGCTTCTCCGCCACCGCGATGGCCCGCCGGTACCTGGCGCTGTACGCGGGGGCGACCGACGAACGCGACGCAGAGCTTCCCCTGCTGCAAACCGCTTGAGGTGAGCATGGATGATCTCGCGCCGGCGCCGGACGCGCCGGTCGAGTCAGGCGAAAGCAGCGAACCCAGGGTTCCGCACCGCCTCTTCGCGCTGAAGGATGGCGATACGTTCCTGGTGGCGGATGCCTACGGCGACATCCTGGGCGTGGCTGACGGGCTGTTCCGGGATGACACCCGGCTGTTGTCGCACTTTCGGCTGCTGATCGGCGGACATCCGCCGGCCCTGCTGAGCGCGGCGGTGGCCCAGGACAATGTGTTCTTCACCTCCAACGGGGCCAACCGTCCGCTGCCGCCGACCGGGGGCGCCGCCACCCCGCGCGGGGTGATCCATATCGAGCGCAAGCGCTTCCTGTGGGACGAGCGCCTGTACGAACGCATCTGCTGCACCAATTACAGCCGCGACAACGCGATGGTTCCGCTGAGCGTGGAGTTCGGCGCCGACTTCAAGGACATGTTCGAAGTGCGCGGGCAGCGGCGAAGCCACCGCGGCCAGCTGCACCAGCCCCAGACCGATGGCCGCTCGGTCACCTTCCGCTACCAGGGCCTCGACGACGTCCTGCGCACGAGCGTGGTCAGCTTCTCCGAACCCCCCGCCAAGCTCACCGCGGCGCGGGCCGACTACATGCTGTTCCTGCAGGCGGAGGACAGCCTGGAGATCTTCCTGGAAGTCGGCCCGGCCCCCGGCGACCCACCCTGCGCGGCGCGATTCCGCTCCGCCGCCGCCCGCGCGCGGTTCGCCATGCGCGGCAAGCGCCGCCACGGCGCACGGCTGAAGACCTCGGGCCGGCTGTTCGACGAATGGATCGAGAAGTCGCGCGCCGACCTGTCGTTGCTGGTCACCGACCTGCCCACCGGCCCCTATCCCTATGCGGGCATCCCGTGGTTCTCCACCGCCTTCGGTCGCGACGCCATCATCACCGCCTGGCAGGTCTTGTGGCTGAACGCCTCGCTGGCCCGTGGCGTGCTGGCCTACCTGGCCTCGCGCCAGGCCAACGAGGTCTCCGCCTTCCGCGACTCCCAGCCGGGCAAGATCATGCACGAAACCCGCAAGGGCGAAATGACCTCGCTCGGCGAGCTGCCGTTCGGCCAGTACTACGGCGGGGTCGACACCACGCCGCTGTTCGTGGCCCTGGCGGGCGCCTATGCGGACCGCACCGGGGACCTGGAGTTCATCGACACCCTGTGGCCGGCGCTGGAGGCGGCGACCGCCTGGATGGACCAGTTCGTCGACAGCAATCCGGACGGACTGATCGACTATCAGCGGGGCGCCGAGTCGGGGCTGACCAACCAGGGCTGGAAGGACAGCCAGGATTCGATCTTCCACGCCGACGGACGCTTTCCGGAGGGGCCCATCGCCCTGGTCGAGGTGCAGGGCTACGCCTTCTCGGCCTACATCAAGATGGCCGGCCTGGCCGAGCGGCGTGGCGACAACGCTGCGGCGCTCCGCTGGCGCAAGCGGGCGCGCCAGATCCGCGAGGTGGTCGAAGAGCGCTTCTGGATGGAGGATGTCGGCGACTACGGCATCGCCATCGACGGCAAGGGCGAGCTCTGCCGCGTCCGTTCGTCCAATCCGGGACATCTGCTGTTCTGCGGCCTGCCCTCCCAGGAGCGCGGCCGCCGCGTGGCGCGACACCTGCTGTCCGGAGGTTTCGACAGCGGTTGGGGGGTGCGCACCCTGGCCGTCGGCGAGGCCCGCTACAATCCGATGTCCTATCATAACGGCTCGGTCTGGCCCCACGACACCGCCCTGTGCGCCGCGGGCATGGCCCGGTACGGCGAGCGCGATGGCGTGATCCAGCTGCTGTCGGGCATGTTCGAGACCGCTGTCCATTACGAGATGCGCCTGCCGGAGCTGTTCTGCGGCTTCCAGCGATCACCCGGCGAGCCGCCGGTGGCCTATCCGGTGGCCTGTCTGCCCCAGGCCTGGGCCGCGGGCAGCGTCTTCATGATGTTGCAGGCGGTGCTGGGCGTCTCGATCGACGGCTGGCGCAGTGAGATCACCGTCGAGGAGCCTCGGCTGCCGAACGGCATCGACAGTCTGAGGATCGAGGGGCTGAGGGTCGGCCAGGCCTATGTCGATCTTCTGTTCCAGCACGCCGGGGACCGGGTCATCGCCGTGCCCGGACGGCGTTCCGGCGCGGGCGTCGCCGTGATCACCAGAACCTGAGCCACCCATGACGATGCTCGACTCCCTCGTCCTGGCCGGCCCCCCGCCGCTTTCCGCGTTCGCGCGTCCGGCGCTGTTCCTGGACCTGGACGGCACCCTCGCCTCCATCCAGCCGCGGCCGAGCGACGTGAAACCCGAGGCGTGGCGCACGCGCCTGCTGGCGCAGATGCGGGCGCGCCTGGGCGGCCGCCTGGCGGTGATCAGCGGCCGGACCCTCGAGGAGGTCGACGATATCCTCGAAGGCTCGGTCCCTGTCGTGGCGGCCGTGCACGGGCTGGTGCGGCGCGGGCCCGACGGCGCCATATCCGCGACGCTCCCGCCCCCGGGCCTGGAAGGCGCCCTGAACGACGCAACCGCGCTCGAACACCGGCTGCCCGGAGTGACGGTCGAACCCAAGGGGCCGAGCCTCGCCCTGCACTACCGTCAGGCGCCGGATCTGGCCCGCCAGGCGGTCGATGCGGCCGAGGCGATCGGCGCCAGATGGAGCCTGAGGGTGCAGCCGGGCGACATGGTGGTCGAACTGTGCGCCCCAGGCCAGGACAAGGGCACGGCGGTGCTGGCCTTCATGGCGTCGGCGCCGTTCAGGGGGGCGACCCCCTTGTTCGTGGGCGATGACCTGACCGATGAAGCCGGCTTCGAGGCGGCGGCCTCGCTGGGCGGGATCGGCGTGCTGGTCGGCGGGCCGCGGGAAACCGCGGCAAAGGCCCGGCTCGCCGATGTCGACGCCGTCCGGGCCTGGCTCGAACAGGGCCTCGCGGCCGGGCCGGACCGATGATCCAGACCCTCGACCTCGCGCCTGTCGGCAACTGTTCGGTGGCCAGCCTGATCGACCGCCAGGGGCGGCACGTCTGGTGCTGCGCCCCCAGAATAGATTCGGACCCAGTCTTCTGCGCCCTGTTGGGCGACATCGACCCCGCCGGTCCGTCGGTTCGCGGGGTGTGGTCCATCGAACTTGAAGGCTACGTCCGGGCGACCCAGGCCTATCTGCGCAACACGCCGATCCTGCGCACCGAACTGACCGACGCCAACGGCGGCGCCTTGGAGATCATCGACTTCGCCCCGCGCTATCGCCGCGGCGGACGGATCTATCGGCCCGTCGCCCTGATCCGCCTGATCCGGCCGCTCAAGGGCGCGCCGAGCATCAGCATCCGTCTGCGACCGGCCGGCGGCTGGGGCGCGCGGCTCGCCGAGCAGACATCGGGCTCCAACCACGTCCGCTACATCTGCGAAGACACGACGCTGCGGCTGACCACCGATTGCCCGGTGTCGCACATCCTGAGCGAGCGGGTGTTCCGTCTGGAGGAGCCCTTCGCCCTGTTCCTCGGCCCCGACGAGCCCTTTGACGGCGAGGTGGCCAGCGTGTGCAACGGGATGCTGGCCGGCACCACGCGCTACTGGATGAACTGGGTGCGCACCCTGACCCTGCCGCTGGAGTACCAGGAGCCGGTGATCCGGGCGGCCATCACCCTGAAGCTGTGCGCCTACGAGGAGACCGGGGCCATCGTGGCTGCGTTCACCACCTCGATCCCCGAGCACGCCGATTCCGGGCGCAACTGGGATTACCGCTACTGCTGGGTGCGGGACGCCTATTACGTGGTGCAGGCGTTGAACCGCCTGGGGGCGGCGGACATCCTGGAGCGCTTCCTGAGCTTCCTGCGCAACCTGGTGGATCGCTCCCAGGGCGGGCGGGTGCAGCCGGTCTATGGCGTCGGCCTCGAGCCGGCGCTGACCGAACGGATCATCGACACCCTGCCCGGCTATCGCGGCATGGGGCCGGTCCGCGCGGGAAATCAGGCCTACGAGCACCACCAGCACGACGTCTATGGCCAGATCGTGCTGTCCAACGTCCAGGCCTTCTTCGACCAGCGGCTGCTGCGTCCGGCGACGCTGGAGGACTTCCACGCCCTGGAGGCCGTCGGCGAACGCGCCTTCGCGGTCTACGACCAGCCCGACGCGGGCCTGTGGGAGTTCCGCACCCGCGCGGCGGTGCACACCTATTCGGCGGTGATGTGCTGGGCGGCCTGCGACCGGCTGGCCAATGCGGCGGTGGTCCTCGGGTTGCCCGACCGCCAGGCCTATTGGGTGGGGCGCGCGGCGGTCATCCGCGGCGCCATCGAGAGCCGGGCCTGGAACGCCGAACTCGGCCGCTACGCCGAGAGTTTCGAGGGATCGGAACTGGACGCCAGCCTCCTGCAGCTGGTGGACCTGCGCTTCCTGCCCCCTGACGATCCCAAATACATGGCGACCTTCACCGCCATCGAGCAGCAGCTGCGCCGGGGCTCCTACCTTCTGCGTTACGCCCAGCCGGACGATTTCGGCGAGCCGCAGACGGCGTTCAACTTCTGCACCTTCTGGTTCATCGAGGCCCTTTACCTGGCCGGGCGGGTCGACGAGGCGCGGCGGCTGTTCGAGCAGATGCTCGACCGCCGCACCCATGCGGGCCTGTTCTCCGAGGACATCAGCTTCGCCGATGGAGAGCTGTGGGGGAACTATCCGCAGACCTATTCGCTGGTTGGATTGATCAACTGCGCGGTCCTGTTGAGCCGCCCATGGAGTTCCGTCCGATGAGTCGCCTGATCGTCGTGTCCAACCGGGTCAGCACGGGAGGGGGCGAAGGCGCCAGCCAGGGCGGCTTGGCCATGGGCCTGGGCGCGGCGCTGCGGCGCTATTCGGGGCTCTGGTTCGGCTGGAGCGGAGAGACGGTCGAGAGCTTCACCGGCGAGCACCGGAACCAGGAGGTCGAAGGCGTCGAGGTGGTCACCATCGATCTCGAGGAGACCGACGTCCAGGAGTACTACAACGGCTACGCCAACAAGACGATCTGGCCGCTGTTCCACTATCGGATCGACCTGACCGCCTACGACCGCTCGTTCGACAAGGGCTATCAGCGGGTGAACCGGCGGTTCGCCGAAAGCCTGGCGCCGCTGATCCGGCCGGACGACCTGATCTGGGTGCATGACTATCACCTGATCCCTCTGGGCCGCGAGCTGCGACGCCTGGGCGTCAAGAACCCCATCGGCTTCTTCCTCCACATCCCCTGGCCGGCGCGGCAGCTGATCGCCACCCTGCCCCGTCACGCGGCCTTGGTGCAGTCGCTGTTCGATTACGACCTGGTCGGCTTCCAGACCCAGGACTGGCTGCAGGCCTTTCAGGACTATGTGGCGATCGAGGCCGGAGGCGTGGTGCGGCGCGACAACCGCCTGACCGCCTTCGGCAGGACCATTTGCACCGGCGCCTTTCCGATCGGCATCGACGCGGAGGACTTCGAACGCCTGGTCCGGTCGTCCCAGGCCATGCGCGCCTACGATCTGATGGCCGCCAGCAGCGTGTTCCGGTCCCTCGTGGTGGGGGTCGACCGGCTGGACTACTCCAAGGGCCTCGAGGAGCGGCTGCTCGGCTTCGAGCAGCTGCTGAAGGACCACCCGGACTATTGCGGCCGCACCATGCTGCTGCAGATCGCCCCACCCACCCGCGAGGAGGTCGACACCTACCAGGAGATCAGGGCCAAGCTGGAATCCCAGTGCGGCCGGATCAACGGCGAATTCGCCGACACCGACTGGACCCCGATCCGCTATGTGCACAAGGCCTATCCCCGCGAGGAGTTGGCGGGCCTGTACCGCGCCGCCCGCGTCGGCCTGGTCACCCCGCTGCGCGACGGCATGAACCTGGTGGCCAAGGAGTACGTGGCCGCCCAGAACCCCCGCGATCCGGGCGTGCTGATCCTGTCCAGGTTCGCCGGCGCCGCCGCCCAGATGCGCGAGGCCCTGATCGTCAATCCGTTCAGCCGCGAGGAAATGGCCGACGCCCTGCACCGCGCCCTTTCCATGGGACTCGAGGAGCGCATCGAACGCTGGCGGGCGCTGATGCACGGCGTGCGCACCAACGACATCACCGCCTGGCGTGACAGCTTCGTGGACGCGCTGAGCAACGCCCGGTCCGCCTCGCTGGGCCTGCTGGCCCGAGCCCAGACCGCGCCGGCGGCGTAGAGCTCGCCGCCTCCGCAGGCCCCCTCCGTCCCTTCGGGACGCCTCCCCCGTTTCACGGTGGAGGACTACGGAAGCGTGAACCAGTGGTCTTCCCCGCTTGCGGGGGAGGGGGACCGCCCCCGGGCTCGGCCAAAGGCCGACCCGAGGACAGGCTGCGCGGTGGAGGGGGCGCGGGCCTGATCGGCTGAACCGAAGTCCGCCCTACCCGCGTCCCTCCAGCAGGCTCGCGGCGCCGATCAGGGCGGCGTAGGGCTCGAGCACCACGAAGGTGGGGATGTCGGCCATGTAGTGCTGGAAGCGGCCCTTGTCCTCGAAACGGGCGCGGAACCCCCCCGAGGCGATCCGGTCGACCAGGCTCACCGCCACGCCGCCTGTGACATAGACGCCGCCCCGTGCGCCCAGGCCGAGCGCGATATCGCCGGCGGTGGCGCCGAGGATCCTGCAGAACCGGTCCGCCGTTGCCTCGGCCAGGGCGTCGCCGGCCGCGGCCGCCTGCACCTGGCGTCCGTCGGCGTAGGCAGGCTTCGCCCCCGCGATCTCCGCCAGGGCCAGATAGAGCTCGTAGAATCCGGGTCCCGACATCACCCGTTCGATCGAGACGCGGCCATGGCGTTTGGCGAACCAGCGCCAGATCTCAATCTCGGTCTCGTCCAGGGGAACGAAGCCGGCGTGGCCCCCTTCGGTGGACAGCACCATCTCGCGTCCGCCCTGCCGCGCCAGGGCGGCGACGCCGAAGCCCGTGCCGGGCCCCAGCACGGCCAGGGTCTCCTCCGCTTCGCCCTCGACCTCCGGGCCGATCCGGCGAAGCTTGCCGCGCGCGGTCCGCGGCGCGCCCAGGGCCTGGGCGGCGAAGTCGTTGACCAGCCGCGCCGTGTGGAAGCCCGATCGGCGCAGCCTGTCCTCGGAGATATCCCAGTCGAGGTTGGTGAAGTGCATGGCGCCGTGGGTCACCGGTCCGGCGACGGACAGCACCACGCTGTCCGGACGATGGCGGGGCGAGGCCTTGGCCAGATAGGCGTCGATCGCCGCCTCGGCGGAGGTGTAATCGGTGTTGTCGAGGATTTCGGGGTCGCGAAGCCTGGCGTGGTCTCCCTCGACCTCGGCTATGGCGAAGCGGGCGTGTGTGCCACCGATGTCGCCGACCAGGCCCTGCATCGAGGTCATGCGAACAGCGCCGAGGCGCCCCTGTCCGCCGGTCCCACCGAACCCCGCATCCAGCCGAACAGCTCCCGGCCGTAGCCGAAACCCTCCGGCGGCGGCGGCGCGGGTTCGCGGGCCCGAAGCTCCGAGGGGTCGACGCGGATGTCGAGCACGCCCCGATCGGCGTCCAGCCGGATGATGTCGCCATCGCGCACACGCCCGATCATGCCGCCCAGGGCGGCTTCCGGAGTGACGTGGATGGCGGCCGGGACCTTGCCCGAGGCGCCGGACATCCGCCCGTCGGTGACCAGGGCCACCTTGCGGCCGCGATCGAGCAGCACGCCCAGGGTCGGCGTCAGGTTGTGCAGCTCGGGCATTCCGTTGGCCCGGGGGCCCTGGAAGCGCACCACGGCGATGAAGTCACGATCCAGCTCGCCGCGCTTGAAGGCGGCCAGCAGCGACTCCTGGTCGTCGAACACCAGGGCTGGCGCCTCGACGACGAGGTGCTGGGGCTTCACGGCCGAGGTCTTCATCACCGCCCGGCCGAGCCCGCCGGTGAGCAGCCGGATGCCGCCCTCGGGCTGGAAGGGATCGTCCACCGGCCGCAGCACATCGCGGTCCAGCGACTCGGAGGCGCCCTCGCGCCAGACCAGTTCGCCGTCCTGCAGGAAGGGCTCGGTCCGGTAGCGCCGCAGTCCCGGGCCGGCCACGGTGAGCACGTTCTCGTGGGCCAGACCCGCTTGGATCAGCTGGCGGGTCACGAAGGCCATCCCGCCGGCGGCGTGGAACTGGTTCACGTCTTCGGACCCGTTGGGATAGACCCGGGCGATCATCGGCGTGGCCCTGGAGATCGCCTCGAAGTCCTCCCAGGCGATCTCGATCCCCGCGGCGCGGGCCATGGCGACCACGTGCAAGGTGTGGTTGGTCGAACCGCCAGTGGCCATCAGCCCGACCATGGCGTTGACCACGCTCTTCTCGTCCACCACCTGGGCCATGGGCGTGTAGTCGTTGCCGTTGGCGCCCGTCTCGATCGCCCGCCGGGGCGCGGCGGCGACCAGGGCGTCGCGAAGCGGCGTGTTGGGATGCACGAAGGCCGAGCCCGGCAGGTGCAGACCCATCATCTCCATCATCATCTGGTTGGAGTTGGCGGTGCCGTAGAAGGTGCAGGTCCCCGGGCCGTGGTAGGACTTGCTCTCGGACTCCAGGAGTTCGTCGCGCGTGGCCTTGCCCTCTGCATAGAGCGCGCGCACCCGGGCCTTTTCGGCGTTCGGGATGCCCGAGGTCATCGGTCCGGCCGGCACGAAGATCACCGGCAGGTGGCCAAAGGCGAGGGAGCCGATCACCAGCCCAGGCACGATCTTGTCGCACACCCCCAGGCACAGGACCCCGTCGAAGGCGTCGTGGGTCAGGGCGATGGCGGTGGCCATGGCGATCACATCGCGTGAGAACAGCGACAGTTCCATGCCGGGCTGGCCCTGGGTGACGCCGTCGCACATGGCCGGCACGCCGCCGGCGAACTGAGCCGTGGCCCCGACCGCGCGCGCCGACGCCTTGATGATCTCGGGGAAACGCTCCAGCGGCTGATGGGCCGAGAGCATGTCGTTATAGGCCGAGACGATGCCGATGTTGGGCGCATTGGGATTGCGCAGCACGCTCTTGTCGCCCTCGGGCGAGGCGGCGAAGGCGTGGGCCCAGTTGGCGCAGGAGAGCTTGGCCCGGCCGGAGCCGGCGCGGCGGGCCGCCTCCATCCGCTCCAGATAGTCGCCGCGCGCGGCGCGGCTCCGCTCGACGATGCGGCCGGTGACCTCGGCGATGGCGGGCTGCATGGTCTTGGTCTCCACGGCTAAGGGCTCCACAGGATCTGCACGGCGCCGCGGTCCAGCCTGCGGAGCGAGCCGACCGGCAGGTCCCGGTCGCCAAGCCAAACGTCCTCGAGGACGCGTCGCTTCGTGTCTCCTGTTATCAGCAGGAGGATGCGCTCCACATGTTGGAACGCGCGGAACGTCAGGCTGATCCGCGGCTGCGGCGGCGCGGGGTCGCCGGCCGGGACGCCGATGCACAGACTTGCACCGGACAGGTCGAGACCTTCGGCCAGAACCGGGCTGCCCGGGAACAGCGAGGCGAAGTGGCCGTCCTCGCCCATGCCCAGCACCACGACGTCGAACGGGTCCACCGCGGCGACTTGCGACGCCGCCCGCGCCGCCGCCGCTTCGGGCGTGGCGGCGTCGGACCAGAGCGGAATGAAGCGGGCCGCGGCGGCCGGCCCCTGCAGCAGGGTCTCGTGCAGGAACCGCTGGTTGCTGTCGGGCGACGACGGCTCGACCCAGCGCTCATCGGTGGGGACGATCGTCACGTTGGGCCAGTCGAGCGCCAGCGACGACAGCCGGCGATAGGTGTCCGCGGGGGTCGTCCCGCCGGCGACCGCGAGGCTGGCCTGGCCGGACCGGGCGATCGCCCCGCGCAGACCGGCGGCGATCAGCTCGGCGGCGGTCGAGGCGAGGGCGCGGGAATCGGCGAACGGCCGCAACGGCAGGCCGCCTTCAGCCGCCTCACTCATTCCAGACCTTGCCGAACCGCTCGATCAGGGCGAAGGCGCC